>MAAC01010635.1_pt1 | contig 28555 bp, 26 predicted proteins | sample 1115981 | NCBI WGS metagenome assembly MAAC01 (sample SAMN04961126, study PRJNA320927) | seawater metagenome | isolation source: sample BD02T64 sea water enriched with oil for 64 days | place: USA:Gulf of Mexico | collected 2013-07-27
GCTCGAGCCTTTATAGCTTTATTGCCTAAAAAATAGCTGTTTTTTTTAACGACCCTTTTATGGATTTTAATTATGGATATTGTATATATACGTCAGCTCAAAATAGACACTGTTATCGGCATTTTCGATTGGGAGCGGGAGATAAAACAAACAGTCTGTTTAGATATCGATATGGCTGTTGATATCCGTGGGGCCGCCGCCACTGAAGATATCGATAGCACGGTCAGTTATAAAACAGTCAGCGATAGATTGGTCGACTTTGTTTCCTGCAGTGAGTTTTTACTGGTCGAGACTATGGCTGAAGAAATAGCCCAGTTGTTGCGCAGTGAGTTTAACTTGCCCTGGGTGCGCTTGAAAGTGGGCAAGCCGACGGCTATCGCCGCTGCCGCAGATGTTGGGGTACTGATTGAGCGTGGAGAACGTCCTCAGATTGCCAATTACAATGCCTAACAGCTAGGGATTTCTTGTTATTGTGCTGTTAGTAACTGAGCTTTTATCGAGCTGTCATTGATCTAATTGGTTTAGCAATAGGCTTAAAACCGCATTTTTACGGAGAGTTGAGTGGTAAGAGTATACTTGGCAATTGCCAGTAATTTTCAAGCTGAAACCAATATCAGCGTTGCCATAGATAAACTAGAGGCTATGTTTGGAGATTTGCTGATATCTACTACTTATCAGAATCAAGCCGTAGATAGGCCGGCAGAGCCGTATTTAAATTTAGTTGTATCCTTCAAAACCATTTTGAATCCTGCGTCGCTAATAACGCAGCTCAAAGGTATCGAAGACGCACAGGCCCGCCTTAGAGGAAAAAACGCTGGAGCTATGGTTAGTATTGACTTGGACTTGATTCTCTATGGTGATTTTCAGGGGAGTGTCGGTCACAGGGAGATTCCTAGCCCCGATATATCAGTGCAGAGTTTTATCCTGGCGCCTCTGTCAGAGGTCGCAGCAGATAAAGTGGATAGAATCAGTGGCCAAAACTATGCTTCGCTTTGGGATGCTTTTGATCAGAGCAGCCACCCATTAATCGAAGTGGCCATGAGTTTTGCGCCGCGATTAAATTAACGGGCCGGTATTTGTGCGCTGGCCGGGTAAAGAGGGCTGTTTGCTTTGTAAGTAGTGGATATTCATTCAGTCAGTAAAGCTCAGTCCTGCTCTTGCTTTAATCCTGAACGGCAGAGCGAAATTTGCAATCTTTTTATTTCAGCGCCTAGCTCTGAGCCACTAAATCCTTTATTGATTAAGCTTTGATGGTCAATATTTCTTAGGCCAATAATTAACAGCTTGAACTGTTGTATGTAGTCATTTTTTCTAAAGCTGGCTGTAGTGTCTAACGCTATTACTACTTCCAATAGAGGTGCTAGCCTAAGTTTATTGCGCAGTAAATCCGCTTTTCGGATTAAGTTGAGCTTGTCGATGGCCGTCGCGCTCTGCCAGTTGGAAAGTATAGGGAAAGCCAGGCTAACATGAAGGATCAAGTTTTTGGTTTGGTTAGGGCAGCGTAATTGCTCGGCAAAAGCCAGTGCCGATGAGCTGGCTGCTAAGCTTTGGCTGTGTAACTGGCTTATATAAAACAGCCAAGCCATGCGTTTATCAGAGCTGTCTAACGCTAGTAGTGGTGCTGTAAAATTTTTGTCATGGCTTATCTCAAGCAGACGCAGATTTTCCAGCAGCTCAGTCAGTGCTGGGAACAAAACCGGCAGTGCATCGACATCTGATAGAACTTGAAAAAAGACTAATACTGATTTTTCCATTAGCGCTCGTTCCATCTCCTGCCAGGTGCGCTCCTTTGTCAGGTGCTCCAATTCCCCGCCGTTACTTATTTTCTGCATCAGTGTTAGGGTTTGCGGGGCGATGTTAAAACCTAAGTGAGCGTAGCGGGCGGCGAAGCGGGCGACTCTTAAAACCCGCAGGGGATCTTCGCTAAACGCCGGGGACACATGACGCAGTACTTTGTCTTCTAGGTCGCGCTGTCCATGATAGGGATCAATTATGTTGCCTTCACTATCCTCGGCCATGGCGTTAATGGTCAAGTCTCTGCGGGAGAGGTCTTGCTCCAGAGTGACATCCGCGGCAGCGTAGAAGGAAAACCCTTTATAGCCTTTGCCGCTTTTTCGCTCAGTGCGCGCCAGTGCATGCTCTTCTTTTGTTTGTGGGTGCAAGAATACAGGGAAGTCCGATCCGATCGCCGTGTAACCCAGCGCTAACAACTGCTCAATGTCGGCGCCGACGATTACCCAGTCACGGTCATTGACGGGGTATTGGAGTAATCTGTCTCTGACGGCACCACCGACAAGATAAGTTTTCATTTTGTCGCTTCGATGTCTTCGGGAAACAGGCTCTGCCAGGCTTCAAAGCCGCCGTCAATACTGGCGACGGCAGTGAACCCGAGCGAGCTGATATATTGTGCGGCACTTTTACTGCTATTACCGTGATAGCAGAGTATTAACAGGTTCTGATCTTTGTCGATGCCAGTCAGTAGTTGCTGGATATTGTCATTGTTGAGGTTTTTTGCCTGGCTCGGATGGCCGTTTTCAAAGCTGCCTGTATCGCGAATGTCGAATAAAGTGGCGTTGTTGGAGAGTAACTGTTGTGCTTGCTGACAACTAATACATTGATATTCAGACATATATTTACCTTTTAATCGTAACCATTACTGATTAACACAGCAATTAAATTATACTTTGGTGTTATTGGTTGGAGCTAAGCTAGCTACCTTATGCAGGCTTAGATCATCTAAGCGCAGGGCCGTTAAATGCTCTCCCCAGACACAGCCGGTGTCCAGAGCGAGGATGTTGTTTAGGTGGGTTTGGCCCATTATAGCAGCCCAGTGTCCAAACAGCAGAAGTGGTGAATTTGAATCATTGTTGTGAAGTTCAAACCAAGGGCGAAAACCACTGGGATGGTTGCCAATTTCCCCTTTATAGCTTAGCTCCAGACGTTCGTCGTCGCTGCAAAAGCGCATTCTGGTCAGGTAGTTGGTAATACAGCGCAAGCGATCCATGCCCTGCAATGAGTCGCTCCATAAATCTGGCTGGTTGCCGTACATCTGCTGGAAGTATTCTAGGTAATTATCACCTTGTAGTTTATTCTCTACCTCTCGAGCTCTGCTTTGGGCCTGTTCCAAGCTCCAGGATGCGGGTACCCCTGCGTGCGTCATTATGGCGTTAAATTGGCGGTCATAATGCAGCAGAGGTTGCGCTTTTAACCACTGCATCAGATCTTCACAGTCAGTTGCGCTGAGGATATCGCTCAGTGTGTCAGAACGCTTGAGCCTGGCGCTACCAAAATACACAGCCAGCAAGTGTAAATCATGGTTGCCAAGCACTACTTGCGCAGCCGTGCCCAGGCCCCTGATGAATCTTAGAGTCTCAAGTGAGTCGGGGCCGCGGTTAACCAGGTCACCGACGAACCATAGTTTATCTTGGCTGTTGAAATGAATTTTTTCCAGCAGCGCTTGCAACTCTGCAAAGCAGCCTTGTATGTCACCGAAAACGTATGTAGACAAAACACTTCACCTGTAGAGAACTTTTGCATTTATCAATGAGCAAGACGCAATCGAGAGTTAATGTAGCGCGTTGGGTATGGCCAAAGTGAATGCGCTTATTTTTGCCTCGAAGTGCTCGCCATTTTCAGTGATCATGTTGTAGTGACCAAACATACTGCCTATGTTGGTTTCTATTACAGCACCAGAACTGTACTGATAGCTACAGTGCGGCTTAATCGTCGGCTGGACACCTATGACGCCATCCCCTTCAATTTGTTGTTGTTTCTCGTTGCCATCGGTCACAACCCAGCGACGAGATAACAGTTGTACGCTAATCTCGGCAGTGTTTTCGATGGTGACCGTATATGAAAATACAAAGCGCTTGGCATCAGTATCAGATTGAGAGGCTTCAAATTTTGCTTTTACTGTAATATTGACTCGTTCAGCTATGTCGCTGGACGAGGGGGCTATGGTTTCATCAGTCATCTATTTTATCTGTGTCTGTTGGGTGAGTGGAAGCGATAAAGTCAGCAATGCTAATAAATTCGGGCAGAGATAAAGTCTCGGGTCGACGTGTTGGATTAATACCGAGGGCTTCCAGTTGCTCTGCATCAATCAGTTTTTTCAAATTATTACGCAATGTTTTTCGGCGCATGCTAAAAGAGGTCTTCACCACATTTTCCAGCGTTTTTAGGCAGCTGGCTACATGCGGCTTCTGCCGATAGGGGGTTAATCTAACGATTGCAGACTCAACTTTCGGGATGGGGTCAAAAGCTTCAGGGGGCACTATAAACAGTGGTTCTACTGAACAGTAGTATTGCGCCATTATGCCCAGTCGTCCGTATAACTTGGCGCCGGGTTTGGCTGCCAGGCGGTCAACAACTTCTTTTTGCAGCATAAAGTGCATATCTAGAACACAAGTAGTGTGTTGCAAAAGATGAAAAATCAGCTGCGTTGAGATGTTATAAGGTAAGTTGCCGACTATTCTCAGTGGCTGGTCGTTTTGCTGCAGTGAGCTGAAGTCAAATTTCATCGCATCCGCTTCGTGAATACGAAACTTGTCTGCGTAACTAAAGAACTTTGTGCGCAGAATGGGCACTAAGTCGCGATCGAGTTCAATGGCGTCTAAGGCACCCGCCTCATCGAGAATCTCTTCAGTTAAGGCGCCCAGTCCCGGTCCAATTTCCACCATGTGGTCGCTGGGCCGCGGGCTGACGCCTTTGATGATCCGGCGAATAACGCCTTGATCTTGTAGAAAGTTCTGTCCAAAGCGTTTACGTGCTTTGTGTCCAGGATTTTTACTCATGTGTAGATAGACCTTATGTTAAAGTTGGCGGTTATTTGCCAGTGTAGAGGCGTACTTTAAAGCGACTACTAAGCTGCCACAATCCGCCTGGCCACTGCCGGCGATATCCAGGGCGGTTCCGTGATCGACAGAGGTGCGGATAATAGGTAAACCCAAGGTAATATTGACAGCTTTGCCAAAGCCGCTGAATTTCAGTACTGGTAGCCCCTGATCGTGGTACATTGCCAGCACAGCATCACAGTCGGCTAAATACTTGTCGGTGAACAAAGTATCTGCGGGCAGGGGACCTATTAAATCCATACCTGCATCGGTAAATTCTTGCAAAACTGGAATTATGGTATCGATTTCTTCCATGCCCATGTGGCCATCTTCACCGGCGTGAGGATTGAGGCCGCAGACCAATATTTTTGGTTTTTTGATGCCGAATACGCACGTTAGATCAGCATGAAGAATTTTAATGATTTGTCGTAATTTATCTTTAGTGATTGCCTGGCTAACTTGATTCAGCGCCAAGTGGGTGGTGACTAAAGCGACTCTGAGCTTCTCAGTGGCGAGCATCATCACAACTTCATGCGCATTGCACTGCTGTTGCAAAAACTCTGTATGTCCGCTAAAGGGGATCTCAGCTTGGTTGATGATGCCTTTGTGTACAGGAGGAGTGACCATAGCTTGGTACAAGCCCTGCAGGCAACCAGTGCAGGCTATTCTTAAGGTTTCGATTACGTAGGCTGAGTTACTGACATCCAGTACGCCTGCAATTACCGAATTGTGCAGGGCGACAGGTTGCAAATAAATTTCACCTCTTTTGCTGGCAGCATATACATCCGCATCAAAGCTGCGAATTTTTAAGGGTAAGTCTAACGATTGCGCAACTTGCTGCAGTAACTGAGGGTCTGCGATCACTATCAATTGATCTTGGTAGTCATGCTGAGCTATTTTGACAATGAGCTCAGGACCTATTCCGGCAGGCTCACCACTAGTAATAGCTATACGTTTAATCTTTGGCATCAGCGCACTCAAAATACATTTTCAAGATGGGATTATATATGATCAGCCCCCCTGTGTACTAGGCACAAGGGCGATCGAAAAATATGTTAGCCTGTTGGGTCTTGCTAGTGGTTGTTTTTAGACTAAAAAAGCAACCTGGTAGGTTGCTTTTATTTACTGTTTTTTCACCGCATCGCAGGCTAAAGTAACTAAGGCTTAGTCTACTTGAATTCTACGAAGGCATTGGTGCGGATTTCTCGCAGCCAGTTGGCCTTTTCTTCGGCGAATTTACGTTTGCCAATAATATTACGCGCTTGGTTCTCTTTGGCCAGATTGCTGACATCGACAGTTTTTCTCTGTACAACTTCGAGGATATGCCAGCCGAATCTGCTTTCAAAAGGTAGGCTGATCTGTCCTTCTTTACTGTTGTTCATTACCTGCTCAAATTCAGGAACCATCTGTCCGTTTTCAGTCCAGCCTAGGTCTCCTCCCTGAGAGCTGCTGCCAGGGTCGTTGCTAAACTCTTCTGCAAGTGCTGCAAAATCGTCGTGGTGTTTTAGTAGGCGTTGGTATAGCTGGGCAGCTGTACGCTTGGCTTGTGCCGCTGAAATAATCTCACTGGGTGAGATTAAGATATGTCTGACTTTAGTTTTTTGAATGTTTAATGCGGCAGTTGCATTTCGACTGTCACGCAGAAGCAATATATGAAAACCACTGGGGGTTCTGGTGGGCTCGCTGAATTGATCAATTTTCAAAGAGGATATTGCACTTACCAGTGAGCTGGGGAGAGCGGCGACTTTTCTCCAGCCCATGTCACCGCCATTTAAAGCATTGGAGGCGCTGGAGTTGCTGATAGCCATGTTGGAAAATTTAGCACCAGCCACTAACTTCTGGTAAATAGCGTCAGCCTTGGTCTTCGCGCTCTTGATGTTTTTGGGTGTCATCGGGCTTGCTATAGTGATTAATATGTCGCTGAGTAAAACTTCGGCGTTGCTTGCGCCAGCTTTGGAGCTTAGGAAGTTTTGCACTTCTCGGTCTGAAATTAAGATCCGCTGATTAATGTTGCTCTCCTGGACCTGCTTAATCAAAATATCCTCTTTGATTTTTTCCCTGGTCACTATGTAGTCCTGGCCTTGAGCAATCAGTGCCTCTCTGAATTTGGCTAAGCTCATACCGTTGTTTTGCGCAATTTGACTAATAGTAGCATTTAGCTGTCTGTCGGTTACTTTTATCCCCTGCTCAGCGGCCATTTGCAGCATGATGCTGCGCAAGATCATCTGCTCCATTACCTGAGACTGTAATACTTGCTGCGTGGGAATTTGTGCTCCCTGTTGTCTGATCTGACTGCTTGCTCTTTTGAGGTTGTCAGTAAAATCCGATGCCAGGATGACATCTTCATTAACTACTGCAAGGATCCGATCGAGGGGGCTGGCAACAGCTCCCTGAGATAGCATCAACAAGCTAGTAATCAATGTGTAGTTAAGAATTTTTTTAATTGGGCTAATTGACAGCATTATAGTACTCACGTTTTTGATAACCTTTTATTTTATCTCTAAGCTCTTTGTTGGTGCTTTCACCTATCCCGCCTAAACCTTTAAGAATAAACTGAACTGCTATTGTTTTGTCTCTGTTGGGGTCTTTGAATTCATCTCTATATACCAGGCGGGTTTTCCAGCAGCAGCTCTCGTACTCTAATCCAAGTGCGGCATCAACAGTAGAATTTGTTCTCCAGTCGTACTGTACTAGACCTAGGCCGGACCAGTTATTAACAATCGGCCAGAGGATAGAAGCGGTGCTTTGCTTTCGCGTATCTCGAGTAAATCGGTGTCTAAACCCTACAACATGATTTGGATCGGCTTCATATTTTAAATCTAAGGTCATCTCAGAGTTATCCAGAGTGTCGGCATCGAATGTGGCGTCTATCAGTGCTCTCACTCGAGTGTTGGGTCTCCATGTCACCGAGGTGGCGAAGTCCGATGTGTCGTCTTCTATAGGAGCGGCACTGGGATCGATACGCACTTTGCGATCGGCAAAGTAGATCGCGTGACCGACACTGGCAGAGACAATTTCACGTCCCTCATCGGAAATAACTCTGGAGGTTAAGCCCAGAGAAATTCTCTTGGAGTCACCGAATCTATCGTCGCCGCTAAATCTGTTATCGCGAAATAGAGAGCTATAGTTAAAGGTGAGTTCTGAGGTGTCAAAGTCCGGAAGGTCTGTTTGATCTACATGAGGCACATATAGAGCGTACAATCTAGGTTCCAAGGTCTGAGTGTATCCTTTATCCTGGAAGCTAAATTCACGGTCAAAAATTAATCCCGAGTCTACTTCTAGAATAGGCACAGTAGCGTTTGGACGGTCGCTGGTGCCACTGACTTGATCGTTTAAGTTATAACGGGCGTGCCAGAGTTTTACACTAGGCTTAACATAGCCCCAAGTTTTAGTTACTTCACCGGAAATACTGGGGTTGAAAATCAGTCGCTCACCGGTAATGCGATCCGAGCCGGTCAAGCCTTCTAAGTCTCTATCGAAGCGCGTTAATACTGTTCTATGATTGAAGCTGACGTGTTCATAAGGGTCATCAGGTGACCCGCTGAACCTGATTTCGGGTAAGCGCTGGTAGGGCTTAGTCACACTGTCGTCAGTCGTTTGATATCTCTGTACTAAGACGGAACTCTGCCAAGTGTCCTGTTGATAAGTGACCTTTGCACTTTGATTGAGCTGACTGTTTTCGTCATCGTCCACATCTAAATCACTGCCGATGTCCGAAAAATATTCATTGTCGCTGACAGCCGTATAGTCGATATGGGTATTGAACTGCCCGTATTGCCCCTGATGATTGAGGCCTAACAACCAGCGCTGATCTTTGGTTGAATTATTAGTGGCAACTGAGCCCGTACTTACTTTGTTAAGGCTGCTTTTGTCCAAATAGCGAAATTCATTTTCCAACAGTAAGCTATCACTGCCTATAATTTTGGCCGTTAATGTGTCATCCATATTAGTGGCGATATTGAAGTAGTAGGGAATAGTGATCTGGCTGTCGCTGTCTGAAAATTTGAAGCTGGGGTAAAGAAAACCACTGCGACGACGATCGTCAATCGGAAAGTAAAATACCGGAAAATAAATTACGGGCTGTCCGAACAGTACCAATTTGGCATTTTCGGCGCGGCCAAAGCCCTCTTCTACATCCAGATTGATATTGTCAGCGGTAACTGCCCAGCTCTCCTCTCCTGGAGGGCACATGGTATAACTGCCTTGATCTATATCTAAAACATCCGATTTGCCGTTGCTTCTATGGGTCATAACACTGGCTGTGCCGCGAATATTCTTGTCGTGAACAACGTATTGAGCATCGTACAAACGGGTTTCTTCCCCGTTGATGTTTCCCTGCGCTTTTGATCCGGTAATTAACAGGCCAGTCTTGCGATAGGTGACACCGTTTTTCAGAGCGAATTCGCCTGTCTTTTGGTTAATCGTTGCCAGTGGGCTGTGCAGTAGCCTGTCGCCTTGAAGTATGTCGACATTGCCTTTTAAAGTGGAAGTCTGCCCTAGTACAGTGGCGGATTCATCGGCGCTGATAAACACTTCTTGTAAATTGGTTGGCGTAGTGTTGTCCGGGTCGCCAATCTGCGGCGAAATGTAGCGACCTTTACACGCTCCCCGGCTTTTTATATCTGTGGTGTAGGGATACCAATCTAAGTTTTTGAAATCAAGGCTGGTCTGTTCAATATTGCTTCTTTGATCAAGTTCTTGTTGTTGTGTCTGCGGTGCTGGGCTGACAGCGAAATCAGTCGGCTCTTCTACAGTGGCGAGTGCCGCAGGTTCATCAATGGCAGGAGGCTGCGGAGCGATATCTGCAGTCAAACTCTGTCTGGCTTGTTGCTTGGCGCTATGTTCTGTGTCCGTAGAAACCGGTAATGGGGTCGAAACTTGAGGTTGAGCTCTCTCAGTCGATACCGTTGCGTCACTTTGCTCAATGGAGGCCTTTACTGCGGATGGCTCAGCTTGCTCTGTAGGTGGTTCTACTTGATGGTCATTGGTTCGGGATAACGACTGCGGAAACAATTCAGGCGATATTGGATTCTGACTATTGATATTAATATTTGACGCACTACAATCCCATTGACCGTTTATTTGCCGACACTGCCAGCTCGGTTCGGCGTTAGCGGTCGCGTGAATACTCGCGAAAGTGGCTGCAATAATAGCTAATCTGAGCTGTTGAGGGGCATGTTTCTTAAAATACATCTAGTGGAATCCAGCCAAATTAGAGTGAAGTGCATCTTTGTCGATGAATTGAACAATTGTTGATGTACTGAAATAATGGAATAAACTGGTGATTAATCATTAACTAAGTACACCTGTATGCAGTGAATTGTGTTAAATATGACCAAATTGTTGGTTTTAGCTGGCCATAATAAATTAGCAATCGGAATAATAGAGCATATAGGTTATGAATTACAGTATTTGTGGAAAACAATAAAAGATGCAGCAAGTTTCCAAACTTAAAGAATGGCTAGAATTATTAATAGTTAATCAAGAAATTACTATACAGGGGTCCTGGAGCCTGGAACCACTTCAGGGGGACGCCAGTTGTCGACGTTACTTTCGGTTGCTTAATGCCCAATCCAATATGATTGTGGTTGTAAGTCCCATAGCGCGAATAGACAACGATATCTTTATTAGCAGGGCCAGGCAATGGCGCAGCGCCGGTGTGTATGTGCCGCAGATCTTTGCTGTGGATAGCGCTCAGGGCTTCATGTTGATTGAAGATTTTGGCTCTGTGCATTTGTTTGATCTTCTGCACAAGAGCGCTGATAACGGGCTGTATCTTCAGGCCATTTCCGAGTTAATAAAGATTCAACAAATAGTCAGCGACAAACTGCCCCTGTTTGACAGGGAGTTTCTATTACGTGAAATGACATTGTTTGATACTTGGCTAGTTCAGTATCAACTGCAACAAACCAGCCCGAATTGTTTAAACCAAGTGTATCGCGTTTTAATAGAAAACTCGCTGCAGCAACCGCAAGTAACTATGCACCGTGACTACCACAGTAGGAATCTACTATTAGTGGCAGGTGACCTTGCGGTGATTGATTTTCAGGATGCAGTGCAAGGCCCGCTGGCATACGATTTAGCTTCATTGTTGCGTGATTGTTACTGGCAGTTATCGGATCAACAGATAGACGATTTAATAGATGCATATTTGCAGCAATTAGAAAGTGCTGCAGTTACACCGTTACATATTGAAAAGCAGCAGTTTGTCAGATGGTTTGATTTAATTGGCATGCAGAGGCACTTGAAAGTATTAGGCCTGTTTATCAGGCTGGGGGTAGAAGAGGGGAAAAGCAGTTATTTGCACGACCTGCCCAGAGTCTTTGCCTATGTACTGAAAATTGCCGGTAGATATCCCGAGTTTAGTGAATTTTATCAGTGGTTAAGATCTGATATCCAGCCGGCGCTGCAGCTGCAACCTTGGTACCTGAAATGAAAGCCATGATACTTGCAGCAGGGCGTGGTACTCGATTACAGCAATTAACAGCCAGTACTCCCAAGCCACTGATAAAAGTAGCAGGCAAAGCGTTGCTCCAGTATCACTTAGAGGCTCTGGAGAAGGCAGGGTTCTCTCAAGTGGTGATTAATGTCTGTTGGTTGGCGCAGCAGATTGAAAGCTATATTAGAGATCAGTATCGAGGTGCTTTGCAGATCACTCTGTTTCACGAGCAGCAGGCACTCGAAACCGGTGGCGGTGTGCTTGCTGCACTGCCCGCTCTATCAGACGGAATCGAGCCCTTTTTGGTGATTAATGCCGATGTGATGACTGATTTTGACTATGCAAATGTGCCGGCAAAGATTGATAGTTTGGCGCATTTGTATATGGTAGAAAATCCGCTGCAGCACCCCATGGGCGATTTTGCACTAATCGATGGTCAGTTAAAAGTAATCAACAGTGAATGGCAGGCGTTTAGTCAGACTTTTTCAGGGATTAGTGTCTTATCGCCGCAGCTGTTTGCCTCAAGCAACGCCGGGAAATTCAGTCTCGGAGATTTGTTTCGAAAATATATCGATCACGGTGGGCTCAGTGGTGAGAGTTATCAAGGCAAATGGTTCGATGTAGGTACTGTGGAGCGGCTACAATTGGCAGAGCAATGGCAGTTGGGCCTACAGCAGAGCTGAGTAGTCAGTAATTAGGTGGCAACTGCTAGTTGCTAAATAAAAAGCGAGAGATTATAAATCTTTTGATTGGGTTTTTGTTTTACATAAAGTGGAAGTTATGAATCAGCAGACAGTAAAGAACATTGGCAAATTCAAAACAGGCTTAATTATTGGGGCGCTCATAGGAGTCTGGAGCGGCGGAGTCTGGGGAGCGTTATTTGGAGCCGGGATAGGCTTTTTTATTCAGCGTTGGCTGCACAGTATTTTATTTGGAGAAGGGTCCGCACAAGTACTGTTCTTTAAATCTACTTTTATCGTCATGGGCAAGGTTGCTAAAGCCGATGGTAGAGTAACAGAGCATGAAATTCAATTCGCCAGAGATGTGATGACCCGGATGCGCCTCAATGAGGAGAAAAGGCGTGAAGCGATGGGCTATTTTAGTGAAGGTAAAGAAGCGGATTACGATTTGTCCAAAGTGCTGCGCCCTCTTAGTTTGCTTATTCAAAGGCGCAGTGCAGTAAAAATCATGTTCCTGGAGATTCAGTTGCAAGCGGCGATGGCCGACGGGGATATATCAGCTAATGAACTGCAGGTAATCCAGGAAGTCTGTACTTTTTTGAAAATGTCACAGCAAGAGATGAATCAGCTGTTGGCAAGAATGCAGGCGCAACAGTCGTTTCATAGCTCCAGCGCTGGCCCCAGTTCGCAGTCGATGATAGCCGAAGCTTATAAAGTATTAGGTGTGGCTGCCGATGTCGGTGATGCAGAGTTGAAAAAAGCTTATCGTCGACTGATGAGCCAGCACCATCCGGATAAGTTAGTGGCGAAGGGGTTGCCTGAGGAAATGATGCAGCTTGCCAAAGAAAAAACCCAGGAAATACAAGCTGCTTACGACGTAGTGAAGACCTCAAGGAAATAAATCTGGTCATGCGCGAATACAAAGTTTGCTAATCTCCACTGCTGGATTACGTTGGTTTCGACACAAAATTCACTTAGATGATTAGTTGTTAGTATTGCTGCCTGGCCTCATGTTTCTTTTTTTAGTGGGTTGCGGTTGGGCGTCGGCTTCAGCGGCTTGTTGTTGTAGTGGCTTTAGTACCTGGTTTTTTAATAAGCCATAGACTTTTCTAAATAGCCAGTTGTTCCCACTCTGGCTCCAGGCGCTGTTAGGAGCGGCTATTTGCATGTACTGTTCAATCTCAGACCTATTGGCAGCGCGTCTGCGCGCTTCTTGCCAGGGGAAGCTTGAGCTGTTTTGTGGCTGTGAATAAATATCAAAAGTATCTATATTTAAATCGCCGATGAGCTCAATTAAATTCGGTGCGCTGATGTCAGCAGACTGCTGTGCATTGATCAGCAGCAAGCGGCTGTTTGCTTTTGCTGATTTATCAATGCCAGCGGCAAATGCTGTCGCCCATGTTGCCCCCTGGCCAATACCGATCAGAATTAACACTGGTGATTTTTCTTTGAGCATTTCACGGGCGGCAGTTGCCCTGGCGAGGGTTATCTCTGCCAATGTAGGTTCAGTGGCTGTATCGCTGCCACTGCGGGTATCGGGAGAAAGCTCAGATGCTGATTTACTTTCGGCAGTGGGCTCAGTGCTCTGCTCTGTCGCTGAGTTATTGTCAGTATCCCCCTCACTCACTGCTGATTCAGTGTAATTGGTTCTCGCTGGGGCCGCTGCAAGAATAGCCTCCGGCTGTGTGATTACAGCAGTCTGCCAGTTGTAGCGGGTTAGGCCTTCACGTAGCGGGGCTAGAGTCACAGGCCAATTTGAATGGCTGCGATCATCGGGAAAAAATAATATGCTGCCTACAGGTTTTTTTGCCTCTGCTTCAAGATAATACAAATCAAACTGCTGATCCAGGGCAGAAAGCTGTACAACTTGAGTGAGTGAACTTTGCAGTAGCAGTGCCAGGTCACGTTGCAATTCTGCTCTGGGCTTTGGTACAACTCTGGTTGCTGCGCTCTCTGTCTGCTTATCATCACCTTCAGTCTTTGTGCTCTGCGACTGTTCAGGTTGTGACCCGCTTGCATGGTTACTGGCATAGCTGAAGTTAGCGTAAAGAGAGGTCAGCAGGCTAAGTAAAATAATCTTTTTCATAAACCAATCATTGTCGTTAAATTTAAAAGTCTAAGGATATTAATACGACAACCATTTAGATACAATGTGCGCAATAAATTGAATCATAAACGCAGAGTGTATTAGATGAAAGATTTTAAAATCGCGCCCTCCATTTTAGCGGCTGACTTTGCCCGATTAGGTGAAGAAGTTGAGAATGTATTAGCAGCCGGGGCTGATATTGTACACTTTGATGTGATGGATAATCACTATGTTCCAAACCTGACCATAGGGCCTATGGTGTGTACAGCTCTGCGAAAGTATGGTGTCAGCGCGCCTATTGATGTGCATCTTATGGTAAAGCCTGTAGATAGCATGATAAGTCAATTTATCGATGCTGGCGCTAGTTATATAACCTTCCATCCTGAAGCTTCCGAGCACATTGATCGCTCTTTGCAGATGATAAAAGAAGGAGGGTGTAAAGCGGGTTTAGTCTTTAACCCCGCCACTTCCCTGCAGTATCTAGAGCATGTAATGGATAAGTTGGATATGATTTTACTTATGTCAGTTAACCCGGGCTTTGGTGGGCAGAAATTTATTCCATCAACGCTTGCAAAATTAGCGCAAGTACGTAGTTTGATCGATAGTTCAGGGCTTGATATTCGCCTTGAAGTAGATGGCGGCGTGACAGTTGATAACATTGCTGAAGTCGCTGCGGCAGGGGCTGATACATTTGTTGCGGGATCCGCTATTTTCAATACTGATGACTATCGGCAAACGATTGATAAAATGCGTCAGCAATTAACATTACTGTAGTTAAACATTGCTTTGAAACGGAGCTTTTAGCAAAACAGGATAGAGAATTGTAGAAAATAGATGTTGAATTCAAGCAAACAAAAATTAATCAGCCTATTTCAGTTATTTACCAAATTGCCAAAATTACACAGGCAATTAATTTTGGGGCTGTGTCTGGTTTGCGTACTGCTATTACTTGCCCCTGTTAGCTATCAGTCGGGCAGTACTGACATTGCGCTGCCCGCACTGGCAGATCCTGAGTATGTTGCAGCTGCTGAACAAACTGTGGTGCAGCCAAATATTCCTGATTACGAGTGGATAGTCGAAGACGGAGATACCTTAGGTGAATTGTTTTCGCTGTTCAATTTGTCTTACACTATGAGCAAAATATTAGAGGCAGATAAAAATATTTTGTCTTTGGATGTGATAAATAAAGGGGATAAGTATAGATTTTGGTTGCGCGGCAACGACGACAGTTTTGACGGTAAAGATATTGTTCTCACTCGTATGGAGCAAGTATTAGGCATAGAGCACCAAGTTGTATTCCAGCGTAATGGTGATGGTTTTGAATATCAGGAGACCATATTGCCGGGGATCTGGAAGCAGAGAAGTATCAATGGGGTGATCAAAAGCGGCAGTAGTTTTTACCAATCCGCCGTTGCCCAGGGGTTGCCGGCAAACGATGTCTCTGTGATCAATAGGCTGCTTAAATCGAAACTGGATTTCTCACGGCACACAGCAGCGGGGGATAAATTTCAGGTGGTGCTCTCCAGCCAGTATATAGGGGACATAAAGACAGGTAATACCAAGGTTGAAGGAGTGCGATTTTTTAATCGCAAAAAGGTCTATTCTGCATTTTCCTTTAAAGATAATTATTTCGACAGCGCAGGGGATGGCCTGGAGCGAGCCTTTAGCCGCTATCCGGTTAACGCTAGGTACAGAGTTTCTTCACGGTTTAATCCGCGCCGTAAACATCCGATTACCGGTTTAATCAGGCCACATAATGGTACTGATTTTGCCACGCCTAAAGGTACTTCAATATACGCACCGGGTGACGGCGTGGTGAAGCGCGTGGTAAGGCACAAATATGCAGGCCTGTATGTAGAGATACAGCACAGTTATAAATACCGAACCCGCTATCTGCATTTAAGTAAATCTTTAGTACGTAAAGGGCAGCGCGTAAAAAGGGGGCAAAAGATAGCTTTAAGCGGTAATACTGGTGCATCTACAGGTGCTCATCTACACTATGAATTCCATGTTAATCAAAAGCCTATTAATGCCATGGGCAATAAAGTACCCGTCGTCATAGGTGTAGATCGAAAATCTATGCTCGCCTATAAAAAGAGGGTGACAGAATTGATCAAACTGATGGAAAGTGAAACGTTAACTAAAGTCAATTTAAACGCCGACAACAGCGGCTAGTCTACAGCACAGTCAGAATTTGTCAGGCGAGAGCAAAGGGAATTATTTTGGAATTTTTACAGCGACTATGGTTTACAAGTTGGGACAAGCTAGTCAATATTTTGCAGTTGGGTAAACTGGCGCGAGTTATTGTCATTAGCTTGCTGTTGTACTTGCTGGTTTCAACTGGGCTGGCAGGATACTGGAGTTACGCATCCACCAATCTAGAGCAGTACCAGAGTGCGCAAAGTCAGGAACAGCAGAGTGTGACTGGCATAGCGACAGTCAGTGCGCTGATTCATGTGACTGAGGCTCTACTCAATAAGCCTGGTGGTTACCTGAGCAATGACAAGACACTGCCGGGCATATGGATGGACAATATTCCGCGCTGGGAGTTTGGGGTTTTAGTGCAAGCCAGAGATATGGCCAGGGCGATGCGTAAAGATTTTAGTCGCTCTCAGTCTCAGTCAACGGAAGACCTTGATTTGTCCAATGCTGAGCCGCGATTACATTTTAACAACAACAGTTGGTTGTTCCCCTCCACTGAAGCAGAGTATCAGAAATCTCTGCAATTTCTGCGCAATTATCGCAATAGACTGAGTGATGCGAGTGTACAGGATGCGCAGTTTTATGCCCGCGCCGACAACCTGAACAACTGGTTGGGTGAAGTTAGCACTAGGTTGGGTAGCTTGTCCCAGAACTTGAGTGCCAGTGTTGGTCAGAGGCGTATCAACACAGATTTGGCAGGGGATGCTCAGGCATCTCAATCAACAGCTACCGGCAAAGTAGTAGAAGTAAAAACCTCGTGGAATAAAATAGACGATGTTTTTTACGAAGCTAGAGGGTCCGCCTGGGCGCTTATTCAATTGTTAAGAGCTATAGATCAGGATTTTGCCAGCATATTGGAAAAGAAAAATGCCCGTATCAGCTTGCTGCAGATCATTCGTGAGCTGGAGTCGACTCAGGCATTTGTTTGGAGCCCGTTAATCCTTAACGGTTCGGAGTTTGGTTTTGCGGCCAACCACTCCCTGGTTATGTCCTCTTATATTACCAGGGCCAACGCCGCGATTATCGATTTGAGAAGATTACTATCTCAGGGCTAAATTTTTGTCAGAGATGACCAGTAAACAGTGAGAAATAACATGAGCGTACATGAAATAAAACACCCTCTGATCCAGCACAAACTTGGTTTAATGAGATCAGCGACTATCAGTACCAGAGACTTCAGACAGTTGGCGGGGGAGGTGGGCTGCCTGCTCACTTATGAGGCAACCAAAGATTTAGAGCTGGAAGAATACCAGCTTGAAGGTTGGTGTGGAGAGATTACAGCCGAGCGTATTAAGGGCAAAAAAGTAACCGCTGTGCCTATTCTAAGAGCTGGCCTGGGCATGCTGGACGGAGTGTTAGAGCTTCTCCCCAGTGCCAAAATTTCGGTGGTAGGTCTGTACCGTGATGAAGAGACGCTGGAACCTGTTCCCTACTTTGAAAAGTTGGCCCATGATATTGACGAGCGTCTGGCGCTAATAGTTGACCCTATGTTAGCGACGGGAGGTTCTATGATTGCTACCATTGATATGCTCAAGAAAGCTGGCTGTCAGAGTATCAGGGCGTTGGTGTTAGTTGCAGCTCCGGAGGGCGTTGAAAAAGTGCAGGCGGCGCATCCGGATGTGGATTTGTTTACCGCTGCTGTAGACAGTCATCTGAATGAGCAGGGCTATATCATCCCAGGACTTGGGGATGCCGGAGATAAGATCTTTGGCACAAAATAACAGCGTTTAAAAATACAGAGCCAGCTCTGTATTTTTTTATCGAACTAAAATTAGGCTGTTGCTAATAGTGACAGCCTAATTCATCGGCTATTGCTTTCCCCAGTTTTCAATTTTGCAGACAAACTCGTTCAAAAATTTGTTGGTCTGATGGGCATCCAATGCTCTGTGATCAATAGACAAAGACACATAACACATAGGTTTAATCACCATAGTATCTCTGTTATCGATACACTCTACCACCACCCGCTTCTCCATTTTACCTACCCCTAAAATTGCAACTTGTGGCTGGTTGATGATGATAGGTGTCGCCAGCAAGCTACCGCTCACGCCATAGTTGGAAATAGTAAAAGTGCCGCCCTGCATATCTTGTGCAGTCAATTTTCTGTTTCTGGCTTTTTCCGTTTGCTCGGTCAAATTAGCGGCTATCTGGAACAAGCTTTTTTCCTGCACATTGGGCACTACAGGAACCACCAGACCGCTGTCTGCTAATGCCGTGCCGACACCAATATTAATCTGACTAAAAACCTCTAACCCATCGCTATGAAACCGGCTGTTAATTTCGGGAACGGCCTCTATAGCAGCCGCGCTTGCAGCGAGGAAATATGCGGTAAAAGTGAGATTGACTTGTGCGTCCAGATAACCCAGCTTGCGATCTGCCCTATGGGCAATAATGGCGCTCATGTCCATCTCGAAAACGCTTGTGACATGCGGTGATGTCTTTAATAAACTGTCGACCATATGCTTGGCTATGCTTCGACGCATTGGCGTGTGAGGAATAAAAGTTGACGCTGAGCTGACACTGTTTTCTGTGGTAACAGCTGTCGCAGTGTTACTGTGCAAATCGCCAATGTGTTGTTGTACATCCCGCTTACTGATTCTGCCATCGGCGCCCGTCGCTGTGATATCCATAGCGTTAATATTATGTGCACAGAGTAGTTTTTTGACCGCAGGGCCCAGTAAGTGCCTTTTTGATCTATCAGTAGAGGGGCGGCTATCGGTAGAGCTGGAGATTATAGATGCCTCAGTTTCAAGGTTGCTATCGGCATCTGAGATTGCTGGCTGCTCATTGTCTGTATCTGCGATACAGTTATGCATCATCGCTAGAACGTCATCAGCGACGACTTTATCGCCAACCTTGGCTATTATTTTGGTAAGAGTGCCGCTGGCAGCTGCCGTTACTTCAATGGCAACTTTGTCTGTCTCTAGCTCTACTATAGGACTGTCTTTAACAACTTGCTCTCCTGGCTGTACCAGCCAGTTGGAGACGGTTGCTTCTGTGCCCTCGAGCTGTTCTGCTTCAAGAACAATATTTATGGTATTTTGCATAGTTGTACCTGTAGAATTTTGGCGACTTGCACTTGGTATGCACAGCAGCTATTAATAACTGCTCATACTGTTGCTCAAAGGGCAATGAGGTCGGTTATTTGCGCTGTAATTGTCTTGACGCTAGGAAGCGCTCTCTCCAGCAAATGTATATTGTGCGCGCTGGGAATATCAGGAGATGCCAGGCGTTTGATCGGCGCATCTAGCTCGAAAAACAGCTCATCACTCAGGCAGGCGGAAATTTCTGCACCAAAGCCTGCGGTCTTATTGTCTTCATGGACTATCAGGCATTTACCGGTTTTAGTGACAGAGTTTAAGACTGCTTCTTTATCCCAGGGCTTGAGAGTTCTTAAATCAAGCAGGTCGATTTGTCCGCTGAAAGCTTGTGCTGCTTCTGTACAGCGCTCGACCATAGCTCCCCAGCTGACGATGGTTAATTTATCTCCCTGAGTCAGCAGCTTAGCCTTGCCAAATTCAATCACAAAGTCATCACCCGGGTAGGGGCGTCTCGACCAGGGGTTATCCAACAGAGCGCGATGTTCGAAGAAGATAGTTGGATTGTTGTCGCGCAGGGCGAAGCGTAACAAACCAACAGCATCTTCGGCGTTTGATGGCATAGCTACTTGCCAGCCAACTTTGTGGATCCATTCAACCTCGTCGCTCATGGAGTGCCACGGGTCGCCTCTTCTGGCAAATCCTCCGGGCATCCTGATCACCATAGGTGCGGCAAATTGATTATTGGTGCGCCAGCGCATAATGCCTGCATCTGATATTTGTTCTGCAGCAGGTTCTGCATATTTTCTGAATTGTATCTCTGGTACAGGCATTAAGCCTGATAGGGCCAGGCCTATGGAGCGGCCGATAATGCCCTCCTCAGATAAACTAGTATCAAAGACACGGTGCTGGCCGTATTTATGGTGTAGGTCTAAGGTTGCACCGTGTACTCCACCTTTAGGTCCAACATCTTCACCAAACACCATCACTTTAGGGTTGCTCTTGAGCTCATAATCTAAGGTCTTGCGAATGGCCGCCAGCATGTTTTGTCTGGGTCCTGCAGGTTGGGCAACCGCATTAGTTATCGGAAATTGATGGTTGCTACTGTGGAGCCCGCCACGGCGTTGTATATTTTTACCGTCCGCGTAAACAAAGTCAGTGACATGGTTTGGGTCTGGCTCCGGGCGCAATTTAGCGTTATCCACAGCTTGCTGAACGTGCGCGCTAGTACTGCTCTCTAAACCCTGCCAAGTGTTGCTATCCATTAAGTCGTGTTGGGCAAGGAATTTTTGTAACTTAGGCAGTGGATCGTTAGCCTGGTCTTCTGCAATCATGTGGGCGGGCTTGTATGTTTGGGTATCCTGAAAAGTATGGCCGCATAAACGTGGGACTTTTAGTCTTAACAGGCAGCACCCCTTGCCGCTACGTACATGTTCGACTGCACGGGCAATAAGTTGTGGGGTTGTCTGTGGGTCAGTGCCATCACCGTCGACTATCAAAAGATTCTTATAGCTGGCTAAGTTAGCCACTTGATCTCCACCGGGTGTCTGTACAGTTTGTGGCACAGAAATTCCGTAGCCATTGTCTTCAATGTAAAACAAGTGCGGTAGATTGTTGGTGGTGCTAATGTTTAATGCCGCCCAAAAACCGCTGGTGGACATAGAAGAATCGCCGCCCATAGAGAGGCCGATAGCCCCCTGGTAATTGGCGTCTTGTAATTGATCTCTATGATAGACAATCGACTGCGCCCATCCGGAAATGGGACTGTACTGTGCACCTACACCACCACACATCGGGAAGAGCATCGCACCTTTTTCTTCTAAGTTAAGGTAATTGCAAACCACACCTATATCACGACCATCGCTGTAGCTACCTGACTTCGCCATAGGAGCGGCTACAGCGTCTTCTAAATCTAACCCCAGGGACAGTACAAAAGGGCGGGAGCGGTAATATCCGGTAGCTGCATCTTTAGGATGATTCATCATCAGTCCCAATAGAATCTGCGCGAAGTCATGGCCACGTGAAGAAAACTGGTTAAAGACCCGCTTTTCGGGTACTAGTTGGTTTTCTTCAATGCTGTCAATTGCTCGACTGAGCAGTAATAGTTCACTGACTTTATGCCAATCGATAGAGGTTAAATTGTCAAAGTTCATTGTAGGCCTGATCATATTATTATTGAAATCTAATAAAATAATACTAAAAATGGCTTGAAATTATCTTGTCATTTGTAGGGGTAATTTTGTTTGGTATAAAATAATGTTTTAATAAAGCTAAGAATATGGCAATAATATGTCATAAAATTTAAAACACTCGCAGTAATCGATCAAAAGTGTAATAATCTTTGTCCCGCAGGTGGCGTTTAAATGAGTATAGAGCATGAAAGAGAGTAGGGCATGAAAGAGAATATGCTATTAGATAAAACAGACATTGCAATGCTGAATTTGTTACAGCATCAGGGCAGAATAACCAATCAGGAGCTGGCGGATAAAATTAATCTGACTTCAGCGCCTTGTTTACGGCGTCTGAAAAGGTTGGAAAGCGATGGTATTGTCGAGCGCTATGTCGGTATTTTGAATCGACAGGCACTAGCGCTGGAAGTAATGGCGCTGGTCAGTGTGGCGCTGAACTCTTTTTCAGATCAGGAAATAGCCCAGTTCGAGAAATTTATTGCGGATAATGCCAATATTACTGAGTGCTATTCGGTTTCCGGAGAGTATGATTTTTTTCTGAAGATAGTGGCCAGCAATATTGCTGAAATAGAAAACATTTTATTAAAGCAATTATTGCGTTTACCGATAGTGCGCAGTGCGACCACTAACTTTGTCTTGGGGGAGAGGAAAAATACCACTGCTCTGCCGCTCAATTTAGGATAGGGAAGTTTTGCTATTCCCCGCTATAGCTAAGTGGTAAATTATCCGATCAACTCACAACTTAAGCAGCGACTCACTTGAATCTAAAAAGTAAAGCCAAAGCGGGCAGGCCTCCCACCACTAATAAAAGCATTGCTCAGGTGCAATCCCTGTCCAGAGGATTGGCGCTGCTGGAAAAAATTGCCGAAGCTGAATCCGGGGTGTTGCTCACAGATTTAGCCGCACAGTTGGATTTGCCCGCCTCCACAGCTCATCGCTTACTCAATACCTTAGAGCAGCAAGGGTTCGTCCGTCAGGAAATTGCTCAGCAACTATGGTATGTAGGCACTACAGGTTTTAAGGTCGGCAATGCGTTTCTTGCCAGCAGAGACTTTGTTCGCCAGGCTAAGCCATTTATGCAAAGGTTGGTCGAGGAAGTGGGCGAAACGTCCAACTTGTCTATTTTGCAAAGTGGAAGAGCGGTCATTATTGCCCAGCAGCAGTGCAGTGAAATGATGCGCATGATGGTGCCTCTGGGTAGTTCTTCGCCATTGCATGCCTCTGGAGTAGGTAAGGCAATACTGGCTGGATTACCGCAAAACGAGCGAAATCAGCAGTTGGCTGATTTGGCCTTAGACACCATTACTCCCTGGACTATTACCTCTAAAGAAAATTTCCAGCAGGCGCTGCATAAAACCGCGGCTATGGGTTGGGCATTTGATGATCAAGAGCACGCGGTAGGTCTACGCTGCGTTGCCGCCTGCCTTTACGACGAGAAAAGCTACCCGTTAGCGGCCATTTCTGTCTCGGGACCACTGGCCAGAATCGGCGACGCAAGGGCTCTGGAGCTTGGAGCTGTGGTAAAAGAGACGGCGCAGGAAATTACCCGTTTTATAGGTGGTTGCTGGCCGCTGTAGATTGAATTAGCTTAAAAAAAGCCGGTGACCAATTCGGTCACCGGTTCGCTTAAAAGGTGTTGATTTTATCATCTTGCCAGTTGTTGCTACTGCTGCGCGTTGTCTAAACTCTGTTGGGCAATGCGGCTAATGGCGTTCCAGTCCTGTTGTTCTATTAGCTTGCTCGGGGAGAGCCATGAGCCGCCCACACAAATTACGTTGCTCAGGGCCAAAAATGATTTTGCATTTTCTAAAGTGATACCGCCTGTGGGGCAAAATTTCACTTGTCCAAAAGGGCCGTTCAGTGCTTTGAGCATAGCGATAGAACCCGCAGCCTCTGCTGGGAAAAATTTACAGCGAGAGTAGCCTTTGTCTAACGCCTGCATCAGTTCAGAGGCGCTGCTGATACCAGGTAAAAGTGCTACTGGGTTGTCCTGGCCTTTGTCGAGTAGGATTTCAGTGATGCCCGGGCTGATCACAAGCTGTGCGCCGGCATCGATTGCCTGTTGGTATTGTAATGGGTTCAACACAGTGCCTGCAGCCACTTTCATTTCTGGTAGGTGCTTGGCGATAAGTTGCATTGACTCTAATGCTGCAGCGGTACGCAGCGTGATTTCAATAACATTAATGCCGCCCTCCAATAAAGCAGTGGCGAGGGGGATAGCATCTGTGGATGACGCAATAGCAACCACCGGAATAATGGGTGATTGAGTGCAGAAATCATCAATTAATGAATGGTTTTGCCTGTCTGTCCACATAAATATTGCTCCTAAGGGCACCAGATTACATTGGTAGTCGGATTTAAAAAATGCCTGATTGGCATGGAAAGTTGGTCTTCAGCAGATAGCGCTTTTTGTAGGGTTTGGTGTTTATCTTCGCCTTTAATTTGCAGGAATAAGTGTCTGGCACTGCAAATGGCATGGGCGCTCAGGCTTATTCTGCTGTACGGGGCAGTGCTCGGCTGGGTCGCTAAATAAGTATCTTGAGTGCTAAATCCCTGATCTATTTCGGGGCTGCAGGGGAATAGCGAGGCGGTGTGCCCATCGTTGCCCATCCCTAGTAGCACTACATCAAATGGTTGCTTTACGTCGGCGAAGTCTGCGTTAATCACGGCCGCAGCGTCACTGGCGGTCAACCCAGATCTAAACAATGGCATGAAGTTTGCCGCTGCCGCGCGGTTTTGCAGCAAATTATTTTGCAGCAATTGTTGATTACTGTCTGCATGTGATGGGTCAACCCAGCGGTCATCAACTAAAGTGATCGTCACTTTTTCCCAGGGAATGTCTCTGTGGCTCAAGTTGGTGAAAAATAATTTTGGGGTGCTGCCCCCCGATACCGCAAGTGTAGCTGAACCGCTCGTTGCTATTTGCTGTATTAGAATCTGTGCCACAGTGTCTGCCAGAAATTCACTTTGTAGTTGCAGGTCGCTAAAGGCGCGATAGTTAACCTTTGAGAGTAAATCCATATTAGTTATCTCCAAACCACTGTCTGTTGTCCTTGCGCATAATCATCGCCGACTCAGTTGGGCCCCAGCTGCCGGCGGGGTACTTGTGTAGAATGTGTTCACTGCTGTCCCAGTGCTGCATCAGGTTGTCACACCAGGCCCAGGCGTGCTCTATTTCATCGCGGCGGACAAACAGATATTGATTGCCTTTAATGACTTCCAGTAGCAGTCGCTCATACGCATGTGGGGTGCGTACACCACTAAACTCCTGATTAAAGTTTAAATCCAGGATAGTAGGTTGAATTTGTATGTCGTTATTTATACCTGGGGACTTAGTTTGTACTTGCAGTGAAACTCCTTCATTTGGCTGTAAGCTCAAAATCAGTTTATTACTGGCTATGTCTCTCTGCTGCGGATCAAAAATGAAGTGCGGCTGCTGTTTGAAGTGAACAATGATCTGAGTGAGCTTTTGCTTCATTCTCTTACCGGTTCTCAGGTAAAAAGGCACTCCGGCCCAGCGCCAGTTGCTAATTTCCGCTTTTATAGCGACAAAAGTCTCAGTATCGCTGTCGCCTTGTGCGCCCGGTTCACTGTTGTAGCCCGGTAATAGCTCGGTGTCATTGTTACCGCTGTCGTATTGAGCGCAAACTACTGCCTCTTTTTGCTCGGCCAAGGTTATTTGTTTCAGCTGTTTTAGCACCTTAACTTTTTGGTCGCGAATACTGTCAGCAGACAAATCGTCTGGCGGGTCCATTGCCACTAGTGTCAGAAGTTGCAGTAAGTGGTTTTGCACCATGTCACGCATCTGCCCGGCTTTGTCGAAATAGCTCCAGCGTCCCTCAATTCCCACTGATTCAGCTATGGTTATTTCAATGTGGGATATGTAATTTTGGTTCCACTGAGTGCCAAAGATAGGGTTGGCAAAGCGCAGCGCCAATAAATTTTGCACAGTCTCTTTACCGAGATAGTGGTCGATTCGGTAGGTTTGCTGTTCGCTGAAATATTGGCTCACTTCTTCGTTGATCAGTGTCGAAGATTCTCGATCAAAGCCCAGTGGCTTTTCCAGCACTACCCGGCTGCCGCTGTCTATGCAGTTGTATTGCGCCAAAAACTTACTGATAGTGCCGAAGAACTCGGCGGCGGTGGCGTAGTAAAAAATACGCTGTTGATCCGCTATCGCGCCTAATTGTGTCTCTAACTGCGCGTATTGTTCAGCCTGAGAAAAATCTAATTGGATATAGCAAATTCTCTCCAATAATGTCTGCAGTGTCTGCTGATTAAATCTGTCTTTATCAACATGGATTTGCAGGCTGGCAGTGGCTTTCTCGCAAAAGCTGTCGGTGTCAGATGCTTGTCTGGCAAGGCATAAAATTCGGCTCCCCTCTGGAATGAGTTGGTCTTTTTCCAAATCGTACAGAGAGGGAAGTAACTTACGTTGTGATAAATCACCTAGGGCGCCAAAGATTATAAAGTCGGTTGCTGTGGGAGTATTCATCGTAAGCTCGGGTTTCTTGTAATTAAACTAGATTTTGAAGGGATTTTAAATATATTAGGCATAATCGTCAACTTTATTGTGTAATATTACTAAAATATATTGAAATTGTTGATCAATTGTATCCGATTTGACTGTCTAAAAAAGTTTTATCTGGCTTCTGATTAGTGTGATGCGGTTGACGAGTAAGTTGGGTTAAGTGCTATATGGAATCTGCAGCAGCTGTAGCGCGGTTGCCAGCTCTGCTTGCTCGCGTCGCTCCTCTCGGTCTCAGGGCGCTGCAACAGCAGTGCTTAATTGTTATGCAGGCGCGGTTAAGCAGGTTTGGATGGGGGTAAGGCTAGTTTGTTGTCAGCAGATTTAAACAGGGTAGTCATTATTAAATGTGGTAATATAACTACGAAATGGATCTGTCCTGAGTGTGTTGATAGCTGCTTAGTCAAACCAATGTTCGGATATAACAAAGCCTTGAACGGGAGATATGTGTGTTAGCAAAAATTAGACAGCAACGAGATCAGTTGAATAAATCTGAGCGCAAGGTGGCCGATACGATCTTGAAAAACCCGTCCATTGTCACTCAATTGAGTATTGCGGCGCTGGCCAAGTCGGCGGGGGTTAGTGAGCCTACAGTTAACCGCTTCTGTCGTAGTTTTCTTTCCAAAGGCTTCCCTGATTTTAAAATTCAGCTGGCTAAGAGTCTGGTCAGTGGTGCGCAGTTCATTACTAGAAATATAGAGCAAGACGATAGTACTGAGCAGTATACGGATAAGATTTTCACATCGACTATTGCCACTTTGGATGCTGCCAGAAAACAAATAGATGTTGAGTCCATATCGCTGGCGGTCGATCATTTGATTCAGGCTAAGCAGATTTCATTTTTTGGGCTCGGTGCCTCCGCCTCTGTAGCTGATGATGCGCAACATAAATTTTTCAGATTCAATCTGCCGGTGGTTTCTTATGGTGATGTGTTGATGCAGCGAATGGTTGCTAGCGCAGCGCACACTGGGGATGTGATCGTGATTATTTCCTATACTGGACGCACTAGAGAGCTAGTTGAAATTGCTCAATTGGGCGTTGAATCCGGAGCCACTGTGATCGCCATCACTGTGGATGGATCTCCGCTGGCTAAAATTTGTCCAGTGGTTATTAGTGTGCCTTATGTAGAAGACACTGATGTCTATATGCCAATGGTTTCCCGGCTGACTCAGCTGACGGTGTTGGATGTCTTAGCCACGGGTGTGACTTTGCGCCGCGGAGTTGGCTTTCACAAGCACTTGGAGAAGATTAAGCGCAGCCTGCGCTCGTCGCGTTATCCGTTGGAAGGTGATCAGGCGAAATCTGAGTAGAGTATTTAGATCTGACCCCAGAATCTGGACGCAATATCCGGACTCTGGGGCTGGGCTCGATGCTCAGTTTTACTGAATTTTTTCACCTACTCTAACGATTTTAAGAGTATTAGTGCCCCCTTGAGAATCCACATAATCACCTTTAGTGATGACCACTAGGTCTCCTTCTTTGGCAACCCCAAGTTTAACCACTTCATCAATAGCCTTCTGGTTGATCTCGTTGATCGCCATGTTAGAGGCATGAAAAGGTATGGTATGTACGTTGCGGTACATGGCAACTTTTGTTTGGGTCGTAGGGTTTTCCGACAGTGCAAAAACAGGCAGGGCGGTACGCAAGCGGGTAGCTTGTTTTGGTGTGGCCCCAGATGCTGTCATACAAATGATCGCTTTAACGCCCTCTAAATGATTGGCTGTATAGATTGCAGCCAGTGCGACTGTTTCGTCAATGTCGTTAAATTCTTCGTTCAGGCGGTGGCCGGATCTGGAAACGCTGGGGCTGGACTCTGCGCCCAGGCAGATACGTGCCATTGCCTCGACGGCTTGTACCGGATATTCACCTGCAGCGGTTTCAGCGGAGAGCATGACAGCGTCAGTGTGATCAAATACCGCGTTGGCGACATCTGAAACTTCGGCCCTGGTAGGCATAGGGCTGGTGATCATCGATTCCATCATCTGGGTGGCGGTGATCACTACTTTGTTCAAGCTGCGAGCTCGGCGAATAATGTGCTTTTGTACTCCCACTAGAGTGGCGTCGCCAATTTCCACGGCTAAATCGCCGCGGGCCACCATCACGACTTCAGAGGCTCTGATGATGTTGTCTAAGATTTCATTATCGGCAATGGTCTCGGCGCGCTCGATCTTGGCGACTAGTCCCGCGTGAGAGCCGGCTTGCTTAAGTAGTTCGCGGGCCTCGTGCATGTCGTGCTCATCTCTGGGAAAGGAGACTGCAATATAGTCGGCCTGTATTTCTGCGGCGATAATGATATCGGCCTTATCTTTGTCGGTAAGTGCTTTTGCCGAGAGTCCACCGCCGAGGCGGTTGATGCCTTTATTGTTAGACAGTGGGCCGCCGGTAGTGACTGTGGTGGTGATTTTGTCGCTGGAAACGGCGGTTACTTCGAGTACCACGCGCCCGTCATCGAGTAGCAGTACGTCGCCAGCGTTGGAGTCGGTGATAAGTGCTAGGTAGTCTATGCCTACTTGATGCTTGTCCCCATCTTCATAGCCTAAAGTCGAGTCCAAAACAAAAGT
>MAAC01012569.1_pt1 | contig 28554 bp, 32 predicted proteins | sample 1115981 | NCBI WGS metagenome assembly MAAC01 (sample SAMN04961126, study PRJNA320927) | seawater metagenome | isolation source: sample BD02T64 sea water enriched with oil for 64 days | place: USA:Gulf of Mexico | collected 2013-07-27
ATGTCGCCTTGCCGGTTGATATCCTCCCACAGGCCGTAGCCCGCGGCGACACCGGTAAAGATCATGGCCCAGACCGCGACCTGTTGCAGCGTCTTGTTCCAGCCCTGACGGCTTTGCATGAAGAACCAGCCCGCGACCATCGCCATGAGCACGATCAGATAGATCAAACGTCCTGTTTCAATGTCCGGCATCGTATATCCTTTGGCAATCTTCCAAAGATATGGGGGCAGGGCACGGAAAAGTCAGCCCGGACCCGGCCCGAAACCGAAAGCGCTAAGCCCGTCGAGCACGAATTGCACCGACAGCGCGGCGAGCAGCATACCCAAAAGCCGCGTGATCACGTTGATCCCGACCTTGCCCAAAGCGTTTTCAAGGTAGCCGCTGGCCTGCATCGTGATGCCCATGATGATCAGGACGGCGAAAGTGATCGCGACGACGGTCACCAGCCCTTCAAGGCCCGGTTTCTCGCCCGTCAGCAGGATCACCGACGCGATAGAGCCGGGGCCCGCGATCAAGGGAATGGCCAGCGGAAATACCGATGGGTCGTCGTGATCGTCATCCGCCTCGGCATGGCCCTCGCGGCGTTTTGTGCGGCGGTCGAACAACATATCAAGCGCGGTCAGAAACAGCAGCACGCCCCCCGCGACACGGAAGGCGGGCATGGAGATGCCGATAAAGCCAAGCACAGCCTCGCCAAAGGCGGCAAAGACCAGCAGCAGCAGCCCCGCGATGACCACCGACCGCCACGCAATCAAGCGGCGCTGGCGCGGGGTCATGCCGGGGGTCAGCGCCAGAAACATCGGGCCGATCGCAAAGGGGTCAATGATCACGATCATCGTCGCAAACGCGGTGATCATGAATGCCAGATCAAGTGCCATCATAAACCGTCACCGGGGCCAGCCCCGTCCTTATCCCTTGCGCCGCGCTGGCATTACGCCGACGCGGTTTCCAGTTTTTCCAACGCGCTCATCCAGATCGCTTCCGCCCGTTCAAGCGCGGCCATGACCTCGGCGTATTTCTTGTTCCAGACCTCAAGTTCGCCGACTTTGTCCTTTTCGTAAAGGGCAGGGTCCGCGAGCTTTTTCGCAAGCTTGTCGCGCATGTCGTTGATCTTGGTCACCCGCGCCTCGGCCGTGCGCACTTCGGCGCGCAGGGCAAGGATGTCTTCGCGGTTGGCGCGTTTGGGTTTTGGCGCTTCCTTGACCGGTTTGGGGTTCTTGCTGACGGGCTTTTCCACGGTCAACAGCATCTTGCGATAGGCTTCGAGGTCATCCTCATAGGGTTTGACCGTGCCGTTCGACACCAGCCACAGACGGTCCGCGACCATCGACAAAAGGTGCATATCGTGGCTGACAAGGATCACAGCACCCGAATAACGCGTCAGCGCCTCGACCAGCGCTTCGCGCGATTCGATATCAAGGTGGTTGGTCGGCTCATCGAGGATCAGCAGATGCGGTGCGTCCAATGTGGCGAGCAGCAGCGACAGGCGCGCCTTTTGCCCCCCCGACAAACGCCCCACTTCGGTATCGGCCTGATCTGGCCCCAGACCGAACCCCGCCAGCTGTGCGCGCAGCTTGGATTGCATCACACCGGGGCGCGCGCTGATCATATGCTGCAGCGGCGTTTCATGGACGATCAATTCGTCCACCTGATGCTGTGCAAAGAACCCGATGCGCAGCTTGCTGGAGTTGATCGCCTTGCCCTCGAACAACACCAAACGGTTGGAGAGCAGCTTTGACAGCGTAGATTTACCCTGACCGTTTTTGCCCAACAGCGCGATGCGGTCGTCTTGGTCGATCCGCAGGTTCAGGCGCGACAGGACGGGCTGGCCCTCGGTATAGCCGGTCGATCCGCCTTCGATGCTGATGATGGGCGGCGAAAGCTCATCAGGTTGCGGGAAGGTAAAGACCTTGCGCGCGGCTTCCTCCGGCGGCGTGATTGTCACCATCTTCTCGATGGCCTTCATCCGCGACTGCGCCTGTTTCGCCTTGGACGCCTTGGCCTTGAAGCGGTCCACAAAGGCCTGCATATGCGCCTTATGCGCTTGCTGCTTTTTCGCCTGCGCTGTCAGCTGCGCGCGCTTTTCGGCCCGCATTTTCGCGAATTGGTCGTAATTACCCTGATAATACGTGAGCTTACGGTCTTCGAGGTGCAGGATACCACCGACGGCACGGTTCAACAGACCACGGTCGTGGCTGATGATGATCACCGTATGCGGGTATTTCGACAGGTAGTTTTCCAGCCACAACGCGCCTTCAAGATCAAGGTAGTTGGTCGGTTCGTCCAACAGCAGCAAATCCGGCTGCGCGAACAGAACGCCCGCCAGCGCCACGCGCATCCGCCACCCGCCCGAATAGGCCGAACAGGGCTGCTGCTGATCATGGTCGTCAAAGCCGAGCCCCTTGAGGATCGCGGCGGCACGGCCTTCGGCGGACCAAGCGTCGATATCCGCAAGGCGGGTCTGCACCTCGGCGATGCGCGCGGGATCATCCGTTGTCTCTGCCTCGTGCATCAAGGCGGCGCGTTCGACATCGGCGGCCAGCACCGTATCGATCAGCGACACGTCAGAGGACGGGACCTCTTGGGCGATGCCCCCGATCTTGGCGCGCGAGGGCAGGCTGATGTCGCCCGCGTCCAGCGACAGCTCTCCGCGAATGATTTTGAACAGCGTGGTTTTACCCGCACCGTTTTGCCCGACCAGACCCACTTTGTGGCCTTCGGGGATGACCGCGCTGGCTTCCTCGAACAAGGGACGGCCTTCGACGGAATAGTTGATTTCTGAAATGCTTAACATGGACGCGGTGTGAACCATGTCTGGCCCCGCGTCAATCGCGGCTTTTCACGGGGCATGACCCATGCTAGGGAGCGGCCAAATCAACCCCACCTAGGAGAGCTATCATGGCCCTTGAGCGCACATTCTCGATCATCAAACCAGACGCAACACGCCGCAACCTGACCGGCAAAATCAACGCTAAATTCGAAGAAGCCGGCCTGCGCATCGTCGCGCAAAAGCGTATTCACATGACAAAGGCACAAGCCGGCGTTTTCTATGCCGTGCACGCCGAGCGTCCTTTCTATGACGAACTGTGCGAATTCATGGCGTCCGAGCCTGTTGTTGTTCAGGTTCTCGAAGGCGAAGGCGCCATCGCGAAAAACCGCGAAGTGATGGGCGCAACCAACCCAGCAGACGCAGCCGAAGGCACGATCCGCGCAGAATTCGCCGAATCCGTTGGCGAAAACTCCGTTCACGGGTCCGACGCGCCTGAAACAGCCGCAGTCGAAATCGCGTATTTCTTCTCCGGTCTGGAACTGGTTGGCTAAGCCTTCACAGGTTTGGACAGATAAAAAGGGTCGCAGGCAACTGCGGCCCTTTTTTCATGCAACGGGGATCACATAGCCGCGACCGACCTGTTCAGCCTTTAAGGGTCGGATGGTGTGACGACAGTTCACCGTCCACAGGGCTCACGGTTTTCATCGGTGCCGTTTGTTCAAGATGACGGTGCAACAGATCGACGTTGCGGATGTTTGCCTTCCAGCCCACGTCAAAGATGTCACCGATCAGGGGGATCGCACCGATCGCAAGGTCGATGCCCACATTCGCCCCCATACGCGCGAGGACCGAGCGGCTTGCGCCCATGCGATGCGCTTCCTTCAAGATATAGCCCGCCGGTGCCAAAGCCAGAACGTCGCCAACGCCGGGTATCAGGCCAAGGATGCTGTCCCAGCCCAGCCGAATGCCCAGCACAGGCACCCGTAGGGCGCTGTCCATCGTACGGGCAAGGCCACGCAGCCGGTCAAGGTCGTGTTGAACATCGGGGGAATGTGGCATGGGGCAGGGTGTCCTGTTGGGGCTACGTTAGCGACCCAACGCTTATGGGCGCAGTGCCGTTCCGCTGCCGCCTTCAGGTTTCGCAGGGACGCGTTACGCCTCGCGCACACCGATCAGGTTCATCATGCGTTCGAATTCAGATCGTCCGGTATCATGGGCACGGGCCTTGATCGCGTCGAACTTGACCCGCAGGGCTTTCTTCTCTTCCCCCTTGCAGTCGTTCCACGGGCGCCCTTGAAGCCCCATCACCAGAACATAGTAACCGATGAAGTGGGGGCGCTGACCATTCTGCAGCAACCGCTCATAGGCTGCATCGGCACCAAGATCGCGCAGCTCTTGCGCAGAGTGGATGCCAGCACGGGCGCAGCTTTCCTCGAACGCGGGGCCAAGATTGCGGATGGAAGAAACAGGGTCAGTCATACCGGCTGTTTATACCGCAGCGTGCCGCCTGTCACTTTCAGATGCTGGCGTAATCCGTAAATATCACCGGCTGGGGTTTTTCCGGCGCGGGTTTGGGTGGGGCGGATTGTTGCGGCTGCGGCGATTGCTTGGTCATGGGTCTTCTCCGGCTTGTGTTGGTCTCTCCGTTTCAGGGGCTACCAACGTTCGGGCGGCCCTTTCGTTCACGGTGAAGTCGAAAACTGCCGGTTTAAGGGCCGGATATGGGCGGTTTTGGGGCGAAACTGTGCCATTTAAGCCATGCATTTTCCGCATATCCACTATGGTTTGCACCTTTGCTGCACCGCGCACATATGACGGTCACGGGCATTGAAGCCCTGAAATGGAAAGCTGGAAAATGAAAACCGAAGCTACATACAAAACCGCCACTCCGGTCGAAGTCGACCGTCTTCTTGCCGAAGCCAACGCGCTGCGCAGTGCCTATATCTCTGCCGCTGTTGCCAAAGCATCGCGCAAGTTTACCGGCCTGTTCCGCACCGCACCCCGCGGCACGGCAGCAGCCTAAACCGCCAGCGCTTCGCTGACGGAACATACCAAACCGAATGCGGTGGATAGGCCGCCGCATAGACGTGAAAGAGAGAATAAGAAATGAGCTATACATCCACATATACCGCCGCACCTGTTGCGGGTCTGATGCCCAAGCTGCGCCAGTCGCTTGATGCATTCCGTGCCTACAGCGCTGACCAACGCGCCAAACGCCAGACCTTCCGCGAGCTGTCGGCGATGAATGACCGGGATCTGGCAGATATCGGTGTTGCACGTGGCGAGATCCGCCATATTGCCTCGCAAGCGGTTGCCCTGCGCTAACCACGACGCCTAAAGCCACAAGAATTTCCCCGCCGCAAAGTCCTCCCACTTTGCGGCGGTTTTATTTTGTCCGATCAGATGCTTATGCGGTGAAATCCGGCGCTGGTGATTCCCCCAAATGCGCGCTAATTGGCTTGATATCTTCCCCCAATGCCCCTTCCGCCGCTGCGGCCCCCGAAACAGCGTTTCGCGATCAAAGCCCTTGCCAGAATTATATTCCTGACCAAGGATGAATGACACCACCGCGGACTTGCTTGACGCTGCGCCATTGAAGCGCGGCTGCGTCATGTTACCTCCCCCTTAGACGTAACGGAGAATATCATGATCAAACACGCGACACTCACCGCAATCGCCCTTGCTACCGGCGTCAGTGCTGCTCAGGCAGAGACGCTGAATGTCGGCATGTCGGGCGGGTACTTTCCCTTTACCTTCGTGAAGCTTGACGAGCTGCAAGGGTTCGAGGTCGATTTCATCAACGCCGTCGCCAAGGAAACCGGCGACGAAGTGAACTTTGTCACCATGTCCTTTTCCGGCCTGATCGGCGCGCTGGAATCTGGCCGCATCGACACGATCGCCAACCAGATCACCATCACCCCCGAACGCGAGGCGAAATTCGCCTTTTCGCAGCCCTATGTCTTTGACGGGGCGCAGGTCGTGGTGAAAGAGGGCAACGAAGACACCATCGGCAGTGTCGAGGATCTGAGCGGGAAGACCGTTGCGGTCAACCTCGGCTCCAACTTCGAGGAACTGCTGAACGAGCTGCCGAACGCGGGCGAGATCGACATTCGCACCTATGAAAGCAACATTGCGCAAGACACGGCCCTTGGTCGCGTGGATGCTTTTGTGATGGACCGCGTTTCCTCGGCCCAGCTGATCGCGGAAAGCCCGCTGCCGCTGGCGCTTGCGGGCAAACCCTTTAGCGAGATCCGCAATGCGCTGCCCTTCCGCAACGATGATGAAGGTCAGGCCCTGCGTGACCGGTTCGACGCCGCGATCACCAAGCTGAAAGAAGACGGCACCCTGACCGAGATTTCGGAAAAATGGTTCGGCTCTGACATCACAACAGCCGAGTAACACAAAATGCGGGGACTGGATTTCGAATATATGTGGGGCTTGCTGCCCGTGTTGCTGGGCTATGTCCCGCTGACGCTGTTCATGGCGTTTGTGGGCATGGTCTGCGCATTGGTGCTGGCCTCTGTGCTCGCGGTTGAACGGGTGTTTCGGGTTCCGGTCCTCGACGTTTTTGTGCGGCTGTTCATCAGCTTCTTTCGCGGCACGCCGTTGTTGGTGCAGTTGTTCCTGTTCTACTACGGCCTGCCGCAAGTCCTGAGCTTTCTGGGCAAGATCGACGGCGTCACCGCGACCATCATGGGGCTGACGCTGCATTTCTCGGCCTATATGGCGGAAAGCATCCGCGCCGCCATTCTGGGTGTGGACCGCAGCCAGTGGGAGGCCGCGCAGGCCGTTGGCATGACCCAAGGCCAGATGATGCGCCAGATTATTCTGCCTCAGGCCTCGCGGGTCGCGGCACCGACGTTGGTGAATTACTTTATCGATATGATCAAAGGCACCTCGCTGGCCTTTACCCTTGGCGTGACCGAACTGATGGGGGCGACCCAGAAAGAGGCGGCGGGCAGCTTCCTCTACTTCGAAGCCTTTCTCGTCGTCGCCGCGATCTATTGGGTCATGGTCGAGACATTGGCCTTCGCACAGCGTCACTTAGAGGTCTATCTGAACAAGGCACATGCGCGATGACCAATACACAAAGCATTCCAGAGACGGGCAGGGCGACAGGTGACGGGATCACCATATCCGGCCTGACCAAATCCTTTGGCAGCACCGACGTGCTGAAAGACATCTCGCTTGATATCGCCCAAGGCGAACGGGTGGTGATCATCGGGCCGTCGGGCACGGGGAAGTCCACCTTGCTGCGCTGCCTGAACTTTCTTGATGCGCCTGACGCGGGCATCATCCGCATTGGCGATATGTCTGTCGATGCAGCTACGGCGAAACGCGCCGATATTCTGGCGCTGCGGCGGCGCACGTCCTTCGTGTTCCAGAACTACGCGCTGTTTGCCAACAAAACCGCGCGCGAGAATATCACTCAGGCGCTGATTACCGTTCAGGGCTATAGCAAGGCCGAGGCCAACGCCCGTGCCGACGCGACGCTGCGCGAAACCGGTCTGTTCGAGAAAGCCGACAGCTACCCCGCAGCGCTGTCGGGCGGCCAGCAGCAACGGGTGGGCATCGGCCGTGCGATGGCGCTGGATGCGGATCTGATGCTGTTTGACGAACCGACCTCGGCGCTGGACCCCGAATGGGTGGGAGAGGTGCTCGACCTCATGCGGCGCGTGGCCGAGAAACAGCAGACCATGCTGATCGTGACCCACGAGATCCAGTTCGCGCGCGAGATTGCGGATCGGATCGTCTTTATGGACGAGGGGCGGATTGTCGAACAGGGCCCACCGGCGGAACTGCTTGATGCGCCCAAAGACCCGCGCACCCAATCCTTCTTGCGGCGTGTCACGGGATAGGGACTAGACCTTGATCACCGTGCACCCATGGGCGGCGGCGCGGGACAGCAGATCGGGCGACAGCGCGGCCCCTGTGACAAGGTAGTCATAGGCCCAGATCTCCCCGTGCTGGCAGGCAAGGTCCAAATCCGCCTTGCCCTGATCGGCCACCAGGATCGTTGTCTTGGCGCAGCCCGCAATCGCCTTGCGCGCCAGCACCTCGTCCGAGTTATAGTCCATCACCGCGCCCGACCCCGACAGCCCGCCACAGCTGAACACGGCGTAATCCATGCGGTAACCCGCAAAAAACGCCAGCGCTGCAGCGCCGATCAGATCCAGATCGCGCATCCGTACATTGCCGCCCGCCAGCTCCACCATCACGCCCGCGGCATTCTGCAGGGCGCACACCGCGTGGATGCTATTGGTCGCGACGAATAGGTCCTTGTGCGACGACAGAAACCGCGCGCAATGCTCAACCGTGGTCCCCGTCCCAAGCGCCACCCGTGCGCCATCGGGGATCAGGTTCTTGACCGCCAAGGCGATGCGCTGCTTTTCCTGTCGCGCGATGGTTTCGCGGGGCAGGTAGCCGATATTCTCGCTTTGCTGGCGCAGCTGCACCTTTCCCTTGCGGCGCTGCACCAGTGCCGCGTCGTCAAGGTCGCGCAGGTCGGCGCGGATGGTCTGCACCGAAACGTCCAAACGCTGCGATAGTTCGGCAGGGGACAAAGCGTCGTTCTGCGACAGCAGCGCAATGATCCTGTCGCGCCGGTCGGTCAGAGTAGGTCGCGCCATCTATTTTCCTTCGAAAACAACTCAAGGTTAGCCGGACCCTAGAGCGACCCCGTCCACGGCGCAATATAATTAAATCTGTTACGGAAATGTCATAAATCTGTAGCGTAAGATGGGAATAAGGCGAGCGTGAAATGCTTTCGTACGAAAGCTACCTTTTCAGGAGAGCCCCATGAAAACCATCCTCACCACCACCGCTTTTGCCCTGATGGCCAGCACGGCCCTTGCAGATACAATCACACTTTACACCTCGCAGCCCAATGCAGATGCGCAGCAGACTGTGGACGCCTTCAAAGCCGCCAACCCCGATACCGATGTCGAATGGGTCCGCGATGGCACGACCAAACTGATGGCCCGTCTGCGCGCCGAGATCGAGGCAGGCAACCCGCAGCCCGACGTGCTGCTGATCGCCGACACCGTGACGCTGGAGGGCATGGCCCAAGAAGGTCTGCTGACCGCTTACCAATCCCCCGAGGCTGCCAATTATGACAGCGCGCTGTATTCTGCCGACGGCTTCTATCACTCGACCAAGCTGATCACGACAGGTATCGTCTATAACACCGGCGTCGAGACGGCTCCGACCTCGTGGAACGACCTGAGCGATGCGGCCCTGAAAGGGCAGGTGGCCATGCCGTCCCCGCTGTATTCCGGTGCGGCGCTGATCCATCTGGCAACCCTGACCGGCGATGACAGCCTTGGCTGGGGCTATTACGAACAACTGGCGGAAAACGACGCCCGCGCCCAAGGCGGCAACGGTGGCACGTTCAAGGCCGTGGCCTCGGGCGAGAAACCTTATGGCATGGTCGTCGACTTCCTCGCGATCCGCAACAAGGCCGAAGGGTCGCCTGTCGAATTCGTCTTCCCGACCGAAGGCGTATCCTATGTGACCGAGCCTGTGGCGATCATGTCGACCGCCAAGAACGTCGAAGGTGCACAGAAGTTCGTCGATTTCCTGCTAAGCGCGGAAGGTCAGGATGTGGTGCTTGAGATGGGATATATCCCCGCACGCGACGGCATGGGCGTGCCCGCCGGCTTCCCTGCGCGCGAAGACATCAAACTGATGGATTTCGATCCCGCGACCGCGTTGAAAGACGCCGAAGCCAACAAGGCCAAATTCACAGAGCTGTTTGGCGCCGAGTAATGGGCGTTCTGACAAAAAACGGGGGCAGCCGGTCCGAGGGGTGGCTGCTCTCTACCATTTTGATTGTGGCGATCAGCCTGACCCTCGCACCGGTGCTGCGCCTGTTTGTCGAAGGCGTGACGGATCAGGGCGCGGTTGGCCTGTCGCTCGCGGGCGAGGTGCTGCGCCAGCCATCGACGCTGAGCGCGCTGAAACATTCGCTGGTGACCGCAGGGCTTGGCACCTTGGTCTCGGTGGTTCTGGGGTCTGCCTTTGCGTTTCTGGTGGCGCTGACCGATCTGCGCGCCAAGGCGGCGCTGGTGTTCTGCCTGATGATCCCGATGATGATCCCGCCCCAGATTACCGCGCTGTCCTGGACCCAGATCATGGGGCCGTCGTCAGTGTTGCTCAAGACCTTGGGGCTGGCGCCGCCACTGGGGTCGCCGCAGCCGCTTTATTCGGCGCAAGGCATCATTCTGTTGCTGGGCATCCAGCATATGTCGATCATTTTCCTGACCCTGCGTGCAGGTCTGCGCGCCATCCCGCAAGAGGTGGTAGAGGCGGCGCGCATCAGTGGCGCGCGGGGGCTGCGCACGTGGTGGCAGGTGGTCATGCCCCTGACCCTGCCCAGTTTGGCCGCGGGAACGGCGATCACCTTTGTCACCGCCCTTGGCAACTTTGGCATTCCCGCGATGCTGGGTATTCCGGCGGGCTATGCGACCCTGCCGACGCTGGTTTACCAAAAGCTGGCGGGCATGGGCACCAGCGTGCTGGCCGAGGTATCGATCCTCGCCATGCTGATCGGTGCGGTGGCTGTCACGGGCATCCTGACGCAACGGTTCTTTCAATCGCGCCAACGGGTCTATCTGGTGGGGGCCACCTCGCGCCCCTTGGCGATCCCGCTTGGGGCGGCGCGTCTGCCGGTCGAGGTGTTGCTATGGGTCGTGGTCTGCACGATCCTTGTGCTGCCCATGTTCGGCCTGTTGGCGACGTCGCTGGTGCCTGCCTATGGCGTGCCACTGCGGCTTGACACCGTAACCCTTCAGGCGTGGACCGAGGTCCTGCTGCGCCAGCCGGTCACGACGCGGGCCTTTGCGAACTCCTTTGGTCTGGCGATCGGCGCGGCGGTTGTTCTCATGCTGCTCTGCCTGCCGCTGGCGTGGTTGATGGAGCGGAACCCGACGCGGCTGTCGCGGCTGTTCGATAGCCTGCTGGATCTGCCCTATGCCTTGCCCGGAGTGGTGTTGTCGATTGCGATGATCCTGCTGCTGATCAAGCTGCCGTTCACCGATGCGACGCTGTATGGCACGATCTGGATCATCTTCCTGGCCTATCTGGCGCGGTTCTTTGCGGTGATGTTCCGCCCCGTGCAAGCGAGCCTCAAGCAGTTGGATCCTGCCATGGGCGAAGCCGCGCAATCGGTGGGAGCATCGCTGTTCCAGCGGCTGCGCGATGTGATCGTGCCGCTCTCGGCACCGGCGGCGGCGGCAGGGGCGATCCTTGTGTTTCTCACCGCGTTTAACGAGCTCACGGTTTCCGCGCTGCTCTGGTCCTCGGGGACCGAGACGTTGGGCGTGGTCATTTTCAATCTGGACGACAGTGGCGAGACCGCAATGGCCAGCGCGCTGGCGATGACCATCGTGTTGGTGGTTATGGCGCTGATGGTGCTGGTGCAGCTGATGTCCCGACGTTTCCCGAAAGGAGTAGTCCCATGGCAGACATAAGCCTGTCCGCGCTTGGCAAATCATTCGCCGGTGCCCCCGCGCTGCATGACATCACCACCACGTTCAAGGATGGCGAATTCGTCGCCCTGCTGGGGCCGTCGGGCTGCGGCAAGACCACGCTGCTGCGCCTGCTTGCGGGGTTCGAGATGCCGACGACGGGGCAGATTTCCATCGGCCCGCGCGAGGTCGCGCATGTGGCTGGCAACCGCATGGTCCCGCCCGAGGATCGCAACATCGGTTTCGTATTCCAGTCCTACGCGCTTTGGCCCCATATGAACGTGCGGCGCAATGTGTCCTATCCTCTGGAGATCCGGCGTTTTTCCAAGGCCGAGATCACCGCGCAGACCGATCAGGCGTTACAGGCGACGGGGCTGACGGACTATGCCGACCGGATGCCCTCCGAACTGTCGGGCGGGCAGCGTCAGCGGGTCGCTTTGGCGCGCTGTCTGGTGTCGCACCCCGATGCGGTGCTGCTGGACGAACCGCTGGCCAACCTTGATGTGGCGCTGCGGGCGTCGATGCAGACGGTGTTCACCGATTTCCACAAGCGCACCGGCGCGACGATGGTCTATGTCACCCACGACCAGTCAGAGGCGATGGCCATGGCCGACCGCATCGCCGTGATGGACAAGGGCCGCATCCAGCAGTTCGACACGCCCCAAACGCTGTATGAACGCCCCAGAAACCGCTTTGTCGCCGAATTCGTCGGGCGCGGCACGGTGGTGCCTATGCGCGGGGTCGAAAAGAGCGATAGCGCCCTGCACGGCCATGTTCTGGGCACTCGGATCGCCGTGCAAAGCGGGGATGACCTGCCAAGCCATGTCTGCCTGCGCCCCGAAAACCTGACCATCAGCGAAACCGGCGACCTGCGCGCCAAAGTGGCGCGGGTGACCTATCTGGGCGGCAAATACCTTCTGGAAACCGTCGCGGACTGCGGCACGCGTCTGCTGGCTGAAACACGGGCACGGTTTGATGTCGGCATGCAGCTTGGCCTGACGATCACCACCCCATGGGCATTCTCCGAGGAATAAATGCAAAGCGTAAGAGTACTTTCCGGCATAGGGGACAAAGGCCCCGCATGCATGCAATTGAACACGGGCAATCGGCGCTGGCTGCTGGACTGCGGCTTTGGCCCCGAGGCCCACGCCCATTTTGACCCGCGCTGGCTGAAGGGCGCGGATGCGGTCTTTATCACCCACGACCATATCGACCACATCGGCGGGGCGATCTATGCGGTAGAGGCGGGGCTGCCGATCTATGCCACCGCGCAAACCGCCAAGGCGCTGCCCCCTGCCGCCAAGGTCAACCTGCTGCCCGAACGGGGGGTATCTGTGATCGACGGCGTGCAGCTGACCACAGGCCGCAACGGGCACGCCATGGGCGGTGTCTGGATGCATTTCGCCTTGGGCGAGGGGCTGTTCTACTCGGGCGACTGGTCCGAGGAATCCGACTGGTTCCCGCTGGATCTTCCGCCCCCCGCGGCGACGGCGATCCTAGACTGTTCCTACCAGCTTGACGATGTGCCCCAGACCGAAAGATTTGCAGCACTTGACGCCTTGCTAGACGGGCTTGAGGGGCAGGTGCTTTTGCCAGTGCCGCCATCGGGCAGGGCGGGCGAAATGGCCCTGCACCTGATCCGGCGCTATGGTCACGCCAGCGTCATGCTGGACCCTGAATGTCAGGCGGTGCTGGCGACGGGTCTGCGCAGCGGTACGCTTGGCGTGGATGCGGCCAAGATCGCCCCGCTGCTGGCGCGCGGCCCGCTGGACGAGGCGCGGTTTCTGGTCTGTGACACCCCCAATGCCGATGGCGGTGCCGCCTGGGGCTATGTGCGCGCCTGGCATGAAAGCGGCCGTTTGGGTCGCGACGCGCATGTGGTTTTTACCGGCCATATGACCGCCCATGCCCGCGGGATCTGCAGCGTGCCGGGGGGATATTTCCAACGCTGGAACGTACACCCGCCGCTACGTGATCAGGTGCGTATGCTGGAACGGCTTGGCGCGAAACGCTTTGCGCCAGCCTTCTGCACCCAGCCCGAGGATTACCTGATCGAGGATCTGGGCGTCGAGGTTTTCATGCATGATCCGGTGCGTCTGTGAGGGGGGCCGCGCTTCCGCCCTCGGACTTTTGCCTGATCCGCCACGGGGAGACGACCGCGAATGCGCAAAGCATCATCGCAGGGGTGACCGATGTAGCGCTGACCGCCCGTGGCCGCGATCAGGCGCGCGCGCTGGCCCATCATCGCTGGCCGCAGCCGGTCACGCTTTTCGCCAGCCCCGCCGCACGGGCGCGAGACACCTGCAAGCTTGCCTTTGCGCAGCGCGGTTTTACCGTGATTTCCGCGTTGCGCGAACGCGATTGGGGGGCGTTCGAGGGGCAGCCGCTGTCGCAGCAACCCATACGCGAAGACACCCCCGAAGGCGGCGAAAGCTGGCCCGCCATGCTTGATCGTGTCGCAGGCGCGATCCACGCGGCCTGTGCCGCCACACCCCCCGGACACCTTCCGGTGCTGGTCTGCCATTCCGGTATCATCCGCGCCGCGCGCGTGCTGTGGACACCCCATGACGCGGGCACACGCCCGCCAAACGCCATCCCGATCCTGTTTCAGCGGTCGGGCACATTTTTTGAGGAGAAAGAGCTATGACATCCGCCCCCCTGAAACCTTGCGTGGTATTCGACGTCGACGGCACTCTGGCCGAGTTCGACGCGGCAAAGCTGGGTCATCTGGTGCATGGCGTCGAGAAGCAATGGGATGCGTTCCACATGGCGATGGCCGACGCCCCGCTGATTGCACCCATCGCCAAACTGATGCGCCGCCTGAAGCAAAGCGGCGAGACGATCGTCATCTGCTCGGGCCGCCCTGACGGTTGGGCGGAACACACGATCGCCTGGCTGCACAAACACGATCTGCCCTTCGACGGCGTCTACCTGCGCGCCAAGGATCAGGACGCCGCAAGCGATCCGGAGGTCAAACGCCAAGCGCTGGCGCAAATGCAAGCGGACGGGCTGGCCCCCTGGCTGGTCATCGATGATCGCAGTTCGGTCGTTGACGCATGGCGGGCCGAGGGGCTTGCCTGCCTGCAATGCGCGCCGGGGGATTTTTGACGCGGGCGGGTGCAGCATCACGCCCCTGATCGCGGATTTTGACAGCGCACCGCGCCACACGGGCCTGCGACCAAGGCGACGGCTTGTCCCGCAAGGGGTATACATAAACTGTCAGGGTGAAATGGCGGAGAGACAGGGATTCGATGCTGATATAAATACGTTTCTATCCTTCGTGATATCGCCACACCCACAAAAATGCCCACATCTAAGTTTTATAGTCGCTGGCGCCCTCGATGGTCTCATTTATGATTTGAAAGCCTCGTTCGGTGGGCATGCAGAAGAGGCATTGGCCGCCACTTGCCTCTGCCCAGACCGCCCCAATACGGCGTTTGTCGCCTTCGCTCTCGTAGAGGTGTCCGCCTTTATACTCGACAGCAAGAATGCGGCCATCTTTCAGCATTGCGACAAAATCTGGGTAAAACTTCTGGTGGGGTAGTTGCAGCCAGAACGACGTCTTCTTGCTCTCGACATTCCTGATCCAGAAACGCACTTCGGTCATTCGATCGAGGTAGAGGGCGCATTCGTGCTCTTCTCCGTTTGGCTTCAAATCCCCGACAAGGGGAGTGTAATGCTTGTTGAACTTCGTTGCGCCCGAATAGGGCTGATTAAATGCATAGGACTGTTCGTCAAAGATCATGGAAAGATCGGAATGCGTCGCGAAGTCTTCGGCGTTGGCTGCGAATAGCGCAGAATAGTTGCCCGACTCGCGCTCTCCGCGCAGATCAGCGATAAACTGCGCCATAGCGCGGCGTAAGTCATGCTTGTTTCGCGCAAGCACATCTAATTCATGTCCAGCGGAGATAAGTTCTTCAATGGCCTTTGTGATGAATATGATTGCGCTTGGCTTTGTGATGTCAGGATGGCGAATGCCGCTGTCGATAAAGTTCGCAAGCCGTGGCAAAGTCCATGCAGGTTCCTGAACGACCATAGCTAACTCGCCTTGAACGCGCTTGGCGAAGTCGATTTCAACCTTGCCTCTGGCGGAGACATCAATCTCGCCGGATTGGCTTTCATCAACTATCTTGAAACGAGCAACGATATCAGCCGGATCGCATTCGTCCAACCTCCACGGTAAATCAAGGAAGTGCTCTTTCGAGAACAGTTGAAGTTCGCCCTGCTTTCTGAACCCAAGAAGAGGGACGATGAATGCTGGTTTTTCTTCCTCCTGCGACGCGGAAAGTTGGAAGTTGTTGGACTTCGCATAAAGGCGGTCAATCGCTCGGCTTGCCTTCGGGGATTTTGCCAACGCAAGTTGGATCAGGTTCTTGCTTTCACGAGACATTTGTCCCTTGAACGTCATCGAGCGCTTTTCGGGATCATACGCAACACGATTTCGGACCGATGCAGGCAGTTTTGCGATGGCGGCTTCGACTTCCTGTGCCGGGGTCTCATCTTCTACCAGCGGCTCGGACTCATGCTGTGCCTCATCTGCCGCGGCATCATATCCCATATCGCTTTGCGGTGAAACGATCTGGTCGGCTTCCATTTTGTTGAAACCTGCGCCTTCGACAAGGCCGTCTTTCAACATTTTGGCCGTGGTGTCGAAACTCTTGGACGCAACAAAGGCGTAGGCCTGATTAAGGGCATCGCGGTTTTTACGCTGTGCCTTTGGCATACGCAATACGCGCCCTAAAACCTGCTCAATAGCGGTTGCAGATACCTGCTCGGCCACGGAACACAGAACATAAGCAAAGGGGCAATCCCAACCTTCTTTGAGTTTAGATACGGTGATGATGTAGCGAATGCGACATTCCGGGTCCGCGATGATCTGATCATCAAGGTCTTTGCGCGGACCTGTATGGACGGCGATTTCGGCCTCTGGGATTCCGCGGTCTTTGAGGTGTTGTTCCACCTTGTCGTAAGTGATCCGCGTCGCATCTGTCGAGGACGCGCTTTGTGCCTGAAACAGGATGATGGGGCGGATATACTCGCCTGTTTCTGCTTGCTCTGCTTTGGCCGCTTCTTCCAGTGCTTCACGACAATCAAACGCTGCGCCGATGGTTTTTTGCCAGTTCGCGTCCGTTGTCAGTTTGATCGGCATCTTGATCATCTCTTCCGCCTTCAACTCGGCAGCTGAGACGGAATACAGGATGTTGGATGCGTGCTTTTCACGGCTTGGGTTGTGTTCTGTCTGCGGAGTCGCCGTCAGTTCCAGGATAAGGGACGGACTGAACCGCGCCAGCGTATCGAATGACAGCGCCGTGCGGGCGTTGTGGGCTTCATCGACAATCACCATGGGCCTGTGCAGGCGCAACAGATTTGCAAGGGATGCCACAGGGCGGCCTGCGCCTTCTACCTGCTCTAAGCGGGCCTCCTGTGCTTCGGACAGGCCACTGAAATGGTCCATCAGGTTTCCGGCGTCTTGATAAACCTTCAAGCCTTCCTCGTTCGGCTTGCCGTTGTCCTTTTCGCGGCGGAATGATTGGATCGTCGAAACGATGACACATGCGCCCCCCTCGGCGTCGGCGCGGGACATGGCCAGTGCCTCGGCCTTGGTCAAGACCGAAACATTCCGCCCGAAGTCCTTGGCAAGCGCGGCGCGGTAGGGGTGGTCTGGGTTCTTCAAAGCGGCGACGGTTTGATCGAGGATCGGGGTCGATGGCACAAGCCAGAGAACCATGGGGTTCTTAACTTTCAAAAACTCCTGCGCGGCGATCCCGACGGTGTATGCACCCATAACGGTCTTGCCGCCGCCTGTGGGGATGCGCAGGCAGACATATGGCGTGCCCTCCGTGATCACGGGGGCGTGGCGGTAAGGCATGCTTGTGGCTTTGTAAAATGCGAGGTTCGCACCGTCTGGACCGATATTGCTGGCATCACGCAAGAAGGAACGGAAACGATCAAGCGCTGTCTGCTGATATTCTTTCAGCTCAAAATTCGTCGCGGCCATGATCAGTTCCCTTCGATCTGATAGGGAATCTGCTTGAAGATAATGCCTTCGGCTTTGAGCCGTTCGGTGCTCACTGTGCATCCTTCGGCAAAGACAACACGAACGCCATCAAAGTCGTTGGACGGCATCGGTAGATTTGCCAATGCGTCGGGAGTAAGGACGTTTCCCGATGCCTCACGGGCAAAGCCCTGTTCTGTTGGGGAGAAGAGCAAATAAATAGCCTTGTCCTTGTGGGTGCCAATAATATTTGTCGAGCCGTCAACCTTTTGCGGAAGGGGCGATCCTGTTTCAGAAAAGAATACATGGGCTGCAAGGTCGGGGAAGATCACGCCAGCGTCGATGTCGCCGAACTCGTTAAAGAGCGAGGTTCCGAGGCTGCAATAGCGAAAGCCACCGCCGAGCCCTTCGATAGGCTTGTCAGTGTCTCCCTTTTTATTATAGCCCGATGACACCTGTGATAAGCGTCGTGCAATCACACCTTTAGCGGTGGGTTGATCCATCTCAACCAGAATGAATTTTCTTTTAAGATTATCATCTTTGTTCAGTTGAAGAACTGAATGTCCTGTCGTTCCTGAACCTGCAAATGAGTCCAAAATTATGTCGTCTTCTTTACTCACAAAGGATAAAAGATAACTTACAAACTCTACCGATTTCGGATTCTTGAAAACATCTCGCCGACCGAATATCGCTTCGAGATCGTTGGATCCTTTTCTGGAGTCTATGTTAAAAACACTTCGGAAAGGAAATGTCATGTCCGCTAAATATGCTTTTAGTTCTGGTATTTTACTTTCATCTTTTCCGAATACAATCCTGCCTTCAGCGCGAAGTTCATCCATTCGGGATTCAGGAAAACGCCACCCCCAAAGAGGCTTCTCGCAGTTTTTTTCAGTGATAGGATGTTTGATTTCATATTGATAGCCGTCCTTGCCGGGGTTTTCTAAGTTCCTCCGGGCTACATAGACGCCTTTTTTATCTACAAGTTTATATCGTTTCAAATCCCCCAAAGATGCGGCATTCTTGCGTATGAACTTCCCGAACTCCTTGGATTGCTCTTCAACAGATTTGTGCTTGGATTTGATCTCATCAAATACCGACAGCATCAGTTCTTTGACGTCGTTTTCTGGACCCGTCCACTGGCGTTCGAGATTGGATTTATCTTTTGCCCATATGGCAACATATTCATGCTCAACAGCGATCCTCGTCGGGTTATTGTCTGTGGCATTTTTCCAGACAGCGGTGCCAACCGAATTGCTTCGACCAAATATTTCGGACATCAAAAGTTGAAGAGCCGCTTGTTCATTATCGTCGCAGCTCACGAATATGACTCCATCTTCGCGCAAAAACTCGCGAAGCAATCGGAGTCTTGGATACATCATGCATAGCCATTTATCGTGACGACATAAATCTTCAGCCTCTTTTCCGACAGCTTTACCAAGCCAAGCCATTATCTCCGGAGAGCTAACTCTGTCGTTATAGGTCCAATCGGATTTTCCTGTGTTATAGGGTGGGTCAATGTAGATGCACTTCACCTTGCCCGCGTAATAGGGCAGGAGCGCCTTCAAGGCTTCCAGATTGTCGCCTTGCACCAGCAAGTTGCCCGCGTCCGGATCACCAGCGGACAACTCCCCATCACAGTGGATCAAGCGGTAGGGCACTTCGCGGTGATGATTGACGACGGCCTTTTTGCCGATCCAGTCCAATGTGGGCATGTGGGGTCTTTCGCTCGGGCAGCGCCTGACTCGGCGCTCTGTTTCTTTGATGGCAGGCTACACGCCCTTACGGAACGAAAGCAATGGATACAGGGCCTTGCAACTGAACCTTTTCGTGCCAAAAACATCACCGAAAATGTAACGCACCTCCTGAGAAGAGCACCATTTTATTCCTACGATCCATAATGCTTCAAAGGAATACAACATGACACAAACACAAACGCGCACCATGCACATCGCTCGTCTCTGCTTTCAAATCGAAAGCGACGCCAACGGAAACCCTCGTTACTTCCTCCCAGCCGATGCTATTGGGGTAGAACCCGGTAGCAAAATCGCCCGCAAACTGGGTCTGTCCAAGTATCGCGGCAAGGCCTGTGGCTGCGGTTTCGTGCTCCAGTCCTACAACCTGAATGGCGATCTTGAAAATCTCGTTGGCGCTGTCAGGAAAGAACTCTCAAAGGGTGCATCTAAGGCTGAACGAATGCCGCACCCGTTGAACGTCTGGGCCTCCATGGAATGGGTTGAGACGGCAATGATGACCAAGATGTTCCGCCGCCTTGCGCCTAACTTCATTGAACAAGTAGGGGATGACTATCTCATCAAAATCCCAGTTTTCCTCACCCCGGTGGACCGAGCAAATCTATTGGCGCTGATTTTCATGCACCCCACGTTGAAGAAAGCAGTTTTGGATGCCCGGCCAGATATGCCGAACGATCTTCGCCGAGGATTGGATATTCGTATTTGCACTTTCGAAGAAAACCGCGCTGAACCTGACGAAGCTATTCCAAATGTTCGCGACTACGAGTTGATCGACGCGCTTCTTTGCGCCCCGATGCAGGCGGCTTGTTAGTAGCTTCGGTGGGTGAGCGGCTTTGCCCTTCATCAGGCAAAAGCCGCGCTCTCAAAGTATCGCGCAGCCAGATCAACTCGCGAAATACGCGCCTAAACCCATACCGACGGCCAGCACGACGGCGACGCCCAAGGCGAGAAAGCGGAAACTGATTTCCGGTTCGCTCTGGGCGTTGTCGGCGGGCGGGGTAAGGCGCGAAAGGTGGATGCTTCGAAGGCTTTCGATTGCTTCCACAGTTTTCTTTATGGCTGCCAGTTGTTGCGAATGCTGGCGCTGTGTTTCCAGCACCTGTGCCAACGCTCCCACGGCCCTTTCGGCCTTCAAGGAAGCACTGGTCGCGCTCCGCTCCGCTTTCTTCATCATGTCTTCCCAGTCGATACTCTCGTTCATCTACCTGTTCCTTAGTTTTGTTGATTTCCCGGATGATCTTGTTTGCCTCAGCGCGGCTATGACCCTCGTCGACATGCCGCCAATGCTCTTTGAGCATCGGCTGCTTGCCATCGGCCTCTATCGCTCTTGCAGCGGGACCTTCGTGAATGGTCGGGACGCGGTCGATCCCTCGATCTTGAAGCGATAGGTGCGAAATCATGGACGTCGAACCATGACCCCATTTGCGCATCAGATCATTGTGCGTGTCGGCCCACATCTTCGCGGTTGTCTCCACAGCATGTTTGCGTGCCATCCCAAGCACGCTTTTCGGTCTGCCGCGCCCGCCTGATTTTATCATCACATCGAAGGCAACGAGATGAAAATGCGGGTTTCTACGGTCGTTGCCATGCTGGTCGTGGATCGCCGCGACATATCCCGCAACGCCGCGCGTCAATCTTTCGGCGAACGCCCTCGCCAGAGAGGCCCGTTGCTCGTCCGTCGCTTCGATGGGTAGGGCGATGATGAACCTCTCACAAACGCGCCCTTTGCGCATCTGCGCGGCATCCTCGGCCTCTTGTGAGGTCGCAGCGTATGACGGTGCAGTCAGGCGCTCTCGGAGCACCTTACGCGCGGCCTTAGTCCTTGTAATGTAGCGCAGGTGCGCGGCGGTCTGACCTTTCTTCGCTGCCCGGCCCTCAACGGTCCGCTTTTCAGAGAACGTCTTTACTGAATGTCTGAAAGAAAAAAGTGCCATTGTTCCTGTCGCTTTGGATTGGCGTGGATAAAAACTTAGTTTTTATCCGTTGTGCGCCTTCAACTTGGACATAGGGAACTAAACGATGAACGAAAAAATGGAAAAATCTTTGGCCGTCTTAATAGCCCATTCTACGCGACATTGTCATCGCTTCCGCCTTGCCGACTACGATATTGCCGCCATTCCCAATGCGTCGTTGCGTGCTTTGGCGTCGTCCATGCTCGATGACTTTGAACGTGGGTTGGAAAGTCTCCTGCAAAAGACAGGCGACAAATCGAGTGACGATGCGCCCTCGAATGGGACTTTCGAAGGTGCATCGTCCCATCAAACCGTTAGGTTGCGGTCGTTTCCCTCCCGGCAATAACTGAGTTTGCGATACGGTAGCCTTCGGAGCTTTCCTCGGCCACACCTGCTTTTTCAAGCGCCTTCAAAGCGCGTCGAACGGCTACCCTCAAGCTATCGGAACCACGAACTTCGTTGAACGCCGAACCTGATCTCAATGCTATTTCCGTCGGCGGAAAGAAAGAACCGGGCGTGGAGTTGCCGAGTTCGAGCAATACGCGCTCGATATCAGCTCGCCGATCTTCCGTCTTGGGTTGCGGCTTTCGATTGTCGTTTGCGACCTCTCGCATTCTGGTAAAAGTCTTGGGTTCCATCGGCACGGCCATTGGGACTGTTACCTCTGATCCTTCATCGTCTGTTCCGACCCTAAAACTATCGAGCTTGAACGGGATCGGGTTGAGTTCTTTCGCATTTTTCAGCTTGATTGCACTCAAGAGAACTACCTTTGAATTTCCCCCTTCCGGAGCTTTGTTGAGAAGGAAAAGACAGTCGACGTTGCCGTGAAAAGCCGAAGACCCTCGTGGGCGGTCTTGGTTGCCATTTCCCACATGGTGGACAGTCAAAACACATGCCATCGCCGATTGAGCGATGTAACAGGCGTTCCCAATGACGGTTCCCATTGCGCTCGAAGAGTTTTCATCAGCCTCGCCGATACAGCGATTCAGTGTATCAAATATGACAAGCGCTTGATCGCAACGGTGCTCAAGCATCTTTGCTTTTACAAATCGGATTACCTTTTCGGGAGTCTCTGGGTCCAGCAAGTTAGGTGCGCCGTGAATGACGTAGAAAGGAGCATTGGCGCAGGCTGGATCTCGCATATAGGGGTATGCTCGGCAGAGGACCCCATATGGGTCTTCGGCGGCGTAGTATATGATTACCGCGTTCTTGACAGAGAGCCCACCAAAGTCGCGACCTTGTGCAGCATGCGCCGCGATAGCTGCTGTGATGGTAGACTTGCCGAGGCCGGGTGCTCCCGCAAGCATAGCGACCTCGCCGGGCTTCAGTAGGTCTTTGACAATAAATGGGACATTGATTTTCGGTTGGAACTCACCCGCTTTCGTGATCGTCGGGCTGGCACTATGTGTGTTGTGGAAAGTAGTGGTGTTCATGTTCTTGCTTTCGTTGGGGTTAGTTGGGATCGGCACCGCGCCGTTCCCTTCTAAGAAGAAGATTGTTCCGAAAGTGTCCGGACAAAAACGAAATGCAAAAAAAAGTTACGGACGGACGGACACCCCCAACGCCCCCTAAGGGGCGGGGTGTCCGTCCGTCCGTAAGAACAGCCGTTGAGTGTGCGATTATTGCGCCGTTTGCCATACCAATAATATGGGTTGATGCTTAATCAGAGTGTCGAAAAAATCTCGGATAGTTAGCATTAGTTCGCGATATTCTCGATAAGCCTTCTCAGTCCAGCGGCATCGTGCGTTCAATGCGATATTTGTTTAACAGAGACTGGTAGGTCCCGCCTTCACCAGTGGCCCACATGCCCCATACTTCCATCAAGTCTTCACGCTCATCGAGATACTTTGTTCGGAGATAAGCGCTCTCAACTTTATTCGGGTTTCCGTGAGCAAGAACGGCCTCTTTAACTTCGTGCGAAGCATCGGAAAAAATCTCAGCCCAGTCTCGATACGCACTCCGCATTCCGTGAACAGTGGCATCTGGGTAAAACCTCTTGAGCGCCTTCGCCATCGTGTTCTCTGAAATCATCTTTGACCGAGTCTGGGGCGAAAAGAAAACAAAGTCAGTTTCTCTTGGCTTCTCGCCATAAAGACTTTTCAAGATTTGTCGGGCGGCGAGGGGCAGAGGCACCTCATGTTCTTCATCGGCTTTCATATTCTCGGCTGGAATGATCCATCGCTCAAACCCTTCGGAGAACTGGCTCCACGTCGCTTTTCTTACCGCTCCTGAGCGCAACACGGTTAGGATCGTAAACCGAAGGGCCAGCGCGCCGACGCCCGTCACCTTCTCGAGTTTGCGCATCAAGTCGGGCGTCTCGTCCCATGCTATCGCAGCGAAGTTTTTCACTTTCACTTTTTTTCGCGGGAGAGCAGCCCTGACGGCTTCAACTGGGTTAGCTGCCGAACGAAAACCCTGAACATGTGCCCAGTCAAAGACGACCTTCATTCGCTGCAGCACACGACGCGCGGTTTCGTGTTTTTCCAACCAAATCGGTTGAAGGACTGCGATTACATCCTGTGTCACGATCTCATCAACAGACATGTCGCCGATTTTCGGAAACGCATAGTTTCGAAGGGTCATAAGCCATTGATCCGTATGCTTGCCGTTCCGACTCGAAGTTTGGATGTTAAACTTATGATATTCCATCGCGGCAACTTCGAAAGACATGACCTTTTTACGGGATTGATGGATCTTTTTGGAAGGATCACCACCCTTCGCTGCGATTAGGCGATATTCGAGCGCTATCTCCCGAACATCGGCAAGAGACACAACCATTGCAGACCCAAGCCCGAAGTCTCGTCGTTTGCCGCGAACCATGATGCGCAAGACCCATCGGCGGGCACCGGATTCCGAAACATAGAGGTAAAGCCCTCCGCCGTCTGTATGCCTACCAGGCGGAGCAGATCGGACGAATGCGGCTTTCAGTTGTTTTTCATAATGCGGCATCCGACGCTTGCCAAACTTTGACTTAACTTGATCGTCCATATTTGCACCCACATTCACGCCCACATTTTTTCGATGATAGCCCGAAACGTGAAAACGCGTAAAGCCATGAAAAGAAGAACTTTTCATGCTGCCCCGAAGGGAAAAATCTGAATTTTGAGTGTATTGGCGGAGAGACAGGGATTCGAACCCTGGGAACCCGTGAAGGCTCAACGGTTTTCGAGACCGCCCCGTTCGACCACTCCGGCACCTCTCCGCATCGGTGTGGTGCGTCCGTTTAGGATGGACACGGGGAATTTCATTGCTGACAGATGGATTTCGCCTAAGCTCTTGGGGTGGATCAACTTGAAAGGAATGCCCTGATGCGCCGACTGTCCCGTTTGCCGTTAACTTTATGTTTTGGATTGGCGGTCATGGTATCGCTGATTGCACCGATGGCACGGGCCGCCGACAGGGAAAGGGTCGATGCATTTCTGGAAGTCACAGGGTTTGATGTCGCCCTTGAAAGCATCCGGCTGTCTGCTGATTCCGCGCCGCAAATGCTGGGGATTGATGCGGACGCCTTCGGCTCTGAATGGTCGCGTCTGGTGCGCGAGGTATTCGAGACGGATTTGATGCTGGACATGGGCGCCGGTATTCTGGCGCAGGCGCTCAGCGATGAGGCGCTGGAACATGCCTCGGATTTCTATGCCAGCGATCTGGGCCAACGCCTGGTGGCCGCCGAAAACGCGTCGCATATGGAGGAAGACGATGCCGCGAAGGCAGAGGCGGGCGATGCGATCCTGAACGGGCTGCGCGGGATTGATTCTCCGCGTGTGGATCTGTTGGCGCGTCTGAACGGGGCGAGCGATGTCGAGGATAGCTCGATCAAGGCGCTGCAAGAGGTGCAGATCCGGTTCCTGATGGCAGCGGCGGGCGCGGGTGTGATCGAATTACAGATGGAAGAGCCCGACCTGCGCGAAGCGATGCGCGCGCAAGAGCCCGAGATGCGCGCCTCTATCAAAGAGAATGCGCTGGCGGGTGCGGCTTATACCTATCAGGCGTTTTCGGATGAAGAAGTGCTGGTCTATGCCAAGGCGCTGGAAGATCCGCAGATGCAGGAGGTCTACGCGCTGATGAACGCCGTGCAGTTCGAGATCATGGCGAACCGGTTTGAAGAGGTCGCACAGCGGCTTGGCACCATGCAACCCAGTCAGGACCTGTAACCATGCGCGCCTTCGTTCTTGCTGCTGGCCTGTGGATGCTGGCGCTGCCGCTTTGGGCCGACGCGCGGTCAACCGTGCTGGTGGATGTCCTGCGTCTTGGCGAGTTGGCCGAGATTTTGCAGCGCGAGGGATTGGAGAACGCGGAAACGCTTGATCGCGATATGCTGGGCGGGCAGGGCGGCGCGGGGTGGGCGCTGCAGGTGCGTGCCATCTACAACCCCGAACGGATCGTCGAAACTCTGCGCGGGGCATTGGATGCGGGCTTGCAAGGGCAGGCCCGCGAGGATGTCATTGCCTTTTTCGCGCAAGACACCGGCGCAAGGATCATCACGCTCGAGAACGAGGCCCGCGCCGCCATCACCGACCCCGAGGTGGAAGACGCCGCCCGCGCAGGTTTCCATGACCTTGAGGGCAGCGACGACCCACGTCTGGCGCAGATCACCACATTGATCGACAGTGGCGATATGATCGACCGCAATGTCACCGCCGCGATGAATTCTAACTTTCAATTCATGCGCGGGATGGCAGATGGCAACGCGCTGCAGATGACAGAGGCCGAGATGCTGGCCGACGTGGCGCAGCAGCAAGAAGAGATCGCGCAAGACACGCGCGGCTGGCTTTATGGCTATCTGCTGCTGGCGTATTCTCCGCTGGAGAATGCAGAGCTCGACCGCTATATCGCCTTTGCGCAAAGCGATGCGGGGCGTAGCCTGAACACAGCGCTGTTCGAGGGCTTTGGCACCGCGTACGAAGACGTGTCCTATGCACTTGGTCGCGCAGTTGCGTTGAACATGGTGGCCGAGGAATTATAGCCAGCCGCACCGCCTTTGCGATAAGTCCCGCGAGGCCCGTGCTGGCCCTTGACATCAGGGGGGCGGTGCATCATACGGCAAGCCTCAACCTAAGGGTGCCCGTTTCGGGTGCCTTTGTTATTTCATGAACATCCCGAAACGGGATGCGCTGTCCGAGGTGGGCCAAGGCCCGACAAACTCCCGAACGGGGACCACAGGATGCGGAAACAGTAAAGGAAGACGCATGTTTGCGGTCATCAAGACAGGCGGCAAGCAGTACAAAGTTCAATCCGGCGATATGCTGCGGGTAGAACGTTTGGCTGCTGACGCGGGCGAAACAGTCCAATTCAACGAAGTTCTCATGCTGGGCGGCGATTCCCCCAAGCTGGGTGCTCCTTTGGTCGCAGGGGCCGGCGTTCAAGCCGAGGTCGTCGATCAGATCAAGGGCGAGAAAGTCATTCACTTCGTCAAGCGCCGCCGGAAGCACTCGTCCAAGCGTACCAAAGGCCACCGTCAAAAGCTGACACTGGTCAAAATCGGCGAGATCCTGTCCTCCGGCGCGGATAAATCCGACGTCAAAGCGGCAATCGGCACCGGTTCCGTCAGCGCTGCTGCCGTGACAGCCATGGAAGAGCGTTATGCGCTGAACAAAACCGATCAGGCCGAAATGGCCAAGCGCGTGAAGAACAACCAGGCCGAAGAGAAATCGGCCAAGCCTGCCAAGGCGAAGAAGGCCAAAGCTGCACCAGCAGCCGAAGGTGCCGACGATCTGAGCAAGATCTCCGGTGTTGGCCCCGTCATCGTTGGCAAGCTGAACGGTGAAGGCATCACAACCTTCGCACAGATCGCTGCTTGGACAGACGCTGACGTCGAAGCTATCGAAGAGAAACTGTCGTTCAAAGGTCGCGTCGGTCGTGAAGACTGGATCGCACAGGCCAAAGAACTCGCAAAAGGCTAAGGAGAGACACCAATGGCACATAAAAAAGCAGGCGGCTCATCCCGTAACGGCCGCGACTCAGCAGGTCGTCGTCTTGGCGTGAAAAAATATGGCGGCGAAGCTGTCATTCCCGGCAACATTCTGGTGCGTCAGCGCGGTACAAAGTACTGGCCCGCTGAAGGCGTTGGCATGGGCAAGGATCACACGATCTTCGCAACCGTTGACGGCAAGGTCCAGTTCCACAAGGGGCTGAAGAACCGTACGTTTATCTCGGTCCTGCCAGCGGCAGAAGCCGCAGAATAAGCCGCACCCGAGAGGTTTGAAAATTTAGGGATCGGCGGAAACGCCGGTCCCTTTTCCATTTTATCGCCCAGTGTTCACCCAGGAAGGGAGGGGCCGTTATGTCACGATCAAACCGCCCCGAGCTGAGCGATGGCATCATCAGTCTGCGCGCGCCCGAACACCGTGACATCGACGCCCGGTTCAAGCTTGGAAACACGCCCGAGATCCACCACATGTTCGGGGCAGAGCTGAACGCCGTACCGGTGATGACCAAGGCGCTGGCCGAACGTTGCTATGAAACGCAGCTGGTTGAACCGCTGGCCTGGGTCATCGAACATCGCGGCAAGATGATCGGTGCGCTGCGCCTGCACAGTCTGCGTCCGTGGGACGCCAGCGCCGATGTCGCGATCGGCATTCTCGCCCCCAAGAAACTGGGCAAGGGGTTGGGCACACGTGCGCTGCATCTGCTTGCGGCCCACGCCTTTGGCCCGCTGGCGCTGCACCGCCTTTCAGCCCGTGTGCTCGACATCAACGAACGCGCTACGGCCTGTTTCACCAAAGTCGGCTTTGCCCCCGAAGGGCGCGCGCGGCAGTCGTCTTTTCTGGGGGGCGAATGGCACGACACCCTGTTGTTCGGGCTAATCAAATCCGATTACGTTCCGCCCGTCTATGACGCCAAGCCGCGGCAAAAGCGCAAGAAGAAGAGCCAGTCATGAGCGTCGCCCTGACATCCTTTATCGTCTTCGCTGCAAGCCAGATCGGCACACCCGGACCGGCGAATATGGCGCTGATGGCCACTGGCGCGCGCTTCGGCTTTCGCGCGGCATTGCCTTTTGTCGCGGGCGTGGCACTTGGCAAACAGCTGGTGATCTGGCCAGTAGGTTTCGGGTTGATGCAACTGGCCGACCGCGCGCCGGGGGTTTTCGTCGCGCTGAAATTCGCCTCAGCCGCCTATATCATCTGGCTGGCGTGGAAGGTTGCGAACCTGCGGTTGGGGCAGGGCGCACGAACCGAGGCCGCGCCGGGCTTTCTGGCCGGTCTGATCGTCCACCCGCTGAACCCCAAGGCCTGGGCGATGATCGTGGGCAGCTTCACGGCCTTCATCGCGCCCGGCACGCCTGCGCTGACGGCGACGGCCACGGTGGCCGCCGTGCTGCTGGGATGCCAGATCGTGCTGCACCCCTTGTGGACGCTGGCCGGTGCGGGGATCGCAAAGACGGTCGCCGGCAGCGTTTGGGAGAAATATTTGATGTGGACCTTGGCCGCTTTGACGGTGGCCTCTGTCTTGTTCGTGCTGTTCGGAGGAGGGACATAACGATGGTAGATTTAACAGTGTCGCAACAGCAAGTGATTGAAACAGAACGGTTTGATCTGCGCCCTGTGCGCATGTCAGATCGTGGGATGATCGAACATTATGCCAGCGATCCACGGGTTGCGATGCGCACCGCATCCATCCC
>MAAC01010636.1_pt1 | contig 28550 bp, 22 predicted proteins | sample 1115981 | NCBI WGS metagenome assembly MAAC01 (sample SAMN04961126, study PRJNA320927) | seawater metagenome | isolation source: sample BD02T64 sea water enriched with oil for 64 days | place: USA:Gulf of Mexico | collected 2013-07-27
TGGCTCAACCAAACGCTGAAGAAGACGATGGCAGCGCCGGCAAACTGTAGTGGGGTTAAGCTTTGCTCAAGTATGGCCCAGCCTAGTAACACTGCTGTTACTGGGCTTAAGAACCCTAGCGGCGCAATGGCAGTCGGTGACAGCTTAGCTAAACCGCGGAACCAAAGTAAATAAGTAAAACCTGCACCAATCAGCCCTAAGTAAACAAAGCCGAGTATATTTTCGGCGCTTAAATGTGGCAGAGCCGGTTCTAACGTCAGTGCCGCTGGCACTAATAAAATTCCACCCGCCACTAACTGCCAGGCGGTAAACGTTAGCGGGCTAACGCTTCCACTGTGATTATCACTGAGCCACTTTTTACTCAATACTGTGCCACAGCCCATAGATACCGCGCCAGCTAAACCCGCAAGTAGACCAATTTTGTCCAGAGTTGCATCGGCTGTCAGTAGTAGCAGAGCCACCCCAAAGATGCCGATGATGGCGGCGACAATGGAATAACTGCGTATCGGCGAACCCAAAAAGCCCCGAGCCAGGAAAATCACCAACAGTGGTTGGATAGCACCTATAGTGGCAGCGACGCCACCGGGTAAGCGATAGGCGGAAACAAACAATAGCCACCAAAAAATCGAAAAGTTCAGTGCTCCCAGTACGATAATTTTTAGCCACCAGTGGGCACCGGGTAATTGACGACAGAGAATCAGCAGTAGCAGGCCCACTGGTAGCGCCCGGAGCATTGCCAGAGTTAATGGATACCCTTGAGGTAAATATTCAGTGGTGACCAGATAGCTGCTGCCCCAAATGATGGGCGCTAATGCAGTGGTTAATAATATGGATCTGTTAGACATAATGTCGGCTCTCTAGGGTGAAGTATCTTGATATCAAGATAACATTATTTATCTTGATGTCAAGACAGTTTCTGTTATTATATTTTGCATGGATAAAGTAGATAAGATAATTCAACAGTGGAATACCGAGCGCCCCGACCTAGATGTCAGTTCTATGCAATTGATTGGTCGGATCAAAAGAGTCAACGAGCACTTAGGCAAGGAAATGGGTAAAACCTTCGCCGCTCATGGCTTAAACTTTGCCAGTTTCGATGTGCTGGCAACTTTGCGGCGCAGTGGGCCGCCACATGCACTATCGCCCAACGAATTACTGGCAACGATGATGATTACCTCCGGGACCATGACCAACCGCGTCGATCAGCTGGTAAAAGCCGGGTTAGTAAATCGTATTCCCAATCCCAACGATGGACGGGGGTTTATTATTTCCTTAACTGAGACTGGATTTAGCTTGATTGATAAGGCGGTGACCGCACATGTCGAGACTCAAACGAATTTAACTTCCGGTCTATCGGCACAAGATCAACAGCAATTAAATACACTATTAAGCAAATTTTTAAGCAGCTTCGAGGGGTGATAAGAAAGTTGGAAGTTGGAAGTTGGAAGTTGGAGGACGGAAGACGGAAGCAAGCTGCGAGTAGGGGAAGACAGTAGATGGATCAGCCGATATTAAATTCCAAAAAATTGATTTTACGTCCCTTTTCGCTGACTGATGCAGCGGATGTAGAGCAGTTAGCCGGGGACCCACAAGTTTCACAAACCACCTTAAGTATCCCCTACCCTTATACTTTGGCGATGGCTGAAGAGTGGATAGGAACTCACGCTGACCTATACAGGCAAAGATCTGCGGTAATATTCGCAATAGTAGAAAATGACACCCAAGCGTTAATAGGCACAGTCGCTCTAGTGAGTATTAACGGCTGTGAAGCAGATTTAGGTTATTGGATTGGCCAGCCTTATTGGGCGCGCGGTCACTGTACTGAAGCTGTGAAACTGTTGATGGAATTTGCGGTGATGAAGTTGGGAATTACATGTCTATACGCTGAGCATCTACAGACGAACCCGGCCTCGGGGAAAGTGATGATAAAAAATGCTATGAGCTATAGCGGGAGTATAAAAAAGAAAAACCGAGAAGGGGTTATGACTGTGCTCGACACCTACCAGAGAAAATTCGGTTAATCCCAGAGCCGCAGGTTTTAACTGCGGTCCAGGTCAGTGTTTCGATTTTTGAGTTCTGATCATAGGGCACTTACAACCCCTGCAGTTTCCTCTCTACTGCCTGAGCTATTCCCTTTTCATCCAGGCCACAGATCTTCAATTGCTGCTCGCGGGTACCGTGTGGTATCAATGTGTCAGGGATACCTAGATGAGTAAACGTTACAGGCTGCTCTGCTAGGAACTGGCTCACAGCAGAGCCTGCTCCCGCCGCTATGGCGTGATCCTCCAAAGTGAAGAAGTGCTGGTGGTCAGCGGCCAACTCGCTCAGCAGAGCTTCATCTAAAGGCTTTACGAAGCGCATATCGACTAACGTCAGGTCGTAATCTTCAGCGACGTAACTAGCATCTTGCAGAAGTGGGCCGAAATTAAGCAGCGCCATTTTGCTGTTGCCGCGGCGCAATAGGCTAGCTTGGCCGATCTCGATGCAGTCGCTGTTTTTATCCACAGTTGTACAGCTGCCGGTACCCCGTGGGTATCTAATGGCTACGGGTCCAGGACACTCGCTGGCGGTGTTTAAGGCCAGCCACAGTTCCTGCTCATCACTGGGGGTCATTATTACAGTGTTGGGGATGCAGCGCAGTGCTGCTATGTCGTAGCAGCCGGCGTGGGTGGCGCCGTCTTGACCGACTAAGCCGGCTCTGTCAATGGCGATGATAACCGGTAAGTTTTGAATTGCGATATCGTGAATGTATTGATCATAGCCCCGCTGCAAGAAAGTCGAGTAGATCGCCACTACTGGTTTAATGTCAGCACAGGCAAGGCCGGCAGCGAAGGTCAGGGCGTGCTGCTCGGCGATGGCGACGTCAAAATATCGCTGTGGATACTCTCTGGCGAATTCGACCAGATCCGAGCCCTCCTTCATCGCCGGGGTAATAGCAACTAGCTTAGGATCAATGGCACCCTGGTGTACTAGCCACTGGCCAAAGATGTTGGCGAAGGTTTTAGGTTTACTCTCTTGGGCTGGTCGCGACCCATCGGCCAACTCATCAGTTAAAGGTTCTATTTTGGTGATTGCATGATAGCCCACAGGGTCAGATTCGGCGGGATAAAAACCTTTGCCTTTAGTGGTGATGATGTGAAGGAATTGTGGACCAGGTTTGGCTAATACTGTCTCTAATGCCGGAATTAAACTGTCCAGATCATGGCCGTCAATTGGGCCGGTGTAATCAAATGCAAGAGCTTCGAAGAGTGCGGCATTAGCCTCTGCGGCGGTTTTGGTTTTTAGCTGGCTGGCTAGATAATTGGCCAGTCCGCCCTCGTTTTCGGAGATCGACATATCGTTGTCATTGAGTATCACCAGCAAGTTGGCGTCTACGTGCGAGGCATGATTTAAAGCCTCGAAGGCCATTCCTGCAGTCAGGGCACCGTCACCTATAACCGCGACACTGCGATGCGGTAACTGATTTAACCTGTCGGCAATCGACATGCCTAAAGCGGCACTTATTGAAGTACTGGAATGACCGGTACCAAAGTCGTCGTACTGGCTCTCATTACGATCCGGGAAGGGGTGTAAGCCGCGCAATTGCCGAATAGTCAACATGGCGCGCCGTCGCCCGGTCAGGATCTTATGCGGATAACTTTGATGCCCAACATCCCAAATCAGATGGTCTCTGGGAGTATCTAAAAGATAGTGCAAGGCGATAGTCAGCTCAACTACTCCCAGCCCTCCGCCGAAATGACCACCGGTTTGACCGACACTATAGAGCAAAAAAGCGCGTAACTGCTCGGCCAGTTCAGGAAGTTGTGAGAGTTTTAAACTCTTCAGTTCACTAGGATTTTCAATCAGATCTAGTAACGGGGTGTCGGGCTGGGTGTGTGGGATTTTACTGTGCATCAGTGGTTGCGTTCTACTATATATTTGGCGAGTTCTCGAAGGGCTGTACCCTGCTGACCTAAACATTCAGTGGCATCCAGAGCTTGTTGAAGCAATTGCTGTAATTTCACTCTGGCACCCTCTAATCCCAAAAGAGCAGGGTAAGTGGGCTTGTTGGCCTCTATATCTGAGCCCTGAGGTTTCCCTAAGGTCACAGTGTCACCAGTGATATCTAAAATATCATCCTGCACTTGGAAAGCCAGGCCAATAGCGTCGCCGTACTCAAGCAGTGATTGTTTGCTCTGCACACTGACCTCTGAGTTGGCACTCAATATTCCCAATTCAATTGCAGCGCTGATCAGTGCGCCGGTCTTGCAGCGGTGCATGTTTTCCAACTGCGCTAAACTCAGAGGCTGATCAACATGCGCCAAATCAAAAGCCTGGCCGGCAACCATGCCCATATCGCCACTGGCTGTCGCCAGTACACTGATCATTTTCAGCTGTTGTTGTGCGGCTAAATTATTTTGTTGCTGGCTGAGCCATTGGAAGGCGATACATTGCAGGGCATCCCCTGCCAGAATAGCACTGGCCTCATCAAAGCGTACGTGACAAGTGGGTTGGCCACGGCGCAAGTTATCATCATCCATGGCCGGTAGATCATCGTGAACTAGCGAATAGCTGTGTACTGCTTCAATAGCGCAGGCGGCATCGTCCGCATCGCTCAACTGCCCCTGGAGTGCATTGTTGACTAGATAAACCAGTGTCGGTCGGATGCGTTTGCCGCCATTAAAAAGGCTGTAGCGCATGGCCTGCTGTAGGGAGGCTTGAATAGAATGATGCAGCAGCCGTCGCTGTAACTGTTCGGTTACTCTGTGTTGGTAATCGGCTAATTGTTGCTCTATTGACACTGACTATTTCTCACTAGTAAAAGCGCTGCTGATTAATTCGCCGTTTTTTTCGGTCAGTATTTGTACTTTTTGCTCGGCTTCATCCAGCATCATTTGGCATTCTCTGGTCAACTTAACCCCTGCTTCGAAAGCACTTAAAGATTCATCTAAACTCAAGTCTCCGTGCTCCATTTTATTGACTAAGGTTTCAAGATCAGACAGAGATTTTTCAAAAGAAGCGGCTTTTTTCTTAGTGGTCATTTTATTACCTGTATCAATAAGGGGCGACTCGCCGCTCTATTTATAGATTTAATGTCAATGCTAAACTATGCAGCTGTTGCTGAACAGGCTATATTTACTCTGTTTGTCACTCTATAGCTCAATAACTTACTATATCTGCCGACATAACATTAAGTTAGCAAAGTAATAGTTAAAATTTCATTTGCTTTGAGTGCCTCAGTACTACTGTGCAGTGCTCGAATAGCTGAGCTAAAAGTTGCACATCTAGTTTTTTTTCGTATACTTTTTAAAGGGTTGAAATAGTCTGCACTTGGTTGGCGTATTTTAGGCCCAGGGGAGGAACACAGCATTTAGCAGCCTCTAGGTTGAGTTGAATACACTGTGTGATAGCTCTCAGCCATATAGCCCTTGAAGCTATTGAAATTTTTTATTGACTGACAATTGATAACTGCCCAGAGTTGGCTGATATAGTCACTTTTAGTTAGTACATAACCCGACATAAAGTTAAACATTGCATTAGTTTTACAGCGTGAACTGTCGTTTATTAGGAGATACATGTGGATATAGCCACGATCGTAGGTTTGTTAGGTGCTTTTGGTATAGTCATCGCTGCCATGGCATCCGGGGGCGACGTAGGGGTCTTTGTTAACACGCCTTCCCTATTGATTGTAATGGGTGGAGCAACTTTTGTTGTACTGATTAAATTCACTCTGGCGCAATTTCTCGGCATAGGCAAAATAATCGGCAAGGCTTTCATGTTTAAGTCGGTTAAAGTCGAAGACATCATTGCCGAAACAGTGGACATGGCCGATGCCGCTCGCAAAGGTGGACTACTCTCCCTGGAAGAAAAAACTGTCAGTACTGAATTTATGAACCGTGGCATTCAATTATTGGTTGATGGCCACGACCCGGATGTCGTTAAAACGCTGCTCAATAAAGAAAAGAGTTTAATGACCGATAGGCATACCGCCGCTATTAATATATTTAAAGCGATAGGTGATGTGGGGCCGGCGATGGGCATGATAGGAACGCTGGTGGGGCTGGTGCAAATGCTCTCTAACATGAGCGATCCTAAGTCGATCGGGCCGGCGATGGCAGTCGCCTTGTTGACCACCCTCTACGGATCTATGTTAGCGACAATGTTTGCCCTTCCTATCGCCGATAAGCTAGAGATACGTAGAGATGAAGAAGAGCTAAATCAGACCTTGATTATTGATGGTCTGCTGGCGATTCAAGCGGGGCAAAACCCCAGAGTTATAGAACAGATGTTACGTAACTATTTACCAGAGAAGAAGCGTCCGGCGGATGAGGATTAGCTCCCATGAGTGACGAAGAAGAGAAATGTCCCGTCTGTGTCCCAGGTCTCCCGGCCTGGCTGGCAACCTTTGGCGACTTAATGGCGCTGTTGATGTGTTTCTTTGTACTCTTGTTGTCTTTCTCAGAGATGGATGTACTGAAATTTAAACAGTTAGCCGGATCTATGCGTGAAGCTTTTGGGGTGCAAAATCAAATAAAAGTGGAAGATGTGCCCAAGGGGACTTCTATCATTGCCCAGGAATTTAGCCCGGGAAGGCCAGAGCCTACGCCGCTTAACGAAGTGCGACAAATGACCATCAACAATGATATGAATACCTTAGATATTCGTGCCGAAAGTGGTGAGTCGGATATCCTCGAAAGCTTACAGGGTGAAGCTGAACGACAAAAAGAGCAAGAGGAAAAAGAGCAGGCCAAAGACAAGGCGATTCAATTTGCAGCAGTGCTTAGCCGTGAAATAGATGAAGGCAGCATAGAAATTGAAACAGACGGTAAAAAAATTATTATCAGAGTGCAAGACAAAGGCTCATTCACCCCGGGTTCGGCGACTTTAAAAGACGAATACATCCCGGTAATGGCTAAAATTCGCGATCTGCTGCTGGAGATACACGGTAAAATTAGCATTGAGGGGCACACCGACAACGTGCCAGCAGATGGGAAAATATTTATCTCTAATTGGGATTTGTCGGCGGCGCGGGCGCTGGCGGTTGGCAATGAAATATTTGCCGATGTGCGCATCAAACAGAAACGTTTTGTGATTGTTGGCCGGGCTAATACTCGACCCATAGTGCCCAACAATACAGCGGCCAACCGGGCTATAAATCGCCGGGTCGAAATCATCATAGAACGCGGTAAAGACGATGAAAGTATCGATCGAATCAAAGTCAAAGAAGCTACCGAATCAGAGCCTGATTCGCTGAGTAGCGAAGAGATATTTTAGCGATAGCCCGAATATAAAACACCTGAAGAGGTGCTTTTTTGTCTTGAAATTGATAGCTGCGGTTTAAGTTCATCAATAATTGGCACAGCCTCGCTGCATACAGGAGAGAGCTTTGCCCAGCCCTTCAGCCGTGCAGAGATTGCTATGCACTCTCTCTAGAATGGAGCTTGACCGTGACGAATCCAATTGGGATTATTGACGAAAATTGAGCAAGCTCCTATCGCTTATTTGCTTTAGCCCTGATGGTTTCTGATATCAACTGGGCATAAGCAGGCTTTAAGTTGTCCCAGTACAAGTTTATATCAGGTCTGATAACACTACTGTTTGCTAGCGCTAAGCATTGCGTTTTAATCAGGGTAACAGCGTTACTTGCTTCAGATGAAATGTCGATTTCGCTGTCATACAGACAATTATCTGCAAATAATTCTGGATACACCAACCGCTTAGGCAGTGCCGGCATACAGTTTTGTGCAACGGCTTCGAGTACCGCTAACCCCTGGAACTCGTGCACTGCTGTGGATAAAAAAATATCTGCGCTGTGCAGCCAGGCTCGATATTCGTCAGCGCTTTGTGCATAGCCAAATTGATCGAGTCTATGGGAGAATTGCTGCTGCAGCTGTTCAAACTCTGGCGGGACTTGTCTGAATTTCTGGCCCATGATGCACAGCCGATAATCAACTTGTGTAGATTCTAATTGCCGTACTATGGCAAGTAACCGCTGTGGCCCTTTGTCGTATTCCCATCGAGCGGCCCAGGCGATCAGCACAGGCCTGCTATCAATTCTTTGCGCCTGGTACTTATCCCAAGCTATCTGCGGTGGTGTTTCTGTTGTGCCGTATTGATTGCGGGTTAACGGAACCGGCAGCACTTGGGACTTGGCCGTTAACAGTGTTGTTATATTGGCGGGCACTTGGTCGGGTAACTTTTTAAGTAACACGCTGGCGCCTTCAATGAAAGTATCTAAGTTGTACTGGCTGTTAAAGGCTAGCTGATCTGCAGCGAGTGCGGTATAGATGTTGAGAATTTGTGGTTCGACATTCTTCCTGGCTCGCTCAGTAGCTGGATAGTCAAATTGATTTTCATGGAAATACACCAAGGTTGGAATATCGGCCAGTGACGGAATAAAACCGCGCAGTGAGGAGAGGTCGGTCATGGAAGTGGCGATCACTAAGTCGTACTGTTGCTTCAATTTCTCCGCCTGATCTCCGTAGGCCCAACTTAAGCTGTTGCCTCGAATTCTCCAGGAAAAGTAGCGCCCGGGTAAACTAAGTACCGTCCACTGGTGTTCAGGGAAGCTCGACACTAACCCTTTTCTCCAATACTGATGACTATCCGCGTCATAAGCACTGAGTAATAAAATGTTCAAATTGCTAATTCCAAATAACGCTTAAAGTTGATTGTTGGATTATATATTTTTAATGTCTGTTTTTAAGTCACTAATATTATTATCAACTTCGGATGCACGACTCAAGCTAGTAATCCGCTCAAGGCAGTCGATCAAATACTTACTACTTACTACTTACTACTTACTACTTACTACTTACTACTTACTACTTACTACTTACTAGTCGCCTCAATAGCCAGCTTGCGCTTGGTCTTTTTCGTCGGAGCAAAACTCATCGGATCATCCGGCCAGGGGTGCCTCGGGTAGCGCCCTTTCATCTCTTTTTTTACCTGCTGGTAACTTGTGTTCCAGAAATTGCCGATATCTTGGGTTATCTGCAATGGTTTACCCGCAGGTGATAGCAAGTGTAACTGTAGAGCAAAGCCTCGATTAGCGCCGTGCTGGGCGATCACTGGGGTTTGCGTACAGCCAAACATCTCTTGTAATTTGACGGCTAATACAGGTGGTGATTGGCTGTAATCTATCTGTATATTAGATCCCGAAGGTACTCTGTAACTGATCGGGGCCTGCCTTTCCAGCTCTTGAGGCAGTGGCCAGGGCAGTAAATTGTGCAGGATATTCTGCAACTCTAGTTTTTTCAGTTGCGACAGTTGGCTGAAGTTACTGACAAAATCGTCACTCAGGAAGGGGCCCAGCCACTGCTCTAAGCTGGCAGTTAACTGCTGCTGCGTCAAATCCGGCCAGGTATCAGTTTGAGCGCTGCTATGTAAAAAACTCACTCTGGCACAAAACTGCTCTAGCTTCTTGTTCCAGGGAAGCAACTGTAAACCGCGTTTGGCGATCAGTTGCAGTATTAGGCTGCGCTTTTTATTGAGGTTAACTGCGTTACTTTTGCTGCGCTCCAGTATCAATTCACCCACGCAGCATTGTTGCTCAGCGCGAATGCGCTCGGTTTTATCATCCCAGCTCAATGATTGCTGCATTTTGCTTAAGCTTTTTAACGCCTGCCCAAACAACTTAGGATCCAGAGCGGTGGCCAGTTGTATCTGATCAGTTTGCATTCCCTCCCTGCCACCGCAGTGGGCGATGGCTAAATAGGCTTGCGATTGCAGGTGATCAGCAGTGCTGAGTTTGGCGGCTCGACCATTGGCCAGTTTATATTCACTGGCATTGATATTGCGGCGCTGGGCTATGCGTTCGGGCCAGGCAGTCGCGACCAGCAGTGCAATTTTATCTTGTTCACTGAACTCTCTTTGATCGAGGTAGGCTTTAGTTGAGCTCTGGCTATTGCTCAGTAACTTCTGGTACTGCCTACTGAGCTGACGGATATGTTGCCACTGGTAATTGTTGTGTTTGCCGGGGTCCCTTAAAGCCTGCAGTCTCAGGCTGATATCTGCCTGACGAGTCTGCAGTGGATCGTTCTCCCCCAGTAACGCGGCTAAGTTGCAGCCTAGCTCGGTCATTCCCCAACGCTGTGCGTTCAGGCATAAGTGTGCCAATCTCGGCGGCATCGGCAGCAGGCAAATTTTTTCACCCAGCGGGGTAAGTGCCAGCTTATCGCTGGTTGTTATAGCCCCCAGCTTAAGTAGCAAGTCAGTGGCCTGCTGGATTTGTCCTTGACGGGGTGGGTTTAACCACTGTAAGTCTTCGACATTATCATTGCCCCAGAGCAACAGGTTTAGCAGCAGGTGGCAGAGGTCAGCACTGAGAATCTCTGGGGTTTCAAAGGGAGCCAGGCTCTGTTGTTGCTCTTTCGTCCACAGACGGTAACAGACCCCGGGGGCAGTTCGACCGGCTCGACCCGCTCGCTGTACGCTAGAGGCCTGGGATATTTTTTGCGTACTCAAGTGGCTAGTGCCGGTTTTACCGTCAAAGTGCGCCCTTTTACACAAACCACTGTCGATCACTGTAGTGATACCATCAATAGTGATACTGGTCTCGGCTATGTTGGTGGCTAATACTATTTTACGTCGGTCTTTTGCAACGGGCTCAATCGCAAGTTGTTGCTCTTTTATCCCCAAGTTTCCATACAGTGGGGTTATATCTATGCCTTGCTGATTGAGATCCACTGATTGCTGCAGTAGCTCTCTGACTTTATGTATCTCTCTCTGCCCGGGCAGGAAAACTAACAAGCTACCACTTTGCTCTTGCAGTGCCTGGATGATCAGCTGAACGATCCTGTTTTCAAGTTGCAGTTGGCGCTGGTTGGGCCGGGTAGTCAAGTGACTATAGAGTATGTCGACAGGGAAAGATCGGCCTTCGCTCTTGATGATAGGAGCGTTATTCAATAGCTTGGCACTGGCATCGCCATTGAGTGTCGCAGACATCAAGAGTAATTTCAGAGGCTGTTCATCTCTGAAAAGGGCCCGGCCCTCAAGGACCAAGGCTAAATTCAGGTCGTTATTTAAGCTGCGCTCATGGAATTCATCGAAGATAATTAACCCCACACCCTCAAGGCTAGGATCCTTTTGCAACATGCGGGTTAATATACCCTCAGTAATGACCTCTAACTGTGTGTCAGCACTGACTTTGCTTTGCATACGCATTCGAAAACCGATGCGCTGACCTATGTTTTGGCCGATGTTATGACTCAGGCGCAATGCTGCGGATTTGGCTGCTATGCGCCTGGGTTCCAGCATCAGGATCTTCTGTCCTTGCAACCAAGGTTGATCCAGCAGCGCCAAGGGTACTGCGGTGGTTTTACCGGCACCGGGAGGGGCAAGTAAAACTACTGCATCTGTTGCCGCCAGGGCGCTTATGAGCTCGGGGATTACGGCCGTTATCGGCAATTCGGTCATTGATTACTGGTCGTTAACTGCGGCATTTTTCGAATGCCATCAATGTCTATTTCATAGTAGTCAACATAGTCGGCATGCACCCGTTTGTTAGCCGACAGAATAATGATGGTAGTGTCGGGTAACAGCTTTTTAACTCCTGCGAGTAAGCTCTTGATTTCAGCAACACTCCTGTTGGAGAGGGCGTTGTGCATGATGATAATGTCCGGGCGTTTAATCAGTGAGCGCAACAACTGAATATTTTGCTTTCCTCCGAGCGGCATTCTCTCTCCGCGAATCCCCACCTGCGAGAGGCCTATAACAATTAACACGAGTGCCTCGGCTTGGTTTTCTATCAGTGCCTGCTCGACAATATCAACTAATTTTTGGTGCTTGTCATAGTTGTTAGGATCGACCTCAAAACCCCACAACAAGTTTTCCATCAAGTTGAGTCGATGATTCATGCGACCTTTGCGCAGCGGCTCGAAGTATTCCGAGAACATGCTGATCGGCGACGATATCAATTGTGTTCGAAGCGCTAACAACTGTGACTTTAAATCTTCATCTATCCAGTCGTCCCCGAGCATGCTGACTTTGAGTCCCAGCGCCATCGCCAGTAAAAACTCACAACTGGGCAAGTGCTCAGGCCGGCCAATGCACAAGGTGAGCTGGCTGCGAATACAGTCAACATCATAAAAGCGGTAGTTATTTTTCAGTTGATCGTTCGGCCCTAATTCTTCTAGTTGATGGACAATGTGAAAGGCCAGTTTTTCTCCGATATCGCGCAGTGTTTTGTAGAGGTTTGCCTCTTGTAGCAATTTAACAAATTGCGGATTAACGCTGATATTCTGAATGACCTGTTGCTCTTGTTTGCTGTCGACCAGTCCAAAGGCGATATTCTCGATGATACTCAGGCGATCGCTGTAGCCTGAAATATCAAACCTCTCGATTAGCTCGCTGGCTTCTAATCCCCTTAAGTTGGTAAATAAATTTTCTTTAGTTAAAGAAAATTTGTCGTGCATAATGGGGGCAATCGCCAGTGGATCTATGTAGTCTTTAAGACCAAACTCAAACACCATACGCCTTGCGCCGATGGCGGACATCAAATCTTGTAGCCACAGAGATAATCCCGTCCAGTTTTCGACCCCGGCCATACCGAAGTCGGTCCAGACATCTTCGATACTTTCAATGCTATTGCCGGATGCATCTGACTCATCAATAGCTAAAAGCTGTTCAGCGTTCAGCAGCGATAAATTTCGCTGTGGCGGCAAGCGCCGTAAACCGTAATTAATGTTCTGTAAAATAGTACCTTCCACCATGAAAGGTTCAGGGCCTATATAGGCGATCTTTTTGCTCAAGTCTTCACTGGCTAACTGGGTGATCTTTTTCAGGCCAATGTATATATCTCCGGCTGCGATAGGTTCTATGTTTAACACGTTCATTGCCATCTTGCGCAGCAGTAATTCGCTGTCACTGCAGATGTTCACATGACTGCCTGGTGCGATTTTCAAGTTTATATTTTGGCTGACATAGTCACCGCGCTCGTTTTTGATGTAGAGGCTCTTGAAACGTAATCCAGCAGAAAAGTCTGGGATATTATCACCATCTCTGGCAACTATATTAAATAGTCCACTGGGGTTAAAGTGCTCTTGAATGTACTCATAGCGAACCTTGGAATCTTGGTATTGCTGGTAGTAAGTCAGCAGTTCTTTCCAGGGGGAGACCAGGTCTTTATAAGCAGCGAGTGCTGCGACTAAAGCGCCAATACTCAACTGTCCTTTGATCACCAGAATTCCGCCGACTGCATAAAATAAAATCGGCGGTAGCTGATTCAGGAAATTATTGATGAATTTCATGAAGAATTTTTGTTTAAAAATATCAAAGCGGATTTTAAACAAACGGCCCAAAGTGTTGGAGAACTGAGCCAGATGGTACCTCTGAGTACCGTGCAATTTGATATCTCGATGTCCGTCTACAACTTCACCGATTTGGCCTGCGAAGTGCCTGACCACTGTCACTCGCTGTTTCTTTAGTTCATTGAGCTTCTTCTGCATCTTAGGGATGATGTAAGCTTGCAGCGGAATCATCGATATTGAGACTAAACCTAATACCGGATCTTGTACAAACATAAAGGTCAGGATGGTCAGCATAGTACCGCCCTGAAATAACGGCTGGGCTAAGCTATCACCGATGAATCCGGCCAGCGGTTCTGTCTCAGAGGTGATAGTAGAGATTATTTCTCCCTGGGAGGTGCGCTGGAATTGTGCCGGTGGAAAGCGCATCACTTGATTGATTAACTGGTAGCGTAACCTGCGTACCATGCGCTCACCGATAATACCTTTGAAGGTATTGATGCGCATCTTGAAGGCACCGTTGACCAATACGATAACCAGCAACATCGCACAGAGTACTAGCAGAAAGTCCACTGGATTGAACGACATACCGAACAGTGAGCGCTCACCTTCACCGGATATCGCTTCATTAATGATTATCTTCGGCAGCTCCAGAGCCAAATATAGCATTGGAAAAATAAATAGCGTCAACAGCAGCACTTTGATTTGCTCTCTGCCGCTGTAGCGGTAGATAAAACTCTTTAGTTTTGATTCCATGGAACTAGATACCCGCACGCAGTTATATCGATAAATGTTGAAACTAAAGGAACATATGAATAAACCTGACTATTCGGCTAATGCTTACAGGCTACTCGATCTGCTTGCTGTCGGCTTTGGACCGGTAATTAACCCGCCTGTAACGAAGCTTTGAGTTCAAAATACTATGTAAATCATTGACCGGCCGGGCTTGTTCGCATGTTCCCTAACAGTAAATATACGCGCTGTGGCGTCGAAAGCAATTAAGTGCTACTCGCGTATTTCTTATCCGGTATCCCCGGATCACAAAAGCAGCTGCAGATCTTTTTAGAAAAGTATCAGAAAGTTGCGTGCGTCATTAATACCTACCAATTGAGCCGTGACAGGGTGAGTTTATTATTGTGGAGTAGTGCAGTTTTTTACTGAGTTTATTATGGGTATACAATTACATAATTCAATTGAAAGTGATAAAAGAAACTGTAGATAATAAATAGTTTTAAATTACCCCGAAGGCTTAACAGCAGCCGGGGTGGTGTTTTTATTCTGTGCTATCGCTTTGATAAATCATACGATTTTGTTCTGCGTAGGCGACGCTAAAAGCACCCTGTTGAAATTTCTTTAGCCCTAATTCTTCAATGCTGACATCCAGCGGATTACGTTTAATCAGCTCTTTAATAGTCGTCGGGTTTAGCAGTGAGACTGGCAAGTCAAGTAGCTGCAGAGCAGCCTCAAATTTGAAGCTGGCGGCGCTGCCGGCAAATTTGCCTTTTTGCATACGCTCAATAATTACAATCTGCTCAATTTTATAATCGTCAACCAGCTTGCTAAAAGTAAACTGAAAACCGCGGATAGCTTCAGTCTCAGAAGGTTGTGAGACAGAGAGTTGTCGCTGGCGACAATCCGCGACACTAAATGCACCTCTTTCATAATCCAGCAGGCAGATAATAGCTTCTGCCCCTTTTAATTCAACGCCACAAATTCGCATATCGATTGCCTGTAAGTTTAGGGATAATGTGAGCAAGTTTGCGGTGTCTTGCACGAGAGCTCTACAGCAGCTATCTACTGGATGTTGCTAAGCAGCGATAGCAGGACGAGGCATCTGCTCTGATTAAAGGGAGTAGACTCGTCATTGTGCCGCGCAAGCTTTCGTACTTAGCAGCGCTTGATGGCCTGCACAGAGCAGTCGAAACTTATCGCATCTTCCTCAATGTAAGAATGTCGGCCATTGTATAGAGAAAGCTTTGAACTAACAAACCTGAGAACCTCCAGTTCGCCTGTGGTTACAGGCTCAAGCATGCAATGGCAGGGTTTCGGCCAGAGGATGCAAACCATCAATGTCTAATTGGTAATATCGTACTCGATCTGCGGTGACAATTTTCTTATTGGAAAACATAATGACACTAGTGTCAGGCAATATTTTTTTTATCCCCAGCAATAAACTCTGCAGCTCGGCGTCAGATTTGTCGGGCAGCGCATTATGCATTAACAACACTTTTGGTCTTTTCATCAGTGCCCTTACTAATTGGATATTATGCTTTGCCTGCTGTGGCAGCCGCTCTCCTCTGATGCCAACCTGGGAGAGAGAGATCACAATTAATACCAGTGCTTCCGCCTCGTTTTTTATCAAAGCACGCTCAACAATATCGACCAACTTCTGATGTTTATGGTGGTTGTGCGGTGATATTTCAAAACCCCAGAGTAAGTTTTCCATGACGCTGAGTCGTCTGTTCATGCTCTCTTTGCTGAGATATTCAAAGTGCGAAGCTAAAATGCTGACCGGTTTGGCTATTAACTGCTTGCGAGCGTTTAACAGTTGCTGTTTTAACTCTGCGTCAATCCAGTCACTACCTTGGACGCTGACTCTCAGTCCCAGCGCCATTGCCAGTAGAAACTCGCAGCTAGGTAAATGTTCAGGGCGGCCAATACAATTGGAAAGCTGCATACGCACTGCATCTACATCGTAAAAACGGTATTTATTCTCCAATTGGTCGGTGGGGTCACTCTCTTCGATATGGTGGATAATGGTATAGGCGAGCTTTTCACCTATATCACGCAGTGCTTTGTATACATTGACCCGCTGTAAAAAGGCTGTGAATTGCTGGTCGTTGCAAATGGTTTGCAAGCTACTGTGCTCGTTAGGGCTGTCCATCATTGCAAAAGTGATGTTTTCGATCACGCTGAGGTGATCGTTATAGGCATTGATATCAAACCTCTCTATCAGTTCACTGGCTTCAATGCCGCGCAGGCTCGTGAATAAGTTTTCTTTGGTCAGAGAGAACTTATCCGCAATAGTGGGCTCAATTGCCAGAGGGTTTATGTAATCTTTAAGACCAAATTCAAACACCATGCGCCTGGAGCCAATGGCGGACATAATATCCTGAAGCCATAGCGATAAGCTTTTCCAGTCATCGACCCCGGCCAGGGAAAAGTCAGTCCAAACTTCGTGGATGCCATCGGTGCTGTTGCCTGAGGCTCGCGATTCTTCGATTGCCAGTAGCTGGCCGGGGCTCAAAGTCGCATAATTATATTTAGGCGGTAACAGTCGCAAGCCGTAGTTGATATTTTGTAATATAGTGCCCTCGACAAAAAATGGATCAGGCCCTATGTAGGCAATTTTTTTGCTAATGTCTTCGCCTGCTGTTTGCGCAATACTCTGCTGGCCAACGGTTATCTCCCCAGCGGCAATCGGTTCTAAGCCCACTATATTCATTACCAACCTGCGCAACATCAGTTCACTGTCACTACAGATGTTGATCTGGCTGCCAGGAGGGACGCTTAAGCTTATGTTCTGGCTGATAAAATCCCCTCTCTCGTTTTTCAAAAAGAGGCTGTTTAAATGTAACCCGGCACTAAAGTCGGCGCGATTATGTGCTGTTATGGGGTTGGGTGCGATCAGACCTGTAGGCGCAAATTGCTCCTGAATGTATTCATAGCGCACTTTACAATCTTGAAACTGCTGGTAGTAGATCAGTAATTCTTTCCAGGGTGAGACCAGATCTTTATAGGCCGCCAGGGCCGCTACCAGGGCGCCAATACTCAGTTCACCCCTAATGACTAAAATACCGCCGAGCGCGTAGAACATAATCGGCGGTAGTTGATTTAAGAAATTGTTAATAAATTTCATCAGAAATTTTTGTTTGAAAATATCCAAACGTACTTTAAACAAACGGCCTAGAGTGTGGGAAAACTGGGCCAGATGAAATCTATGAGTGCCGTTTAGCTTAACGTCTCGCTGACCATCAACTACTTCGCCAATTTGCCCGGAAAAGCGGCGGATGACTTTAACCCGGTGCTTTTTTAAACTGTTTAATTTTCGCTGCATTTTAGGAATGATATAAGCTTGCAGTGGAATCATGGAAATAGAGACTAGCCCCAACAACGGATCCTGCATAAACATAAAAATTAAGATAGTCAGCATTGTACCGCCCTGAAATAGCGGTTGGGCTAAGCTGTCACCGATGAAGCCCGCCAAAGGCTCTGTTTCTGCGGTGATGATAGAAATAATTTCACCTTGAGAAGTCCGCTGAAACTGCGAGGAGGGGAAAATCATTACTCGAGACACGAGCTGATACCGCAAGCGCCGCACCATACGCTCGCCAATGACACCTTTGTAGGTGTTAATGCGCATTTTAAAAGCACCGTTAATCAGCACAGTGGCCAGTAGCATGGCGCAGAGAATTAACAGGCAGCTGATCGGATCGAACTCCATACCCAAGACGCGGCTATTGCGCTGCGCTGAAATAGCATCGTTGATGATGGTTTTAGGTAGTTCGAGTGAAAAATACAACAGTGGGAAAATGACTAAGGTCAATAACAATACTTTTATTTGTTCCCTACCACTGTATTTGAAGATAAATTTAGTCAGTTTGGCTTCCATACCACAATTTTCCTCGGTGTATTTCCCAAGTTCTAAGGTCAAATATACGCGCTGCATTTAGCGCAGCGCAATCACCGATTTACTAATTAGGATTTTGGATTAGCCCGACAGGATGGAGGTATAGATAACGGCAAAAAAGTGCATCCAAACACGTTTGTCACCCGTATACTAAGTAATATTTGGCTGTTCTAGAGGCAGTACCTGACTAAGAGGTTTTTGTGCAAGATCGACAAATCAGTATCCAATATTTTAAAACCGCGTATGGAGAGCTGGTCTTAGGTGCCTACCAAGGTAAATTATGTCTCTGCGATTGGCGCTACCGTAAAATGCGCAGCGCCATAGATAAACGTATCACTGAGCTATTGGATGCCCGTTACCAGCTGCGCAATGATCCTGTCATAGCTCTGACTATCAACCAGCTAGAGCAGTATTTTTCCGGCCAAAGGCAAGAATTTGATTTACCTCTGCTGTTTGCAGGCACAGAGTTTCAGCAGCGGGTGTGGCAGCAGTTGGTGAAGGTTCCCTATGGGATTACCTCGAGCTATTTAGAGTTGTCTGAAGCATTGGGGAATGTTAAAGCTATAAGGGCAGTAGCCACTGCTAATGGCGCCAACGCTATCTCCATCATAGTTCCCTGCCATCGCATTATCGGCAGCGATGGCAAGCTGGTGGGCTACGCGGGAGGCTTAGATGTGAAGAAAAAACTTCTGCAGTTAGAAGCTTGCACTGCAGGCACCGACATTATGACGCAATCGATGGAATTGTTTTAAGTAAAGCGCTAAAAACTACTGTTGGCTATTATCTTCTTCAGAATTGTTTTTATCAGCGTCTTTACGCTGTTGCGCTGCGATTGCGTCGAGCTTGGCGAAGTGCTGTTTCAATAGATGATTGGTTGGCATGTCGATAAATTGAGTCGCTTCAGGAACGCTCTTGTAGGCAGTTTCCATTTCTTGCGCAGTTAACGGACGGATACCGTTTTTAGCGAGTCTGCCGCCGCAGACATAATCTATCACTATAGTGAAATCGCCAATCTTAATTTGCGAGGCGTTGTACTGGCGTACCACAATAGCACCGCTACCTTTCATGCCCTCATACAGCGCCATTTTAATCAGGCCAATATCTGTTTGTAACCCTACTTTTTCCTGATCATCTAAGTAGCGCAGTAAAGTACCATCAGCTTTAACGCCAAAATGGTAGTGGTCGTCAGCGCAGGTAATATTGATACGTTTGTCACCTTCCAGGTACTCGGCGAGGTCAACTAAGTAGCCAAAGGCTTGGTCGATTACAGACATAGGCGATAACAGTCTCTTCAGTTTTCTGGTGTAAACTCATGTTGTTAGTTGCATATAGGACTAGCAACTGAGTAATTGTAGTACGTCAGAGACAGTAATTAAAGCGGCGATTATAGCTATTTATGCGCTCTGCTTAAGTTTCTCTGCCCAGGCGACTAACAACAACCCCAGCAGCGCGGCGCAAATAAAGCCAATTGCCAGCGGAATAGTGGTCTGATTGTAAAAACGTCCGCAACTGGCGGAGAATATTACCGCCACTAAACTGGATGAAGAGGCGATGATAGAAGCGCCCAGGCCGGCTATGTTTCCCAGAGTTTCCATCGCCATGGCGGTTAAATTACCAAACAAAATACCAATACAGCAGAAGCATAAAAAACTGATCAACATAAACCAGAATAGCGGCGGGTGTCCCTGATAGATCAGCCCGACCAACAGCAGCAGGGCGCTAAAAACCGCCAGGGAGATAAGCGCACTGATCGATAATTTATACATCCCGTATTTCATCACTAGTTTGCCATTGAGGAAAGAAGAGACACCGACACCGGAGGCGAGGATGGCAAAGTACAGTGGGAACTGATCGGTGATCTGAAATACATCTTGGAAGATCGCCTGCGCCATGCCTATGTATAACAGCAGCGCGCCAAACAGTATTCCAGCAGTGACCGCATAGGCCATAACAACAGGCTTCAATAAGATACTTTTTGCAGCTTTGGTCACCGCTCTCAGGGAAAAGGGGATACGCCGATCTTTGCTTAGCGTTTCAGGTTGACGCAAGGCAAACCAGACACCGACGATAATAGTCATCACCAGGAACACCACAAAAATCGCCCGCCAGCTGGCAAAGCTAATGATCAGTTGTCCCAGTGCCGGGGCCAGCATCGGTACTAAAATAAAGAACATCATAATAAATGACATTATTCTCGCCATAGAGGCGCCCGTATACTGATCGCGGATCAGTGCTCTGGAGGCTATTTTCGGACCGGAGACACCGAACCCCTGGATTAATCGACCGATCAGCATCCACTCGAATGACTGGGCTGTCATTGAGATAATACTCCCCAGGCAGAAAATCAGCATGCCTAACAAAATGGCGTATTTTCTCCCTTTAGTATCCGAGAGCGGCCCAAACAGTAATTCGCCAAAGACCATGCCGAAAACTAAAGCGCTGATAACCAGTTGCGTATCATTGCTGTCGGCTAAGCTAAAGCTCTGGGCAATCGCCGGAAAGGCCGGCAGCATCGCATCGATAGACAGAGCAGTCAGTGAGGTTATCAAGGCAAATAGGGTAATAAACTCTACTGTGCCCATAGGAATACGATTCGATTTTTCAGAAATGCGCTGTAATAAGTTCATAGTGTCAAAAGCAAATATATAGTTGTGTTAAAAAGTCATTCATAACAACTGCTGGTGTTGTTACGGGCAATAGTATCAATGCGCAAAGAGCGAAGCAGAAAAAAGGCTGTAACCAGGGATAAATTATTTTTGTTTTGAGATAAATCCAGTTGTAGTTGCATTAACCACATTGCACCTTAGCGCTGAGAGCTTATTAGTTGGTACAAAATCCGGTTTCTACAAGCAGGCCATTCCGACTGTTTGCAAGTCCCCGCACCGCATAGTATTACATCTGTCGGGCTGAGAATAGCGATAGGCTGAATTATCTGATCTTTATTATAAGCGATTACTGTGCCGCCCTGCCTCTGCGCCAGTAAGCCATGAAACTTATCAGTTTTTTATCTATTTTCTTAGTCGTTAATAACAGGCGTCTGAGCCCTTCGACCATCGCTCGCTCCCCCGCAACCCAGGCGTAAAAGCTACCTTCTGTATCAGAATTTGCTAGCTGCCAGAGTTTATCTGTAGTGTCCAGGCTCTGTCGGGAGTGTTGCTTAAGAGCAGATTTGGGCAGGACTAAGCTATCCAGAGCTGTCAGCATTTGTGTATTAAGCTCTGTCGTGTTCTTGTCGTCTCGCACTAGCCAGTGAATATGCAGCTGTGGCCAAGTTGTGCCCAGCAGGCAATCGGATGCGTTGGGCACACAGAAGTAAGCATTGATCAGTGGCTTTTTGCTTTGTTTTGATAGGCTGTCGATAATACTCAAAGCAGCGGGCAGTGCTGTTTCATCGGCGACTAATAACAACTGCTTCACTTGTTTGGGAGGACTCCAAACAAAACCGGCTCTGGCCCGGTTATTGCCCGCACAGTGACAACGGATGTATATTTGATCACCAACTGCTGCCTCAAGTGCCCACAAAGAGGCGCAGTTTGAACCGCTGTGCAATACAAAATCTACATCAAACTCATCTTGCAGTGGTCGAAACTCACGGAGAGTATAAGAGCGTAATCGCGGTCGATTGGTTTTGCTCAGAGACTGATAATAGCGGTAGCCATCGATCTTTTCAGGAACGGCAAAACGCTCGCCGGTGAGGTTGTCAAACAACAGCTTTATCCATTGATCCGGGCCGTACAGCGCCATTTCTTTAACTCGCTCACTGCTAAAAGTAAGGCGTACAAACGATTTGGATAGGCACTGTTTTGCAGAGACTCTGACCTTGAATATTTGCAAAACACTAATAGCACAATTCATCTTGGCAAATACCTTGCTTAGTTGCCGCCAACCCTTTACCTATAAGAAATACTGCGGTGGGTTTGCAGCTTGAGAGCATGCGATCAAGCCCGCAGAGAAGATACTGGACTTAATCGCATGTTCCCCGGGGACTTAGTTATTTTTTAAGTAAGGTTTACCACTGATATGAGTCAGCACATTGTAGGCAATAATGCTGAGTGCGGTAAATGAATTACTGGATGCTTCTTCGCGTGGCATTACCATCATACGTCCCTCTTTACAGGCGCTGAGGAAATTACAAAAGTTCGGTACCACCGCTTCCAGGGCCTCGATAGCATCATCTGGAGTGTGCTTTTTGTCGGTTCTGTAAGTGACAAACAAGTAATCGGCATCCAGCTCCTGCAGGTTTTCTGCACTAAAGCTGACCCGCTCACCAGATTCAATATTGTTGACTAACTCAGGGAATTCAAAACCGGAATCGCGCAGTACTTTGCCTAAATTAAAGTAGCTGTTCCAGACGATCAGTTTGCCCTTGCTTGCCTGCAACACATTAACTTTGATTTTCTTAGTATCAACAATTCGTTTGATGCGGGAAATCTGCTGTTGGTAGCGGCCTTTTAGAATAGCTAATTTAGCCTGGCTGCCGGTAATTTCTGCTATTGCTGCAAACATTTCTGAGCGGCTGCGCTTGTTATAATCAAGTACCACTGTTGGCGCCAGCGTCTCTAATTGTGCCAGGGTGGCTTTCTGCCAGGGGGTAGTGATGATCAAATCAGGTTTTACGCTGGCCAGTTTCTCGATATCGATCGGTGAGCTACCGACAAAGGTAATTGCACTGTTATCAAAATCATAACCGGTTAAGCCTTTGCTGCCGCGAATAAAAGGTACTCCAGAGGCGCTCACCCTACCGTGACTGGCCACCGGGAAAATACCCAGCTCCAGCAGCGGAATAGTCAGTACTGAGTCGTGCAAAGTGGCAATGCGCTGCGCCGAATCCGGTATTTGTACACTGCGCCCGGCATCATCGATAAAGGTTTTTGCGCTGACCTGTACTGTTACCAGAGCAGATGCTGCAGCCACACTGGCAATTAATAGTGTGCGTAAGATAGTCTTTTTCATTTCATCTCCATATTTTCATCTTTGAATAAATTTTTGCTGTTACATTGCTGAGCGCGCTTTTTGTTTGAGCAGCAAATACAGGAAGGTGGGAACACCAATGATTTGGGTTAAAATTCCAGCGGGGATTTGGCTGGGGGCGATCAGGCTGCGCCCGGCCAAATCAGCAGCCAGAACCAGCAGTGCACCGAGCAGCGCGCTGAGCATTAGATGTGCCGCCACTGAGCTGCGACATAGACGTCTTGCCGCGTGTGGGGCAATCAGCCCGATAAAGCCTATAGGGCCTACTATTGAAGTGGCGATTGCCGCCAGTGCCACAGAGCAGCTAATCAGTAAATATTTTGTGCTATCAATGCGCGTCCCTAAGCAAATGGCACTTTGCTCGCCAAAGCGCAGCGCCGCCATAGCGCGACTGCCCAATATTAGCAGTGGTAATAACACGACAGCGCTGCCCGACAGGATGCTGACATCTTGCCAGCTGGCTGCATCTATACTGCCTGCCAACCAAGCCAGGGCGGCACTGGCGCGGTAGATTTCACCGTAAGTCAAAAAGGCTGTTGTGATCGCACTTAAAAAGGCTGAGATGCCTATGCCCAATAAGATAAAGCGAATAGGTTTGCTGGACTTATTACTGTGGCTAAGTACCAGTATCAGCAGGGCTACTAGTATCGAACCACAAAAAGCTAGCATTGAGCGCCAGGATTGATCTAAATCAGGGAACAGCATCATCGATGAGACCACTGCCAGAGCCGCTCCCTGGCTAATGCCGATCAGAGAGGGGTCGGCCAGAGAATTGCGGGTGACGTTTTGCAGCGCAGCGCCTGAGAGCGCCATCATCGCACCCACCAAAGCGGCGCACAGAGTGCGGGGGAATCTAAATAACCAGACAATATTGTCACTGGTAAGATCGCTGCGCTGATAAAATAAGATATTGAATACCTGCAGTGTGCTCAGCTGATAACTACCGGTATTTATGCTCAATACAATCAGACATAGAATCGATAAACTCAGCGCTAATAACAACCAGAGTACATTTCTTGACAGCAGCAGGGCGATAGACTGATTAAACAGGCGCAGCTTGATATAGGGAGTGGGCATCAGCGTAATTTCACTTTAACTAAATAGATAAATAACGGTGCACCAACGATAGCGGTGATAATGCCGGTCGATATCTCCTGTGGATTGATGACAGTACGGGCGACAATATCAACAGCTAGAAGGAATCCGGCGCCAATAATGGCTGAAAAGGGAATGACCCAACGATAGTCGGCGCCGACAAAAAAGCGTACCGCGTGAGGGACTACTAAGCCGACAAAACCTACAGGGCCTGCCATTGCAACTGAGCATGCGGTGAGCACAATGACCGCCAGCATCAGTTGAATTTTTAGCCCGAGGGTTTTAACCCCTAAACCTTTGGCAATTTCATCGCCCATGCTCAAAACAGTAATTTTTCGCGACACTAACAGAGCCGTTACCAGCGCCACCAGCATGACAGGTGCTATGTAGTAAAAACTCTGCAGGCTGTTACCGGCAAGCGAGCCAGTCAACCACTCGCGCAGGTCGTCAAAATCGTCTTCATTGGCCAGTTGCATCACCGCGATTAGGGCTGCTAACAGGGCACTGACTGCCGCGCCTGATAAGGTTAAATTCAAGGTTGTCGCTCCGCCGGGGGCGGCAGTGGCAATCACAATCACCAGTGTCGCCGCAGTGCCGGCACCCAGAGCGGCAATCCAGGGGGTGTAAAGTGGTGATGTAATATCGAATAACCCAAGACCAATCACTACCGCAAAAGAGGCTCCTGCAAGTAGCCCCAGAACGCTCGGGGATGCCAGTGGGTTGCGGGTCACCCCCTGCATAATTGCCCCGGCGACGGAGAGGCTGGCACCGACTGCAATCGCTATCAGTGCCCGAGGTAACCTGATGTTGTGGATGATCATGTGATCAAAGTTACTGTTATCAAAGCTGCTCAGCGCCTGGTATAACACAGCGTAACTCAAAGGCTTAGCGCCCACTGATAAATGCAACATGAACAGCATGCTGCAAATACTGACAGACACTATCGCTGCGAGTGAATAGCTCAATGTATAGGGTTGGTTTACGCTCTCTATTGAGCTGTTCATACGCTGACAGCGCCCACTTTAAAGTTGTTTCTGGCGCTTAAATATCGAGGCACACAAATGGGTCGGCCAGAGCCGGGGTCAGTCAAAATGTCCACATCCAGATCAAATACTTGTTTCAAATTGGCACTGTTAAAAACTTGCGCGACACTGGCGTGGTGAACTATCTTGCCGTTTTTCATCATGATCAAGTTATCTGCATAGGCTGCAGCCAGATTAAGGTCGTGCAAAACTATCAACAAAGTACGACCGCTGTCGTGAACCAGTTTGGCCAGCAAATTCATCAAATCAACTTGCACTTTTAAATCTAAAAAAGTGGTGGGCTCATCCAGTAAAATCAAATCTGTCTGTTGCGCAAGCACCATAGCGATCCAGCAGCGCTGACGCTGTCCGCCAGATAAATCATCCACTTGGCAGTGCGCAAAATGCAGTATGTCAGCAACTTCCATTGCCTTTGCCACTGAGCTCTCATCTTCGAAGGTCCACTGTCGCAGCAGTGATTGATGCGGGAAGCGTCCCTGGCTGACTAATTCTCTTACTGTCAGCCCCTCGGGGGTAATAGGCCCCTGTGGTAGCAAACCGAGTTTTTTGGCGACTTGGCGAGTATTACTGTTGTGAATGTCCTTGCCATCCAAAGTCACAGTGCCAGAGTTGGGGGCTAATACTCGAGCCAAGGTTTTTAATAAGGTTGATTTACCGCAGCCGTTGGCGCCGATAATGATGTTGGTCTTTGCAGGTGCTATTTCAATACTCAGTTCTGAAATCACCTGAGTATTGAAATAGGAGACGCCAATGGCGTTAGCTTGTAGCAGGGAGCTGCGATCAGGTTCGATAATAGTGACTCAAAAGTATTCCAGTTAATTGACAAAACGCGCCACATTATCAGAAATCAATTGCTAAGTGTCAATATTAATACTAATCATTCTTATTATATTTAATGTTTGCAGATAGTTTCGGCAGACCAGGTAATGTCCTGTTTCTTTGTAATACTGAGTAAATAAAACTTCGGGCAAGTCGAATGCGTGTATTGAACTCTGTCAGTGGATGGGAAGCCTTTGGCCTGCCTGTTGCATATTTAATCGTCATAAAGACCAAGTGCAGATAACGGATTTATTCGGATGGTCTCAAAGGTAAACTTATGTAAAGTTGATGGTGTTGCTATTATTTTAGTCAGATAATTTATCTGCTAAACAGAGACAAATAGTCTGAGGTCACTTATGTCTAACTTGGAATATTATTTACACGCCTTTAATGGTTCCTTCGCGCAGGAACGCTTTTCAGCACTAAGATTGTTTGCGGTAACTGCGCTGCTGCTAATCTCGCCGGTCAATTGCTGGGCTCTTAATGTTGAAGAAAGTAGGCATTTACTGCTGCGGGCAGGCTTTGGTGCACAGCCTGAATTATTGCAACGGGTGTCTAAGTTGAAAAAAAGTCAGGCGGTGAATTACTTGCTCAATCAGCAATCTTCTTTTGCCGTTGCACCCAATTGCGTTAAGGATAAGCTGCTAGATCGAAAAGAACGCAGTGATATGAGCGTTGATCAACGCAAGCTTTACTTGAAGTCGATGCGCCAATGTAGCCGAGAGTTTCGCCGCTGGTATTTAGAGCAACTAATTAATGATAATGCAGTACTTGCCAATCAAATGGGTTTGTTCTGGCACAACCATTTCACCAGCTCACTGCGTAAAGTAAAGGCATCGCAGTTGATGTATGGACAGCATCTGAGTATTGAAGAAAATGCCCTGGGTAGTTTCGCCAAATTGCTTAAAGCGATGGTGAACGATCCAGCTATGCTAGTGTACTTAGATAACGTCAAAAACAAAAAAACTAGACCTAACGAAAATTTAGGCCGAGAGCTTTTGGAATTATTCACCTTGGGCGAGGGCAACTATAGCGAGGTGGATGTGCTGGCAGCGGCTAAGGCGCTGACAGGGCTGAGGCTGAACAGTAATTATCAGAGCCGAGTGCTCAGTAAGCTACACGACAGCAGTGCCAAGACCATTTTTGTAAATACGATTATTCGAAGTGCCGATGATTTAGTCGAGGCGCTGTTGGCGCACCCGAAAACTTCGGTGCATATTACCAGGGCAATATGGCAGCATTTTGTTAGTGTAGTAGATGAGAAACAAGTGGCGCAGTTGGCTAAAGTTTTTGCCAGGGATTGGGATATCAAGCAGTTAGTGCATGGGATCTTGAACTCAGAGCAGTTTTGGCAGGATTCAGGAAAAATGATCAAATCTCCGGTGGAGTTAGTAGTGGGCAGTGTTAAAACTTTCCAGGGGTTAAAAATCCCGCCCAGAAGGCTGATGAGAATGCTTAATGAAATGGGGCAAGTGTTGTTTGATCCCCCCAATGTTAAAGGCTGGCCTAAAGGCAGAGACTGGTTAGATGCGAATAAGTATTTGGTGCGAGCGAATTTAATGGATCAGTTGGCAAGGGCCATTAGCAGCAATATGGCAGTGATGGGGGCGCCTTACTGCAGCGCTGAAAAAATGGCTAGCCTTGCAGCCGTTCCTATGCCCAGTTCCGAGCAGAATTTGGGGATTAACAACAATATGGCTGGCAGTTGTCAGCAGCAATTGACGCAGCTAGTGACTGATCCCATCTGGCAATTGAAGTAGGAGAAATGCTATGAAACGTAGAGACTTTATGCACTTAGGCGCAGCCGGTGCGTTATCTCTGGCGCTACCTAACATCGCCCTGGGAAAAAGTGTTGCTACACCGGTGCTGATATTAATAGAGCTAAATGGCGGTAATGATAGCCACAATACTGTGCTGGATCTAAATCAGTTGAGTCTCTATAAAAAGTTGCGACCACAGCTGGGGCTGGGAACAGACGATCGGGTGCAGTTGGATAAAAACTTTGCCTTGCACCGCAGTTTAAAAGGTTTTGTAGAGCCCTGGCTGCGCGGGGAGCTGGCATTAGTTCACGGTGTAGGCTATCCGCATGCAAATAGATCGCACTTTAGATCCATAGAAATCTGGGATATGGCCTCGGCTTCAGACCAATATTTGTCTGCGGGTTGGCTGGCCAATGTCTTGCCAAAACTAAGTAAGAGCTCTATTGATGCAATGATTTTCGGGCGCAATTCTGCAGCTTTTACCGGAGGCGAAACCCAACATATTCAATTGAAAAACTTGAACTCATTTTTTAAAAAGGCTAAAAATATACACGCCGATAGCCGGAGCAGTGATAACAGTGCGCTAAGTTACTTACTGGGTTTAAAACAAAGTGTTTCTGACGGTAAAGAGTTGATGATGCAAGGGCTATCCCGTGACATTAAACTTAAAAGCCAATTCCCCAGAGGTGTGTTTGGTCAGCAGATGGCCGATGTCGCTAAAGTGATTCGCATGGACCTGCATATACCCGCATTTAAGGTCGCTATCGGCAGTTTTGACACTCACAAAGGACAAAAAAATAAACACAGTCAATTATTGCAGCAAGTGGCAGATGGGATGTTGGCATTGCGCTCCGAATTGACAGCTTCCGGGCACTGGCCCAATGTATTGATGATGACTTATTCGGAATTTGGTCGACGCGCAGCACAAAACGGCTCAGGTGGAAGTGATCACGGTACTGCCGCTAGTCACTTTTTAATGGGGGGAAGAGTAAAAGGAGGTCACTAT
>MAAC01012171.1_pt1 | contig 28546 bp, 22 predicted proteins | sample 1115981 | NCBI WGS metagenome assembly MAAC01 (sample SAMN04961126, study PRJNA320927) | seawater metagenome | isolation source: sample BD02T64 sea water enriched with oil for 64 days | place: USA:Gulf of Mexico | collected 2013-07-27
CATCGACGATGCTTTATTGGAGTAAGCCCATGAACACATCACAAGTTCAACGATATAATTACCTTTATGAACAACATATTATCAACTTAAGACTACAAGGTAAACGTCCTTCAACCATTTAAAGCAGGCTCCGGGCTTGTCCAACACCCGAATAAGGTGTCGGCTGCGCGACACCTATTCTTATTTGTTATGTTTTTATAAAGCCTTAACTGGTAGATACATCTCAACGTTATGCAGCTTCTGTGGATGCTGCTCAGGGTCGTTTAGATGATTACAGTAGTAACCACCATCGCCTGGTTGATAACCACTCTCTGGTAACCATTGATTAAAAACTTCATCCCAAGCTTGACCGCACTCATCCATTGTTGCATCCGTCAAATTTATCACAGCATATTGATCTCCAGCAATAACTCTCTTACCAACCTCACCATCAACAGCGGTGTCTTTTTTGATACTAATACAGGCATCTACACACAGATTATCTGGAGCGGTAATATCAGGATGACCGCTACTATAAACGGTCATTGCTTTAGTCTCTGGTGGAATAAATAAATTTCGTGGAATTGCCCAACTCATTAGTTTTGAAAACAACCCCTGAAATAACTCTTTATCGTGTGGATTATACTGCCCATGATGCCTTACATAAGCTATATGTATATCTGGCATTGTCTGTACTTCTACTTTTAGTGATTTATCATCTTTCATCTTGATTCTCCATTGAGGTTTTTGAGTTCGAGAATCAATATACAAAGTAACTTTATTCAAATCTTTGCTTGTATTGCTATTCATTTGACCAATGTTGCTGTTCAGTGTGCAAATCTTGCTTTGTAGAGAATTCGCACTTCTCCAGAGGCTTGGAGTCAAATCATAACGTTTTTTAAATGCTCTAGAATAAGCCGATGGACTAGAAAAACCTACATCATAAGCAATTGAGGTAATGGGTCTTTCTGGACGGTGAATAAGGAAAAATGCTGAGCTTTCAATCCGTGTACGATTTACAAAATCATTCAAGTTTTCTCCACATACTGATTTGAATATTCTATGAAAGTAAAACTTTGAAAATAGACCAATACTTGCCAATTTATCAAGGGATAAATCCTTATCAAGATTATTTTTTATATAATCAATAACTCGATTAATACGGAAGATATATTCATTTTTTGAGTTTTTCATTAGTTTAGCTCCCACTATAAATAATCCTGATGCGAAACCGTGCTCGATTGAAACCAACGCCCCTTTATGCGGCTGATAATGGTTGACTAAAATCTGCGAGGCACGAGCGAAAGCCAACTGTTACAAGTAATTAATTGTTGGCAAAAATGTGAACGGAGTAAAACAGCCAACTGTTTTTAGTCCTTATTGGCTAGCTAACAATTAAGCATTTACCTCATGTCGAAGCATGAGAGATAAATGCCCTATTGGACTGAACCGCTAGGCACAGTCTATATGATTTTTGTTTATTGAGTCATTTCAATGACAGGAAGATGATTATGTTACTTATTAGATCGAATATTCCCTAAATTAGCAAGGTTCATTATTTATGAGCTAAAGCACAAGCTTTACAAATACATGCTTTATTTTTTACCTCATTAGGAATTTGATTTAACAATTTTTCTGAAAATTGTATCTTTGGTGAGCTACACCAACAACTTTTATCTGAGCCGCAAGAAAGTAGGTTTCCACAACGGTTATCTTGTTGGCATATAGGGCACAAGTGGGGGTTAATCGTTTCGGGATTAACTGTTTCGGGATTAGTACTCAAAAGGAGCCTCTATTAATTTTATATCTGAAAATCAGCTTTCAATGTAACAACATATACGGATAAATATCAGAAGATGAGCTAGCAGTAATCACTCGATTGTGACCCCCTTACTTACTTTATGCCACAACCCTTAAGAATAATTTGCGTTAAAGAAGCAACAACCTCTTCAAAATCATCATCATTCATGGCTTCTTTGTCTAAACCCGCAAGCACTTGCACATTAAAGTCGGCGTAGTGTTGGGTTGAACTCCAAATCAAGAATAATAAGTGGTGCGGATTAACTACATCAATTAAACCTTTTTCAATCCAAAGTTCAATAACCACTACTTTACTTTGCAGCCACGCTTTAAAATCGCTATTAAGGTAGTCATTCAATACTGGTGCGCCGTGAATGAGCTCACTAGCAAAGATTCTCGATGAATGGGGATCATTTTTAGAATGCATTACTTTTGCTCGAATATAAGCACTCAGGGCAACTTTGGGATCGTGCTCGGCATTTAAGGTATCGTAGTCGGTATTCCATACTTCGATAATGTTGCTTAATAGTTGCTGATACAGGTCGGTTTTATCTTTAAAGTAATAATGAATGTTCGCGCGAGCAATATTCGCTCGTTCAGCAATACGCTTAATTGACGCACCTTTAAAGCCATAAGTGACAAACTCTTCTTTGGCCGCATTAAAGATTAATGCTTTATTTTTTTGTCGAATACTTCCTTCTAACACTTTAGTTTCTGACAGTTTAACTTTAGTCACACAATCCCCTGTTTTAATTATTTTATTTTACTTTAAAGATCACCTTGCACCAACCAAATCGCTAAAACATTACGCTCATCATCCGTCATGTGCGTTTTATTCATAAACGGCATGTCTTTAGCGTCAATAACACGGGTTTTAATACGTGGCGCCCATTGTTTAATAGTGTCTATATCGCTAAATACAACCCCTGCTTGCGCAGATTTAAAAATATCATCGGTATTATTGTTTGAATGGCAAGCGCTGCAACGCTGTTCGATAATGGTTTCAACTTGTGCAGCCGTGACCGTTTGTTGCTTTTGCTGTGCGCTTAATTCAATGCTTTGCGGCGCAATGGCGTACGCTAACACTATAGTCGCGATAATAACGCCAACAAGTATAAGCGGTTTTTGTTTACCAAAATGGCGTAAAACAAAATACTGACGAATAGCCGCGGTAATGAGCACAATAACCATTAACACTAACCAATTAGCACTATGGTTAAACGTAATAGGATAATGATTTGAGATCATAATAAATAATACCGGCAAGGTAATATAAGTATTATGGGTTGAACGTAACTTAGCATTTAAACCAAATTTAGCATCTGGAGCTTTACCCTCTTCAACCGCTTTTACTAACGCCCGTTGAGACGGCATAATACCGAAAAATACGTTACCCGCCATGATAGTGCCTATGATTGCGCCTATATGCATGTAAGCACCACGAGCACTAAACACTTGCGTTAAACCATAAGATAAAGCCGTACCTATAATCAGTAAAATAATGCCTAACACTAAGCCGTGATTTTTTAACTGAGTTCTAACTAATATTTCATAACAACCAACGCCCACCGCAATGGAACCAAGCCCTAAAGCAATCGCTTGAAATTGCGTTAAATCTGCCACACGTTTGTCAATTAAATATGACTCAGCGCCCACATAAAACATGAGTGATAATAATAAAAAACCTGTGATCCAAGTGGTATAAGCTTCCCATTTAAACCAATGCAAAGTGGTTGGCATTTTCTCTGGTGCCAATTTATATTTTGCCACTTCATAAAAGCCACCACCGTGAATAGCCCATAAATCACCACCAATGCCTTTATCCTTTTTCCACTGTGGTGGGTTTTCTAAATGGTTGTCTAACCAAACGAAATAAAATGATGCACCAATCCAAGCGATACCGGTAATAAGATGAGCAAAGCGAATAATTAAATTGAGCCATTCATTAATATACGAGTCCATAAGTTTCCTTAATTCTTTTAATAGCGTGCCTATGCACTTTGCTCAGGAAGTTAGTAAGCAGGTTGAGCTTTCACCTGTAGGAGAGCTTATTTTTTAACAAAAGCATCCTAGATCTCTTTTAAAAATCGCGGTTGAAACCACTCCTACAAACAATAAAACCACATTAAATAGTGGTTCCTGAGTTATCTACCTAATCATGTTTAATTATTAATATTTAGGTTAAATGCGCTCACCCATGATATGGGTGGCCTTAACATGACGCTCATCGCCTAACATACTTAAGATAAACAGTTTTTCTGATAAATTTTTGCAATGTTGCATACGTCTGTCCATCAGCGGTGTTGCATGATAATCCAGCACAATAAAGTCAGCTTCTGCGCCTTGAGTGAAGTTACCGATAGTGCCCTCAAGATCTAAGGCTATGGCTCCCCCTAATGTCGCCAAATAAAACGATTGAAATGGGCTGAGTTTATCACCGCGTAATTGCTGGGTTTTATAACCTTCATTGATGGTGCTTAGCATGGAAAAGGTCGTCCCTGCGCCTATATCAGAGCCAAAACCGACGTTAATGTCGTGTTCTTGCGCCTGCTTTAAGTTAAACAAACCACTCCCTAAAAACAGATTTGAACTTGGGCAAAAAGCGATGGCGGAGTCGGTTTCGTTTAAACGCTGACATTCGCTGTCGTGCAAATGCACGCCATGAGCAAAAACACTACGACGCCCTAATAATTTACTTTGATCATACACATCTAAATAACCGTCACTGTCTGGAAAAAGATCATTTACCCAAGCAATTTCAGCTTTATTTTCACTTAAATGAGTATGCAAATAAACACTAGGGTTTTCGCTCAGTAATTGCCCTGCTTTGTTGAGTTGCTCCGTCGAACAGGTCGGTGCAAAACGTGGGGTAATCGCATATTGTAAGCGATCGGTATTATGCCACTTCTCAATTAATGCTTTGCTGTCGTCATAACCGCTTTGCGCGGTATCTGATAAATAATCAGGACAGTTTTGATCCATTAAAACCTTACCGCAAATCATGCGTAGTTTTTTCTGTTGCGCGACAGTAAAAAAGGCTTCAACCGACTCTTTATGTACCGTACCGAACACTAAAGCGGTTGTGGTGCCCGCCTCTAAGAGCTGGCTTAGAAAAAACTCAGCCACTTTTTTACCATGCTCTATATCAGAGAATTGACGCTCAAACGGGAAGGTGTAGTTTTCCAACCATTCAAGCAACTGCTCTCCATACGAGGCTATCATTTCTGTTTGTGGGTAATGAACATGGGTGTCGATAAATCCCGGCATGATTAATCCATTTTCGTAGTGAGTAACCTCAACACTCTTGGTTAATGTTGATAATAACTCCGCCGCTTCGCCTACCTGCTCAATTAAACCGTCTTTAATGATTAACAGGCCATCTTCTATATACTGATAGCTGTCTTCGAGCGTGACTTTAGCTGGATCAGCCAAAAAGTGCAGTAACTCACCACGATATACTTTTAACATTTTTCTTTCACCTATTTGCTTTATGTTCTATTTAACTTACTTAACTTATCAGCATAATTTTTTTAGCTTTGTGCAATAACCAATGTGCCATCTAATTCAAGTACGTCACAGTTATCACCCTCGCCGCCTCTATCTACCACTAAAAAATCACTTTCACTATTCAGTGCTAAACAAAAATGATGCCAAGTGCCTTTGTGATAATTTACCCCTTGATTTGACTTGGCGATAAACACGGCAATACTATTAATATCAAATTCGCCTGCGGGCGCAACCACAACTAAATAGGGGTTTTGCCCCATTGGAATAAATGCTTGGCTACCATGGGGGTGACGCTCCATCATTTTAATAGTAATAGGTTGTACTAATGGCGTTGAGCGAAAAATATTGATCAAAGGCTGACCCTTATTATTATCAACATCGACATCAGTCACATCAACCTTGGCTAGATCATGATAACGCTGCGTAAAGCCATCGTTAATAGCAAAGTTTTTTGCCTCAGCGTTAGCTTCAATAACATCACCAAAAGCACTAAAAGCTTCGCTAGTTAATGGTTTGGGTGTGATTACTTTTACGTTATCAGTCATATTTATTTCCATTTTCACTGTGATAGAAAGTATTTAGCTACCACGCTTAACTACCACGATAGGTCGAATAGCCGTACGCAGTTAATAACAAGGGAACATGATAGTGATCACCCTTGGCATCGAGTTCAAAAACAATATCGACATAAGGGTAAAAACCTGCTTCCTCATTCGCTTTAAAGTACACGCTTGTTTCAAAGTGCATTCGATACACGCCTGCTGGTAATTTAACATCATCAGCTAATAATCCGGGTAAACGACCATCGCTGTTAGTTACACCAGCACCCAATTTTTGCCAATCCTTACCTTGCTGTGCATATAAAGCAATAGGAACATTTTGTGCAGGTAAACCGCGAGTTGTATCGAGTATGTGAGTTGTAATTTGACTCATGTTTATTCCTTAGAACTAATTTTTTAAAAGTAAGGCCTTAAAGCTATTTACTTAAGATAAAAGAATTAACCTTCGGCTAATACTTTATCAATGCGAATTTGAAAAATTTTACGCTGTTCTTCAGCAGCATTAACAAATTCTTGTTCTTTAGTGTTTGGTAAACGAGCTTGCAGTAAATCAGACATTTCTTGGGCGCTTTTTCCTGTCGCACAAACAATAAAGATAAAGCCAAACTTTTCTTCATAGTCGCTATTACCTTGTGAAAGTATTGCCAACACATCGTCATTAGCTTCTTTTACTAAACCTTGTTCATTACCTGCTAGCTCTTTGGTATTAGCATATTTGGCACGTAAACTGTTCACATTACCAATTTTAGGGTGCCCTTCAAAGGCTTCTAGAAAGTCGGCATTGCTTAAACCTTTCCATGCGCTATTAGCTACGTATTTTAACTGTAGTTCATCAGCAAAAGGTCTTGCAGCAATCATAAGCTCAACCCAATGAGAAGACGTGCAACACTGCATAAAAGTGTGCGCTGCTTGTTCTTTACTTAGGTTATTTAAATCATTTAGGTTCATGAGCTATTAAGCCTTTTTTCCAAGTACTTTACCGCTCACTTTTCCGCCCATTTTGCCAAACACGCGCAATCGAGAAATTCCGCCGTCAGGGAAAATATTTAAACGCACATGGGTAAAGCTTTGCTCATTATTTACCACAATTTCATTAATAAATAAGTGTTCGCGGTGTGCGTATAACTTAGTACGTTCAATAATGGTTTGCCATTTATCTTCTTGCTGAGAGTTACTAAAATCATCGCTGCTCGATACCATGCCTTCTAAGGTGAATGTATCAGGGAAGTTACCTTTAAAATGACAGGTATCAACAATAATTTTTTCAATGCTACCTTGGCTTGCCAATTTAACAATTGACCAATCAGGACCGGGATCACGACGACGTTTAGTCTCCCAGCCATCACCCATGTCTTTACCGCGCCCCGGCATAATTAAGTTGTTTTTATCACTAAAGAACATATCGCTTACCAATAACGCTTTACCGCCATTTTTAATGTAGGCTAAGTCGATTAATTCGCCATCAATAAACTGGCTCCACTCTACGTCTGCTTCACCATAAACACGAAGTCGGGCAATACCGCCATCTGGGAACATATTTAAACGTATATGGCTGTAGGCTTTATCATTATTTACTTCGAAATTATCTATTTCGAGATTGCCTATTGCGAAAATGTTCTGGCTATGGGCTTCTACAGACGCTTTTTCTAGTACGGTTTGCCAAACGGTATCGGCATTGGGCTCAACGTCACTAACACAAGCTTCTACTGATACCGACTCGGGGGCATTACCACGGAAATAGTTAGTATCAATATCAAAACCACGAATAACACCTTTGATGCCTAGGCGAATAATGCACCAATCAAATTCACGCCCACTTTCTCTTTGGTGAGCTCGGCCATAGCTACGACGAGACTCCCAGCCGTCCATCCACTTACCGCGGTCGGTAAACTTGTCATCAATAAAAATACCACGACCAGGCTTGATTAAATTTTCCATTTCAGCAAAAAAATCATCACTACAGATAAGTGTTTCACCGCCAACACGCTCGCTGGCTAAATCGACACAGTGTGTTTTTAGTTTACGCTCTAATGCAAGCGGCTCACCGCTTAGTTTATTTTGTTGTTGAGTATCTATAGTTAACATCATGGTTTGTTTTTCCTAATTATTTATCATGGCTATGCAGTTAACTCAGGTAGCAGCGGTAACCGTCATCTTCGAGGTGTATTAATCGAAGATCTCGTTACTTTTAGCTAAGATTCCCGCTCAAGACACTACGGGAATGACGATCCTGAGCCATGTGCATAGGCACGTTATTTATTAATCTATTTTGTTAGTTTGTTAATTTGCATACAAAATTTCAGCTAAAGCTGACCTTTAAGCAATGGCTTTCCTACTGGCGTATTCATAAATTGATCTTGCTGATAAACATGGTGGCCGCGCACAAACGTATGCTGTACTTGTCCGATAACAGTGCGACCAACATAAGGCGTTATGTGATGACGATGCTTGATCATTTCATTAGTGATAGTGAATTCTGCATTAGGGTCAAACACTAAAAAGTCAGCATGGCAGCCTTTTTTTATCGCTCCTTTTACCGAATCTAACCCCGCAAATTTAGCGGTTTCACTCGACATTAAACGGGCAATATCAACTAGGCTAAAACCACGCTCTTTCGCCTCTGTCCAAATCAATGAAAGTCCAAATTGCAGTGCAGAAATGCCGCCCCAGGCTTTTTCGAGGTCGCCGGTATCAATATGTTTTAATTCAGGTGTACAAGGCGAGTGATCAGACACAATAAAGTCTAATCGGCCATCAGTAACTGCTTGCCATAAATGTTCGCGGTTTTTATTTTCACGAATTGGCGGACAACATTTAAAGAGTGTTTTTCCATCAGGAATATTTTCAGCAGCAAGCGTTAAGTAATGGGGGCAAGTCTCAGCACTAAAGCGTAAGCCTTCACGTTTTGCTTCATTAATGGTTGCTAACGCTTCATCAGAAGATAAATGTACAATGTGCACTTTACAGTTATCGCCCTTTGCCTTGGACTCACGCGCCATATCAACCATTAATGAAATAGCATCGTTTTCCCATTTTTTCGGACGTGATGCTAAAAAGCTACTGTATTCTTTAGTGATCTCAACATCATTAAAGTGACCACAATCCAGTTCAGCATGAATAAGGTACGGCACATCATGTTTAGCTAAAATAGGCATGGCGGCGCGCATATCTTTAGCTTCAACGGGAGGGAATTCTGCAATACCTGAATCAATCAAGAATGATTTTACCCCTAATACGCCCGCATTAAGTAATTCATCTAAGTCATTAATATTTTGTGGAATAACCCCACCCCAAAAACCGCAATCTACCCATAATTTGTCATCAACAGAGTCAAGTTTCTCTTGAAAAGCGGCTTTGGTGGTGGTGACGGGAATACAATTTAATGGCATATCGACAAGGGCAGTAATACCACCCGCCGCTGCCGCTTGCGTGGCAGTATTAAAACCTTCCCATTCGGTACGACCCGGCTCATTAATGTGCACGTGCGAGTCAACTAAACCCGGCATAATGACATTGTCGCCAAAGTCTTTTATTTCATACGCTAATTGCTGTCCGTACGGGTGAATGGCGTAAATAAAATCCCCCTTAACTTCTACACAGGCTGCTTTCATTTCGCCATCAACAATGACATTTTTACTTTGTAGGGCAAAATGACTCATTATTTATTTCCTTCTTCATTCACTGTTGCTCGGCTCGATGTTTGAACCAACGCTTGTGCCGACTCTTGTATAGGCTCTTGCAACGCTAGTAATTGTTTAATTTCTTGCCAAGGCACGCCTTTATTCTTGAGCGCTTTTGTTTGTTCATTACCCATTGAATTAGCCACTGAACTATCCACTAAATTAGTCACTAACAACGACTGATAACTTTCAATAATAGCGCCTGAAATACTTACCGCGACTTCCATCGGTAATTTTCCTGAAACTTGTGCTAACCCTATGGGGCAATTCATGCGTTGAACTAATTGTTGAGACACTTCGCGGTGCTTATAGCGCTGCTGAAAACGTCGCCATTTGGTATCAGAGGCAATTAATCCTAAGTAATGAAAGTCTTCACGCTTAAGTACTGCATGAGATATTTCAAAGTCGAGCTGATGATTATGTGTCATCACTATATAAAGCGTGTTTGCAGGCATTGAGACAACTTCACTGGCCGGATCATCCGTCACTAATGTACTGATATTGGCAAAGTGCCCAGTATTAGCAGGAAACTGTTCGGCTCGGCTATCAAGCCAGGTAATGTGACAAGGTAAAGCCGCCAAAATAGGAATAAGCGCTTGGCCAACATGCCCTGCGCCAAATACGGCAATATTAATAACGTTAGCCGCAAAACATTCAAACAATACGCTAGCATTACCACCGCAGCATTGCCCTAATTGACTACCTAATTGAAAGTGCTCTATTTGTTGACAATCTTTATTTGAATTTAATAGCTGTTTGGCAAATTTAATCGCCTTAAATTCAAGATGGCCACCACCAATGGTGTCAAAAATTTCACTTTGGCTAACCACCATTTTGGTGCCACTGTTTCTAGGCGTTGAACCCGTAACACCAACAATAGTGATTAAAACATATCCTTTTCCTTGCTGGCTTAAATTTAAGCTTGCTTGGTTCCAGTTGTAGTTTTCTTGGCCAAAATCTTTCATGTTTGTCTCGCTATTTATTTTCAGCACATAAGGCTGCTTTAGCTGCTTCAACCGCCCAAAGCACTCGTTCTGGCGTTGCTGGTGTATCTAGCACAGGACTTTGCTGGTAATCAGAAATACTCGAAATCGCATCTTTAAGTGCCGACCAAACAGATATACCTAGCATAAACGGCGGTTCACCAACGGCCTTTGAATTGTAAATAGTGTGTTCACGGTTTGGCGCATCGGGTACTAAAGCGACACGAAAATCTTCAGGTGCATCATTAATCGCAGGAATTTTGTAAGTTGCTGGATTATTTGAAAGTAAACGGCCTTGCTCATTCCACACTAATTCTTCAGTAGTTAGCCAGCCCATACCTTGAATAAAAGCCCCTTCAATTTGACCAATATCAATCGCTGGATTAATTGAGTGGCCCACATCTTGTAAAATATCAGCACGTAAGGTTTTGTATTCACCTGTTAAGGTATCAATTAACACTTCTGATACCGCCGCACCTGTTGCGTAGTAAAAGAATGGTCTCCCTTGCCCTGTAGCTCGGTCAAAGTGAATTTTAGGGGTTTTATAAAAGCCAGTAGCAGATAAAGAAACACGTGCCATATAGGCTATTTGAGAAAACTCAGCAAAACTAAAGGTTTGCTCACCAATAATAATATGGCTGTTTTCAAATTTAACTTGCTCCGCTGTTACTTTGTATTTTTCACAAGCAAAATCGATTAAACGCTGCTTAATGGTTTTCGCTGCCGCTTCTGCGGCTTTACCATTTAAGTCAGTACCTGAAGAGGCCGCTGTTGGTGACGAGTTAGGTACTTTATCGGTACGCGCTGAAGAAATGGCAACGGTATCAACATCAACTTGAAACTCTTGTGCAACAATTTGCGCCACCTTAGTATTTAACCCTTGACCCATTTCACTACCACCATGGCTTAAGTGAATCGTGCCGTCAGTATAAATATGAACAAGCGCACCAGCTTGGTTTAAGTGCTGTACTGTAAACGAAATACCAAATTTAACTGGCGTTAAGGCAATACCTTTTTTCAGTATCGGGTTGTTAGCATTAAATTCAGTTATCGCTTTACGACGCGCTTGGTAATCAGAGCTTGCTTCGAGTGTTGCTATAATTTCAGCTAAATTGTTATGCTCAACGGTTTGGTGATAATGAGTAACGTTACGCGCATCTTTACCATATAAGTTGATTTTTCGAATCTCTAACGGATCTTTACCCAAGTGGCGGGCTATTTCATCCATCACCATTTCAATGGTCATCATGCCCTGAGGACCACCAAAGCCGCGATAAGCGGTATGAGAAACAGTATTTAGTTTACAACGATTACCGGTAACACTGGCTTGATCTAGAAAGTAGGCGTTGTCTGAATGAAACATGGCTCTGTCGACAATGGCATCAGATAAATCGGGTGAGTAACCACAGTTGCCATTCACTTCAATATTAATACCTTTGATTTGGCCTTTGCTGTCAAATCCAACGGTATAGTTATTTTCAAAGGGATGACGTTTACCCGTCATGATCATATCGTCCATACGCGCTAGTTTAAATTTGACAGGCCGTTTGGTTTCATTGGCAAGCAAGGCGGCAAGACATGCCCACGGTGCGGCTTGGGTTTCTTTACCACCGAATCCCCCACCCATACGACGCATATCGACAAGTACTTTGTTTAATGGAATAGCTAATACTTCAGCCACTAACTTTTGCACTTCACTGGGATGTTGCGATGACGTGTAAATTTCCATACCACCATCTTCGGTTGGTACAGCCGTTGATACTTGACCTTCCAAGTATAGGTGCTCTTGGCCACCGACAGCGATTTCACCTGATAATTGATGCTCAGCAGCGGCAATAGCCGAGTCAGAGTCACCACGTTTCATGGTAAATGGCGGGCGAACAAAATGTTGTTTCGCTAAAGCATCTTTTACAGTTAATACCGCTTCAAGCGCTTGATAGTCAATTTTCGCCAATTTCACCGCTTTACGCGCTAAGTCGTAACTTGTGGCAGCAACGGCAAAGAGTGGTTGGCCCACATATTCTACTTTACCAATGGCAAGTATTGGATCACCGGGAAATACCGGGCCAATATCTGTGTGTCCTGGCACGTCTTCAACGGTAATTACCGCTACCACACCTTTTGCCGATTTTACTGCTGATAGGTCCATTGAGATAATGTTGCCATGAGCAATAGTTGATTGACCCACAGCTGCATGTAATTCACCACGCAGTGCTGGGCGATCATCCACATAAATCGCTTCACCAGCGACTTGTTTATCAGCACTTTCATGTTTTTTAGAGCGACCTACACCACCTAAGCCGACATTTTTTTGTCCGTTGACAACATTTTTATCCGTATTTGTTTGTACTTTGGCTGTTTCGGCTTTATTTACATCACCTTTTTTTATATTGATCAGACTACGCATAATTTACCACTCGTGTTTCAATAACTTCTTTTGCATTGGCGCTTTCTAGCTCTAACTCTAACTCCAAGTAACACTTCTCAATAAGGTTTTGCGCTACTCTCATGCGGTACTTATCAGATGCGCGAACATCAGACAGTGGTTGAAAATCGGTCGCTAATGCTGCTTTTGCGTGTACAACTAATTCTTTTGATAGCTTGTTAGCTAATAATACCGCTTCTGCCGCAGGTGCTCGTTTAGGAATAGCAGCCATACCGCCAAAAGCCAGACGAATATTAGTGATTTTTTGGCTGGTGTTCTTTTCGATAAAGAACGCGGCTAATACCGCTGAAATATCGTCATCGATACGTTTAGAGATCTTATAAAGTTTTAACGTTTGACCCGCGCTAGGTTTTGGGATTTGTACTGACTTAATAAATTCAGACGGCTTAAGCACGGTTTTTTTGTAATCTACAAAGTAGTCTTCGACTAAAATGGTGCGCTCACTGCCATTAACATGTAACGTCATTGTTGCGCCTAGGGCAATAAGTGCTGGCGGCATATCACCAATGGGCGATGCGTTACCAATATTGCCACCTAGTGTGCCGGTATTGCGTACTTGTTTTGAGCCAATGCGCTCAATCATCTCGCCTAAGTCAGGATAATAATGATGCAAGGTATCAATAAACTGACTGTACGGTAGCGCAGAGCCAATCACGATTTCAGTCTCCATGTCTTCAATAGTTGTTAATTCTGCCACGTTACCCACATAAACCAGTTTATCTATCACTGCTAAGTTTTGCGTCACCGATAAGGCTAAATCGGTACCACCTGCCACTAACGTTGATTTAGGCTCATTAACTAACTCAATAGCTAACTCATCTATATTTTTCGGGGCAACATAATAATGACCATTTGCCGTTAAAGTAGGCGCTGGTAACTTTTGTAACTCAATAAGTGCTGCTACTGTTTGTTGATAATGCTTGGCAAAAGAATCTTCATCGGTACAAATACTGGAGGTAATAGCGGCTTCGATAATTGAGCGATAGCCAGTACAGCGACATAAGTTACCCGCTAATGCTTCAAGCACCTGCGCACGCGTTGGGCTTTGGTTATGTTTATGTAAGGCAAAAGACGACATAACAAAGCCCGGAGTACAAAAGCCACATTGAGTGCCATGGTTATCAACAATGGTTTGTTGGGCATGATGTAACTCTGCGCCATTTTTTAAATCTTCAACAGTGATCAATTGCTTACCGTGTAAGCTACCAATAAAGGTAATACACGCGTTGATTGATTTATAATGAAGCTGGTCATTATGCTCGCTGTCTAACTCGGCAAGTACAACAGTGCAAGCGCCACAATCACCCGAAGCGCAACCTTCTTTGGTACCAGATTTAAATTCAATTTCACGTAGATATTGCAATACCGTTAAATTCGGATCAATGTTTTCTAGGGTCACAACGTCATTGTTTAATAAAAAACGAACTGCGCTATTTGTCATAATTTATTCCGTAGTACTTTTGTTTATTTGGATAGCAAAAAATTCTCAATGAAATTAATATAGCAGATTAAAAACCTGACACAAATGTCAATTTAATGAATTATTTACAAGCAAATAAAAAACAATTGGAAATCAATAACTTAACTAGGAAGGTAAAATAAAATAAATTAGTATAAACCAAGTTAGTTGGTCTGCGAGCACCGCTAAGTGATCGTTTTGCAGATAGAGTATTCTTATTCATACTCTATCTGTTATTTTTATTCGTTTTTCTCCGACCTCAATTTGCAATGTATAGCCAATAAGCGTCTAATTAACGTATCAGTGATAAAAAGGTGTTCTCTGTATGAATATGGCACAAGATATTAAATATTGGCAGTTGTCTAATGAGCTTGAGGAAGGGCGTAACCATGTTTTACGTATGGTCGCTAGAAATGAAGATTTACAGCTAATTCTTACTACCCTTTGCCAAAAAGCACAAGTTTATAATCCTGAAATGCTTTGCTCAATTCTGCGATTAGATAATCATAAAAAAACCTTACACCCAATCGCTTCCGTTTCTCTTCCTGATTTTTATTGCCAAGCATTAGATGGCGTGTCAATTGGTGCAGGTGTTGGCTCTTGTGGTACCGCAGCCTTTATTAAAGAGCGCGTCGTCGTTGAAAATATCAATACTCATCCCTACTGGGCGCAATATAAAGGCTTAGCGCTTGAAGCTGGGGTACAGTCTTGTTGGTCAGAGCCCATTATTGGCGCTGATGGTGTGGTTTTTGGTACTTTTGCTATGTATTACAGTACGCCACAAAAGCCAAGTGAGGAGGATCTAAAGTTTATTGAATTAAGTGCTAATTTAGCTGCGGTTGTTTTTGAAAATAATTCTAACCGTTCAAAGCTCTTAGATGCCAATACTCTTTTAAAGCAAACCGTTAACGAACGAAACACTGAGCTTGAAAAAGTAAACTTAGCGCTAGAAACGTCTCTTAAAGAGCAAAGCAAACAATATAGTCTAGATATTGAAGCAGAAAGAATGCAGACCACCAATAGCTTACTTTGTGGTTTTTCCCATGAAATAAGTACGCCTGTTGGCACTGCGATAACAGCAACCAGTATTGCTAAAGATAAAATGAAAGCATTAAGCGAAAAAGTTTCAGCGGGTAATATATCTCGACAGAGTTTTATCGGTAGTGTCGATGAACTTAACGAAGTTATAGAGTTGAGCAAGCAAAGTCTAAACAAAGTTGATACCTTGTTACAGCGTTTTAAAAATATTAATGCTTTTGATAGCGCCAAAGGGCGGTCATTATTTTCTATGCCCATCTTCTTAAAGGAGACAAAAAAGGCGCTTTCGCCGTTATTAAATAATCATCAATGCCTTATTCAATGTAATAACTTTAATTTTTTTGGTACCAAAGAAGCTTTGTGGCAAATATTTTTCAACCTCATTGAAAACTCAATAATTCATGGCTTTAAAGCCATAGAGTCAGGCATGATTCATATTAATATTATTGAGGGTGATAATGATGTTGTTATTAATTACCAAGATAATGGCTGTGGCATTTCAGCAACGGAGCCAACTAAAATATTTGAACCTTTTTTTACCTCAAACCGTAATCAAGATAGCTTAGGGCTAGGGCTAAATATCATCAACAATTTAATCACCCATAATTTGCAAGGGCGCATAAAGTTATTAAATTCTCCCATTGGCATCAGGTACGAAATAATTTTACCTAAGCTAAACCAAGACTAACCACAGTGTTAAATAACCATCACTATTTCGCTTTTCTTTTACGCATAACAACAAACAAAATTAAGGCGATTATAATTATCGCGCCATTACCTGCGGCAATTAACATGATGGTCTGAGTATTTTTTTCTTCTGCTGCTTGTTGTTGCTCGGCTTTTGCTTGCATAAGCTCTGCTTCTTTATCGGCTAACATTTTTTCGGCGCTGTCAGCAGCAACCATTTGCACGACACCACTTTCATCAACTGTTGGCATTAATTGATTAGCATTTGCTTTTACATTAAAACTAAACTCAGGCACAACTAAGCGAAACTCTCGACCTGTTGTGGTTTTACCAAAAGCACTGACATTAATACGATGTACTCCTCCCTCGGTGTAGCGAATATCTTTAACTCGCGTTGCACCTTTTTGATCATCCATTATTGAAAAAGGCTCAATTTGTTTATCAGGAAAGGTAATTTTACCTTGGAATACTAAGCTGTCTGGCAGCACATAAGTAGGATCTATCGTTAAGAGCATACGATGAGGAGTATCTTCAAATTCAGAGGTTTCAACCGAAATGGTTATTGGCGTTTTATGTAAAATTATCGGTTTTTGACGTAATTCACGTACTGCCATGGGTAATTTAACCAAATAAACGGGTTGCCATTCACCAGGAGCAAAATTTAGCTCAAACTCACCAGTAAAAACACCATCCGCGGCATACTCATCCAACTTTTCGCCATCATCATGAAATGAAGTGACTTTCATGGCGTCAGCACCAAAATTGTCGTAAATAGAATTATTAGTGCTATAAAAGTGCACATCAAGCCTTACCACATTGCGAAAGTTAGGCGTATCAATACTTTCATCACCATTAAATAGCCTGCCGCTGACTTTTAAGGTTTCTCCTTCAAGTACTATCTCGGGTAAGGGGGCAACCGCTATTTTTACCTCAGACACCACTAATATATGGCTATCAGGTAAAATATTGCCAATAGCCTGCCATGGTCCCGGCATGGGTTTTTTAATTTTGATCATGTCAAACGTACTATCGTCATGCCATTGCACTTCATCGTGATCAATATTATTGATCCTGAGTTTACTGCCATCTGGGCGTACTAAAATAACAGGCTGACTACCACGGACACGATAGAAAAGTAGTGTTATTTCATCAAGCTCAGCATCAATACGAAATCGATTATCAAAATAGGGGATTTGATTAGTCACATTATCCGTTTGATATTTCACCTCAGTGCGTTTAAAGCTACTATTTGCAGGGCTTTGTGCCGCAATAGGGGATAAGCTAAAAAGCATAGTACTAAAAAAAAGACTTAAGGCAATTAACTTGGTTGTGTCCAAAGTGGCTCTCCTCCTTTTTGTTTAACGATTGCTAGCCTTTCTTGATGGGCTACTACTTCATCGGCAGAGGCAACAATAACCTTTAACTTTTCTCGCGCAGCATTGACGCGTCTAATCGCATTAGCATCATTACTATTATGATCTCCAGCGGATAAGTTTAAGGTAGATTGCTTACGCGTCATTTCAATATAGACGAAAGCAAGCAGCTGAGCATCAATTAATGCACCATGATAAGTACGGTCTATCAGGCCATCCACTTTATAAAATCGGGCTAAATAATCTAGCGTTTTTGGTGAGCCAAATTCATCTTTTGACACTTTTAATGTATCGGTTACCGTGCAAATATCGGCGGTCATTGGCACTTGCTGGCCAGCACGATTAGCAAAATTTTCTAATGAAAATTCGTGATCCATAAAGCCAACATCAAACTTAGCATTATGAATAACCAGTTCAGCGCCACGAATAAAATCAATAAATTCACCAACAACTTGCGAAAAAATAGGCTTGTCGTCTAAAAAATCGTTGGTTAAACCATGAATATTGATAACCTCTTGATCCATTTGAAATACTTGACCGCGTTGATCGAGTGGCTTGATATAAGCATGGTAAGTTCTGCCCGTTAACTGGCGGTTGATCATTTCAACACAACCAATTTCGACAATACGATGCCCTTCTCTAGGGTTAATACCCGTGGTTTCGGTATCAAGAATGATCAGTCGCTGATCTTGCTTACTTGCTAAATTGTTATCTGGGTTCTTTTCTAGGTTCATTGTGTGGTTAACCGTTTTATTCACTATGTTTTAGCCTGATATAAGTATTATTTAAAATGCTCGTTGGTTACTTTTCAGGTAGTTTTTGTGGGAATTCTTGTAAATTTAAATTGAGCCGTTCGCTGTTATAGCATATTACAATGAGTGTAACTGTGATAAAAGCTTGGCTAATAAGCCAAGGTATTGATGATAATTGCCAATAAAAATACCCTATTGTGTGCGTCAATAAATCAAATAACAGTGCCAGTACAATAAACATTCTACTACGTTGCCAACTCCACTGTACCCAGTGGTGCGCATCGGGTCGACGTAAACTAATGATCAATAAAACGAACAAACCCAGCAAACCTGAAAACAAACTTAAATAAAATAATGAGGTTTCAGGGTAAACCCATTGGATAATGCTGACTCTATCACGCATGTTAGTCACTGACATTAACCAAACAATGTAACCACGTAAAATAAATAATAATGCTAAGTAAAACCGCTTCGACAGCTTCAAACAGTCGTAACTGTCAAAGTCTTGTATCGAGTATTGCTGATAAGCATTTTGCTTACACGTTTTACTTTTCTCCATTTTCGTGATTCTTTCTATTTCTTTCTAGTTGTAAATAATGCTGTCCCGCCGTAATGGCTTTTACGGCTTTAGAACTGAACTCACGCTGATAAAGAGTATAAACAACCCAGAGGCTCATCAATATAAATAGCAAAGGATGGAAAAACCAACATATCGCCGCTAAGGCAAAATAATAAGAGCGTAAACCGTAATTATAAGAGTGTGCCGCTTGATCTTGCACCGTGGCCATTTGTTCTGCATAAGCTTTTAAATTTTCATTTGAGCCTGACGTGTCAATGGGGGCAGCACCGACCATCACATTAACAAAACCATATTGACGCATTGACCAAGTAAATTGGAAAAAAGACATTACAAAAATAAAGGCAAGTAAACTTAATTTCATTTGAATAGTTAAATGGCTAGAATAATCGGCATAAGGCAGCGAAGCGATAACGCTTTCTAAAGTATCTATTTTTGCAAAAAGCGTTAATAAACCCGCTAAAATTAATAGGGTACTGGAAGCAAAAAAGGCAATATTGCGCTCTAAATTCGACAGTAATGCCGCCTCACCTACCCTGACTTCTCGAGTAATAGTTTCATACATCCAGTGAATTCTATGCTGATGTAAGCTGCGAGCAATGCAGTTGGTCGTTTTAGCCTTTTTTCGGGCAAACCACGTGTAACCTGACCAAGAAAGAAAAAATGTTGATAAAGCTAAAATATCAATGATTGATAATGGCATGTAAAAACTCATAAAAGAACAAAAAGTAAAATCATCAAGGTAATATTAACTTGTTAGCTAAAGACTGCAAAACAATATCAAAGATTATTTAGCTTTCATCAACAAACCAACCGCTGGCGATAATGCTTTGGCCGTTAAATCAAGTTAAATCAAGTTAAAACAGAGCGATAATTAAAAGTAAATATTGTGTTAACGGCTGGATTTTGTAACAATTCACTTCAAAATTTGTACAAGTTATTCTTTTAAAGTTTATTCTTTGAAAATAATAACTGAATGCAAAAAAGCATTTCAAAGTACAAAGCGATTATAATAACCATAAATTTACGGATGATGTATGCAAAAGCTAAGTTGTAATAACTTATTTGTGCTTTTTGTTGCTTTTTTACTGATATCACCAATTTCAGCAGCGCAAGCAATCAATGTGGCCACACCAGACAAAACCGCTGAACTACAACCTTTAAATATTCCCTATCATAAAGGTGCGATTGCCATTGATGGTGAGTTAAACGAGAGCCTTTGGGATAATGCTTTATCCGTAGAGCTTGACCTTGTTAATAGCCCATGGAATAACCTACCAAGCCCAGTAAAAACAACGGCTAAGCTTATAGAAAACGGTGAGTTTATTTATGTTGCTTTTATCGCTTACGATCCAAAACCAAGCAAAATACAAGGTTTTTTAGGTGATAGAGACACCAAATGGTCTGATGATGTTGTCGGCATAAAGCTTGATACCAACAATAACCGCCGACAAAACTACGAGTTTTTTGTTAATCCTTATGGCGTGCAAAATGACGCTACTTTTAATGAAATAACCGGTAAAGCTAATACGCTTTGGGATGGAAACTGGTTTGCTTATGGCAAAGTAACAGCCCAAGGCTACCAAGTAGAAATGGCTATTCCTTATAATATTCTTAATTTTAAAGAGGAAAATGGCGAGAAAAAGTGGGCAATAGAATTAGTTCGAATTTACCCCAGAGATACCACTTTGCGTATTTCTCATGTGCCATTAAATAGAGATAACCCTTGCTGGTTATGCCAATATCCTGAAGCAGTAGGCTTTGAAAATGCCGAAATAGGTCAAAATGTTAGGTTAACCCCTTCCCTAACGGCTAGCAAAAATGAAACCCGCGATATTTATAACAGCGGTGATGACTGGCAAAGCGAAGATGATGTTGAGGCGGGTTTAGATTTACGTTGGGGCATCAACACTAATAACCTATTAAATGCCACGTTAAATCCTGATTTTTCTGCGGTAGAAAGTGATAGCGGTCAACTTAGTATTAATACCACCTTTTCATTATTTTATGATGAGAAGCGCGCTTTTTTCCTCGACAACAGCGATTACTTTAGTAGTGATTATAATTTAGTTTATACTCGTAATATTGCCGACCCTGACTATGGTGTTAAATTAACGGGCCGTACTGATCAGCACAGTTATGGCTTTTTCGTTACTAATGATACTGAAACTAACTTTTTAGTGCCGGGTAATTTAGGCTCAGATATCGCGTCATTAGACGAAGAAAGCCATTCAACAGCACTGAGATATCGCTACGACTATAATGATGACATATCACTGGGTGCAATATCCACGTTAAGAACCGCCAACAATTATCACAATTATTTAGCTGGCTTTGATGGCCAATATCGGTTAACTGAATCAGACACTTTCAGAGCACAGCTTTTAAGCTCTGATACCCAGTACCCTGACGACCTATTTCAAAATTTTTGTTTAAGTGATGATTGTAGTGCCCGTGAAAATACTGATTGCACCTTTGGCAACTGCGGTTTTACCGAACAAGTGCATCGAACAAAAACGTTCGATGAAAATCAGCATAGCTTTAGCGATCAAGCCTATAAATTAAATTTTAAGCATGACTCTGAATATTGGCAAGTGGAGCTTAACCATCAAAATATAGGTGCTGATTTTCGTGCTGATTTAGGTTTTATGCCAAAAGCCGATATTAAAGAAGAAACGGTATCGGTAAAGCGTGCTTTTTATGCGGAGCAAGACAGCCTTTGGCAAACCGCTAACGTGGCTGGACAATGGCAAATAATTCACAACCAAAATAATGAATTAATTGAAAGAACCTTAGAAGCAACGGTTGATATTGACGGCCCAATGCAATCATTTTTTGAGGCAAAACTCGTTCATGGTGAAAAAGTGGGTTTACGCCATGACGAAGCTAACTTAGCAATAGATAACAACACCAGCCGATTTGAAGAAAACCAAGTCATTCTTTATAGTAATATAAAACCAACAAACCGCACTTACCTGTCACTTGAAGTGACGGCAGGTGATAAAATAGATTATAGAAATGATCGCTTAGGTGATTTAATTGAAGTCGCCGCTAATATTACTATCAATATTACTAATCATCTCGAGTTTGATTTTTACCAAACCTACAGCAAATTGGATGCTGACAATGCACAGGGCATTAAAGATAATGTTTATATTGCCAAGCTTTCTGAGCTAAGGTTGTCATACCAATTTGATGTCTACAGTTACTTAAAACTGAACCTTGTTTATAGCGATATTGATCGTAACCCTGATAATAATCCTTTTGTGTATGTATCAACTGTCAATAAGAGTTTATCAACGCAATTAATCTATGCCTATAAATTAACGCCACAAACGGTATTTTTCTTAGGGTATTCTGATAGTAGTTACCAAGATGATGATCTTAATGACTTGTCGCGAGAAGAACGTACTTTTTTCACCAAAGTTAGCTATGCTTGGGCGCCATAGTTAATGGCCATATCCTAAAACAATTGTCGCTATTCACCACCGAACCGCGATGCTCCGCAGAGGGATTTAGAGCCTACACAGAGGCTTTATTATCCTCTGTGTAGTGTAGCCGCGGGCAACTAAAGCAGTGCTTTAATCCCCTTCCCTAAACCTGAGATCGTCAGCGGGTACATTTTTTTCTCTACCAGCTGATGCATAATATTAATAGAGTCGTAATAACCCCATTGAGATTCATCTTGTGGGTTTAACCAAATAACATCATCAAAATGATCTGTTAGCCTTTTCATCCATACGCTACCCGCTTCTTCATTCCAATGCTCAACACTGCCCCCAGGATAGGTAATTTCATAAGGTCCCATAGTGGCATCGCCAACAAAAATAATTTTATAATCGCGGCTATAGGTATGCAGCACCTGTAACAAGTCTATTTTTTCACTCTGACGACGAGCATTATCTTTCCATACTGTTTCATAGAGGCAGTTATGAAAATAAAAAAACTCAAGATGCTTAAACTCACCATGAATAGCTGAGAATAACTGTTCACAAACCTTAATATGATCATCCATCGAGCCACCAATATCAAAAAACATCAATACTTTGATGGCATTATGGCGTTGTGGCTTCATTTTAATATCAAGATAGCCCGCATTACGAGCCGTTGCGGCAATAGTGTCATCAAGCGCTAACTCTTCACTGGTACCTGTACGGGCAAATTGACGCAATTTGCGTAAGGCAACTTTCATATTACGGGTGCCAATTTCAACATTCGCGTCTAAGTTTTTAAATTGGCGTTTATCCCAAACTTTAGTCGCTTTTCTGTGCCTTGAACTATCTTGCCCTATGCGTACACCCTCAGGGTTGTAACCATGGGCACCAAAAGGCGATGTGCCGCCGGTACCTATCCATTTATTACCTCCTTGATGACGTTTCTCTTGCTCCTTCAAACGTTCAGCTAACGTTTCCATCAACTTATCTAGACCGCCAAGCGCTGCTATCTTTGCTTTTTCTTCAGCACTGAGTTGTTTCTCAAAGTGCTTTTTCAACCAGTCTTCAGGTATTTCAGACAAATCTAACTCAAGGCTAGAGACACCTTTAAAATAATCAGCAAAAGCCCGATCAAATTTATCAAAGTGCGCTTCATCTTTAACTAATATCGTGCGACTTAACGCATAAAAATCATCAATATTAGCAAAAACAACGTGTTGCTCTAAAGCACGAATTAAATCTAACAACTCGCGCAAGGTGCAAGGCACTTTGTAGTCGCGAACTTTAGTAAAAAAATCAATTAACATAAATGATATTCCCCTAAACTAGCGACGACCTTGATGCATAAAAGCCAGTTTTTCAAACAAATGCACATCCTGTTCATTTTTCAATAATGCACCATGCAAAGGAGGGATCACTTTCTTTTGTCTAGTTTCATGTAATACTTCAGGAGAAATATCTTCTGCGAGTAATAATTTTAACCAGTCAATAAGCTCAGAAGTAGAAGGCTTTTTCTTTAAACCAGGAATATCGCGTACATCAAAAAACAGCGCTAACGCTTCATCTAATAGTTTTTGTTTAATATTAGGAAAATGCACATCAACAATCGCTTGCATTTCAGTTTTTTCAGGGAAGTTTATGTAGTGAAAAAAGCAACGGCGTAAAAAGGCGTCTGGTAACTCTTTCTCGTTATTTGAAGTAATAATGATTATTGGTCGTTGTTTTGCTACTACTTTTTCTTGAGTTTCATAAACAAAAAACTCCATTTTATCTAACTCTAAAAGCAAATCATTGGGAAACTCAATATCAGCCTTATCTATTTCATCAATTAACAGTACTGGCCGTTCATCGGCGGTAAAAGCATGCCATAATTTTCCCTTAATAATGTAATTAGCAATATCTTTTACTTTTTCATCACCTAACTGGCTGTCTCTAAGACGTGACACAGCATCATATTCGTATAAGCCTTGTTGAGCTTTGGTGGTCGATTTTATATGCCAAGGGATAAGCTCAACCGATAAACTTGCGGCTAGCTCTTCTGCTAGCATCGTTTTCCCTGTACCTGGTTCGCCCTTTATTAATAATGGACGTTCTAATGCGATTGCAGCATTAACTGCTAATTGTAATTCGCTTGATGCGATGTAATTATGTGTACCTTGAAATGAGCTCATAGTTATTTTCGAAACCTATTTTGTCTATTAAGTAGTTAATGTACTATCTATAAAGTAGTTAATGTACTAGAAAAGGAGTTATTTATTCCATAAAAGCATATAAGTTATAACAAAATATCACTTCTTTTTCTACCATAAGAGACTAACCTTAACATCTATAATATAAGTAAATTGAAAATAGCCCATAGGATTTAACCATGTCTAATATATTTGAAGATAATTCAACCGCTATTGGTAACACTCCATTAGTAAAACTTAACCGTGTTATCGCTAGCAAAAATAGTGACGGCACACCTACTGCTACGGTTTTGGCTAAAGTTGAAGCAAGAAACCCTAGCTTTAGTGTTAAATGTAGAATTGGTGCCAGCATGGTGTGGGACGCTGAAGAAAAAGGTTTACTTGGTGCAGGCAAAGAAATTGTTGAGCCTACAAGTGGTAACACGGGTATTGCTTTAGCTTTTGTGGCTGCCGCTCGCGGTTATCCTATCACGCTAACTATGCCTAGCACGATGAGCTTAGAGCGTCGTAAGTTACTTACTGCCTTAGGCGCAAAAGTAGAACTAACTGATGGTACAAAGGGTATGAACGGCGCAATTGCTAAAGCGCAAGAAATTAAAGACTCTAACCCTGAAAAATATGTATTACTTGGCCAGTTTGATAACCCTGCCAACCCACTTATTCATGAAAAAACTACCGGCCCTGAGATTTGGCGTGACACCGACGGCAATATTGATATTTTTGTTGCTGGTGTAGGTACAGGTGGCACTATCACAGGTACCAGTCGTTTTCTTAAAATAACTCAAGGTAAAGCGGTCACTAGCGTTGCAGTAGAGCCAACAGACTCTCCAGTGATCAGTCAGCAAATGGCAGGTGAACCATTAACACCAGGTCCTCATAAAATCCAAGGTATTGGTGCTGGCTTTATTCCTGGTAATTTAGATCTTGAAATGGTTGACGCCGTTGAACTAGTATCAAATGACGACTCCATGGCAATGGCTCACCGTTTAATGAAAGAAGAAGGTATTCTGGCTGGTATTTCATCAGGTGCTGCGGTAATTGCCGCTAAACGCCTTGCTGAGTTGCCTGAAAATTCAGGTAAAACTATTGTGGTGATTTTACCAAGCTCTGCCGAACGTTACTTATCAAGTGCCTTATTTAGCGACAGTTTTTCAGATAAAGAATTAGTGCAATAAATTACTCAGTAATTTGGTTTACAAAGGTGCTTCGGCGCCTTTTTTGTTACTTTTGTTTTTACCTTTCTCTTCTCTTTTTATTATCTTTTATACTACGCTAAAAAAATTCTTAGTTTAGAGATTGTTGTTATCTTTCAATTTGCGTTATGCTTAATAATCCTATACTTAATAAATTTTCAACTACATCGCTTATGTATAAATTAATCTCTATTGTTTTATTTTTAACTCTCTTTCTTAGTGCTTGTGGTGATGAAAAAGAAATTACTAAGATAGACAACCCTGAGCTTGTTGCCGTCGCTTTTTTTGATGCTTTATACAATGAAAGAAACACTAAAAAAGCTGCGTCAGTATGTGCGCCAAAATTAGCTCGGTTAATATTACACTACAAGTCTCCTAGCGCTGTTGCACGCCACCTTTTTAATATGTCTTATGACAAGGTTGAAATTAAACCCGACGATAGCGGGGTGAAACTAAGAGAACAATTTAAAAATAAAGCCGTCATTACTTTGTATTTTGATGGTCATTATCAAGATGAACGCTTAAAAAATGTTAAACGCCTTTCTTTAATACAAGCAGATGGCGGTAAGTGGGTTATTGATGAAATATTAAAAGATCCATTTTAATATTACTCCTCATTGAATGATGTTCCTTTAATTATTCCTATTATCTATTAATAAAAAAATGCGCCTTTATCATGATTCGCTCAGGCGCGCTAAAATTCACGCCTTGAAGGGCTTGGGTATATAAAGAATCTCTTTACTGTTTACTAAAAAACAAACAGGCTAAATATCGAAACAATCGTTTTCCTCCTATTATTTTAGCTAATAAATATTATTGAACAGCCCTAAAACTTGAAATATATTTAATCAAAGCTAAAATTATATTGATGTTTTTTCATACAAATCACAATGTAAAAATAAAAAACAAAACGGATTTATCAAAATGAAAAATATAAAAATCTCATTTTATTTATTAGTTTTTTCCCCTTTTACTAGCGCCGTTGACGAAGTAATTGTTATTACCGCAGACAGATTAGCCGTAGCAGAGCTACAAAGCGCTTATAGCACCGATATTATTTATGACGATCAACTTTTCAAACAAGGGTTTCGCACTACTGTCGATGCCATAGGTAGCTTGTCTGGGGTTTTATTACAAAAAACAGCGCATGGCCAAGGTTCTCCCTACATCAGAGGTTTTACTGGCTTTCGTAATTTATTTTTAATTGACGGAATCCGATTAAACAACTCAACATTTAGAGAAGGTCCTAACCAGTACTGGAACACTATTGACCCGCAATCAATCAATCGTTTTGAAGTAGTGAAAGGTTCAACTTCCGTTGCTTATGGCTCTGATGCTATTGGTGGCACTGTCAATGCGATTACTCACCTGCAAAGTATTAACGATATACATAGTGAGCAACCAGTAAGGCTTTTTTATCGAGGCTCAACCGCTGAGCAGTCTAACCAAATAAGAGCCTCTTATGATGTCAAAATAAGCGATAACGCCGTATTAGCTGTTGGCGCAACAGGGAAGAAATTTGGTGATTTAATAGCAGGCAATAATACCAATGAGCAAACTAACACGGGTTATGATGAATACAATATAGATATAAAATGGCTACAGACATTAAGCAATGACTGGCTATTGAGCGCTGCTTATTTTAAAACTAAACAAGATGACGTCCCCAGAACTCATAAAACCATTTATTCTAAAAGCTTTGCTGGTACACAGGTCGGTAAAGAATTAAAGCGAGATTTAGATCAGTTACACCAACTAAGCTACTTAAAATTAGCAACAGCACAATTAGGTCAGTTTGCAGACAGTGCTAATTTCACTGTTTCTTACCAAGAACAGCAAGAAAAAAGAGAACGCTTGAGAACTCAAAGTCGTTATGACACGCAAGGCGTTACGGTAAAAACATTAGGCATTAATAGTCATTTTTATAAGCACTTTGTTCGACACAATTTTATTTATGGAATTGAATATTATTATGATGATGTCGATAGTTTTTCCAGTAAAAATCCTATTCAAGGCCCAGTAGCTGATGACTCTAGCTATCAATGGTTTGGCGTTTATCTACAAGATAAATATGCTATCAGCAAGCAATCAACTATTGATATAGGTATGCGATGGAATTACATGTCTGTCGATGCTAATAAAATTAGTGATCCTTTAACGGGTAATTTGACTCAATTAAATGACAACTGGCAAAACCTCATTGGTAATATACGCTATAACTACCAAATAACCCCCAAGCAACACAGTGTTTATTTCGGCATTTCTAAAGGCTTTAGAGCGCCTAATTTATCAGATTTAACACGATTTGATAGCGCACGCTCTAATGAGTTTGAAACACCAAGTTTACATTTAGACTCAGAGCATTATGTTAGTTTTGACAGTGGCTTAAAATATCGCTCTGAACGTTTTGATTACGATTTAGCACTCTACTACACCGATATAAAAGATCAAATACAACGCGTGCCAACAGGCAGACAAAATGGTGAAGGTGAATTTGAAATAACCAAAATGAATTTAGGGGACGGTTATGCTTATGGCGGCGAATTTGATTTACGCTACCAGTTGCAAGCACAACTTAACTTGACCGCGAGCATCGCGTACATTGAAGGAAAGGTGGATACTTTCCCAACCTCTGAGCAAATACTGACCCAAGAATATTTAAGCCGATTAATGCCGACCAATGCCAGAGTAGGTTTACACTATACGCCTGATTCATATAGTTGGTGGTTAAATACTGAAATTATTGCTTTTGCTAAAGCCGATAGACTATCGACGCGAGATAAAAATGACCAACAGCGTATTCCGCTAGGTGGCACGCCCAGTTATACCGTGTGGAATTTAAGCACCGGTTATGCTGTATCAGAGCAATTATTATTGAGTTTACAGCTA
>MAAC01011272.1_pt1 | contig 28478 bp, 22 predicted proteins | sample 1115981 | NCBI WGS metagenome assembly MAAC01 (sample SAMN04961126, study PRJNA320927) | seawater metagenome | isolation source: sample BD02T64 sea water enriched with oil for 64 days | place: USA:Gulf of Mexico | collected 2013-07-27
ATCAAAGCTGATACGGTTAAGTCTGTATAAACAATACTATCGCAAGTATTGTCTGCAGTTAGCGTATCTGTATATTCTCCTGATTCCTTATAAACTGAGTTTCCTACTATCAAGCTATCGCCATAACACAATACAGGACTTTGGTTCGTGCTGATCAAAGCCGATACGGTTAGATTCGTAGTAACAACACTATCACAACCATTAAATGCAGATAAAGTATCCAAATAAACTCCAGTTGTTTTATAAATAGAGTCTCCTACTGCAATACTATCACCATAACACAATACAGGACTTTGACTGAAGCTACTATTAGCTAATACTGAAATAGATACTACAATTACACTATCTCCTCCGTTTACTCTAGTTAAATTAGAAGTATGATCAAAAGCTGTTAGTATATTATCTACTACATCATCATTAGCAAAAGTATAACTTGAACCTACACAAACAGTATCAGCAATTGAATCCAATGTTGAGTTCGAAACAATATAAATATCCAATGTATCTCTGGATATATTATTTGAATAATCTTTAGCAAAAATTGCTACCCTGGTTAAACCTATTGGGAAAGCAGACCCCTCTACTTCTGAAATAGTAATTATAGGAGCAGAATCATAATCATCTAATATAACAATACCAAAATCAGAAACTATCTTAGTTCCGCTTCCATCAGCCGTATCCGTAATGTTTGTGAATGTTATCACTGGAGCTATAGTATCCGGCTCTTGTCCCAATTTTTGAATGAAAATATCATAGTCATTCCCATTAGAATACAACATATGGGTGCCTGGACTCGTATCAAAATCCGCAGAATCAGTAAATGATCCGGTAGTATAAATATTATCAGAAGCATCTACCATAATAGATCTACCATCATCATCATCTGTGCTACCTATATGCTTAACCCAAATAAAATTATCTGTATTGTCAAATTTTTGAATAAAAATATCCTGAATCCCATTTGAAATAAGATCTATTTCTACAGAAGGATCCGGTTGAAAATCTACCGAATCTGAGAAATTCCCTATACTGTACAAATTACCTTCTGAATCAATCGTTAAATCCAAACATTCATCATAACCAGTACCTCCCATTTGCTTAACCCAACTAACAGATCCAAGCCCTATACTAGATAATTTTAATATATAAGCATCAATATCCCCGCCAGAGGTCAAGTTATTAGAACCAAAACTAATTGAACTAGAAAATGAACCAGCTACATAAATATCACCATTATCATCCGTAGTAACAGATTGACCTATATCATCCAATGTACTACCAAATCCTTTTACCCATACAAAATCGCCATTTGCATCCAATTTCTGAACGAAAATATCCGTTGTTCCACTAGAAGTTATATAAGATCCAGCTATAGCTGTAAAATTAGGTCCATCATCATGGTCAAAATTAGGGTCGAAATTAACGGTACCTCTAAACGTACCTGTTGTTAAAATATTTCCATCTTTATCTATCGAAATATCATATCCAATATCATCTCCATTAGTGACATTACTTCCACCTGGATTTGAATGATCGTATGCTGTAACAGATTTAGCCCAAATAAAATTACCCAATGAATCTAATTTCTGAATGAAAAAATCTGCATCTGATTGACCAGGACTTGACATCAATGAACTAGTACCAGAAGCTGGATCAAAATCAATATTTTTTCCTCGAAAAGAACCAGTAGTATATACATTTCCAGATTGATCTACAGCAATAGCATATCCTTTATCAACCTGTGTCCCCCCTATTTGACTAGCCCATTTAAAACTTCCATTCTTATCATATTTAGCAGTAAACACATCCGGATTTCCTGAAGCCGAACTTAATATATGTGAACCAACACCGGGATCAAATTCAACCGAGTTTCCGTTAAAATACCCCGTAACAAATACATTACCTATACTATCGGCAATAATTCCAATCCCTCTATCATCTTGACCTCCTCCAATTTGAACAGCCCAAATAAAATTACCTGTAGAATCCAACTTTTGAATATAAGCATCATACTGGCCCTCTGCAACTAATAAATTAGCATCAATTGGATCTGGATCCATATCAATAGTTCCACTAAAACTACCGGTAGAATACACATTTCCTACACTATCCACTGCTACAGAATAACCGTCATCAAAACTGGTGGACCCCATAGATTTTGCCCATCTAAAAGATTGAGCTTGTACTGTACTTAATCCTAATACAAGTAGTATAAAAGATATTATTAACCTTTTCATGATTTTAAATATTTTGAACAAATAAAATATAAATAGAATTAAAATAAAAGATGAAACAAAGAATTAATAAAACACTGAAAAGGAATGTTTTATAAAAAAAAATAAATCAAAAATTAAGTATTATACACATACTACTATTAGTATCTAATATTCAGTTATTTATACTAATAATAACAACAAATAAATGAGCTAAAATAATAAGAACAATATATTACACAAAACAAAGAATTTTATCAAAATAATAGTAACTAATGTGTTGTTATTGATGTAATTACTAGTAATTACTATTAATTAATATTTTTAATATCTAACATACCGTTAAAACATTGTTAAAAAAATAAACAACTACAATCTTTTCCAGTTGAAAATCAAATAACAAATACAACTCACAAAACAGAATTGTTTACCAAAAAAAAAACCTATCTAAACAATAGTTAGATAGGTTTTTTATAGTTTAAAAATAAACGAATAAATTAGAGTGCCCCCATATTCTTCAATCCAGTCAATACCTTATTTAATTCATTAGAATTTCTTGGTTTGGCAATAATCTTCCTTTCACTATCTAACAAGAAAAATGTTGGTGTTTTACTGACACTGTAATTTCTAACCAAATTAGATTCCCAAGATTTAAAATCAGAAACATTAATCCATTCCATTTCTCTTTCAGAAATAGCTTTATTCCAGTTACTTTTATGCTCATCTAGGGATACAGCAAAAACCTCAAATCCATCTGTATGAAATTGTCTATAAGTCTTCACTATTTCTGCCATTTGGTTTTCACATTTATGACACCAAGAAGCCCAGAATAATACCAATGTATACTTGTTACTTTTAGCTACCTCAGACAATCTCTTATAACCACCGTTAGCAGCTTGCATTACAATATCCGGAGGTGTATTATTTAGTTGAACAGATCGCATTTTTTGGCCACGATTTTTAAGTAATTCACTTACTTCCCATCCACCACAATCATCACCAAAGATATATTCATCCATGATATAATTACTCACTTCTGTTAAACCAGTATTATAAAATCCTTCCAGTAAATTGTATGTACTGAATTCATATACTTTTTGATTTATTTTTGCTCTATCCAATATATCATCAATGCAATTCAAATATCCATCCATTTCACCCTCACTAAAGAGAATTATATACTCTTGGTACCTTTTAGCTAAAACATTAGTACGAATAAAGCTCTCATCCGAAAAATCTAAATCCGAAAAATAATGGTGTTTTGATTCTTTATTATCCGCATCTGAAGCCAAAATCAGCTTGGTAAAGAAACTATCAGGATGACTGTTAATTAGATTTGTTACGTATTGAAAAAAGTTCTTCCTGCTATTATTTATTTTGACATTTAATTCGGTTGTTTTTACAGCATCCATTCCTGCCACTTTTTTTGCATTATTCAACCTTCTTAACTGTTTATCACGTTTTAATTTTTTATCCAAATAAGATTGATATATCAGATTCTCATTACTGCTTATCACCTTATTTTTTTTCAAATTACCGTTTTGGAACTGAAACTTAATTACAGGCTCACTTGGGCTAATAATAATTTCAATATTATTAGACTTTGTTTTCCATTGCAAATGGTATAAACCTTCAGCATACCACTTTTCACCAAATGAAAAGGTTCCATCTGCAGCAATTTTAGCACTATCCAAAATTGTTTGACGTTTTGCTTCACGTTCAAAAAGATAAATTTGATCTCCCAAATTATATCCCACATCAAACTTTCCGATTATCTCCTGTGCAAAGAGATTAAACGTGCTAACAAAAAATGTAAAGAAAATTAGTAATCGCATAGTTTTTCTTATTTCCATTCTACAACTTGTCCCCTATCACCATACAACATTACTGGAGAAACAGAATCTTTGATAGTATCTTCCAATAATTTTACCAGCTTTGATTTAGTAAAATTCCGTGCCAAAGCTAAACTTACTTCACGAAGTGGCATAAAATCATTAAAAGATTTAACATTTTTTGACCTAATATCCGATAAATCAGAAACAGTCATCTCTGGTAACAAGGTATATCCCCCTTCTTTATCCACCATTTTTATCAAAGTTTCAAAAGAACCACTTTGATAGGTGAAATTCTGCTGACTACCATTTTGCTTTTTGGTAGAACATAAATTTATGACTTGAGATTGAAAACAATTACCACTACTCAATAACCATAAGTCCGAAGAGGACAATTCAGAGGCATTTAAGCTACTTTTATAACGTAATGGGTGCTCCATATTCAAATAGATCTTTATCTCCTCGTAAAACAAAGGAATAACTGTTAACTTTTCCTCTCCTATTGGACTCACTAAAATTCCTACATCCAAAATATCTCTTTGTAATTCGGATAATATATCCTCAGTCTTCAATTCTTTAATCTCCAATTGAACCTGAGGAAACTTCTTAGTGAACTTACCAAAAAACCTCGGAATCAATGTACTCGCTAAAGTTGGGATAATACCAATTGTTAAAGATCCCGAGACTTCATTCTCATGCTCAACAATTATTTCAGAAATCCGCTGATTCTCCTTCAAGACATTCCTCGCCTGCTCAATAATTTTATGCCCGATATCCGTTGGAATAACCGGCTGTCTACTTCTATCAAACAATACAACCCCTAGATCTTCTTCCAACTTTTTTATCTGCATACTCAAGGTTGGCTGACTAACAAAACATTTTTCAGCAGCTTGGGCAAAATGCCTGTAAGTATCAACAGCAACAATGTACTGTAACTGGGTAAGTGTAATCATAAATAAATACTATATCTAACAAATTTAAGATAGAGATTTCTTATATCCAACCCACTTCACCATAATTAAGAATTTTTAAGAAAACTTTTCCCACTCATCTTAACATATAATCATATATATATATTTACTTATTAATAATTAGAAAGAAAGATGCTTATATATATAGTCTGTTGATAAGGTGTATAAGTTTATATTATATTTTTTGAATTATTAATTTAATAAAGGTTATCAACAATTTTTAAAGGTTATCAACAGTATAAGTTATTGAACACTAAATATAATACCAACTTTATTAACACTCTGTTAATATCAAAATAAACAAGGAAAATTTAATAAATATTTTTGTTAGAAACCCATTTTTTCTGTGAATAAACCTATTCATACTCTATCAATAAAAATTGAAATATTTATTTGAAAATGGTAATTTTTATTACGATTAGGCTATAAATTGCTAAAAATCAAACCGTATTGTTAATACTTATTGGGATATCTGAAGGAATTTTGTGTAGAAACATGTGGATAGGGAAATACTGATTATAAAAGATTTAAGCTTTTGAAAAATCAAATTGTTAATAAATCTAGCTATATTGTTAATAACCCTAATAGGTTAATTAATGTACTTAACGGAGTTCATTAATTTGAGGATGAAATGAAGATAAATAGGGATTTAATGTGGATTTTAAAATGGTTTATATCAGATGCTTAATTGCTAATTTTATCTTTATTAACAATGTATACTTATATTAATTTATGCAAATTATAAATTGGTTTATATAGCGATCCATAATACAATGAATTGTATGATTGATTTACTATTTTTGAGCTATTAGCATATATCTAAATCCTGATAAAAAGCAATTATGGAGCAGCTTCCTGTAATGAATATTTATAATGCCTCCGCCGGGGCAGGTAAAACCTATACCTTAGTTCGGGAGTATTTAAAAATATGTTTGAATCCAAACAGAGATTTAAGGAGTTATAGAGAAATTTTAGCTGTAACCTTTACTAATAAGGCAGCAGGGGAGATGCAAGAGAGAATTTTGGAGCGCCTTAAAGATTTTGCATCACAGGAACCTAAGGAAACATATCTATTTAATGAATTCTGTAAAGAGTGGTCTTTATCAAAAGAAGATTTAAGACAACGTTCTTCAGATGTATTAATTGAAATATTACACGATTACTCTTCTTTTTCTGTAAGTACTATAGATAAATTTATGTTAAGAATAGTACGGTCCTTTGCTCTAGAATTAGGATTAAATTCCGGATTTGAAGTATTTACAGATAGTAAAGAATTAATAGGTGAAAGCGTAGATCTGTTAATGGAAGATATCTTACCAAATTCAGATTTAAAAAAATTTACGATTGAATACGCTAAAAATAGATTAGACAACGATAAAAAATGGACTTTTGAGCAAGAGTTAAAGAAGGATGCAGACTTTTTATTAAATGAAACTCATTATCCGTTTATCAAGCCATTTTTAGCATTTGATTTGGCTGATTATAATATTATAAAAGAACATATTTCTGATAGATTAAAGAAGCTTAAAGGGAAGTTTACATCACAATCGGAACAATTTCAGGTACTTTTTGACGTGATAGGAGTTGATGTTTCTGCTTTTTCAGGTGGAAATAGAGGGATATGTTCCTGGGCAAATAAATTAAAAAATATAGATTTAAAGATATCCTTAAAAGTACCTACAAACCTTCAAGTTAAAAGGGAGTGGATTTCCGCTAAAGCCAAAAAAGAAACAACAGTAAAATCTGCCATTGAAGCAAGAGAAGTAGATTTAAATAATTGGTTGGATCAAACGATGGAATTAATTGAATCTGATTTGGCAGAATATACCATGTTGACACTATTATCAAGGAGTGTAAATAGAATGGCATTAATTGGTTCTGTTGCCCGTAAAATGGAAGAATATATGGATCAGGAATCCATGTTACATATTTCTGAATTTAATAAGAAGATTGCTGCTTTTATTAGAAAGGAAGTGGTACCATTTGTATATGTAAAAATGGGAGATAGGTATCGATATTTTTTTATTGATGAATTCCAGGATACTTCTCGTTTACAATGGGATAATGTATATCCATTATTGGAAAACTCATTGGCTGAGATGGGAAATGTAATGTTGGTGGGAGATGCAAAACAATCTATTTACAGGTGGAGAGGCGGAGATGTAAATATTCTATTTGAAGAATTAGAGAAAATTGATAAGCCTAGTTCTTATCAAGTTAAAGAGATCAATTTACCTTCCAACTGGCGAAGTAAAAAACAGGTCGTTGAATTCAATAATAACCTATTTAATAGCCTTTCCGGTATATTTAAGTCTGACGCTTTTAAATATATATATGATAGGGTAGAGCAAACGGTGCAAAAGGAGGCTACAGGTTATGTTCAGATTTCTATTGCACAAGAAAAAGAGAATAGGGAAGATAGATATAAGACCGAGTTAAAGGACATATTAGATGATGCTTTAAATAGAAATTGGAATTATAAAGATATTGCGCTAATTGCCCGAGTAAATAAAGATTTAAAGCTACTTACAGAGTGGTTAAAAGAGTGGGGGATACCATTTATTAATAATGAAAGTTTATTACTAAAGAATAATGCTTCAGTAGACTTTATCATTCATATTTTAAGGGCTGTTACCTTTCCGAATAAGAAGGAATATCAAATATTTGTTTTGGAGTTTATTTATTCAAATCTCTTAGGAGAAAAAGAGAATTTTGAATCTTGGATAGAAGAAATTTTAAGGAAGGAAGATCCAATAAATTGGGTATCATTTTTACAGGATAAAGGGATCGCTTTCAATCCGGATTCTTTACACCAGAAAGGCTTTTATGAATGGATAGAAGAATTACTATTTATCTTTTCGCTTGAAAAAGATATTTATATCAATTTCTTCCTCGATGCCTGTCTTGATTATACTAAGAGGCATAGACATAATATAGAGGGATTTCTTACTTGGTGGGATAAAAAGAAAAATGATTTAGCCATCAAAACAGATGCTGCATCTAATGCTGTAGAAATCTTAACAATTCATAAATCAAAAGGGCTAGAATACCCAGTAGTAATTTTACCATTTTTAGATTGGTCAAGGGCCGGAAAAGCTCCTGAATATTGGTTTGATATTTCAGATATTTCAAGCTTAAATATACCTTATATAAGAACTACATTTTCAAAGGATTTTGCTCGAATTCCGGATAAAGTTAGAGCACAGTATAATGTCTTTACCGATGAAGAAATATTTGACATGCTTAACTTACTTTATGTAAGTACTACCAGAGCTGTAAATGAATTGTATCTATTGTCTTTCTACAAGAAAAAATCAGAGGATTTCCAAATAGTGAGTGATCTGATACTACATTTTTTAACAAGTCAAAATTGGAATTCAGAAGAAGAAATTTACCAGGTTGGAGAAAAGTTAATTCAGTCAAAAAAAGAGGTGGAAACAGTGGCAATACAACATTATGCAAAAAGTGAATTACACTGGAGAGATAAGATTCAAATAGCTCGTCAAGCTCCTGAATTTTGGGATTTAGAAAACTATACTACGGATAGTGAATGGGGAAATTTACTGCATGATACTATGGCAGATATACAGCATATTGACGATGTAGAAAAAGCGATTAGAAAACAAGTAAATAAGCGATGGCTGTCTAAAAAACAAGGGGATAAATTAAAAACTGAAGTTAGGAGAATAGTTGAACATCATGAATTACGATTGTATTATGACAATCCTTTAGAAGTGTACAATGAACAAGATATTTGTGTAAGAAATGGTAGTATACTTCGCCCCGATAGATTTGTTAAGTATAATAAGGATAAATGGGCTTTAATAGATTATAAAACAGGAGCTCCGTTTTCAGATCATAAGAGACAAGTAGATGAATATGCTTTATTACTAAGCAATATGGGATATGGAGAAATAGAAAAAGTTTTGGTGTACACCTCAAACTTGGAAATTAAAAGATGGCATTAATGGTACAGCAAAAGTTTTTAGAAAAGGCGGCTGAATATATCTATGAAAAAGAACAAGGTAGACTGGAAAAAATTCAACTTATTCTTCCAGGTAAGCGTACTATTTTATTTTTCAAACGAGCCATCAGTAAATTGATAAAAGAGGATAGTTTTTTACCCAATATGTTTGGAATTGATGAGTGGGTTGAATCAAAGTCAAATTTTGTCATTCCAGATAGTATTCGATTAAATTTAGAACTCTATCATTCATATAAAAAGGTAAAAGGTGAAAATGCTGATAGTTTGGATGCATTTTTAAAGTGGGGAGGATTATTGCTTCAGGATTTTAATGATGCAGACAGGTGCCTTTCCCCATCTGATAAGCTACTTAGTTATTTACAAAATTTGAGTGATCTGGATACTTGGTCAGATCAATTGGGCGTGGAGGAAGAAGATGTACTTGTAAAACATAGAATTTTCTGGGATATAATGAACCGCCTTTACAAGCAGTTTAAGATAGATTTATCAGATAAGGGTCTTGGTTTTTCGGGTATGGTTTTTAGAGATGTTGCTGAGAATATGGAAGACATTCTATTGCAATTGGATCCAGATAGCCATTATTATTTTATAGGCTTTAATGCATTGAGTCCTGCGGAAGAAAAAATTATAAAGACCTTATGTGAAAATGGAAAAGCGGACATACTGTGGGATATCGACCAATTATTGTTGGAGGATAAAAGACAGGAAGCTGGGCTTTTTATTAGAAAGTATAAGAAGGATTGGCCCTATTTTTCCAAAGAGCCATTTAAATGGAAAGGACACTTTTTTGATCAAAATGAATATAATTTTAAGATTGTTTCTACCTCAAAAACGATTAATCAAGTAGAGGCGGCCTCACTTCAATTGCAGAAATGGATATCAGAAGGGAAAAAGATGGAAGATACCGCTGTGGTATTATGCGATGAATCTATGTTACTTCCACTTTTATACCGTTTACCCGATCAACTGAAAACGGCCAATATTACAATGGGCTACCCCATGAACCTACTACCGATATCTGGATTTGTTGAAGATTTCTTTCAAATTTATATAAAGGCGGATAGATTTAAACGGCAGCAGAAAAAGTCAGGCTTGGTATACTATTTTTACGATTTAAGAAAATGGTTTTCTCAGCACTTTACCAAGATATTATTGGAGGATAATACAGAGTATTTGCTTGACTTAAGTAAAGAGAACAAGCAAATAATGACCGGTTCAGCATATTGGTTAAAGATTTTAAAAGATAATAATCTTGGAGAGCTTTCCTTCTTGTTTCCTGAGCAAATTGATACTGGGGGATTCATTTCTATTTTTAATAGAAGCTTAGAAATTATCCGAAAAAAACTAGCACAGGAAAGTGAAAAATACTGGCTGGAATTAGAGTATTTATATGGCTTAACAAGAATATTTAAGCAATTAGAAATAGTGAATGAACAATATCCTAATCTCATTCAAAATGTATCTCTCCTTAAGCAATTTGTAAATCAAATGATCCGCAGAGAGAAGCTTGATTTCTATGGGGAACCTCTAGTTGGGATGCAGATTATGGGGATGTTGGAAACAAGGTTGTTGGATTTTAAGCAAATAATAATCTGTGGGCTGAATGAAGGAATTATGCCTGCTGGGAAAAATGAAATGAGCTTAATTCCTTTTGAGGTAAAGAAGAGCTTCAACATGACCACCTTTCAAGAAAAGGATGCCATTTATGCTTATCACTTTTTCAGGTTGATGCAACGTGCTAAGGATGTATGCTTGATTTATGATAGTCAGCCGGATTCAAAAGGAAATGGAACACCTAGTAGATTTATTCTGCAATTGGAAAATGAATGGAAAGAAAAATATCCGGATAGGTTTAAAGTAAGAAGAGAGAGTTTTAGTCCAATATTGAAGGAAAATAGGAAGCAAGAAAAGCAATTTGAACGAAATGAAATGGTTCAGCATGCACTACAAAATTATGCTAGTAGGGGGGTTTCTCCATCTGCTATTATTAACTTCATAAATTGTCCTTTAGAGTTTTATTATCAAAAGGTTCTAGGCGTATATTTTGATGATGATTTGTCAGAAATTGCAGAAGCCAACACATTAGGAACAGTCGTTCACAAATGTCTTGAAGAATTTTATGAACCATTTAAAGGCAGGGTATTACGAGAGGAAGACATTATACAATGTCGAAAGCGGATAGTCCCTTCTATTGAAAGAGTTTTTAAGGAAGAATTTCCTCAGGGAAATTTAGGGAAAGGTAGAAATTTAGTGAGTCTGGAGATGGCCGTAGATTTTGTTGATCGTTTTCTTAGACTTGAACTACAGCAGATAAAGAGCTTTCAAAAAAAGGGAGAATACATCACTATTCTGGAGACTGAAATGGAATTGGAAAAGGAAATTACCGTTCCAGGTATTCCATTTCCGATTAAACTGAAAGGGTTTGCCGACAGAGTTGATAGAGTAGGGGATCGCATCCGTATTATTGATTATAAATCGGGTAAAGTAACGAGTACAGAATTATCTCTTGCTAATATGGAAGCCCTGTTGAGAAAGGATAAAGGAAAAGCACTCCAATTGTTGATGTATAGTTATCTATATCAAGATCAATTGAAGGGGGCTGAAAGTATACATTCTGGAATATTTAGTTTTCAAAATTTAAGATCGGGGCTACTGGAGCTAAAGCCAAGCAAGAAAGAATTTGAAGGGAAAGAGCTGATGGAGGAATTTGAAATATTCTTATTTGAGGTGCTTCGGGATATGTTGATGGAAAGAGAAGTATTTGAACATGCAAATGACGATGAAACATGTTACTTCTGTAATAGGTTTTAGGTATAAGTTTAGACACCTGATAAATGGCATGAAAATAATGTGAAGTTTGGTGTACTATTGTTGACTAAATAGAAGTATATGTATAAATATAGCATTCTTGTTCACGTATTAGCAGCTTGCGTTTGGACGGGAGGACATTTGGTTTTGGCATTTTCCATTCTTCCAGATATTCTTAGAAATAAAAACATTCCTGCATTGATGCAGTTTGAATCCAAGTTTGAAAAGATTGGGATACCATCCCTAATCCTACTAGTAGCGAGTGGTTTTTACCAAGCTTTAAATCAATTGGAATTCAGTAAATGGTTTGATTTTTCTGATCATATCTCAAGACATATCAGTATAAAAATATTACTGATTGTTGGGATTGTGATCCTTGCTTTGCACGCGAGACTTAAATTAATACCTCAAGGAGATAAGGTTCCATTGAAATTTTTGGCATCTCATATATACTTAGTGACCTTGTTGTCTGTATTATTGGTTGTCGTTGGAATAAGCTTTAGATTTGGAATTATCTAAAAACGTACAGTTGAGTAAATTATAATCATTAGGTTTGTTGAAATAAAAATTTAATATGAAAAAACTAATATTTTCTTTAAGTATTTTGCTTTGTGGATTTCATTCACAAGCGCAAACAGAAATTTTAAATGGTGGGTTTGAGAACTGGGATAGTACCTCCATAAATGGTTCTCCTGATTCTTGGTTAGGATTCAATATAGATACTTTTCTTGTGTTTGGAATGGATACCATGGAGCTTGTAGCCGAAACTGTTTCTAAGGTAACAGATAGTCATTCGGGTGATTATGCTGTAAAATTGAGTGCAGACACCATATTCGGTGATGAGGTGCCAGGATTTCTTTATTATATAGGATCAAGTGAAGAAGGATTTAACTTCTTTATGGAGGAAGGAGAGAGCCAAATGCCCTTACAGGCTGTAGGGGCTGAGGTAAACAGCATCTATGGTTATTATAAATTTTTCCCTTCTGGTGTAGATACGGCTGTATTAATTATTGGATATGCTGACTCTATAGGCGGTATGGAAGAACCAGACTATTTATTTTCAGATACCATAACAGACACTGTAGCTACTTTTACCCAATTTGCCTTGGAAGTTTCAGAAGGAATAAGTGTAGATTCATTTCTATTAGGTTTCATGAGTGGTAATAATCAAGGTTCTTATTTAATTCTGGACGATATCAGTCTAGAAGAAAATATTGGAATCATTGAGCACGAAAATAGCGCAGTAAAAATCTTGCAAAATCTTGAAAACAGTGACTTAAGAATAGTTGCTGAACAAGCATTTTCAAACGCTACTGTTCGCATAATATCTTTACAGGGAAAGGTTGTTTGGACGGATGAGATGAATGGAAAAGAAAAACAGATTTCAGTTCAGGAACTTTCCAAAGGAGTATATGTGTTGCAGATTGGAGATCGATTGAATCCAATGAACGGGCAGAAAGTAATTATCAAGTAATTCTAAAAAGCCACAACAAATATTGTTGTGGCTTTTTTATTTCCACAGCATGCAATTAAAACCTGAATTTTATAAAAAGGCAATATGGCTAAGCCTGTGTTTTTTTTTAGTTTCTATTTGTTTGGGACTGTTTCTGAGGTTGTCACAGGTCTGGACTATTACTGGTTTTAATTATAAGCATCTCTTACATGGGCATTCCCATATTACCCTTTTGGGATGGGTGTATAATTCGTTTTTTATAGCGATAGTTCGCTATATAGTGCCTAAAACGAAAAGGACAAAGGGGTATGGGCGTATATTTTGGTTAACGCAATTAACCATTTTTGCTTCATTAATATCTTTCCCATTACAGGGGTATGGTGTTCTTTCCATTGTTTTTTCTACCCTATTTATTATTTGCTCCTATTGTTTTTGTTATAGAGTATTGAGGGATTTAAAAAACGAGCAATCAATTGCCGCAAAGTTTATTCGGTGGGCAATTTATTATCTCATTTTGTCAAGCATTGGACCTTGGTCATTAGGCGCAATTATGAATTTAGGCTTGAAGGATACAGATTGGTATCCTTTGTCTATCTATTTTTACTTACACTTTTTCTATAATGGATTCTTTGTGTTTTCCATTTTTGGATTACTATTTAGGGAATTGAATAAAGTAGATATCCAATTTAATTATCAAAAAGCAAGTAAAATATTCTTTTGGCTGAACATAACCTGCGCACCATCTTTTCTATTATCTGTTTTATGGACTGAACCTAGCATGTGGGCTTATTTAATAGCCTTTCTAGCGTCTTTGATGCAGCTTTGGGCATGTGTACTGCTATTCCATTTTTTAAAGCCGTATTTAAGCCATTTCAAAAATAAAATGAAAGGGATGGTATATACCATCCTTGCTATTTCTACAATCGCACTTTATCTAAAAGTAATATTGCAAGTAGTATCTGCTGTTCCCTGGATGGCTGAAATGATATATGCCATTAAGAGCTATCTGGTGATTGGCTATATACATTTGGTAATGCTTGGATTTGTTAGCTGCTTTCTTTTGGGCTATCTCATTTTTAAAAACGTATTAAAATTGGACCAGATGGGGAAGCTTGGATTGGGCCTATTTATACTAGGATTAATAGGGTCAGAGTTGCTCTTGTTTGGGCAAGGAACGCTTCAAGTATTTCAACTAGGAATGATTAAACAATTGTATACTTTTCTATTTATTATAAGTGCATGTATGCCAATAGGCATTTTGATATTTTTTTCCAGACAGCGCATCAGTAGGTAAAAAAAAATCCCGATACAAAGATCGGGATTTGAAAAATATGTTTTGTTGAATTTACAGAATCAACATGGCGTCACCATAGGTATGGAATCTGTATTCTTCTTTTACAGCTTCGCTGTATGCATGCATCAAGAAATCGAATCCTGCAAAAGCTCCAGCCATCATCATCAAAGTTGACTTCGGTAAATGTAGGTTAGACACCATACAGTTTGCAATTCTGAAATCATATGGAGGGAAGATAAATTTGTTCGTCCAACCGTCAAATGGCTTTATTGAATTGTAAGTAGAAACTGAACTTTCAATAGTTCTCATAGTAGTAGTACCTACAGCACAAATCCTTCTTTTATGGTCGATGGCATTATTTACAATATCCGCAGCTTCAGAATTGATAATGATTTGCTCTGAATCCATCTTGTGTTTAGAAAGGTCTTCTACTTCAACCTCTCTAAAACCACCTAAACCAACGTGAAGTGTGACTTCAGCAAAGTCAATACCTTTGATCTCCATCTTTTTTAGCAGGTTACGGCTAAAATGTAAGCCAGCAGATGGTACAGATACGGCTCCTTCATGTTTAGCGTAAACAGTTTGGAAACGTTCATCATCGTTTGCATCCGGCTCTCTATTGATGAATTTAGGTAGGGGTGTTTTCCCCAAGGCTAATAGTTTAGATCTAAATTCGTCATAAGAACCATCGTATAGGAAACGTAAAGTTCTACCTCTTGAAGTAGTGTTATCGATTACTTCAGCAACCAATGTTTCTTCTTCGTCAAAGTATAATTTATTACCGATACGAATTTTTCTTGCAGGATCTACCAATACATCCCAAAGCTTTTGCTCAGCATTTAGTTCTCTTAATAAGAATACTTCAATCTCAGCACCTGTCTTTTCTTTATTTCCGAAAAGTCTAGCAGGGAATACCTTCGTATTGTTCATGATGAATACATCTTGATCATCGAAGTAACTGATAATATCCTTAAATACTTTGTGTTCTATTTTTCCGCTGTCTCTATGAAGAACCATAAGACGAGATTCATCTCTGTTTAATGTAGGTCTATCAACTATCAGCTTTTCAGGAAGGTCATAGTTGAAGTGAGACAATTTCATTTTCATAGGGCAATTGCTTTAAAATTGTGAAAGGCTACAAATATACCAAAAATAACCAGTGTTTCTTAATTTTTAAGAGCTTCTTCGAAAGCTTCTACAGAAATTGCATTTTCAACTGAAAAATCCCCAATTTTTGTACGGCGTAATGCGGTCAGATAGCCCCCATTATTCAGGGCTCTACCAAAATCATGAGCCAACGATCGGATATAGGTTCCTTTGCTACAACGAACACGAAAATCGACACTTGGTAAGTCAATATTAGTGATTTCAAACTCAAAAATCGAAATTTTACGGGTTTTTATAGCAACTTCTTCACCTCTTCGGGCTTTTTCATACAACCTCTCCCCTCCCTGCTTAATAGCGGAAAAAATAGGTGGTTTTTGATCGATTTCACCTCTAAATTGCTCGACAATAGCTAAAATTTGATCCTGAGTGATTCCTTCAAGGTCAAAATGTTCATTTTCTTCCGTCTCGCAATCATAACTTGGCGTACAAGCACCAAGCTTTATAGTACCGGTATATTCTTTCTCAGCATCTTGGAAAGTATTGATGGATTTGGTCATTTTTCCAGTGCATAGGATCAATAAACCAGAAGCCAATGGGTCTAATGTACCGGCATGACCTACTTTAATTTTCTTTACGTCCAATTTTTGACGGATAAGCCATCGAACCTTATTTACCACCTGGAAGGAAGTCCAATTAAGTGCTTTGTCTATCAATAAAACCTCTCCCTCTTTAAATTGGTAAGCCATAATTTGTCAATCGATTTGTTGGATACAAAAGTATTGTAAAAATAAATTTTATCAAGTATTCCGTTCTGTAATAAAATTTGGATCGTGAAATTCAGGTAATCCCACGTTTGATAGGTCAAACATTTTAAATTACATTATATTTGAGCTTGTTTTTCCATTCGGGATAGCATAATCAAACCAAATTATACCCAAAGCGGTAGATGAGTAAGTTAGATCAGATAAAAGCACCAATTGCGGATGCTATGAATGCCTTTGAGCCCAAGTTTAAGGCATCCATGGCTAGTAAGGTTCCTTTGTTGGACAAGGTAACCCACTACATTGTGAAGCGAAAAGGAAAACAAATGCGTCCCATGTTTGTTTTTTTGGCGGCTAAAATGTTCTCAGAGATTACCGAAAGCACCTACCGTGCTGCATCTTTAATAGAGTTACTACATACAGCTTCATTGGTTCATGATGATGTGGTGGATGATGCGAATATGAGAAGAGGATTCTTTTCTATCAATGCATTATGGAAAAATAAAGTAGCCGTTTTAGTTGGGGACTTTATGTTGTCCAAAGTGTTATTACTTTCCGTTGAGAATAAAGAATATCGACTTTTAGAGATCAGTTCTCAGGCAGTCCGTGAGATGAGTGAAGGAGAATTGCTACAGATAGAAAAAGCGAGAAAACTGGATATCGTTGAGGAGGTATATTTTGAAATAATCAGAAAGAAAACCGCTACTCTTATTGCTGCTTGTTGTGCAGCTGGTACAGCATCTGTTTCAGAAGATGATGAATTAGTCGCAAAAATGCACCGTTTTGGTGAATTGATAGGGATTGCTTTTCAGATAAAAGATGATCTTTTTGATTACCAATCAACCAATAAAATTGGAAAGCCCACTGGGATCGATATCAAAGAGCAAAAGATGACACTTCCTTTGATTTACACCCTTCAACAAGTAGATAAAAAAACAAAGGATTATGTTATCAATATTATCAAACGACATCACAAAAACCCTAAAAAAGTAAAGGAGGTTATTGATATCGTAAACGATGGTGGAGGTATAGACTATTCAAAAGAAAAGATGAATAACTATAAAGAGGAAGCCCTTGCTATTCTGGACACCATGCCCGTTAATGAAGCTAGGGAATCCATGAGAGCCTTGGTGGAATATGCTATTGATAGAAAGAAATAACAGGCTAAAATTGGACTATTCGAAGTGTATTGTCATTTTGATTGTAATAGACCAAATGTGGTATATTTTCAGTAGATAAGATTGTAACATTTTTCCTGGTATCGATTTGAAAATTATTTTTATTAAGGAGTTCTATATAGTCCTTTATTTGATAGAAAATATTATTATTAAAAGGTGTTTTTAGATCATTTTCCAATTTAATTTCAGAAGTGAAATGTTTCCCTACGTTAGTGTGATAAAATGATCTTATTAATGGATTAGCATTTGTGGTTTTATATTTAAAGTGTCTTTTTTCAATTACAGTGAAGCCCACAAATAAATTAATCCCCTCTCCTTGATGATTATATTCTGGGAAGATAATTGGATCGTTATGCACTAAGTGAGCAACCATAATGTATGCATCCTCATCTGTAATATAGCGTTTAAATTTCCTTGGTTTTTTTGATGTCCGTGAAACGAATGGACCAAATATCCAATCAACTTTTTCCTCTTCATTAGAGGTTAAAAAGGATTTCACAACGGCACCATTCTTTAATTCGGTTATTTGAATTTTCAACTTTGATGGAGTACTTTTATTTAAATTTAAACCTGGAATTACAAAATTGGATTTCATATAGGCCTTTAGCTGATATAAGCTATCACCCAATATATAGGAATTATGAGAATAAACTTTTCGGTCGAATATACTTGAATTATTGTATGGGAATAGCTGAATATTTGACTCAAATGTAGAGAGAGAAGTTGTGATTAAGGTTGTATAATCTCTACTTAGATCTAAAGTTATTTTTATTTGATCTGCTTCAACAAATATTTTTGCTGGACTTCCAGCTTGGTTCATGGAAACTTCTTCCCCAGAATAAATTGTTTCCAATCTACGGATTCCGTGATAATCTAGTACCTTTTTTAAAGCTTCCTTTTTTTCCAAATCAAGCATAAAGGACTCATCGAAAATAGGGAACTCATTAGGTAGTGATGAAGTCTTCAATTTAAACTCAGGATGAGCATCCAAAATAACAAAATGAAGATCAGATTTATACTGTTCTAATCCTAGGAAATAATAGGAATTATTATGTTGAAAATGGGCAAAAAATGATGATATTCCTTTCGGTTTAGCAATAGATTCTTCAGAAATCGAATGGTTTTTAAAGTTAAAGGATACCCTGTCTATATGATTGTATCCCTCAAATAGTATATTGAATTTTTCTCCGTCAAAGTATGTGTGAGTCACCTCATTGAATCCGCTACTAGTACTTCTTTTTATATTCAGTTTTTGTTGAAAGTTGCTATCCTTATCAAATAGTACTGCTGTCCACGCTTCGTTATTCAACATGAAAATACAATAATCCCCCGTCTCTTCATTCACGGATTGGTGCATTTCGAGTATCTTTTCTAAGTCTAAAACTTTAGTAATATCAATTTCAGCAACAGTAGTTTGGGCTTCCGCAGGAAGGCCTATGAGCAATATTAATGGGACTAGTATTTTGTACAACTTCATTTTAATACTTTTGATTTAGAACGCTACAAGTTCTATTGAATTATTTAAAATTTTATAAAAAGTGAATTAATTATTTAAAGTATATAAAAAACCACCTCCAAACAATAAATTCAAAGGTGGTTTCCCCACATATATTCAAATTCTGTAGCTAATCAGTGCGCTGCATGCACATTTCCAGAACCAGTTACATTAATGACTTCTTTTTTAGGATTCCCTTTGTATACAATGTCTCCGGAGCCTAATACTTTGGCTTCTATAGATTGAATAGGATATAATTCCATATCTCCGGAACCCTTAATAGTAGCCTCAATAAAATAGGCCTTTAAATCATAGGCCTTAAAGTCACCTGAGCCAGAAAGCTTAGTAGCCAATAGTTCGGTTTCTCCTGTTAGAACAATATCTCCGGACCCTACTAAGGAGGAGTTTATCTCATTACTATGAATATTGAGATCAAGATCTCCAGACCCTGTTAGAAATAAAGAGATAAGTTCGTTTTTACCCGGGATTTCTCCTTTTATATCTCCAGATCCAACTAGTTTTATTTCATTCAAATCTTCAACCGGCACAGTAATAATAATATCCTCGGTAGGACGGTAAGAATACCCTGATTCGAATTGAATATGAAGTTGATCCCCTGTAATTACAGTTTGAATGTAAGGAATCAGGTTTTCTTCTGCAGAAATTGCTATGTTGCCCTCTGCTCCCGGTACTAGATTTATTTGAAATGAACCTTGAAGACTAACTTTGTCATAAGCCTTCAATTTTCTGGTTTCCTTATGCATCTTGGTGTTACCTTTGATGCTATTCTGTTTTACACTACATGCTGCAAAGCTAAAGCTTAACAGAAATGACAGTAATATGTATGTTGTTTTCATGGCGATTTAGTTTCTTATAAAGTTAATACTACCAAATTCACTATCTAAAATGATGGAACTTTCTGTTTTCCCTGCCCCATAAATTCCTTCATAAAATTTAGAAGTGTTTTTTTCTATTTGTTTGTGAAAGTTGAATCCCTCCGTATTTTTCAAATTACAGTAGCTAAGGTTGGCTCTTATACTAAAGTTAGCATCAGGATGAACCCCCAGCTTTATATTGGTATATTCAGAACGAATTTTAATACTGCTAAATCCAGCTTGAATATTGTCAATATGCAATGATCCGTAATCGCAATCAAGCCGTAAACTATTGCTTATGGTCCCCATCCGCATGATTAGATAGTCACCACTCCCCAGAATGTTTTCTGCATGAGAGACACTGACTTTTCCATAATCACATGAGAAGTCTAAGTTTCCGATATCCTCCAGCCTTGATGTGCTATAGTCCGCCTTTAATAAAATGTGATCACTCTTTTCGATGGTAAGACTTGAATAATCAATATTCACCTTGCCTGATTTCATCCATGAAATACTGGAACCAGAGCAATAATCTAAATTAATCTCATTATTGTCAGCATGAAGATCTCCAATAATGATTCTCCCATAATCACAATCTATATTGGCTACTCCTAATAATTCGGTAATGTAGATATCACCATAATTGTTTTCCAGTTCAACATGATTTGTTTTGGGTAATTTGATGGTATAATCGACATCTATATGAAAGCTTTTATTGCTAAACCATTTTAGTAGAGACCAAGATTCATTTTCCATTACGGTATGCGCCATTACCATATTTGGTCTTGCGCTAAAATCAATCTCAATTTGCTCTAGTTTATTCAATACATCGTCTTTGTCTTTTCCGCCAACGGTGATAATAACCTCTACTTCTGTTCTATTTTTGTCCCAAGAGATGACGTCTATCTTGCCGTATTTATTGGTGACCTTAAGCAACGCATCCGGATCTACCTCAACAGATTTAAAAAACCGTTTAGATTCAGTGTGTTTTGATCTATTTCCAGCAAAAGAAATACATGGAATTAAAAGAGCTAAGAGCACTATTTTATACAAGTAGTTTTTCATCTTTATTCTTGTTTTTTTGTGACTTCAATTCTTCCATCTGATTGATTAAGATCTGTAGAATTTCAATCCTTTTTTGAAAATTATTGACCATTGCATAGATTATTCTAGGATTGCTTCCGCTAAATTTTAGTTCATCTTCCAGCAATAAATATTCTTTTTCCAATACCTTAATATGGTGCAGAGCATCGGAAATTACGGCATGGTTTTCTGCTGTTTTCTGCTTCTCAACTTTGTACAGCTCATGTTCAATTAAAGTGGAGAAATAAGCATGGGTTTCGTTCATCTCCGGAGAAACACCAGCAAGGCCATTTTTAGTCTCATTTAAGGCATGCTGAAGTCCAAAAGTTACAATCATTAGTAAAGAAGCCGCTATTGCTATATAGGGTAAAAGACTATTTCTTTTGGGGTTCTTTTCTAAGCTTGGTTGCTTTAATCGGGCATTGAATCGTTCAAAGTGACCTTCACCTGGTTCAGAAGTGTTAAATTCTCCCTCAAGCCCTTCAAATATGTTTTGTACCGGATCTTTCATATGGTGAGAATTTCATTTCTTAATTTCTGTTTAGCACGTGATACTAAAGTTCGGCAATTGGTATTGGATAGTAGCATGATTTCACTAATTTCCTCATAATCGTAGCCCTCAATAAGAAATAAAGAAAGGATGATTCTATCTCTATCTTTAAGTCTGCTTAGAGCAAATACAATCTCCTCCGCCTTTAATTGAATAATTTCCGAATCATCTCTATGATTATGCTGTCCGTCAAAATAATCCTGGCTCTTTAGTACTTCAGCATACCTGCTGGACTTGTTATATTCTTTAAGGCTATTATTGATAACAATCTTTTTAAGCCAGGAGCCAAAGCTAACTGCGCCTTTAAAGTCATCCAATTTATCGAAGGCAATTAAGAAAGACTCCTGCATAATATCTTCTGCACTGAATCGATCCTTTACTATACGCAAAGAAGTGTTGAACATAGCCTTATAGTACCTTCTATAGACTTCCATCTGTGCTGAGTGTTCACCACGCTGGCACTGTTTCAATAATTGGTCGATATGTAAAATGGCCTTATTCAAACGCTTTCTATTCAAAAGATCCCTCAAAGATTGATTTGTTACACTTTTGATAATCTTTTTTTCAAACAAATATTCGATTTTTATAAAATTAGCTGATATTTAATACTTTAACAATATCATTGTCCATAAAAATGATTTGGTAAACCTCAATCAAAAGATATAATTTTAACTTTTAATTTTTATTTATGAGCACCATTTTGTTAGACGATTCCCCAGACTATAGCATTATTGTTCCCACGCTAAATGAAGAAGGTCATATTGCTGGATTCATTCAGAACATTAGGTTGGTAGTGCCCGGAGGTGAAATAATAGTCTCAGATGGAGGAAGTACAGACCAAACAATTCATATAGTCAAAGGGAGTAATGTGCTGCTGGTGCAGTCTGAAAAAGGAAGAGGAATTCAATGTAAAAATGGAGCTAAATTGGCTCGAGGTAAAGTTTTAATTTTCCTACACGTAGATAGTCGTCTACCATCAGGAGCCTTAGAGCAATTGAATAACACATTTTTAAACTCCACTAAGGAAGTCGCAAACTTCACTATCCGATTCCAGCATATGGATCGGAAATATAGGATTCAAGAAAAGTTATCTCATCTGGATACTATTTTTACTCGATTCGGGGATCAGGGTATTGTGGTAAAGAAAGACTTTTATTGGAATTACCCCTTCCCTGAACAGCCCCTTTTTGAAGATGTAATATATTTCAAAGAGGTTCGAAAATGGACAAAATTATTTAGATTGCCTATAGAGTTGCAGGTATCTTCCAGAAGGTTTGATTCACATGGTTTTTATAAAACCCATTGGATTAATTTTTATCTGATGATAGGCTATTTAGTTGGAGTTTCTCCAACTAAATTGTATCGATGGTACTATAGAGACAAGCATAATTAAGAAATATTTTCTAATATATATTGATGTAGAAAGTGGCGTATGAATTTTTTCATTATTTTAGCACTCAATCATCAATAAATAAAGAGATTGCAATCGATTTCTTAAATACCAAACTGTAAATCCAATGAAGCATTTTTTATTCGTATTAGTACTTTCTATTTCTGTTTTTTCATGTTCAAAAGATGATAGTGATAGCAATAATGGCTTAATAGGTAGTTGGGAACTCAAAAAAGAATATGTTTACAACGAGCCTATAGATACAATCAATGGGGAATTAGAAATTGATACAATCCTTTATGAGGAGGGGTTGATAATGACTTTAATGGATAATGATACAGCAACCATAGTGGATGGGATTTCTACCATAACGACTGGTTATATTCATAATGAAGATGAGGATTTACTTTATTTAGTGGATCATTTCTTCTTCAATATCGAGAAGGTTGATTCTGACTCTTTGATCGTAAACAGATCTATTTGGGAAGTAAAACATAGATTTTTTTATACTAGAATTGATGATTAAGAGACCATTTCTAATGGTCTGAAGTATCTTTCTTGTTAAATCTAGTTTTGAAGCCACTTTTTATTTTGTAAGGACGGTCATATGCATTATATTGTATAACAGTAAATCATATTAATATTTAATAATTAACGTAGGAGATGAGAGATTTCATACCTAAAGCCTTGGCCATTCTTATTGGATTTATTGTGCTGCTAAGCCTTAATGTATATTGGATAAAAGTAGAAGGAGCTCTACTTCAAACCTTGATTCAAACGGCTTGTATTATTTTGACCATATTTATCATGGCCCGATTCAAATCTACAAATTCAATAGATTAGAATGGTTGATACTTGTTTTTGACTCTATTGGATATAGTTTGTAAATAACTAAATTTTCATAATCCACAGTAAAAAAATGCCCCCCTAGTTTTTTAATGTAGCCCTCTACAATCCAATAGTTTGGATTTTCTTTCTTCGGATATCTTGCAATGATATCGTAGTTGAAATTTTTGTTGTATAATGACATTTTAGGGTCGTCAATCTTCGTTAAGATATATTGAGGACTTAGTTCATTAATGTGGTATTGGGTTCTTGTAACAGGGTCTTTACCCATCTGAAAGAAGTAAAGATTGGTGTTCTTTTCTCTTAGGGCATAGAAAAAATCAAAATCCGTGATAACCGTGGCTTCATTTGGGATATTCTCTTCAACCATACTAAGAATAGGCGAATAGTCTTTGTATTCATTCAAGTAGTTATAAGCAAATTTCGCGGTCACCATGAACAGATTAAATCCGGAATAGATAAGTAGAACGCTTCTTTTGAATTTAAAATTAGAGTGTAATAAATTTACAAAAATGCAATAGGTCATCAATGGAGATACAAGGGCAAAATAGGAGCCAGTATCATTCACAAGAAAGATAAATAACAAGGCATTTGCCCCAAATACTTTAACCAGGAAAGCGTCTCTTTTGGATAAATTTCTTTTTACAAGAAAGGAAAAAATGAATAAGGTATATACCACCATTTTCACCTTAGTGAAGCGTAGTCCAGAATAAAGATATTGCTCCACCAAGGTAGATTCTCCAGATTCAAATGACGAATTTTGGGTATAGTATTCTATAAATGCCTGTAAACTTCCGTGGCTAGTCAAAATCCATATTAAGACTGGTATTGAAAATGAAAGTGCTAAGGTGAAAAAGAACTTCCAGTTTCCTAGTTTAATTAGATCGAATATAACAATGAAGAATAGGGGAATGAGTAGAATAGCGGCCCTAGGTGTAGTTAGAAAGGAAAGACTTACAGATAGACCTATTAAAAAGGAATAGATATCCTTTTTTTCAACTTTGAATTGGTAGTATAGTAAATAACTTGATAGCGCAAATAATAAGGCTACAGCCTCCATCCTGCCTGATAAGGCATTCTCAAATCCAGCATTGTCAAAGAATAGAACTATGGAAAAGAGGAATCCCCAATAGCCTAATTTATTTTTATGGATGTTGCTCCCTAAAAGCAATACAACCCCGAAATATGCGAGGTAATTCACCAAGCGGAAATAAAAAGGGGAGAGCTCAGTAAGCCATGCCACCGCGCTAGTGAGTAAAAAATATACAGGACCGTAAATGTATACAGGTTTTCCGTCTAAAGACACCGTGTCAGCTTGGGAGTGAAATCCGTTTGAATTCAACAACTGATAGGTGATTTCCGCAAAATAAGCCTCGTCAAACCAGACGGTAAGGAAGGTGCCCAACGAACAAATACCTATAAGAAATAGAGATATATAAAGAAGTATTTTTTGCATATTCATATTATACGGAATACTGGTTTACTCGCTCAAAATGGAGTTGAAAGGATTGTGTGGATAATATATTTTTGATCTTCATCTGATAGGTCAAAGAACAATGGGAGCCTAGCTAAACAGTCTGAGAAATTATCACTATAGTTAAGGATTCTTCCATTGGTTTTATTTTGATAGTAATTACTTTTGTGTAAACTCAAATAGTGAAATACGGCCAATATTCCGTTGGATTTTAGATGTTTCAATAGTTTGTCTCTTTGTTCCAGGTTTTCATGAACCAAATAGAACATATGGGCATTGTTCGTTGCGAAATCAGGTAGGTGCGGAAGGCCAATGTTATTTTTGTGTGCCCACTGTGCCAATTCTTGATAGTATTTTTCCCAAATTGCTTTTCTCCTTTTTTGGATAGTCGCCATAGCCTCAATTTGGGCATATAAAAAGGCAGCAATGATTTCAGAAGGTAAAAAAGAAGAACCGATATCTACCCATCCGTATTTATCAACTTCATTCCTAAAGAATTCCATTCGATTGGTTCCCTTTTCCCAAATAATTTCAGCTCTGGATTCAAATTGAGGATCGTTTATTACCAACATCCCTCCTTCTCCTGAGATTATATTTTTTGTTTCATGGAATGAAAAAGTAGCTAAATGACCTATTGTTCCTAGAGCTTGTTTTCTTTTATTTGATCCGGTATAATAGCTGTCGATGGCTTGTGCAGCATCCTCTACAACAAAGAGATTATGCTTGTCAGCAATCGCCATTATTTTATCCATATCACATGCTACTCCAGCATAGTGAACTGGGACTATAGCTTTGGTTTTTGACGTGATCAACTGTTCGATGGAATCTTCATCGATTCCCGGATGATCCTTTCTACAATCTGCAAAGACAATTTTTGCCCCTCTTAGTACAAATGCATTTGCCGTACTTACAAAGGTATAGGAGGGCATGATTACCTCATCACCTTCCGAAATATTCAGTAGAATTGCGGCCATTTCAAGCGCATCCGTACAGGAGGTGGTTAGCAGACATTTGCCAAAATGGAATTTATCTTGAAGTAATTGCTGGCATAATTTCGTGTATTTCCCATTTCCAGATAATTGTCCATGGTATACAGCGTCGTACATATAGTGCGCCTCCTTCCCGGTAAGATATGGTTTATTAAATGGTATCATAGGTTCCAATAATGGTAAATGTTAACAATTGAATGAATAGTATAGCCGTTCTTTTTATAGAAATTCATAGCTGCCGTATTCTGAGATTGTGTGGAAATATGCATTTGAAAATTGCCCTTTTCCATGGATAATATCTCCGCCTCTGCAACTAATTTTTGAGCAATACCCTTTCTTTGATGTTTTGGGTCAACGGCAATCAGACCAACTCTAGAAAGGTTGATGTCTACTTTCTCAACAGTGATAAAGCCAACAATTTTATGGTCATCCTTATAAATTAATATATCTATCTCCTCCTTTTTAATCCATGCAGAATACAACTTCTGAAATTCATTTGTGGTGAAATTTGAATCAAGCTTATACCTAGAATACCTTCCGCTGATAAATGCCAATTGCTGTAATTCTTCAAAAGAATCTAAGCCCGATTGATACAGTTTTATCTCTGAACTTCCTGAGCCAATTGGGCGAAGTGTCTTTTGAAATGTTACCTTTTTCTCCATGAAAAGAAGGCTTTTTGCAGGGACAATGTCAAATTCCGAGAATAGATATACTAGCTTGAATTTTTTAGCCTGATCCATAAATGATTCCAGCTGAAATGGAGAATTATCTAGTTGAGTAAATTTCCCTATTTCATAACCGAAAAACTCTGTATCCCATTCCAATTTTTCAACCATTTATGATTTTGTTTACAATATAAATAGGTCTTTTTCTCACCCCTTGAAAAGTTTTCCCCACATATAATCCCACTACGCCTAGGGTTGCTATTACTACTCCAAAAAGAAACCAAATAGATACAATTAGACTAGTGAATCCTAAAACTGAGACCTCCCCAGCGAGCCATTTATATAAATAGAATAGCGCTACTATAACGGAGCCGGTAGCAACGGTCCCGCCCAATTTTATAAGCAGAACTAAAGGTTTCTCCGAATAGGAGAGAATGATGTCTACGGCAAGCCTTAGGAGTTTATAAAAATTGTAACTGGTTTCTCCCTCTAATCTACTGGCGTGATCTACATTAATCTTAGTGGAATTAAATCCAACCCACTTCACCATGGTTGGAAAGTACCTGATCGACTCTCTCATCATTCCTATAGAGTCAACGGCCTTTCTACTATATATCCCAAAATTGGCAACTGATGGGTCTAGGGTGTATCCAGTCAAATAACTCAGCAGCTTGACAAAAGTTTTAGACAATAATTTTTTTAAGAAAAAGTCCTTTCGCTTATGGCGGCTGGCTAAAACAATGTCGAAGCCTTCCATCGCTTTTGCATACAGTTTCTCAATTTCTTCAGGCTGGTCCTGTAAATCACAATCCATCACAACCACCCATTCGCCTTTTGAGTGATCCAAACCCGAAGTAATAGCATAGTGTTGACCAAAATTTCTACTTAGCTGTATGGCCTTTATGCGAGGATTTTTTTTAGCTATCTTTTCTATTTCTCTCCAAGAATTATCTACACTACCATCCTCCACCAAGATAATTTCAAAATCTTGGGTTATTTTAATTAGACTTTCTTCTATTCTTCTAATTAAAATCGGGACGATATTTTCGGCCATATAGACTGGACTTACAACAGAAATTTTCATAGAAACTTTTTAATACTATTAGGTGCATAAAGCGGGATGATACACCAAAAAAAATACAGGCGATTTATTATCAAGTATCTTTTTAAATTAATTTTAAAGGATAAAATGAAATTCGTTATTCCTATAAATATAATAAATTTTGAGGAGTGATCCTTTTTTTAGTGTGAAAGCAAGGAAGGAAGGGTTGAGTAGACTTGTTTTATAGTTATAGGATAATTTTTATTAAGTTGAGATGAGGGATGGGAGAGAAATATTCTTACGAAAGGTTAAAGAGAAATTTTAAAAACAAAAAAAGGTTCCAAACTGACGTTTGAAACCTTTGATTTGACCTGCTCCCCCTCAAGGACTCGAACCTTGGACCCTCTGATTAACAGTCAGATGCTCTAACCAACTGAGCTAAGGAGGAATGGTACTTGCTTTAAAAG
>MAAC01015873.1_pt1 | contig 28438 bp, 22 predicted proteins | sample 1115981 | NCBI WGS metagenome assembly MAAC01 (sample SAMN04961126, study PRJNA320927) | seawater metagenome | isolation source: sample BD02T64 sea water enriched with oil for 64 days | place: USA:Gulf of Mexico | collected 2013-07-27
TTCCTTCACTACCAGTAAAACCTTGTACTATAATTTTTGAATCTTTATTTACTAAAACGCTCATTTGTTTTTTGTTTAATCTAAATTATATATCAATTGGAAACCAATTGTTTTAACGCTACAAAAATAGTTCTTTGATTCTTATCAGAAAAAGATTTTTGTACTAAATTATTTGTTTTTTTGCTCTTTTAAAAATCGTTTGATCTGAGCCATTTCCTTTAGTTTTTCTCTAGATTCTGAAACTGGTGTTCCAAAATAACTTTTACCTCCTTCTACCGATTTTGTGACACCTGTTTGACCCAAAATGATAGCTCCTTTACCGATTGTAATTCCGCTATTGGTACCAACTTGCCCCCAAATAGTAACTTCATCTTCTATAACAACACAACCAGCAATACCTGTTTGTGAGGCAATCAAACATTTTTTTCCAATCACAGTATCATGTCCAACATGCACCTGATTGTCAATTTTTGTTCCTTCTTTAATTGTAGTATCTCCAGTAACTCCTCTATCTATTGTACATGAAGCTCCTAAATCTACATGGTCTTCTAAAACAACGCTACCTCCAGAAAGTAATTTATCAAATCCTGTTGGTCTGTTTTTATAATAAAAAGCATCTGCTCCTAAAACGGTATTGGCATGAATGGTAACATTGTTTCCTATTACACAGTTATCATAAATTGCTACATTCGGGTGAATGACACAATCTTTACCTATGCGAACATTGTTTCCTATAAACACGTTTGGTTGAATGATGGTTCTTTCTCTAATAATTGCTGATGCTGCAATACTAGATGTAGCAGCGATAAAAGGATTGAAGTGTTTTGTTATTTTATTAAAATCACGAAAAGGATCATCAGAAATTAACAGAGTTTTACCTTCTGGACACGCAACTTCTTTATTAATTAAGATAGTTGTAGCGGCAGAGTTTAATGCTTTATCGTAATACTTTGGATGATCCACAAAAACAATATCTCCAGCTTCAACTACATGAATTTCATTAATCCCTGTAATTGAAAAATTTGCATCACCAACAAATCCAACTTCTAACAGTGTTGCTATTTGTTGTAATGTTTGTGGTTTGTTGAATTTCATTTAGCTTTATTTTTTACTACCAAAAATAATTACTCTTGCAAAAAGTGTGTGCATAAATGGAATTTTGGAGAAAAACACATCTAGATTGTATCCCATTTTATTAATCCAATTATCATAGTTTTTATCACCATAAATTTTTAAAGAAACAAACCCAAAGACAACAGTAAAGAAATCTAAAAAATGATGATCAAATGTGAATTTCTCTCTAATTAATTTAAAATCTTTTGAAACTAAAGCATGTTCATCTGGTGTTCTCTCTTGCGGATTTAACTTCCTATATATTTTATATAAAGGATTCATATTCAAAGGCTCAAGAAAAACAATTTTCCCTCCAGGCTTTAATACTCTATGAATGTGGTTTACAGATTTCTCTACATCTAAATGGTGTAAAATTGCACTACCAAAAACAACATCAAATGTCTCATCTTCAAATGTTAAGTTATTTGCATCCATTAAAAAATGGTCTACCGGAAATGGTTTTGAAGCTGCATGAGATTTTCCAAGATTCAACTCAGATTCAGAAATGTTTATACACGTTAAATTTGCTGGATTTGTGTCTTCATTAAACCAATCTGCCCAAGCATAAGATCCAATTTCTAAAACATTCTTACCATTAAACTCTTCTAAAAGCTTCTTTAATACTTTTTTTTCTCTTTTATAAGAGTAAAAAAAGGCATGTCTTCTTAACTTTTTAATCTTTTTACGATCAAGTTTCCCTTCATCATAATATTCTCTTTCAGTTTGATTTATCTCTTCTCTAGTTTTAGTCATCTGAAATTTTATTCCTTGACACGTTCTTGATACGTACCTTTTGTTGTTTCAATTTTAATCTTGTCTCCTTCATTTATAAATAAAGGCACATTTACTTTCGCTCCAGTTTCTACGATTGCAGGTTTCGTAGCATTTGTAGCAGTGTTTCCTTTTAAACCAGGCTCTGTTTGTGTAACTTCTAAAATAACACTTAATGGCATATCAACAGAAAGAGGCATATCGTCTTCTGAATTGATAATTATAGTAACAATCTCACCTTCCTTTAATAATTCAGGAGCGTCTAAAACAGATTTTTCCAAGGAAATTTGATTGTAATCATTTGTGTTCATAAAATTATATGAATTACCATCTGCATATAAAAATTGAAATTTTTGAGTTTCTACTCTTACATCATCTAATTTTCTTCCTGCTGGAAACGTATTATCAATTACTTTACCGTTGGTAACACTTTTTAATTTGGTTCTTACAAATGCAGGTCCTTTCCCTGGCTTTACATGTAAAAATTCTATTACTTTATATATATCATTGTTATATTTGATACACAATCCGTTTCTAATGTCTGATGTTGTTGCCATTTATTTATTGTTATGTTTTGTTTCTAATTTTAAGTTGCTGAGTATCCTTTCATAATTCCACGTTGAGAATTACGGATAAACAATGTGATTTCATCTCTTTCTGGAGTTGCTTCCATCTCCCCTTCAATGATTTCTAGAGCTTGAGTATTGTTATAGTTCTTCTGATATAAAATTCTATAAATGTTTTGAATCTCAGAAATTTTTGCTGATGAAAAACCTCGACGTCTTAAACCAATTGAATTAATTCCGACATAAGATAAAGGTTCTTTTGCTGCCTTAGTATATGGTGGTACATCTTTTCGTACCAATGATCCACCAGAAATCATTGCATGGTCTCCAATATGAATAAATTGATGAACAGCTGCTAATCCTCCAATAATTGCATATTTACCAATAATTACATGTCCTGCAAGTGCAACTCCATTTACTACAATAGAATTATCTCCTAACACACAATCATGCGCAATATGGGCAGTAGCCATAATTAAACAGTTACTACCAATTTTAGTTTTACCTGAAGCATTAGTACCTCTGTTAATTGTAACACACTCTCTAATAGTTGTATTGTCTCCAATAATTGTTAAAGAATCTTCTCCTTCAAATTTTAAATCTTGTGGAATTGCTGATATAACTGCTCCTGGGAAAATTCTACAATTTTTTCCAATACGAGCGCCTTCCATAATGGTAACATTAGATCCAATCCATGTTCCTGAACCGATTTCTACATTGTTATTAATAGTTGTAAATGGTTCTACAACTACGTTTCTTGCAACTTTTGCTTGCGGATGAACGTATGCTAAAGGTTGATTCATTTTATTGCTTTTTTGCTATTTGCGCCATTAACTCTGCTTCTACTACTAGTTTACCATTTGCATATCCATAAGATTGCATATGACAAATTCCTCTTCTAATTGGCGAAATTAATTCACACTTAAATATTAATGTATCTCCTGGCAGTACTTTTTGTTTGAACTTAACTTTGTCCATTTTCATGAAATATGTCAAATAATTATCAGGGTCTGGAACTGTACTTAACACTAAAATCCCACCACATTGTGCCATTGCTTCAACTTGCAAAACCCCTGGCATAACTGGTGCCCCAGGAAAATGGCCTTGAAAAAATGGTTCATTCATGGTTACATTTTTCATACCCACAACATGCTTATCCGATAATTCTAAAATTCTATCAATTAATAAAAACGGAGGCCTATGAGGTAAAATATCCATAATTTGATGGATATCCATCAATGGTGGTTGATTTAAATCATATTGAGGCACGTTATTACGTTTTTCAAGTTTAATTATTTTAGCTAATTTTTTAGCAAACTGTGTGTTTATTGCATGTCCAGGTTTATTAGCTATCACCTTTCCTCTAATTCTAATTCCAACTAAAGCTAAATCACCAACAACATCTAATAATTTGTGCCTTGCTGCTTCATTTGCCCAATGCAAGGTTAGGTTATCTAAAATTCCGTTTGGTTTTACTGTAATAGTTTTCTTTTTAAAAGCTACTTTTAATCGCTCCATGGTATCAGCAGACAACTCTTTGTCTACATATACAATAGCATTGTTTAAGTCTCCTCCTTTAATTAGGTCGTTTTCTAACAACGTTTCTATTTCATGTAAGAAACTAAAAGTTCTTGCCTCTGCAATTTCTTCTTTAAAGTCTGATATATGATTTAAGGTTGCGTTTTGAGTACCTAAAATTTTAGTCCCAAAATCTACCATGGTCGTTATTTCATATTCGTCTGCTGGCATTAATATAATTTCGCTACCTGTAACATCATCTCTAAATGAAATAATATCTTTTACGATGTATTCTTTAATTTCAGCGTCTTGTTCTTGAATTCCTGCTTTTTCTAAAGCTTCAATAAAAAATTTTGAAGAACCATCCATAATTGGCGGTTCAGAAGCATCCATCTCTATTAATAAATTGTCAATCCCTAAACCAACAGCTGCAGCTAATACATGTTCTGAAGTTTGAATTTGAACTCCATTTTTCTCAAGGTTTGTACCTCTTTGGGTGTTTGTCACATACTCTGCTTTTGCAGCAATAATTGGTTGTCCTTCTAAATCTACACGCATAAAAGCAAATCCATGATTTACTGGCGCTGGTTTAAAGGTCATTCTAACAGTATTTCCTGTATGTAAACCTACACCTGAAAGACTAATTTCGTTTTGTATTGTTTGTTGTTTGTTACTCATCAAAATTTATTTTTGAGTTTTTAAATCTCTTTCTAATTTGTTTAAAGTTGCTGCCATTTTAGGTAAATTTTTAAAATAGACATATGATTTATTAAAATCTAAAATTCCAAATGCTGGAGTTCCATTTATAACTTGATTCTCTTTTACACTTTTTGTGACTCCAGATTGAGCCCCAATTTTAACATTGTTTCCTACTGTAATATGCCCCGCAAAGCCTACTTGTCCACCAACTATACAATTACTTCCAATTTTGGCTGATCCAGACACTCCTGTTTGCGCTGCAATTACAGTGTTTTCACCAACTTCAACATTGTGTGCAATCTGAATTTGATTGTCAAGCTTTACTCCTTTTCTAATAATTGTTGAACCTAATGTTGCTCTATCAATTGTAGTTGCCGCACCAATTTCTACATTATCTTCTATAATTACATTTCCAATTTGAGGAATTTTATTATAAACTCCTTCTTTATTTGGAGCAAATCCAAATCCGTCTGAACCAATAATTGCTCCAGTATGAATTACACAATTTGCACCGATTTCTGTTTCAGAACAAATCTTAGCTCCTGCAAATATGGTAGAGTTATCTCCAATTGTAACATTATCGCCAATAAAGGCATTTGGGTAAATTTTCACATTATTACCTATCACAACCTTATTGCCTAAATAGGCAAAAGCACCAATATATTCACCGGTTCCAATTACAGCAGAATCTGCTATGTAATGTGGTTGTTCTCTTCCAGACTTATTATTTTTAACTTGATTGTAAAACTCTAAAAGTTTAGAGAAAGCTGCATAAGCATCATCTACTTTTATCAAAGTCGTTTCAATTTCCTTTTCGGCTACAAAACTTTTATTAACAATAGCAATTGATGCTTTTGTAGTATATAAATATGAATTGTATTTAGGATTAGACAGAAAGGTAAGACTTCCTTTTTCTCCTTCTTCAATTTTAGATAGTTTTGTAACTTCTGCATTGGGATTACCAACGATGTCTCCTTCTAAAATTTCTGCTATTTGTTCAGCTGTAAAATTCATTGTCTGCAAAAGTATGAAAAAACTTAGGATTTGGCTAATTACATTTCCTTAGGATAACACAAATAATATTTCTCTACAGGTTTTGTTAAGGCCTGTAAATTTAATTGATCTGAAGCTGACGCAATATCAATCATATTATTCTCATCATAATAAATCTTAATTGGGTTATTGGTGTTGTATGCTTGGTTGCTTACCTTCCCTTGAAACACAAAATAAGGAATGGAACCTTCTATTACTTTAAGTTTTTCTTTTAATTTTTCTTGTTGATTTTCTACTTCTTCCTTAGAAAAAGGCTTGTCTTGAATTTCAATCTTAAATAAATTACGGTTTATAATCATCTTAGATAATTCTGATAAAATAATATCTGAATGAGACGTCCATTCTTTTATAGCCGACAATACATCATAATCATCCAATTTCGAAAATATTGCTAGCGTTTCATCAGTGAAATTTTTTGCTGTTATTTGATTGTACAAAAAGTACTGCATCGTTTTTGTTGCTGGCAACTCAATATTCTGCAGCGCTAATTCTTTAGCCCTCTGTAGAATTTTAACCAACATGTTTTCTGCAACCAGTCCTGTTTTGTGCAAATATACTTGCCAATACATTAATCTTCGAGCAATAATAAATTTCTCTACAGAATAGATCCCTTTTTTCTCTATGACCAATTCATCATTAGCAACATTCATCATTGCTATTAATCTATCAGAACTAATATTCCCTTCTGTAACTCCTGTATAAAAACTATCACGTTTTAAATAATCTAAACGATCAATATCTAGTTGACTAGAAATAAGCTGATATAAAAACTTCCGCTTGTGTTTCCCTTCAAAAATCTCAATAGCTAAACTTAATTCACCATTGAACTCTTCATTTAGTTTTTTCATAAACTTTAAAGAAATCTCTTCGTGGCTAATTCCGTTTACAATACTATGCTCTAAAGCATGAGAAAATGCACCGTGACCAATATCATGCAACAAAATTGCAATGTATAAAGCATTGGCTTCTTCATCAGAAATTTCAATCTCCTTAAAGCGTAAAACCTGAACAGCTTTTTGCATTAAATGCATACAGCCAATAGCATGATGAAAGCGTGTGTGGTTTGCTCCAGGATATACTAAATTAGAAAACCCCATTTGAGTAACACGTCTTAAACGCTGAAAATAAGGATGTTCTATGATGTCAAAAATTAAAGTATTCGGAATCGTAATAAAACCGTAAATTGGATCGTTAAGTATCTTGAGTTTATTTGTTTTTGAAACTTTCATTAACTATTTTTAGTAGCACAAATATACTATAGTTATTGATACTGATGAACTGACAATACAATTCACTTTATTTTAACTAAATAAATTAAAAGAATAAGAACCACTTCAAGTATTTTAGCAATAGAAAAACAGAAAACAATATGAGAAAAATAGAAATTTTATGGGTTGATGATGAAATAGATTTATTAAAACCTCATATTCTGTTTTTAGAAAAGAAAAACTATTTGGTAACTAAGTGTACAAATGGCACTGATGCAATTGATTTAGTAGATGATAAAAACTTTGATATCGTCTTTTTAGATGAAAACATGCCAGGAATTACGGGCTTAGAAACCTTGTCTGAAATTAAATTGAAGCACAATAATCTTCCTATCGTTATGATCACCAAAAGTGAGGAAGAATACATTATGGAAGAAGCAATTGGTTCTAAGATTGCAGATTATTTAATTAAACCCGTAAATCCTAATCAAATATTATTAAGTCTAAAAAAGAATTTAGATCACTCGAAGTTAATCTCTGACAAAACAACCTCAAATTACCAACAGGAGTTTAGAAAAATCTCTATGGATTTAGCCATGGTAAATTCGTATGAAGAATGGATAAACATTTACAAAAAATTGGTGCACTGGGAATTAGAACTAGAGAACATTAATGATACTGGAATGCTAGGTATTTTAGAAAGTCAGAAAGACGAGGCCAATACCTTATTTTTTAAGTTTATCAAAAAAAACTACGAAGGTTTTTTAACTGATACAGACAAGCCTACTTTTTCTCACACCTTGCTAAAGGATTTTGTATTCCCTGAATTAAGCACTAACAAAGGCACTTTATTAGTGGTTATTGACAATCTACGTTTGGATCAATTTAGAATATTAGAACCTTATATAAATAAACACTTTAAAAAGGAAAAAGAACATTCTTTCTTTAGTATTTTACCTACAGCAACGCAATATTCTAGAAATGCTATTTTCTCTGGATTAATGCCTTCTGAAATGGAAAAAATGTATCCTCAATATTGGAAAAATGACAATGACGAAGGTGGAAAAAACTTATTCGAAAATGAATTTCTTACTACTCAAATTAAAAGGCTACATCTTAACATTAAACATGAATATTATAAGATTACTAATCTTAAAAACGGAAAGGAATTAGCAGACAATTACAATGCTACCAAACAAAACGATTTAACCGTTATTGTGTACAATTTTGTAGATATGTTATCACATGCAAAAACAGAAATGGAAGTCATTAAAGAATTGGCTGGTGATGATAAAGCGTATCGTTCATTGACAGAAAGTTGGTTTCGGAATTCACCTTTGTTAGAAATTATACAAAAAGCGCAGAAATTAGGTCAGAAATTAATTATTACTACAGATCACGGAACTATTAATTGTAAAAACCCAAGTAAAGTAATTGGTGATAAAAATGCAAGTTCAAACCTCCGTTATAAAACTGGTAGAAGCCTAACCTATATTGAAAAAGATGTTTATGCTGTTCGCAATCCAAAAGATATTTTCTTACCAAGTACTTCTATGAACAGCTCCTTTATTTTTGCCAAGGAAGATTTATTTTTAGCCTATCAGAATAATTACAATCATTATGTAAAGTATTTTAAAAACACCTACCAACATGGTGGAATCTCATTAGAAGAAATGATTATTCCTTGTACTGTTTATGAGGCGAGATAAGAATTATGAGTTTTAAATCATGCTATCTAAAATACCCATTACCATGAAAATGCGAAATAGATTTGTTCTTTTTCATTATCGATTTGGAACCAGTCACAGAGGTTGAATCAAAACATCAGGTTTAGCAAATAAAAAAGCAACAAACATTCAAAATAAGTAGACTTTATCTTCATTACAACATGCACCTGAAGTGAAACTTTATTGCACCAGAAAAATATAGCACTAGGGAAAATAAAACAAGCGTGATTAACTCTATTTTAAAAAAAATTATTACCAAGAGGTTTTACTGTAGACAAATTTTATATGTTGAAAACCTTGAAATTTGTCAATTAATCTTTTTATAGTTTTTCCTTTTTTTTACCATATATTCCATTTATATTTGGTAAGCATGATCTAGAAATCCCTCACAATAATGATAATTCTCTCAAATAATCCTGTTTCTAGTTTTTTAAAAACTAGAAACATAGCATTTTATTTAACTTTATTTCTAACAAGTGTTTTTAGCACTTTTAAGTTGTACAAGTCGCGACAATATTCAACAAGACTTTTTGAAGTCGCTTTTTTAGGAGCCGTTTTCATAACGGAATACAAATCCATTCTTGATGGTAATTTAAGCACTTTTGTAAGTGTATTAATGTTAATCCTATTTCTATTTTATTCTTTTTTATCCGTTAATTCTTTTATGATCAAGAAAAAAGGGTTAGACAAAGTAGAAAGTATTGAACAAATAATAATTTCAACTCTATCTACAAGTAAAGAAACATTCTCTTTTTTTTGCTAAGTCAATAGACATTATTCTTTTTCGGTAGGTTTTCCCTAAAAATCTTCAACAAAATCTCAAAATAAACACAATAATAATTACCTCTATGTAACCAAAGCCATAAACCAATATGAAATCATATAAAGAACCTACATATCAGGAGTTGGAAAAACGAATTTATGAATTAAAAAAAGATGAAAATCGTTTTTACATGCTGTTACAAGCATCTGAAGATATGATTACCATACATAAACCTAATGGGGAGTATATCTATTATAATGCACCAACTTGCTATGCAATAACTCCTAAAGATATAGTGGGTAAAATGCCCAATGATCTTTTTGATAAAGACGTTTCTAATATTCTTCTGAATGCGTTTGAAAAAGTAAAGAAAACAGGTAGAAGTAAAACGATAGAAGTATTTTTTGATTGGTTAGGAGAAAAAAGATGGTTTTCAGAATACATCTTCCCTTTTAAAAATGCTGATGGAGAGGTGGTAGAAATAGTCAAAGTATGTCGAGATATACATAAGAATAAAATTGCAGAACAAGAAATCGAAATTCAAAACAAAGCACTTATTGAAAATAAAAAGGAGCTAGACCTTCAAAACGAAAAACTATATGAATTAAACAATGCTTTAAATCATGCGCAAAAATTAAGTCATGTTGGAAGTTGGCAATGGGATATGGCCACAGACAAAGTCGAATGGTCTGATGAAATGTATAATATTTATGGAGTAACTAAAGAGAGTTTTCACCCTTCTAATGAGAATGTAACAAATATAGTGTTACCTGAAGATTTATATAAATTGGAGCAAGGTATTCAAGCGTTGCTGGTTGATGAAATGTTTAATCCTTTTGAGTTTAGAATAAAACGTCCGTCAGGAGAAATCAGAAACTTATTCATTATAGCTCTTACAAAAAATTCTCAAGAAAGTATTTTCGGAGTAACTAAGGACATCACTGAGCAAAAAAAGATTGAAGAAGACAACTTAAAAACTAAATTAAGGTTAGAGAAAATTAGTAATGATTTAAATGAAGCGCAAAAAATAGCACATGTTGGAAGCTGGTTATTTGATCCTGCAATTCAAAAAAATGAATGGTCAGATGAAATGTTTCACATTTGGGGCTTCGACTCAAAAAAAGATGCTCCAGAACATCACTCTATCATTAAACGAATTCATACAGATGACTTAGATTTATTTAATCACACTATTGATAAAGCTGCTAATCTAGGAGTTTCATACGATATTGAACTTCGAATTTGCCTTCCCAATGATGAGCAAAAAACGATAAGAACTATTTGTAAACCCGTATTGGGAGATAATGGAAAGGTGATTAGTTTAACAGGAACGAATCAAGACATTACTACACAAAAACTATTTGAAGAGGCTCAAGTCAAGCATCAAAGACTTAAAGCAATTGGAGAAATGTCTTCTTCTATTGCCCATGATTTCAATAATTCACTACAACAAATGATGGGGAATTTAGAAATTATCAAATTTCAAAAACATTTATCAGATGTTGCTCTTGAACGTTTAAATAGTATTGGGACTATTATGAGTGATGTGGCAGGTAGAGTCAATGCATTGCAGAAATTTGGCGATACTGAACATGATGACAAAGACATCAAACTTATTGATTTTAATACATTGATTGAAGAAAGCTTAAACCAGTCACGCCCACTCTGGAAAGATGGCATGGAAAAAAAAGGATTGAAGATAAATGTAATAACAGATTTCCAAGATATTCCTAAAATTAGTTGTAATAACGGGGAGTTAAAATCTGCTGTCTATAATTTAATTAAGAATAGCATTGAAGCAATGCCAGAAGGAGGAGATCTTATTATTAAAACAAGTTCAAGTGCTGAGCATGTGTTTGCAACTTTTACTGACACAGGTTTAGGTATGGATGAAGAAGTCAGGTTAAAAGTATTTGAACCATTTTTCACTACAAAAGGGTTTAGATTAGGGAGAGGTTTAGGAATGAGTGGCGTTTATAGCATCCTGAAAAAATACAGTGGAAACATTGTTGTTAAATCCTCTGAACTACTTAAAGGGTCTACCTTTGAAATTGCTTTTCCAATAGGGCAGCAAGATGAAACTAAAGTAGTTAGTAAAAATGTACGGAAAGAAAAAAAGTCATTTAATGTTTTGTGGGTAGATGATGACCACATTATAACCGAAGATATTGGTGAGTTGGTTGAACTAATTGGTCACAAATGTACTATTGCAAATAGTGGAAAAAATGCTTTAGAATATCTTCATAAAAACACCTATGATATTGTATTTACAGATATTGGTATGCCCGAAATGAACGGCTTGGAGTTAATAGATGCTATTAGAAATAATTTTGGAAACAAAATAAAAATTGTAACCGTGACCGGATGGGCTATTGATAAGAAAGCTAAAGAGGAGCATGATATTGATTTTGTTCTACAAAAGCCTTTTACATTGGATGACCTTGAAAGTTTACTTATGGAACTATAAGTTTACTTTAAAACAAAGCACATAGCCATAACAATGTGTATGATCAATTACATAATTCATGAATTCTTATAATAACCTTCACAGATCTTCCAATTTAGATTAGCCATATTGGTTAATTTTCAATGCAATTAATCATACATTAAATATTGTAATTTACTCAAAAACAGATTGGAAGCATTTAATTAGGATCCTTTCTGTTTATCGTCTTTTGATTATGTTTTTTTCACTAAGAATAAATAAAAAACATTAATGTTAAAGTACTCCTTTCTAAATAAAACTATTTTTTAATTAAAAAAGAATCCCCCCTTAAGTGTACCTTTAAGAGAGGTCAATATTTAAGGTGTACATTAATATAAAAATAATTGCTATAGTGATCTAATAAATTGATTACCAATCATAAATATTAAATTATTTCTCTCTTTTTATCTTAATTAGAAAAATTAAGAAAATCACCTATTGAGTGACTTTACATTGTTAAATATATTTGTTGTGTACTAATGGGTTATACATTTATTTCCCTTTAGGCTTTTAAAAAAAATATTTACATAAATCCTCCGGTTATGAGAAAAATACTATTAGTTTGTAGCTTTATGTTTACGCTTTATAGCTATGGACAACACAACTTAGAAATCTCTCTACAACAAGATATAAGACTGTTTTTAGTTGGAGATCAAAAAGGAAATGATCCTTTAACCATTAATTTTTTATCGAAGGTTGAAATTCCTGTTTACAATCTTAAAAAAAACCATTTATCAACTTATTTTTCAGTAGAGTACGCTGATTTAGTTGGAAAAAACTACCAGCGTTATGCTTTAGGAGCAGGATATGTTGTTAAAAGTATTTATAGAAGAATTGGTGCAGGTGCCTACTTAGATTTCGGTAAAATATACAGAAAAAAACAAGGCTATTTTAGCTATAGTCTTAGTGGTGAGCTTAACTACAAGATAAATAATCGATTAAAATTTATTGTTACACAACAGCTTACACACAGAAAAGATTTAAAAGTGCTTTATAACGTAAAAAATGAATATATAATTAGTGGTTTTGCTGGGTTGAAATATAGTATGTAAACCCTACTAACACTTTGTTATATAAAAATAATAGAGGAGAAGGACATTGTTCTAGAGATAAGGGGTCTCTTTAACTTTCTCCTATCTCCTTTTCTTTCCAAAGGAGAAGGAGAATTGTTCTAGAGATAAGGGGTCTCTTTAACGTTCTCCTATCTACTTTTTGGTCATATAAATCTTATTGTAAACCCAGTAAAACATCTAACCAATATTAAGAAAGTGTTGTTATTATTTCTTTCCTTTTTTTTTTGTAAATTACTGATAGAAAAGAAATAAGAAAACTACCTATTGAATAGCTTTGCTTTGTTAAATATATTTGTAGTGTAGAAATTATTAAATAAGAGAATTTCTTAATAATCTAAAACCAAATTAATATTACTTTTGGTTATGTAAAAAGCTAGACCTTTTCCCCCAAAAAGTTTAGCTTTTTTTATTGATAAGATTTGTGAAAATTAATTATTTATTAGAACTCTCTTTCGTTTAAAGAAAAACTACTTTTTAGGCAACCTTTTTAATAGCTTCAATTAATTCATCAAAGTCTTTAGCTTTATCAAAAAAGGCAAACGCTCCATATTTTAAACAAATTTGTTTTAGCTCTGTACTTATAGAAAAAACAAAAACTTTCGTTTCTATTTTTTTTTCTTTAAGCCATTTCAATAGTTCTACTCCATTTCCATCTGGCAATCTCAAATCGAGTACCACAAATTCAAAATTAGTATCATTCAAAAAAGAAATTGCTTCTTGTAAAGATTCTGTTAACCGTATATCTTCTATACTAAGCTCTATAGCTGCTTTAAATATCTTCTTTCCAATAAATGGATTATCTTCTACTATTAATAAATTATTTAATGTTGGTCTCAAAATTAAGGTTTTATTTGGTAGATAAATTATTAAGGGAGATAGGTAAATATAAGCGATTTTTATTGATATTTATATAAGCAAAATGCTTACTATTTTATTTGCTTAAAAAAAGAGTATCAAAGCTACAATTATTAAATATCCAACGTAGTTAGTCCTTTTTGAATTGCATATTTTGTCAATTCAGGAATGGTGTGTAAATCTATTTTTTTCATAATATTAGTTCTATGAACATCAACAGTTTTTGAGCTTAAAAATAATATTTCTCCTATTTTTTTTGAGGAATTACCTTCTGCAATCAATTGTAAGACTTCTTTCTCTCTAGAGCTCAATTGAGTTTTCTGCAAAGTTCCCCCCTTCTTAAGTAGGGCTAGAAACTCTTGATTGATGTCTTTTGAGAGATACTTTTTATTATGCATTACTGTAGTAATTGCTGCAATCAATTCATCAGCATCTCCGTCTTTTAATAAGTAGCCTGAAGCACCTGCATTAAACATACCTTGAATAAATTGCTTACTAGAATGCATAGAAAGGCCTATTATTTTTATATCTGGATGGATTTTGTGAATTTGTACTGCAGCTTCTATACCATTCAAATCAGGCATTGCAACATCCATAACAATAACATTTGGTAATAGTTTTGAACATGTTTTTATTGCTTCTCTTCCATTGGATGCTTCTCCAATTACATGCATATTTGACCTTTGTTCTATAATGTTTCTCAAGCCATCTCGAAGTAATTTATGATCGTCAACTAATATTATTTTAATTTCGCTTGTATAAGTCATGCAGATAAAGGTATAAAAAATTTAACAGTTGTTCCTGTACTTATTTCTGATGCTATCGTAAATTTCCCTTGTATATTTCGGATACGCTCTTGAACGGTAAACAAGCCAAAACCTGAATAATCATGGAGGTTATTTAATATAGAGGTATCAAATCCAATACCATTATCATTGATAAGAATATCAAGCCCAAGTTTGTTTTTATCAAAAGTTAAAGTTATTAAAGATGCATTCGCGTATTTTATAGCATTAGTTATTACTTCTTGTATACTTCTAAAAAGTAAAATCGATTTTCCATCATCAAGTTTAACACTAGTTACATTACTACTAAGTCTACACTCGGTTTTGTGAGTCGCTTCTACATCTTCAAGCAGCCAATTTACTGCATCAATAATACCAAACTGATATAGTATCGGTGGTGAAAGTTCATAAGTGATTTTACGGCTATTTTCTAAAGCTTCAGAAATATGGGTTTCAATAAATTGCAAATCTTCAACAATCATCTTCACCTGTGGATTTTTTTTCAACTCATTAATTCTCATTTTTGAAATAACTAAAGACTGGCTAAGGTGATCGTGTATGTTTGTAGCGATTTCTTTTTTTTGTTTTTCTTCAACCAAGGTGATTTCAGTGGTCAATTCCTGAAGGGATGTTTGATATCCTTGAATCTCGGTAACATCTCTAGCAGAAGTAACAAAATAGCTGATTTTTTCACCTTTGTAGACGGGAGATGCTAAAAACTCTAACCAAATAAAATGTCCTTTTTTATGACGAGCTCTAAAAGTATAAGCATCCATCTTTTCCTTACTAGTAAATACTTTATTCTTAATTGCATCTATTAAAGACTGTATATCATCTTTATGGACTATACCAAATACTTTTTTACCCAAAAACTCTGATTGTTCATATCCTAATAGGTTTTTTAAAGAAGGACTGATATATCTAAAAGAGCTGTCAGGTTCTTGTAAACAGATTAAGTCATTGGAATGATCAGCCAGTAGGCGATACATCTCTTCGGCTTTTTCAATTTCACTCCTTATTAGTTTTTGTTCTGTAATATCTTGTGACACCCCTCTTCTACCAACAATTTCATTTTTATTATTCCAGATGGGTTCTCCTATATTTCGTATCCAATGTTTTTCGTTTTTTAAATTGGTTATCTGTAACTCAATATCAAAAGGAACTCCTTTAGTATCGAGTGCTGCTGATGCTTTGGCAAATTTTGTTCTTGATTCTTCATTAAAACAATTAAGAATTACATCAATTTCTGGCACACCTTCTTCAGGGTCAGTACCAAAAATTTGATGAACAGCTTCAGACCAGAAAAGTGTATCGGTTTGCTTATTGTATCTCCAGTAGCCTATTTTTGCCATTCTACCAGCTTCTTTTAATGAATACTCCTTTTCTTCTACTAATTCATCTATATTCTCTTTAATTAATTGTTGTTTTTTTAATTTACTTTTTACAACTTTTATTAACTCATCTGTGTTAATAGGTTTTACTAAATAATCATCTGCCCCCATATTCATGCCCTTCCTTAAATCTGGTAATTCCCTTTTTCCAGAAAGAAAAATAAATGGAATTGATTGGGTGGTTGGTGATTTTTGAAGTTCAGCTAATAACTGGTATCCGTTTAATTTAGGCATTAAAACATCTGAAAGGATCAAATCTGGCAATTCCTTTTTTGCTTTTTCTAATCCCTGTGTGCCATTTTCTGCCCAAATTACTTCAAAATCTTCGAACAGAAGGATTTCACAAATTTCTTCTCGTATATTTTTTGAGTCTTCAACGACTAAAACTTTAGACATTATTAGTTGTTTTTTGGGAGATTGAAGTAAAATATTGTCTCTCTATTTGGAATGCTCTTTATCGATATTTTCCCTTTGTAATGAGAAATTATTTTTTCAGCAATATTTAATTCAACACCTATAGCTTTATTTGATTTAACTACTTGAAAATCTTCGAATACTTTTTTATGGTATTTTGGAGTTACTCTAACATAATCGTATTTAATTGAAAAAACATACTCTTTTTCTTTTGTTTCACATCCTAATTCAATTAGACCAATTTTTTTATCAATTTGGCTCACAGCTTTCTGTATTAGAATTTCAAATACTTTTTCCAACATATTTTCATTAGCCATCAGTGTAGGTAGCTCACTATTTATTGAAATTGTGATATGAGAAGGTTCTTTTATTCCATTTATAACCCGTTCAGCCATAGTATGAATGTTAAGAGTGTTTGACTCTATTTGACCTAACTTACTCCACTTTTCGTTAATCTTAAGATTAGAATTTTCGAAATTGTTAGTTTTTTCTAGTTCTTCTTGAGTCCACGTCAATAGTTCTGAAACGTTTACATTTACTTGTGAAGACTTTAATCCATGTAAAATTAAATCAGAATAATTATCTAGTTGAGTTTTTTGGTTTTCAAGAGTTTTTAGTAGCTCTTTCGTTTTATTAATATTTTTTTCATCTCTAATTAACTTCTTTTTAATTTTATTTTCAATAGCATTCACTAAATCAGTAGTATCTATTGGTTTAGTTAAATAATCTTCAGCTCCTAGATTCATTCCAATTCTAATATCTTTTTTTTCTGCTTTTGCAGATAGAAAAATCAATGGAATATTCATAGTTTTAGAGTTGTTTTGTAATTTTTCAAACATTTCAAAACCGTTAAGCACAGGCATAAGTATATCTGAGACAATAAGATCTGGATTCTCTTTTAGAGCTATTTCAAAACCAATTTTTCCGTTTTCAGCCTGGAAAACGACATAATCTTCCATTAAGAGAATATCGTTAATTTCTTCTCTTATACTCAATGTGTCTTCTACAACTAATACTTTATACATAAATATCTATTTATTTATTTTTGGGATTTTCACAATAAAGGATGATCCTTTCCCTACATTACTCTTAACAATTATTTCACCTCCAATTGTATCTATTGCTTCTTTTACAATTGACAAACCAAGACCTGTTCCTTGAATTAAATCAACATTTTTTCCTCGAGCAAAAGGCTTAAATATATTTTCAATCTCTGTTTTGGGAATTCCTATACCGAAATCTGTAACCGAAATAAGTATGTTTTCTTTTTCGGATGACAATTCAATAGTAACTTTATAAGCATCTGGAGAAAATTTTATAGCGTTACTTAATAGGTTGGTAAAAATATTTCGTCCCATATTTTTATCAATGAAAATATCCCCAGCTTTTAATTTCTCTTTATCAATTAGCAATATGTCGTGTGATTCTCTGAAGGAACTATAAACCTCTTTAATAACTTCATCAATAAAGTCTCCAAGATTTATATTTAAAGGCTTGTATCTAACTTCACCTGAATTTGCTTGACCAACAATTAAAACATCGTCTAATAAATTTGTCATATGCAGAACTTGGTCTTCTATTTTCATTAGTTTTCTCTCTCTCATAATTGGTTCCATTTTACCCCAGTATTTTTTAAGAGAGCCAGCAGCAAAATTAATTGCAGATAATGGAGTTCTAAATTCATGAGATGCTGTTGAAACAAATTTCGATTTTAATTCGCTTAGTTCTTTTTCCTTATTTAACGATTCTTCTTGAAAAGCAATTTTTGCGTTAGCATAGGATAATTCTTTTACTCGTTCTTCTTTATCTTTTAAAGTAGCTTCATATTCATTTCGTGCTGTAATATTAACAATTGAAGCCATTACATGGTTTCCTTCAGAAGTTTTAATTGTGCTTAAGCCTATTTCAGAAGGAAACTCTCCTCCATCTTTCCTTAAAGCATATAACTCTTTTCCTTTTCCCATTACTCTGGTTTCTGGGTTGACTAAAAACTTATTTCTAATTTTTATGTGCTCATTTTTATAACGTGTTGGAATTAAAATTTCCACTTTTTCACCAATCAATTCTTCTGAAGTATATCCAAATTCTATTTCAGTTTGTTTGTTTAACAGGACGATTTCTCCTTTAGAATTCACTAAAATGATTGGATTTGGAACAGATTCAACAACTAAACGAAATTGTTCTTCCTTTTTTATACGTTCTGTAATATTTTGTCCTACACCAATAACTCCAATAATCTCTCCATTAGCATCACGACGTGCACTTGAGTTTAATAATATCATTACACGCTGTCCCTCTTTGTTTATTAGCGGGAACTCAAAATTGGCAGTTTCTTTTCCTCTTAGTGCTCCGAATAATACTTTTTTCACAGGCTTCCTGTAATTTTCAGGGACATAGACTTTTACTATATTTTTTCCTATTACCTCCTCTTTTTTATATCCAGTAATTTTTTCAGAAGCGATATTCCATTCATTAACAAGCCCACTATTATCTATTCCAAAAACAGGTGCGTTGGCGCCATCTATAAAGTGGGTTAAATTAGCATTAATTACTTCTTTTTCTTTCGCTAGTCTATTTTCAATAATATATGAAGAATATAGGCTTTCTGTCAATTTATTAAAAGCCTTGTAAAGACGTCCTATTTCATCGGTACTACTCCTCTTTATATTTATCGGTTTTTTGTCAATTTCAAAATTAGAGATCGCTTTCTCAAGCTCAATTATTGGTCTCGAGATTGTGCGGGAAAAAAGAATGACCAATACTATCAGAATTGAAGTTATAAGAAGAAAAGCAAGAAAGGTCTCTAAAGTCATCTGATAAATTGGCTGCATTACTTCACTGTAGGAAACGGTAGAGATTAGGGACCACAACCCACCGTCAGCTCCACGCTTGAGGAGTGGTGCGTGTGCTAATATAGTTTTTATGCCTTTCGCATTTTTATAAATGTAAAAGTTGCTTTTGCCCTTTTTAAATGCTAGGGGTAAGTCCTTTGCCAATAATTCAGTCCCTGTCTTCAAAGCCAGACTATCTGATGTTAATATAACATTATTGCCGTCTAGGATGTAACTATATCTATTCTTATATGCTTTTTTATCAGCCTTAAATAGCCTTCTTTTTAGATTTTTTAAATTAACTAAACCTACTAATCTACCAATTACGTTTCCGTCTAAATCAATTACAGGGCTTAATAATTCGACATTTAAAGGGGAGCTTTTTATCGATTTATTTTGTGAAGATAGACTCATGGGTGAAGTATACACTCTTTTATGCCCTTTGCTATTTATCTTTTCAAATTTACTTTCTATATCAGGATCTATCTGAGAAATGTTTAGCCCAATAAATTTCGAATCTGATGAAGAAAGAATAGTTCCGTTTTTTTTAAAAAAAAAGAGGTTATCATAAAAAGAAAATTCATTTACTTTTTTTGATAAATATTGAGAAATAATTTCATTAGAGCCTATGCTAAATACGGGACTGCTACTTAAAATATCAAAGGTTGTTACTTTTTGAATTATGAAATTATTTACAGATTTTGCTGAATTCTGTATATTATCTTTAAGCTTGTTTCCTTCTTCTTGCTCAAAATACATCCGTATAGAAAAATAAGAGACAATCATTATACTTATTGCAAGTACAGAGGATGAGGTGATAAAGGCAATTTGAAGTTTTGGACGAATTTTCATTTATTATTGTATTTTCATGGCATAGAGCTACAGGAGGATAAAATTTACATCGATAATTTAAGTATTATTTTGGGTGTTTTAAGCTTGAGGTAAGATACCTATAATTTATTTGATTAAATAGTTAGAAACCATTTTATTTATTACCAACTATGTTTCTCCCTACTTAGAAAAAAAACATTAAAGAAAACGAATTTGGGTAATCATAATTTTCTGTTATAATTCTATCATGTTTTTTTCATCAACTCGCTTACACACAGATAATTAAAGTGATTCAACAATCATTAAATAGATATAAACAACAACAATGAAGCTTCTTAAACACACTTCAAACAACGTGAGATTATTTCCGTAATAACCTGATTACAAATCACTTTAAACTTAAAAACACATGCTTCATTTTAATTCAGCATCTATAATACCAAAGATTTATTTCGAAACCTTATTGTATCAATAATGTAGTTGCATCATTTCCCATATTATAATACTCGATGAATTGTATAGAAAAACATGTAATACCTATAATCAATATTGAAATGAAAACTCTTTTCCTTTTTCATTTTTATCAAATATAAAGTCAATTCTAATCTTAGAATATTTATTTTTGTTACATGAACAAAAACTATTCTATTTCTGAACTTAATGCTATTGCAAAAGAAATTTTGTCAACTGCAAAAAACAATGCTTTATTGTTTTACGGAGAAATGGGTGCTGGTAAAACAACCTTAATTAAAGAGTTATGTAAAGAATTAGGAATAGACGATGTTGTCAGTTCCCCCACTTTCTCGTTGGTAAATGAATATCACACTAATAAAGATGAGATTGTATATCATTTTGATTTCTATAGAATTGAAGATGAAAATGAAGCATATGACATCGGAATTGAAGATTATTTTTACTCAAATGCATGGTGTTTAATTGAATGGCCGCAGAATATCGAAAATTTACTACCTTTAGAGTCAACTGAAATTCATATTTCGGTCTTAGAAAATGGTCAACGTAACATTCAACTAAAATAATATCTATGAGCCAATACTCTCCATTTAGTAAAGAAGAATTGATTCCGCAAGAAGAAATGCTGGAAATTAAAAAGCAAAAAGGAGAATTATTTATCGGCTTACCTAAAGAAACTCATTTTGAAGAAAAACGTGTTTGTTTAACTCCAGATGCCGTTGCTGCTTTAACAACTCAAGGACACAGAGTAGTCATTGAAACTGGTGCAGGAGAAGCAGCTAACTTTAGCGATAAAGATTATGCAGATGCTGGTGCAAAAGTTTCTTATAATGCTGAAGAAGCTTTTGGTTGTAATATTGTTTTAAAAGTTGCACCACCAACGTTACAAGAAATAAAACACATTAAACCGCAGAGTATTCTATTATCTGCACTACAATTAAAAACACAAAACAAAAAGTATTTCGAAACGCTTGCTAAAAAACGAATTACTGCTGTTGCCTTTGATTATATCAAAGATGAGCATGGCGTATATCCAATTGTAAAATCATTAAGTGAAATTGCAGGTACTGCTGCTATATTGATTGCTGCAGAATTATTAAGTAATAGCAATCAAGGAAACGGATTATTATTAGGAAATATTGGTGGAGTTCCACCAACAGATGTTGTAATTATTGGAGCGGGAACAGTTGGGGAATTTGCTGCCAGATCAGCATTAGGATTAGGAGCTCGAGTAAAAGTTTTTGATAACTCGATTACCAAGCTAAGAAAGTTACAACATGCTGTACATACGCCTATTTACACATCTACAATTCAGCCAAAAACATTATTAAAAGCGTTAATGCGTTGTGATGTTGCTATTGGAGCTATTAGAGGTAAAAATCGTTCACCAATTATGGTTACAGAAACAATGGTTGAACAAATGAAAGATGGCGCTTTAATTGTTGATGTTAGTATTGATAGAGGCGGCTGTTTTGAAACCTCAAAAGTAACCACACATAGCAATCCTACTTTCCAAGCCCATGGAGTTACACATTATTGTGTTCCAAACATTCCTTCTAGATATGCAAGAACAGCTTCTGTGTCTATTAGCAATATTTTTACTCCTTATTTATTAGGTATTGCAGAAGAAGGTGGATTTGAAAATGCAGCTCGTTTTGATAAAAGTTTACGAAACGGAATGTATTTTTATCATGGAATTTTAACCAGTAGAACAGTTGCAGATTGGTTTAATTTACCTTTTAGAGATATCAATTTGCTTATTATTTAGTTATTTACCTTAATTCCCCCCTATAAAAATGAGATTAAATAAATTTGTTTTTTTCTTTCTCTTAATAAGTGTCTCTTCACAGCTTATTGGTCAATCTATAACTGTAGATGATACTAAAAGTTCCAATGATCTAGTAAATTTATTGGTGGGTGGTTCTTGCGCATCTATTTCTAATATTCAGATTTCATCGAATCAATCTGTAGCATATTTTAATCAAAACGGTTCTACTTTTCCTATTTCAGAAGGAATTTTAATTCGTAGTGGTATTGCTTCTTATACGCAAGGTTCATATACAGGAAACAATTTAGATAGTGAAGTAAATACAAATTCTGATCCTGATTTATTACAGATTAGCAATAATACGGGGCAAGTTTCTCAAGTAACAGATGTTGCCTTTTTAGAGTTTGATTTTGTTCCTCCTTCAACAGATTTTAATTTCAATTTCTTGTTTTCTTCAAATGAATATGGAGAATGGCAATGTGGATTTAGTGATGTATTTGCTTTTATTTTAACCGATTTAGTAACTGGCGAAAAAATAAACTTAGCCATTGTCCCCTCTAGTGGAAATCCAATTTCTGTTAAAGAAATTCGAGACAATCAATACAATTCTTCTTGTAATTCTGTAAACCCTGAATTGTTTGGTGCTTATAATGTAAATAACCCTAGCAATTCAACAATTAATATGAAAGGCCATACGGTTGTAATGAACGCATCAGCAACAATTAAACCTAACAACCCGTATAATATTAAACTAGTTATTGGAGATTATAACGACTCTAAATACGATTCTGCAGTTTTTATTGAGGCTGGGAGTTTTGGTAATTTTATTGATTTAGGTGATGATTTTTCTATTTGTGCAGGTGAAACCAAAACCTTGGACACAGGTTTTACAAATACAACTGATTATAGCTACGAATGGAAAAAGGACACTATTACAATTATCGGAGAAACAAATCCAACGTATTCTGTTTCAGAATCTGGAACATATGATGTAATTATCACTAATATTAGCACCAGTTGTGTTATTACTGATACTATTGTTGTTACAGACTTAACAATTATTGATCCACCAGATTTAGTTACTTGTGATAATGGTTTTGCTACAGAATTTGATTTAACTCTAAATGATATTACAGCATTAGGTTTAGACCCGATAGAATATACTTTAACCTACTTTTCATCATTAGATAATTTAAACAATAACATTCCTATTCCTGTAGGTCAATTAAGCAATTATCAAAGTTTAGGAGGCGCAACAATTTATGGTAAGATTTATAATTTAAACTCTTCTGAAGCTTGTACGCAAACCGTAAGTTTTAATTTAAATACAAACTCTATTACTGCAACTAAACCATCAAGTTTTACGGTTTGTGAAAATGATATTATCGATTTAGGTTCTCAAGTTAATAGTCAGATTTTAAATGGATTAAACCCTAGTAATCACCCAATTACATTTTTCACAAGTTTAGAAGATGCGCAAAACAATACAAATATAATTCCAAATTCAGAACGATATCCAATTCCTAATAATGCCAATCCGTTTTCAATTTGGGTACGATTAACAGAAGACAATACTGCACAATGTTTTGATATCACAGATTTTACAGTAAACGTAAATCCGAATCCAGAGGTGGATTTTTTAGATAGCCAATACAGTTGTTCTAGCTACACGTTGCTTCCGTTAACTAATGGAAATTATTTTACTGGAGAAAATGGGACCGGAACTCAATTAAATGCTGGAGACATCATTACTGATACAGCTGAGATTTTTATTTATAATGAAGAAAATGGCTGTAATTCAGAAACAAGTTTTATAGTAACAATCATAGAAGATTATACATTTGAAACAGAGTATTGCAGTGAGTTTGTAGTACCTAACCCAGATGTAGGAGATTTTTATACAGCACCAAATGGACCTAACGGAACTGGAACATTAATAAGTTCTGGAACGGTTTTCACAACAAACCAAACCTTATATTTTTATTTTGATCAATGTGTAGATAGGCAATTTGACTTTATTGTTTATCCTTTACCATTAGTAGACGCTCTAAACAACACAACCACTTGTTTATCATACACTTTACCAGTACTAACCAACGGGAATTATTTTACTGAGGAAGACGGAAATGGAACGCAATTAAGTGCAGGAAGTTTAATTACAAGCTCACAAACGCTTTACATTTATAATACTGATGTAAATTCGTGTACAAACCAATCTTCTTTTGATATTACAATTGTAGATACAAGTATTTATCAAAATCTATCTTCTTGTGGTAGTTATACAGTTCCAGCAATTCCAATTGGTGATTTCTTTACACAACCAAATGGGCAAGGAACAAAATTTAACCCAGATGATGTAATTACCAATTCACAAACTATTTATTTTTATACTCCTACTGACAATGGCTGTGCAGATAATATTCCTCTTGTTATTACTATAAATCCAATTCCGTTTGTAGATTCTTTAAATGATTTTGTTACCTGTATAGATAACCTTATGAGTTTACCGAGTCTAACTAACGGAAACTATTATACAGAATCTGGTGGATTAGGAACACAATTAAATACTGGAGATGTTATTACAACTACGCAAACAATTTATATTTATAATTTTGATGGAACCTGCCCTAATGAAACTAGTTTTACAGTAGAAGTAAGACCGCTGCCTCTAATAGATAGTTTTACAGACATCTTTAGCTGTAATCCATATATATTACCTCTTTTATCAAATGGGAAGTATTTTACTGAATCTGGAGGAAATGGAACCCAATTAAATGCTGGAGATATTATTTCTTCTGATCAATTAATATATATCTATAATGAATATGATGATTTACAAGCTTGTAATAATGAAGCCTTTTTTACCATATATATTTTAGGTGTAACTATTGATAAACCTGAAGATGTACAGGCGTGTGACTCATATATTTTACCTGCTTTAAATAACGGAAAGTATTATGCCTCATCGGGAGGAATTGGTCCAGAATTAAATGCTGGTGATGTAATTACAACTACGCAATCTATTTATGTGTATTTAGGAAATGGAAGTCGCTTTTACTGTAGTGACGAACATCTATTTACAATTACCATTTCTACAACACCAAGTTTACCTGTTTATGACAATATTGAAAGTTGTGATAGCTATACATTGCCAAACCTTACCTTAGCAGGAAATAACATTAACTACTACAGACAACCAAATAAAGTTGGCTTAATTACCTCTTCAGACTATACCATAACAGATGTAGGAACTCAAACAATCTATGTGTATACTTCAACAATTGAAAATGACAATTGTTTTGATGAAACGCAATTTAATTTGACTATTCACCCGTTACTAGATTTATATATTGAAGGCGGAGTTATTTGTGTTGATTCAGAAACACAACAAACTTTAGATCCTTTTATATTACAATCTGGCTTAGATCCAGCAATCTTTACGGTGAATTGGTATTTCGACAATCAATTGGTTGGCACAGGACCAAATCATGCAGCAACAAAAGCTGGAATTTATTCTGTAGAAACGATTAAATTAACACCAGATGTTGGAGCAGCTTGTAATTATAATCCAACACAAGTAGAAGTAAAAGCTTCAATTCCGAAAGCTGAAATTTTCTTTTTAACCAGCTCCTTCTCCACCCTAGCCAATATTAGAGTCGATTTTATTGAAGAAGGTTTTGGTACTTATGTATTTAAATTAGATGATGGTAGTTATCAAACAAGTAATTTGTTTCACAATTTAGAATTCGGAAATCATACGGTTTACATTAGAGATACCTCAGGTATTTGTAGCACCCCACTAGTTCTTAATTTTAGAGTTATGAATTACCCTCATTTCTTTACACCAAACAATGATGAAGAAAATGAAACTTGGAATATCCCCGACTTAGTAAATCATCCCGAAGCAGTGATTACTATTTTTGATAGATATGGGAAATTAATTACACAAATTACCCCTACAGACCAAGGTTGGAACGGAAACTATAAGAATGGTTCAAAAGCTCCTTCTACAGATTATTGGTTTACAGTTAACTTTGTATTTCAAGGAATACCAGCAACCTATTCCTCAAATTTTTCTTTAATAAGAAACGACTAAATAATAGATAGATTCAGAAATTACTACTAATTTTGTAATCAAAATTATTCACAATGCAATTACTAAAAAGAATAGGTTATTTTTTAATTGGAGTTTCAATTAGTTGTGTTGGAGTTTATTTTTTCTGGCAAAAGAAACAAGCTACTTTTGATTACGGAATGGATGCTAGAACTTTAAAAACAATTCGAATCAGAACCAAAGTATATTCTGATGAAGCACTAACCGTTTTAGCGAACAATAAATTAGATTCTTTAACAATAGAGGCCATTCTTAAAAATGGTGATGTTAATTTTGGTAAAAGTAAACCAAGAATTAAACCTTGTCAAGAATATTATATTACGGGTAGAGATAGTTTAAAAAACATTCATTTGTACATTAAACGTTGTGACTCTGTTGCTACCATTCAAAAAGTAATGATTCAATAGTTAGCAATTTTTATACTTATCATACAATCCTACTCCATTTAAAATCATAGGAATAATTTTTTCTAAACGTTTCAATTGTGTCGCTTCTCTTTTTGCTTCGTTGATATAATCTGTAAACTCTCTCTTTTTAGTTAGGCCTAGCTCTTCAAATTTTGATGTTAATACATCATTTGCACTTAATGCTTCTTGAAATAACGGATGAATGACAATAGGCTTAGAGTTCTTTTTATTTGGCTTGATAATGTTACCGCTTTCTTGATTATCAATTGCTTCTAATATATAATCTACAATCAATTGTGAATTAATTTCTTCAATAGAATGAAATCGCCATTGGCGCATTGCATTCGTTTTTCCTTCTTGAGCATTTACTAATAGCTTACGGGTGTCTTTTAATGTTCCTCCTTGAAAAAACCACAAACCCACATAGCTTTTAAAAGCAGATAAACCAACAATGTTTTTACCAGCTGCTGTATATACTGGCGCTCCCCATTTTACTGTTTCTTCCAATCCGCAAGAAATCACTGCTTCTCTAAGCATTTCTAATTCCGATTTCCAGTCTGCCTTTTTCTCTATATAATCCGTAACTTCCTTCATAATATAACTATATATTTGATAAAAATAATGAATTTAATTTTTTATAAATTAGTAAAATAAATATTTCTATTATGCAATACAACGCCAATTCTGTGGATGAATACATCCATCAATTACCTGAAGATAGAAAAGAAGTGATCACTAAACTTAGAGCTACCATACTTAAAAACTTACCCAAAGGGTTTGTAGAGCAAATAAATTACAACATGCCTGGTTATGTGGTTCCACATTCACTATATCCAGGTGGTTATCACTGTGACCCTAAATTACCATTACCTTTTATGAATATTGCTTCTCAAAAAAACTTTGTTGCCTTGTATCATATGGGAATCTACGCCAATCCAGAAATTTTAGCATGGTTTACAACCGAATACCCAAAACATTGCAAACGAAAATTAGATATGGGAAAAAGTTGTGTCCGCTTTAAGAAAATGGATGACATTCCGTATGAACTAATTGGCGAATTGGTGCGAAAAATGACATCCCAGCAGTGGATTGAAATGTATGACAAAAATGTAAAAAGATGATAAATATTACAAAATCAACACAAATTTTATTTGCAATCATTTTTTTCTTTAGCTGCGCATCAATTTCTAATCATAAAAGTGGAAATTATTTCAAAATGAAAAAAACTGGAATAATGGATACAGTAACAGTTAATATTTCTGGAAAAGTATATGAACTTTATGAGAATTTCGGTTTAAAAGGCGCTGAAATTGAGTTATCAAATAATAAAAATTCATATTCTAAAATCTGTGGAGAAACCGGTGAGTTTAAATTTAAACATATAGCTTCAGGAAAATATAAAATCAAAAGAAAATATCTTGGGTATTTCACTTTCAGTGACTCAATTGAAATAAAATCCGGTCAAATTATTAAACTAAAAATAGGTCTTGGAACTTATGAATAAAAAAACTACTTCATTATTTCATTATGATACCGTTCTGTAATTTTCTCTATACTTTTAATCGATTTTTGAACCCAATCAAAATACAATAACT
>MAAC01018652.1_pt1 | contig 28435 bp, 27 predicted proteins | sample 1115981 | NCBI WGS metagenome assembly MAAC01 (sample SAMN04961126, study PRJNA320927) | seawater metagenome | isolation source: sample BD02T64 sea water enriched with oil for 64 days | place: USA:Gulf of Mexico | collected 2013-07-27
AACCACCTGGGTTCATGACAATCCCATCCCATCTATCTTCGTGCAGTTTATCTAAAATAGATCCTTCATGATTACTTTGAAAATATTCGAATTCTACCTCCAAAAACTCTTTTTCTAATTTCGAATAATAGGACTCAAAATCTGAAATGCCATACAGCTCAGGCTCTCTCTTTCCCAATAGATTTAGATTGGGCCCATTAAGAATTAATAACTTCATATTACGAATATTTGTTTAAAGCCTTTAAGTGACGTTCTTTCAATTCTTTTATTAAACTCTTGGGTTGCATTACTTTGACTTCATGCGCCCAGCCCGACAGTAATTGAATTAATTCAAATGTAACAATGATTTGTAAAGAAACAATTCCACCTGTTTCTGTTAATTCTATTTCTTGGCTATGATGAATGGGTTGTGAGTCAATGTATTGAATTAATACCGAGTTGCATTCAAATTTAACGTGTTCGGCTTTTAACTTCGGATTAGCGGTTATTCCTAACGAATTTTTAAAAAATTCTTCAGCTTTAAATTCAGCGGAGCGTTCAAACTTAGCATCTAATAGCGTCACATTCGCCATACGTTCCAATCCAAAAACCTTGTAAATGCTAGCCCCCTCCTCTTCACAAATCAAATACCAACGGTTTTGGTGTTCCTTTAATAAATAAGGCTCCACCCAACGTTGTTTGCTTGCATCGGATTTAAAACTTTGATAGTTAAACCCTACCCTAACACGCTTTCGAATGGCATTTAACAAAGGGGCCAAAAATTCATTTCCGGATGCCGTTGGAATATTTTCAAATTGAATGTATTCCTTTTCATTCGTGGCATTCCCAGTAGAGAGATTTACTTTATCCAAAACCTTTTCGATGGCATTTTCGTAATCCTGAAAAATGGCTACATTTTTAAATTGCGTTAATATATTAGTCGCAAATTGAACGGCCTCAATTTCATCTTCATTCAACGGAACCTTATCTATACTATAGTCCGAATTCGCATAAAAATACCCTTTATGGGTACGACTATATTCAATAGGCGCAAAATAGCCCAAAGCTTCATCATCCTTCATGGCTCGAACATCTTTCTCAATGCTTGATTTCGAAATGGGTTTTAACAAAACATCCCCGCATTTCTCCATAATATCCTCTACTGTAGGATAAGGTTTATACTTATTACGAAGCATCTTATCAATGACATGATAGCGTATGGTGGCGAATTTATTTGCAGGCATTTTTCAACTTTTATAGGTGCAAATATAACCTCTGAAACCATGGGATAGCTCATTTTAACAAGCGCAGTGTTAATTCGATACAATTACACAACACATAAGCTAACCAACTGGTATTAAGAACTATTAGTCTCTACTAAATTATTTTATCGACTCATCTAACAACACACACCCCCCTGTTTAGGATGTGTTTTGCACTTCTTACAGTAAGAAATTCGCATTCCATTATTCGTTCGGCTGGCAGTATGAAATTTCTCGAAATAGGAACATCGATAGATGGGAATTATCTTTGAGTCACCTTCGTTTTATTCATATGTTTTATACTTTATTTGTAAGACCATCAACTACGTTAATAAATGAAATATATTGGACTCTTCCTTTTACTACTTCCCATCACCCTATTTGCTCAAAAGAATGAAGCTTTAACAAATATATTTTTAATTGAAGACAGCGAAATAATAATACTTGGAACCTCCAATGTCATTGATTACACCTGCAAATTACATGACCTATCCAATAACGCCAACATTCGGATCTCTAGCAAGGTGTATGGCCATACGATCAAACTAAACAATGCGGTGGTCAAATTAAAATCTAGCGGTTTTGATTGTGACCATAAAAAAATGACGAATGATTTCTTTAAAGCCATAAAAGGAGATGAGTTTCCAGAAGTATTGGTTGAGTTTCATCAATTTACCCTAATCCATGACGTATCCATTTCCCCCAGACAATACAAAATCCCTTCCAAAATATCCATCCAATTGGCTGGAGTAACCAACTATTACTCTCCTCGATTAAGTTCTTTATCTGTAAAAGAGAACGAACTCACTTTTACGGGATCGGTAAAATTATTAATGACCGATTTTGAAATAGATCCGCCAACCGCACTAATGGGAGCCATCAAAACCGCCAACGAAATTCAAATTAAATTCCGTATTACATTTAAGATCAAATAAAAAAGGCCAATTAACTTTCGTTAATTGGCCTTTTCGAATTTCGTTTGGAATTAAAACCCAATCACTGCTTCAAACATGACCCCGTTAAAATTTCCATCTTCAAATTTGGAACCTTGATATCCATCACCGGTATATGACTGGTTAACATACTCCAATTTAGCCATTACATTTTTGGTTAAAAACCATCCAACTCCTACGTTAAGACGATTTATCCCTGTAGAAAAATCATCCTTTTCGAATTCAGACCCGTATCCACTAACAGAATTGTATCTAACCCCACCATAAAACTGATCCCATGATCCAAATCTATATATCAATTCAGCCCCTAATTGTGTGTAACTACCACCTTTCATGGTATATTTATCATCAAATTTAGATTCATCATCTGCTTTATCACCCATAGCCATTTCATAAATTCCGAAAAACTCAAGTCCTTTCCATTTTACAAAAGGATTAATTTGAAAGGAATTAAATTTCTTAAAATTGGGATTGAACCTTCCACTTCTAAAATCATCATTCGCACCGGCTTCTTCCATTACATGGTAATACCTAGCCCCAGAACGATCACCTTCATAGAGCCAACCTCCGTTGTAATAACCTGGAGAAGTAATAAACGAACCTGTAATTCGAATACGAGTATCTTCATTCACTTGCTTATCCCAACCCAACTTTGCATACACGGACATTTTATTTTCCTGTCCCGAGGTAACCCTAACCGATTGATTTAAATTACCATTCGACACCCCTCCTACGATAATGAAATCGTTCGGCAAAAAAGTCAATTCAGCGAAGGCCTCTGTCGTAAATGCATCCATAATATAGTTTCCTACAAAAGGATTATAAATGGCGGAAGCATTATCAGATCTTCTAAAATGAGCATCACCGTAATTTAACTCATCCATCCCAATCCGAATGGTAGTGAAATCCATGATATTACTTAAGAACCCATCCTTAATAAAATCCAATTTATCCATTTGAATATACCCTCCTTTAACATAGGCGTCATTATGATGACGAGAAGATAAGTACGTTCTTAAATGCATTCTTAAACCATCCGCTAATTGCACATCTAAGTTTAAGTTAGCGGTAGGAAGGTTAAAATTACTTCCAAGATTCGTCAGTTCAGAAACCCCCGACAAGGAATCGGAGTTCCATTTATTTTCATGACTAATTCCTTGAAATTGCAAGGCAAAATCGCCTCCAACTCTTACTTTCAACCCTGCGAATGGCGTTTGATTATCTTTTTTGGATTCAAAAGTATTTAACCCATCATATCCGGGAGCTCTATAATATTGAACATCGGGCTGAATATCCACTTGTGCACTAAGGGATAAGGTGGTTAATGCAAACATTCCCAAAAGGGATTTCCTAATAATTCTTCTATTCATTGGTTACGTTTTAGTTTCGTTTTAGTAATTCTTTTTAGGTTATCGTAATTGGTTTGACTATTTGGAAAAAACGATATCAAACTCAAATTTCAAATCATCCCCACATTTTATGGTTCCCATCACTGCCGTAGGGGGAGCTATTCCATAATCAGTCATCTTTAAGGTACATGACCCTTTGAATTTAATTTTATTTCCTTCCACGACATATGTGGCTGGGAACTTCACATCTTGGCTCACCCCTGCTATGGTCAATGTCCCCGTTAAATGAACCTTTCCATCGGTTACCCCGTATGATTTAATTTTATAGGTAATAATGGGATGTGTAGATTCTTTTAACGCTTTATACGTATTTTCATCCATGGCACCCTTGCCACTTTTTATTCCTTTAACGGGAATATTCATTTCAATCCCAGTCACTTTAATGATTTTGGACGCTTCCAAGTCTAGGTTTAAAGTACCGGTTACATTCTCACATGTTTCCTCCCAGTCGTGTACATTAGAAGTTCCAAAAATCACCATTGAACTTTCAGAAGAAACATAGGTATACTGTGCTACCGAAACAGCTGAAACTGTTAGTAACAATAGGGTTAAAGATATTTCAAATATTCTTTTCATAGGTTCATCTATTTTTAATTTGTAACAAATCTAATTAAGTTTCCTTGAATTAAAACTGATTAAAGTCACAAAAAGAAGAAGAAATAAAAATTAGTTCTAGCCATTTTCTTCTGGGATTATAACCGAAGTTATTCACCCATATATTCATCTCATATTTTACCAAATTCTTATCCTCCTAATCCTTACTTTTGCACTAAAATAATAGAGCCATGGAACTAGGGGAATATAACAAACTACATATTTTACGATTTAGAAGTAACGGGTGTTATTTAGGAAAATATGAGGGGGACCCATCTGAAATCACAGATGACGTAGACCCATCTGAAAACCCGTTTGGAGAAGGCGTATTATTACCTCAGCGTTATGTAAAAGACACCATGAAATTGGGGGATGAACTCACCGTTTTTATTTACACGGATTCGGAAGATCGAATTGTGGCGACTACTGAAAAACCAAAAATTCTTTTACATGAATTTGCACCCCTACGGGTGAAATCGGTTACTGCGGTAGGGGCATTTATGGATTGGGGATTACAAAAAGACCTATTTGTTCCCTATGCAGAGCAGGCAAAAAAACTGGAAGAAGGGAATACCAACGTTATTTTCTTGTATTTAGATGCCGAAACAGAACGATTAGTAGGAACGACCAAAATTGATAACGTTTTAGATAACGAAGAACTCATTGTAGAAGAAAAAGAAGAAGTAAAACTTTTAATCTATAAAGAAACCCCGTTAGGATACAAAGCCATTATTAATGATGAAAACGTAGGTTTACTGTACCGAACAGAGCTTAATCGTCAAGTTAGAATTGGAGATTATCACACTGGATATATTAAAAAAATTCGTGAACTCAATAAAATTGACCTGACTTTAGATATTCAAGGATCTGAAATTATTGAACCTAGTGCAAAATCAATTTTAGTGCGTTTGCAATCGGATACTGGTTTCTTACCCTTCAATGATAAGTCACACCCGGATGATATTCGGGACGAATTTAATATGAGTAAAAAGACCTTTAAAAAAGCAATCGGTTCGTTATACAAGGCAAAACATATTGAAATTAAAGAGGATGGTATCTATCTAATTGTCGAAGATATTCTTTAATCACCTTTCTTATTTGAGTTGCATGCGTAATAAAGTAATACTAATGATTTTTGATGGCTATGGTATTGCCAAAAACCCAGCGGTTTCGGCCATTGAAAGTGCCAACACTCCCTTTATGGACTCGCTTTATGCCTCCTATCCTAATGCCCAACTAGAGGCATCCGGATTGTTTGTGGGTTTACCGGAGGGACAAATGGGGAATTCGGAAGTAGGCCATATGAACCTAGGTGCTGGAAGGGTGATTTATCAAGACATTGTTAAAATTAATAAGGAAATAAAATCCGGAGATTTTAATACGAATCCAACCTTGGTTGATGCCTTTGAAACCGCGATAAAGAACAACAAAAAGGTACATGTAATGGGCTTGTTGTCGAATGGGGGCATTCATTCGCATATCGACCATTTAAAAGCCATTTCTAGTTACTCAAAATCGCTCGGTTTCGAGCAGTTGTACTTACATGCATTTATGGATGGTAGAGATACCGATCCAAAAGGAGGAATCGGATTTTTACAAGAGATAGAATCCCATTTTGAAGCCCATACGGGGAAAGTAGCTTCCTTAATTGGGAGGTATTATGCCATGGATAGAGATAACCGTTGGGAACGGGTACAGCAAGCTTATCACTTACTCGTTAAGGGGAAAGGTGCTGAATTCACTTCTTCTAAGGATGCCATTGAAGCGTCTTATGCGCAAGGAATAACCGATGAATTTGCTCCCGCTTCTGTCCTTACAGAAAACGGTCAACCTATCGCAACCATTGAAGAAGGGGATGTTATTATCCATTTTAACTTTAGAAGTGATCGTGCACGTGAATTAACCGCTGCTTTAACGCAAGGCGTAGAAAACGAATATGGGATGGAAGTGATTCCGGTACATTTCAACTGTATGACCGTTTATGATTCCAGTTTTGAGGGCATGAATGTATTGTATCGCAAGGATAATTTGAATAATACCTTAGGTCAAGTAGTGGCAGCGGCAGGAAAAAGCCAGATTCGAATTGCGGAATCTGAAAAATACCCGCATGTAACGTACTTCTTTAATGGAGGTCGAGAAACTCCTTTCGAAAACGAAAGTCGAATATTGATTCCATCCCCCAAGGTAGCGACCTATGATTTACAACCCGAAATGAATGCAGCACAATTACGTGATTCTATTTTGGTTGAATTAAAAAAGCAAGAAGTGGATCTTGTCGTACTGAATTTCGCAAACCCGGATATGGTAGGTCATACCGGTGTATTTGAAGCGGCTATCAAAGCCGTTGAAACGGTAGATGAATGTGGCAAAGCAGTTATTGAATGTGGCTTAGAAAACGGGTATGCCACCCTTCTATTAGCGGACCATGGGAATGTGGATTGCATGAAAAATGAGGATGGATCACCTAATACAGCGCACAGTACACAACCCGTTCCATGGTTCTTTATTGATAAAAAAAGTAAGCCGACATTAAAAAACGGAAAATTGGCTGACGTAGCACCTACTCTATTAACATATTTAGGGGTGGAAATCCCCTCCGATATGGATGGAAACATCTTATTCGAATAATTTGTATTTTTCTCCTCTTTGAACACACTATAAACACCAGTAAATGAAAACTTTAAAATACATCGGATTTTCTCTTATGAGTTTAGCGATCATCTTTGTGCTATTCGGCTTATTTCAAGACCGTGAGGTTTCGGTGAGTCGTTCCATCGTGGTGAACGCACAAATTGATATTGTTTTTGACCAATTCAACGATCTTAATAAACGGAAGGTTTGGTCTCCTTGGGAAAAGCAGGATTCCACCATGGTAGCTACCTTAGGAGAAATCACCAAAGGTAAAGGGGCCAATTACTCGTGGACTTCACCTGCAAATGGAGATGGCAAACTTTGGTATACCCAAGTAGTAGAAAATCAATTAATTGAATCGGCTTTACAATTCGGTTCTCCCGAGGACGATCCTGCTCAAGGCTTAATGATTTTCACGGAGGTTCCTGACGGAGTGAATGTAACTTGGGAAGTCCATATGGATATGGGCAATAACCCAGTCATGCGGATTTTAGGCAGATACCTAGATGAAATCATTGGGGCCACTTTTGAAAGTGGACTTGCCGATATGAAGGAAATTGCAGAGAACGAAGAACCCTTACCTACTATTAGAACGGTGGCGTTAACTTCGGTCCCTTTTATTTCGACCCTTGATTCGTGCGCTATTAATGAAATGGGTCCACGTATACAACAGCATTACACTACTTTACACCGATATCTTGGGGAGAACCAATTGGCAACAGCTGGGTTTCCTAGAACGAGTTACTTAAAATGGGATGCCCCTACATCGGTCACTTTTCAACAAATGTTGATCGTTAATACGGAACATGTATCCGGAAAAGAAGGGATTATTTCGGGAATGACATATGGTGGTAAAGCCATTGTAATTCAACACCTAGGAGCTTATGAAAACCTCGCAAAATCTTGGGAAGCCATCTATGCATATGCGACCACAAATGGACTTGAATTGAATGGGGTTCCCTTTGAGGAATATGAGAACTCACCGGTTACCCAACAGGATGCTAGCCAACTGATCACCAATATTTACCTACCTATAAAGTAGTACCCACAACATTTTTAAATGGTCATCTTAAAGGTGACCATTTTTTTTACCCATAGCAATCATTTTATAGGGCTACCCTACTTTTGCGTCCCAAATTAAAGCCAATGTTACCAAAGTCGAAAATTTACATCATGGGATTAGTCACTCTATTCGGGTTCCCTGCTATAGGCTATACCATTATTGGGTTGGTAGAAGATAATCCATGGGTATTTGAAATAAACTGGACCCATCCCATGAATTTGGGAACTCAAATTCTTTCGGGCTTAGCTTTTGGTACCCTGGCTGGATTTTTTGCGTGGTGGTTAATTAACCAACGAAGCATGTTGGAGATAAAAATGAAATATGGAAAACTAATCCATAATTTCAAACTCAATTTATGGGAAATCATTTTCCTTTCCTTTTGTGCGGGAGTTGGAGAAGAGTTCTTGTTCAGAGGGGTGATTCAACCCTATTGGGGAATTTGGATTACCGCCATATTTTTTGTCGCCATTCACGGGTATTTGGATCCGAAAAATAAAAAAATGATGACTTATGGGTTAGTAATGACCTTAATTATCGGGCTTTTAGGATATATGAAAAACTACCTAGGCTTAGTAGCTCCCATGATGGCTCATTTTGCCATAGATGTTGTTTTATTATATATGTTATCCAAGGATAAGGTTTTCAACTTCACTCCCAGTCAGCCCTCCTCCCTAATGAGAGCTATGGACCCGGAAGAATTGGATAAAAATGGAACATCTCCAGAATAAAAAACCAAGTTATCTTTAAGGTATTAGTGGGGTGTGGATTAATAATGCCCCCTTGGTCACCTCCTTGCCAATTATCGATCCCAGATCGGTGCATTCTCGTGCAAAAAAACATCGAGTTCAAATCCTCAAAGTTCTACCAAACCAAGAATAGTGGAGAAGTAAAGTGGCCAGCAACCGTTACTTTCTTCTTTTAATATTCACGTCCACAAATTCAAACGTATCCCCGTCAAACAATCCTTTATCGCTCAATTTCAGACTCGGGATCACCAACAAAGCCATGAAAGATAAGGACATGTAAGGCGCTCTTAATTTACTACCCAAAGCAATGGCTCGTTTACTTAATTCCTCATAATTTTCAGCCACCTCTTCTGCCGGTTTATCCGACATTAAACCCGCCACTGGCAAGGGTAAGACCTCTACTCCATTTGCATCCACAATAGATAAGCCACCTTTATTTTCTATGATCGCATTAATCGCTTTCAAAATATCCTCATCGTCCACCCCCACTGCAATAATATTGTGCGAATCGTGTGCGACAGAACCGGCAATGGCACCGGATTTCAATCCGAAATTTCGAATAAATGCTACGGCTGGTTTGGCTTTATGGTACCGATTTACGACCACCATTTTCAAAACATCTTCGGCTACATTAGATAGCAATTGGTCTTTATGTAACCTGGCATTTCCTTGAATTTTATTCGTGACTAATTCACCGTCCAATACTTCAATAACATTCACTTTAGTCTCGGTCCCCGAAACCACCACATCCTCTAATACGATGGGCGAAATGGTAAACTTGTTAACGGTTTCAATGGGAACGGATTCCATAAAGCTCGTTCCATTTTCGGCTACTTTTCTACCAGCGATCCAAGTGGCTTTTACCCCAAAGTCGGTCAGGTTATTCACCTCAATAAAATCGGCTACATCCCCCACCTTTAACTGGCCCACTTCCAATTTGTAATGCTTTACCGGGTTGCAACAAGCCATTTGAAGTACTTTAAAAATATCTTGCCCTTTGGCCACGGCTTCTTTTACCAATTCATTGATATGTGCCCGTTCTAAATCATCCGGGTGTTTGTCGTCCGAACAAAACATCATTTGCTCAAAATGGGCATCGATTAAAGGATAAAGTGCCTCAAAATTTCGAGCAGCACTCCCTTGTCTAATTTGAACGTTCATTCCATATTTTAGCTTATCCAACGCTTCTTCAGCCGTAAAACATTCATGATCGGTTGAGATTCCTGCCGAAATATATTTTTTTGCCATATCCCCTGTTAATCCCGGAGCATGTCCATCCACAGGTTTTCCATATTTCTTGGCTAATTCAATTTTCGCAAAAACACCCGGGTCATTATTTAGTACCCCTGGCCAATTCATCATTTCCGAAACATATTTTATTTCATCCATTTGCAAAAGCTCTTCCAAATCACGGACACTTATTTCATCCCCTGCAGTTTCAAAAGGGGTGGCAGGTACACAAGGAGAAGCACCAAAAAAGAAATGAAAGGGTACTTTCCTCCCATTTTCAATCATATACTTCACTCCACTTAACCCCAACACATTGGCTATTTCATGCGGATCAGACACGGTAGCTACGGTTCCATGAATTACGGCTAAACGTGCAAATTCGGAAGGAACAAGCATGGAGGATTCCACGTGTATATGTGCATCTACAAAACCGGGCATGACATAAGAGTCTAGCTTTTCCTCTATTCTCTCGATACTCGAAATCGTTTTCCCTGTAATAGTAATGGCCGCGGCATAAATCTCTCGATTCAAGACATCTACCACATTAGATTTAATGACCTTTTGATGTTTCATAATGGCAAAAAATTGAACGGACCAAATTAGCGGAAAAGGAGTAAATATCCTACCACCCATTGCTTCATTTATGGCTAAAAACGTTCTTTATTAAACACACATTTACGAGGAAATTACTTCCCTGAAAATCCTTATCCAAAAAGGAAAAATATCCTTTGGATTTTCTTAATTTCGCCATCCAAATAATTAAAATATTTAACGACATGAATTACGATGTTTTAGTACTAGGAAGTGGACCTGGTGGATATGTTGCAGCTATTAGAGCTTCTCAATTGGGACTTAAAGCCGCAGTAATTGAAAAAGCAGAAATTGGTGGTATTTGTTTGAACTGGGGCTGTATCCCAACGAAAGCGCTACTAAAATCGGCTAGTGTATACGAAAGTATGATTCATGCAGAGAACTACGGAATCAAACAACAACCTATTGAATTTGATTTCAGTAATGTAGTTGATCGTAGTCGTGGTGTGGCAGACAAAATGAGTAAGGGAGTTGAATTCCTTATGAAAAAAAATAAAATTGACGTAATTAACGGTTTTGGTAAATTGGTTGCGGCCAATAAAATTGCGGTGACCGATGATGCTGGGAAAGTAACGGAATACGAAGCAAAAGATATCGTATTAGCTACAGGTGCTCGTTCTCGTCAATTACCAAACTTACCTCAAGACGGAAAGAAAATTATTGGATATAGAGAAGCATTGGCCTTACCAGAATTTCCAAAATCTATGGTGATTGTAGGTTCAGGTGCTATTGGTTCTGAGTTTGCATATTTTTATCATACCATGGGTTGTAAAGTAACCTTAGTTGAGTTTATGCCAACTATCGTTCCTGTAGAAGATGAAGAAGTTTCTAAAACTTTAGCTCGTTCTTTTAAGAAATCGAAAATGACGGTAATGGTGAATTCTTCGGTAGAGTCTGTGGATACCACGGGTGATATCTGTAAGGTAACCATCAAAACCAAAAAAGGCGAAGAAATTGTAGAAGCGGATATCGTTCTTTCTGCGGTGGGAATTACAGCTAATATTGAAAACATTGGTTTAGAAGATGTGGGTGTAGCTACCGATGCGGGTAAAGTATTGGTAGATGAATTCGGTCAAACTAATATCCCTGGAGTATGGGCCATTGGCGACATCGTTCCTGGTGCAGCTTTAGCGCACGTTGCTTCCCATGAAGGAATTGTTGCGGTTGAAAAAATGTCTGGATTGAATCCGACTCCAATCGACAAAGGAAACATCCCTGGATGTACCTATACTGTTCCTGAAGTTGCCTCTGTTGGAATGACAGAAAAAGCGGCTAAAGAAGCGGGTTACGATATCAAAGTAGGTAAATTTCCATTCTCTGCTTCTGGTAAAGCATCGGCTGCAGGTCAAAACGAAGGTTTTGTGAAATTAATCTTTGATGCCAAATATGGCGAGTTATTAGGTGGCCATATGATTGGTTACAATGTAACTGAAATGGTGGCTGATTTAGTTTCTATCCGTAAGTTAGAAACCACAGGACACGAAATCATCAATACCGTATATCCTCACCCAACAATGAGTGAAGCGATTATGGAAGCGGCTGCGGAAGCATACGGTGAGTGTATCCATTTATAAAAAATTAGAAGTCGGAAGTCCATAGACGGAAGAATGATCTCTAAAATTATTAATCCCGATAGCATTTTGTTATCGGGATTTTTTTTTATCCTTGCCAACCATATTTAAATTTACCATGAAAATAATCCAATTTACTCTCCTCGCATTTTTATTCCTTTTTGGCAGAAATACTTTTGCCCAGAACCAATCAGACACCCTTCAAAACATAAACTCTATTCCGGGTAATGTCAATAATACCGACTCTATCCCAGAAGATCTTATTTATACCATTTCCGAATTAAATCCCGAATTTCCAGGAGGTGAATCTGAAATGTACAAATTTTTGGGTTCTAACCTGAACTACCCACCCGATGCTCGCGACAAAAACATTCAAGGCAGGGTTTACATTTCATTTGTGGTGGAAACAGATGGTAAAATAACTCACGTGAAATGCCTTCGAGGAATTGGAGGAGGTTGTGATAAAGAAGCTATTCGTGTTGTTAAAACCATGCCTAATTGGACACCAGGAATGCAAGATGGTGAAGTGGTAAGAGTTCGGTATAATTTACCAATCGTATTTAAACTTCAGGGTGGTGGTAGAACCAAAGCCCAAAGAAAAGAGGACAAGAAACGCAAAAAAGAACAAGAAAAGAAACTTATGTCATCACCTACAATGGAGTCGTTTCCAGGGTAATTGAAAATGAAATAAACGAACAATAATCACCAAAATATATTTGGCAGTTACTTCAATTGACTTACTTTTGATTTGCTTAAACTATATACAAACCAAATTTACTCGAAATTGAAAACATTAATCGTAGGTGACCCAAATTTATTACGAGAATCATATCTTGAACTGACGAAATCAATTATTGATGTCAAATCCTCGATAAGTTCTTGTCACATTGACAGTTTTATTAATAACCCGCCTTCTTTATTGGGTCTAAATAATTTTATATTTCTAGAGAGTAAAACACATATTCTTACTAAAGGAATTTATGAATTACTAAACAATTATGGCATAAAAATTTTACTGATTATAGATTCGTTGCACAAAATGAAATCGGATCAGAAATGGCACAAAAATATTTCGGTAATTATACAATCTTCTGATAGTATCGAATCTTTTCGAGAAGGGCTAAATACTTTACTGAATACCGATAAAAACTTTTACTCATCAAGTGTTCTAACTCATATTCTTTCTCAAGGTGATGGCCAAATCACATTAAAAAACAATGTGAATATTTCAAAAAAAGAAACCCAAGTAATTCAACAGTTTTGGAATGAAAAATCCAAATGGGATGTGGCCGAATCTATGAACATTAGTATTCGTACAGTTGAAGCTTATAGATCCAGATTAATATCCAAATTAAACAAAGATTCATTTATTGGAGTAATTAAATACGCTGTAGAAACAGGATTGGTTAATTAATGGCTGTACTTAATTCAAATAAGGGTAAGTACATTGATATTAAAATCATTCCAACAAATAAACCTATAAATATTATCATAACTGGCTCAATAATACGACCCATAATTTCAGTTTCATAGGTAATTTCCTCTGTAAGTTGTGTTTCAATTTTCTCAAACATTTTAGGTAATTGATTAACCTCTTCCCCAACTCTAATTAATGTGACAAATCTAGATGGAAAAATGGAATGTTGTGCCAGACAATAATGTAGGCTTTTACCATCAAAAAGGCCTTTTTGTAAATCTTTTAATGCCATAGACACGGGATGAAATGATGTCATTCCATCAATTAAGTTCACTGCTGTTAAAACCGGAATATTGGATTTAAGCATCATTTTCATTGACAAAGAGAACCTACTTAATTGTACTTTCTGAACTAAGGTTCCAAATACTGGAATATTCAAAATCAAAAGCGATGTCAAAGCATTAAACCAAACTTTATTCTTCACAATTGAAAAAGCAATGCCACCTAAAAGGAAAATTATTAAGGCCACCCAATAATACTGCTGCATAAAATTAGACATTGAGATTACATATTGGGTAACTTTAGGTAATTCACCTCCAAATTGACCGAATACATCTGAAAACATGGGGACAACAACCGATAACATAAACCAAACGATTCCTACTGTTACGAGTAAAACGAACGAAGGATAAGAAATTATGGAGATCAGTTGTTTTCTTAAATTTTGCTTTCTTTTAAAATAGAATGCCAATTCGGAAAACACCTCTAATAAACTACCTGACTCTTCACCAATTTGAACATTAATGCACACATATGAATTAAATTGACCAGATTTTAATAATGCATCCGAAAACTTGATTCCATTAGTGACGTTCTCTTTTATGAGACGTATTTTATCTTTCAATTTAATTTTATTAGACTCCTTTTCTAGGATGTCTAACGCAGTTCGAATATCTAGACCAGAATTCATTAGGACAAAAAGATCATTAAAAAAAACTTCCTTTTGCGCATCATTAATAATCTTAAGAGAATAGTCCTTATTAAGAAATAAAACGAATCTTTTAAACCAAGAATCCCGGTTTACATCACTCGAAGTATTTGAATTAATCTTTATCCTCATAAATTATTTATTAAATTTATTATAAGCACAATATTCCGTGCAATACACAAACAATATGTTGTTTGGTAGAACCATCAATTGACCTTGATCTTCCACACCTATGGTTTCTTCCATGTTAAAAACACCCTTCACCATAATGGTATCCCAAACGCCATTATTTTCAATTTGAATACTTTCATCATTAAATATATAAACCGAATTTACTTTATTTTCGAATTCAAAAATCAAATGATTCTCCAGAAACGATACTTTATTACAATCCTTGAATTTCGTAATCAAATCCCGATCCAACCGATTAATGGTGTACACTGTTTGTTGTTGATTTATAAAATTTGAAACTATTTTTTCAAAAAACAGAACTCCAGAATAAACGAAAGAAATACAGATTGTGGATAGAACTAAAGCAATAACAATCTCAATAAGAGTATATCCTTTAATAACTTTTGTCATGTACAAATTCGTTTATTGTTAACACTTCACGCCCATCATACCTTACCTGGTAACTTATCATAATAACGTCCGTCCAATTAAAAGGATCTGAATAGGTGATTATTAAATCGTACCCCTCAATTTTCAATTCCCTGTTGGTCAATTTGTACTTATTGACCATACCTTGAGCTTTCAAAACTTGTTGCGATTGGCTACCTTTTATCACATTAAAAAAGATCATACTTAACACCATCATAACTATGGATAACATAGATAAAGCTATCATCGATTCCAATATGGAAAATGCTTTTAATTTAAGCATTGAATTCGTTTTGAATGCGTTAATTGATATCCCTTATAAGTATCCACATAAAATTTCGGAATTTTATAGGGCGTAATTTTTGTATCCAATAAATGATTATAAAACTTTGAGGCTCCATTTTTCAAAAACAATCCCTTACAAATTAAACCCCTATTAATAGTTATTTTTCTCTCCAGTTGAATTTCATGATTTGAATATACAACACCCCAAATCCTACTATTTTCACCTAAAATCAGGTAGGGACTATTTCCCGACTTAACATTTTCAGAATATATCAAAACGCCACCCTGAACCTCACTCCCCTTACCCATGATTAAACTATTTTCTGTTCCTAATGTTTCATTAATCAATCCAATATTAGAAGGGTATAATAATTTTGTATTTTTACCTAGGACCAAACTTCCACTTGCAAACACTTGAAACCTTCCAGTAACAAAGTCCTCAAGAATGACATTTTCCCCAAAAACCACCACATCTTCTAATTCCGTTTTATGTCCAATGAATAATTGTTTTTCACAGTAAATAAAAACATTACCTGAAACCTTTAAAGAATCTAAGTTCAAATTTGATTCTGACCATAGTACATGCCTTTTACTCGTATAAGAAATATGCTTCATGTTATTGAGGTATTCTAGGGACACCAATGTATCGTACTTCGGATAAATTATACTCTGATTTAGAATTTTCCTATAGGGGTCCATTTGTAACTTCAGCATTTCACTCGAGCTTGGTTCTATTATATCATACCCTAATTTTTCGTTCAAATAATTAATTCCATTAATACTAGCCGGTGTAATTATTCCGAGAGGGACTAGGGCAGGCCCTTCAATTTTAGTATCTCCACAAACTTTTAAAGGGTAAGTACTTGAGGGGATAAATAATGCAATTTGGTCCAATGGTACGGCATACCCATATAGAGAATAATCACTTTTATTTTGCCCCTTACCATAGGAGGTGCATTTATAAAAATCCAATAACCCAAAACTGCGTTTTAAAATACTAACACTATCAAACCCACTCCCAAATAAATCAAAATCATACCTAGCTAATTCCGAGATTTCTATATTTCCAGACTCAATTAACACTCGAACCGAACTTAGATTAAGAAGTAGTTTCTTTTCATTATTTAATCTTGCATTTGCGTGACTATAGGTTGACATCAATAATAATAGCATCATTACCGAAAAACCAGCGACAATTGAAAAAATTAGAGCATAAAAAAGAGCACTAGCTTTTAACATCATCCTGGGATTTTAACTTAAATAACTTTTTTATCCAAGAGTGTTTCTTCTGCCTCTCATTATCCGTTGGAGTTACAGGTTCCATTGGAATAATTTTTATTTTTTTAATACGTTTCTTTTGATTTTGATCCGTTCGCTCAATTTTGGATTTCTTCTTTTTCTTTAGTACTTCCATGCCGTGCCTAAATTTCTTTTTAGTCACCTGTTGATTTTTATCATAAAAAGTAACTTTCCCATTTATGGTCCCTCTTTTATATTTCCCTCGTTCTTTAATTAAACCCGATTCAAAATATTTAACGTAACCACCATTTTGCATACCCCTTTTCCAATGATCCACGGAAGATAATTTTCCATTTTCATACCAGGAAAGCCATTCTCCTATCTTATATCCTTTTTTAAAGGCACCTAGTTTATGCAACTGACCCGAAATAGAAAACTCTTCATATTTTCCACACAAAAGACTCCCTGAATACCCTCCCTGAGAAGAGTGAATTTTACGGTACTTTGTCCAAAAGTAGGTCACATTCTTATGAGGTTTAATGGTCCAATTCCCATAATTACACACCACTTTGACATTATTCTGATGGATCGATAAAGACTGAATTGGAGAATCTGAGATCGTTTGTCCAAGACCCATTTGCGTATGAAAAATAATAAGCACCACCCCTAAAATCCTCAAACTAATTTCGAATAATATTTTTACCATTTCATTTTATTTATTCAAGTGAAACTCTTTATTAGTTCCAGAAAAATTCAACTTTATAAATTCTACTCCTATCCCGAGAACCTTAACATCTTCAATAAGCGAACCTATGGAAACCACATATTCCTTATTATTTATGACTAATATTCCCTTTACCTTCCGGGTTGATTTATTTTTAAACCCACCCATAAAACTAATAGCGGGCCATAGAACAGTTGGTTGAGTGGTTAAAATAACCTGATCCACTTTCCGCTTCATTGCTTTTGTTCGTATGGAACTATTCCACTTTTCATTCTCAAAACTCTGATTCTTTAAAAAAGGATCTAGAAAACTCCCCGAAACAACATAAGTCCTTGGCGTGGTGTTGACTAATTTATTTTCCACCACTTGAGACACTATGGTCTGGTCAATTTTATAAGAGTCTGAAAAATAGGTGTCATAAATTTCCTTAACCAAAAGACCCCAGATAATCATAACCACTGAAATTAAAACAATCGTACTCACCTTCCCCTTCATCTTATTCTACCTTAAATTTATTAACGGGACTAAAAGAGGTGAAGTTTCCAGCTTTATCAAACCGTTTACAAGACCAATAATAAAAACCAGTATCCAATACCTGAATAAAAATACCCGATAAAGATTCCTCTTTAATAATGAGCGAAGTTTGATTGGAGTCTGAGCTTATATATATACTATCAAATTCTGGAGCACCAATATTACCTAGACCTGACCAATTGAAAATCACTGTAAGACCTTCCACACTATTGTTTAAGGGCGATTGAAGGACCGGTAATTGCGGAATAGTTGTATCCACTTCAAATTTTCTAGAGTAAAATAACGATTTAGATAAATTATTTTCGGCCCTAACTCCCCAATAGTATGCTTTTTCTTGAAGATTTTCACCCCATATATGACTGGTATTACCTGTTTTTACAATTCCTGAAACAAGATCACTCTGTTCAAAGTCACCCTCATATACACGTAGTTCATATTCACTTGAATTGTAAACAACATCCCATTTAAACTCTGGACGTAATGAGTTGACATAGCCATTAAAATCAGGCTTTAGTAGAAACACTTCCGAAGAGTTGAGATTAGTCGTATCGGTAATTTCAAAGGATCTGGTAATAAACTCTGACTCACTTGAACCATTTTGAGCTTTAATCCTCCATTCGTATTTACCGGGTGCCAAATTAATGATTATCCTAGAATCAATAATTATGGAATCTATCACCAATCTATCGATCAATACGAATTCTGGTTTTGCTACTTGAAATCGATAATTAATGGCGCCTTCTACTTCATTCCATACAAATGATTGAGTAGATTCCGCATTTTTCACCCCATCTCTAGGAACAAGAATTTCCAATACCACATCAGAAATATCCTCCTCCAAAATATCCTTACAACTAGAAAAAGATATTATAATGAAAAAAACAAAAGTGATTTTAAAGAATACTTTGAACATATAACTCGGTAAATAATTCATCTTTTTTTAATTTATTATTCCTTTTGGAATACATTTTTAGCGAGCTTATTTGAAACTCTGAGTGATACTTGTCTAATTGATCCAATAGTTTAACCACAGAAGAGTAATCAGATTTTAATTCTACGATTTGATTAGCGACAATAAAATCACCCATTACAACGGTATGAGTAGTTAGCAACGCATTTAATTTTAACGCTTCATTCTCCGAAAAACGCCCAATAATTTGAATTAATTTTTGTTGTAGCCCTATAATATCAGCTCCAGACGAATCACTACGAGCAGTTATTTCCAGCTCATTTTGAAGTAATTGCAACGAGTTTTCAAAAAACGCCACACTTTGACCTTCCTCCGAATAGATAACAATTATCCCTTTTGAAATTGTAGGTACGGTAAGCTTAAAAGTGACGAAGCAAACCAAAACTATTGCCCCAAGGAGACTTAAATAAAATTGATGTTTATGATTTATTTTATTCATTACTATACGCCATTAATATTTTAAATAAATAATAGTTACTACGCTCTTTCCGTTTATACTCAATCACCTCTACAGAACTGATCCAGTCTAATTTATTTAGACTGGTAATCCAAATATTAAGTTCCAATTCATTTTTAATAATCCCAATAATTTCAATATGGTTTTCACGAACGGCTAATTTTGAATCCAGTTTGATTTTTTGTGTTAACGGATTCAATTTTAATTCCCTTAGCACAATATTTTCTGGAACGGATGCTCCAATTTGATCCAGAAATTGAGCAGTTCTGTTTGCATTGGCAGGTTCTACTTCCATCAACACTTGTTTTTGTTGAGTCAATTGTTTTTTTAAGGTTTGTATTTTATGAAACAGGATCTCCTTATTTTCATTATCTTGAAGTAACTGAGAGTGCTTTTCAAATAAGAAAGTGTTTATAGCAAAACTCGAAAAAGTCAAAACAAAAATGAAAGATACGCCCCACGTTTTCAATTTTTTATTCCCCACAAAGAATTGTCCTTCTTTCCTAGAAAAAACAATATAGTCCAACCCTTGTGGTTGAAATTTTTTATCTGCAAAATAGCCTAGGGCGCCAAAAATTGCAATGGCAAATTTAGTGGAATAATGTTTCTCAAAAACCCGAAACTCATCAACACATTCAGAAATGTTTTTTTGCAAATAATTTTCAAAGGGCGACTCAAAATCAAAAATAAAATCTTTATTACTAAAATTAGAACCATTTTCTACCAGTGACTGATAATTGGCTTTATTCACCTCCAATGGGCCTATATTTAACTGCAGAATTTTACTATTTTTGGAAATAAATACATTCATAACCTTTTTCACAAACTCCATTCTAGAAAAACTTACCCAAGCTTGATTTTCTTTAATAATGGATGAAAAATAGAAATCACTTTCCTCAATATTGGGTATGGCCTGAGTTAAAATCCCCCTAGAGCTATCGTAAGACGGGATGAATTTATTTAGCACACATTTACCCGTTAAGGAAAGCACAAAAAAATCGTATTTTCCATAAAAACCAATCAAGGACTCGATATCCTGAAATTGTTTTGGTTCAGAAATCATGTCAAATTCGTTCTTAATAAATCTAAATTTGGCAGATTGAATTTCAACTATATTTCCTACTTCGTTGCAAACGAGTTCTACGCTAACCACAGTTGAAACTGCCGATATATTCGTCCAAATACTCATTTAGTAAATCACAACTGGCTTTATTAATAAATGCAATTTCGATTGGGATTTCACTTTTGTTCGGGAACCAAAAATCCACTTAAGAATGGGAATTCTTGAAATAAATGGAAGCCCTTTTCCTGAATCGTTCGTCATTTTTTCTTCTAAACCTCCGAGAAGTATCATCTCACCATTTTTTACACGTATCATGGATTTAAATTTACGAGTCACTTTCCCGGGGGGTGCCGTTTTACTAATCCTTTCTGTAAAATCCGATTGACCCACTGTAATTTCTAAGGTAACATGCCCATCACTCGAAACCATGGGTAAAATGTCCAAGGTTAAATCGGCCGAAGTAGATTTATAAATTTGTTGCTGGTTGGTTATGGGATTTTGGCTTCCGACATAACTATTGTTAACTTCTAAGTAATATTCGGTATTTCCTATTTCCATAGTGGCTTGATGCCCATTTAAGGTGGATAACATTGGGGTAGACCTTATTTTTAAATTTCCATTGGCTTCCAAAGCTTGAATAGTCATGTAAAAATCAGGTTGAACTGCCCCTAGATTAACTAAACCATATCCACTAAAAGCAGATAACAGATTGTTAATAGTGCTACTATTAAGGGTAGCTGTACCTCCCTCTGCTCCTATTTCCCCGGATGTTGTAGAAGGGGTATTACCTACTCCTAACTTCATATCAATACCGCCAGACATGGTATGGGATTTATTAAAGTCAATAATCATGACTTCAATACGTACCATTGGAACTACTTTATCCACCGCAAATAAAAAGCGTTTAATCTCTTCCACATTAGGCCGTGATCCACTCATAACAAACCCATTAAGCTCTTTGAATTCTCTGATTTCAACATCAATTTTTAGATCCGAAGGAATAAAATCTAAAATGCTTTCAATGGTTCTATTTTCCAATTGAACCAGCTCAGTGGTTCTAAGTATTTCATCCTTTCGATGACCAATTAGATAAACTCCATCCTGTTTTCTAAACGTCAAATTCGAACTATTTAAAATATAGTCCATAAAGTCATCAAATTCAGTATCCTCTATATAGATTGACGCATTTCCTTCGGGTTGATCATATAAAAAATACGGAATAAATGTTTTTTGAGAAACAGCAGCCAATATGTCTTTAATGGGTTGATTAAAGGCCGTTACACTTATTAAGCCCTGTTCATTCACTTCAACTTGAAGTTCTTCCTTATTTTGATGTTCAATCTTTTTCTTCCTGTCTTGGAAAGTTATTTTTGGCTTTTCATTGGGTTTTTCATTGGCATGAACCACATAAAAATTTGAGTGAACCCGTTCTATATATAGATCGTTTGAAACAGCCAACATATCTAAAGCACTTTCTAATGGTCTGTTTTTTATAAACACACTCACTAATTTACCTTTAACCTCCGGACTTGCAATCACATTTACCAACGATAATTTAACAATTTCCCGAAGGACATTTTCTATTGTATCGTTTTTTAGATCAAGAGAAAGGAAATGGTTCTTATCGTTATAATTAATTTTAGGTAACTTGACAAATATCTGTGGAACAATTACTGGATCATAAGGAACATAAAAGGTCATTATGGAACCCATAAATTCAATTTTCATAGAATACTCGTTACACAAAAACAACAGAACATCCAGTACTTTGGCATCAGAGAAATTATTGACAACTACCCCTGGTATTTCACCTCTTACATTAATATTTAAGGAATGGTTGGAAGCCAGTGAACGTAAGAACTCTTTTACAGAAACACCACTCACTGAAAACTCAACCGATTCATTCAACCCAGGGTAGGTTTTCTTACCTAGTAGTTCAAGTTCACTGGTCAAGGAATCCAAGTAACTTACTTCTTGAGCAACTAGGATCTGAGAAAACAGAATCACATAGATAAATAAGACTATTTTTTTTACCGACATATTAATTAATAAGTATTGGATATATTTCCTTAAAAGTGGTCACCCCGTTCAGGTATAAACGCCAGGCAGAGTGAACAAGGTTTTTGATTTCATTTTTTTCAAAATAGGGTTCAATGCGATGGTCATTTTCTCGGACCATATGTGTTAGTTCCTCATCTAAACATAAAACCTCATAAATGGCTGTTCGGCCACTAAACCCGGTATAATAACAATGTTCACATCCAACAGAAATAAAATGTGAAGTCGGAAAATCTAACTTTAAGGGAGTGGGTATTTTTAATCCTTCAAATTCTGTTACCTCTTGTTTACAATGAACACACAACTTACGAACCAACCGTTGGGCCATAGAAATATTCAAGGTATTTGCCAAAAGGTAAGCCGGAATACCCATTTCTATGAGTCGTGAAATAGTTGCCCATGCAGAATTAGTATGAATGGTTGATAAAACTAAATGCCCTGTTAAAGCGGCTCTTACAGCCATTTGAGCTGTTTCCGCATCCCGGATTTCACCTAGCATTATTATATCTGGATCTTGCCTTAAAAATGTTTTTAATGCTTTGGAAAATGTTAAACCTATGGATTCTTTTAATTGAACTTGATTTATCCCTTCCAAAGTGTATTCAATAGGGTCTTCAATGGTCAGGATATTCGTTTTTTCTTCATTAAGAATCTTTAAAGTGGCATATAAGGTGGTGGTCTTTCCAGAGCCCGTAGGGCCACTAATTAACACCAACCCGAAAGACTTTTTTGTTCCCAATAAAAAATCCTCCAATTGCCGTTTTTCAAAGCCCAGATGATTTATATCAATATTAGTAGCGTCATTACTCAATAATCGGAGTACTATTTTTTCGCCATATAAAGTGGGTAATATAGAAACTCTTAATTCTAGTTTGGATTGGAGTTGGTTTAACGTCATCCTACCATCCTGAGGCAACCTTTTTTCAGCAATGTCCAAATTTGACTTAATCTTGATCTGGTTAACTAAAGCTGGATATTCTTGCTTGTCCAATTTGTAACGTTCTACCAGTACACCATCAATCCGGATACGAATTCGGGCTTTCTCTGCATAGATTTCAATATGGATATCGGAGCTACCCAAACTTTTGGCTTCCTCCAGTAATCTTTCTAAAAACCGATTCGAATTCTCGGATGAAAACTTGAGAACCTTACCATTGAGGTCATGTTGGCGATAAAACTTATTTAACGCCACCCCAATTTTTTCTTGAGGAACAAACTCAAACTGGATTGACTTGCCTAGTATTAGTTGCAATTCTTCTTTCTTTTCGGTGTAGTCTCCTTGCGAAGAAACAAAAAAACACAATTCTGTTTCATTCTTGAATGCTGGAATTATTTGATAATGCCATGCCTGTTGGGGACTTATTAATTGCTGTAAGTCCACAGAAAGCGTAAGGGGAACCTGCTGTATTTCCTTGTTTACCATAACAAATAGTTAGAATAAATATTGGGTATCCATCCCAAATAATAACCTGCTTTTACGACTAAAAAAAGTCCCGCTAGGGCTCCTGCTAGAGGAATACGTTTTTCCGTTTGCGGGTTTATTTTTTGTTTGATTCCGTACACCAGAGCGACTAATAAAAGAGAAAACACAAAAAACAATAGGTAATGACTAAAAGAGAATGAAAAAACGATAACCAAGAAGAATAATATATCTCCCCACCCTATCATTTCTTTGCTTACATTGACCCATTTTTTAGATTTTAGAGAATACCATAACGTCATTACAAAAAACTGCATTCCAATAAAAAAAATACTGAATAGATAATCCGCTAATAATAAACGGGGAGATAACACCTGTAGCCCCATATATATCCCTATCCCCGCGATAATTGGTAACCACCCCCAACTTATGGCAAAGTGTGTATAGTCTTGAACTATAATAGCTACTAAGCAAATCATTTCTATCAGTATTAAAATGGTATTCATAACAAATCTTAATCTCTAATAATTTCTCGGAGTTGGCGTTCATTATCTATTTGCCAAACATTTAAAACACCGTCATTATCAAAATCCACCACAGCAGTAGCTGTCGCAATAAATGCGGTTGGAGAGAACGAAGAAAATTCAATCCTGTAATTTGCATTTCCACCATCAATTGTTAACTTTTCCTGAATAAAACCTATTTCATCCAAATCATTGGAATAACGTGACCTTTCATAAAAGTAAGTAAGCTCCATATTGTACAGGGCATTTAGTTGCAATTGTGCTTCCTTGGCTTTCGCTTTGGATATAACGGCAGTTTGATTAGGAAGTACCAACAACACCAATATGCCAATAATAGCGAGAACAATTAAAATCTCCGTTAACGTCCAACCCGGTAGTTTTTTACTTGGTTTTAGCACATCACTTCTCATTCCCTTTTTCAGGTATTTCCATGCCGAAGATGCAAATGTAAATTGGTTAGTTTTTGGTACCATTTTGAACGTAATTATGGAGGTGTTAAAAAACCGGAAATATCCCTCTTTTAAAATGGATACTCCCAAATACATACATAGTATTTTTACGATGTACTGTGGTATTTTTACGCTAAAACCACCAATTTCATGGTATAATTACGCTGTTATTTTGTCCATCTATTGAAGGTAACAAACCTAGGGATTCATAAATTTGACTTCTAATGGAAAACTCATTAAACAGGTGCAAATAACGATGAAAAAACTGATTATCATTTTTCTAATGCTCCTCTCTGTCCAGGGTTGGGGAAATACCAAAAATGATTCAATTTTATATGTTCCCATTGTATTTCATAATTTATTTTCTAAATCAAGCGAACAAGTAGCGACTCCCCAAGTTATGGACATTCTAAAACAACTTAACCAAGAGTTCTCCCCTTCAACACAGGAGATATTTATAGGAGTACGTTCCATTTTTCAATCAGTTACCGGAAGTCCAAAAATTCAATTCGTTTTGGCACAAAGAGATTCTTTAGGAGTAACCCAATTAGGTATGGAACAAAAAAAAATTCACCGGCCCTACTTTTTAAAGAGTAATATTGAAGACGTAAAACAAGGTACTCCAAATGGGTTTCAGGCATGGGATTGTACAAAATATATCAATATTTGGATTTGTCATATTAGTTCCTTTAATCCCAAATACAAACGCTACTCAGGTCTAACAAAAAAAGTAAATACAACCGATGCTACAATTCCCGGGATAGTTATTGATTATCGCGATTTTAACGACTCCCGGGTTATTATTCATGAAATGGGGCATTTTTTGGGACTCATTCATACCTGGGGTAATTATAAATACACCTGTAATTATGACGATGGAATGAAAGATACTCCCAAATGCCAAGAACCTGCATTTGGTTGTATTAACCCCAAAAACACATGTGAATCTATTCAACAATGGGAAAACTGGATGGATTACTCCGCATGTTCTGCTATGTTCACCAAAGAACAATGCCTTCGAATGAGAACCGTTCTTACCTCCAACCTTACTTATTATAGGAACTCCCCCTATAGGTTACAACCCGTAGATAAATGGCCCTTATTTAATTTAAATATACAAACCCAAGCCCCCCTTCTAATAAAGCTAAATAATAAGAAAGTCATCCCTATTTGGCCTGATGGTGCGGTATCAATAAGTACACAAAAGGCAAAAAAAACAACGCTATTTGGTTTTTACCCTTCTAGTACTTCCATCAATGGTTATTACTCCATTTTAAGAATATCTAAGAAGGAAAAAATATGGATTACCCAAAACACCCCAATACACCATAAAGAACCCACCATTTTAACTAAAGGCCGTTATAGAATATATATTACTTTAAAAAAATGGCTTCCTCAGCAAACTATAGGTGCCGGTAAGGTTATGATGTTACACTTAAAGTAAAAGGCCATTACTTTTTTGATATTGAAAAGTATATTGACTTCTGCTAAAGGTGAAAACTGTTATATCTCGAAGAGATAAATAATAATCAAACCATAAATCTGCCATGATTCCCATTATGGCCTTAGCAAACCAAAAGACCACTTAATTAATTTATTCTTTAGGAAGTAAAACCACTCTTCCTAATCAGGCATACGACCTCTTAATAAACACTTATCCATTGGATCATTTGTGGAATATGAAATAATTTCAATATTACTCTTACTTTTCCATTTTCAAAGTGGTGTTTTTAAGCATCCCATGGGAACTTCTAAAAATAGCTTTATCCTTCATCTAAATTTTCAATGGAAATAAAAAAGCCCTTACATCCCTGTAAAGGCTTTCTCTTTTATTTCATACTTATTGGTGCATAACCCAGTTTCCATTAAGTTTCTCTAGTTTCTGCTAAACACCAGAATAGAAAACTATAATATAGCAACTTGCTTCTATTCTTTATTTAGATGGCAAGCTACGGGGGAATTGGGTTTCTGGAATTATTGTTGGTAAAAAACCTAATTTTTTATTACTTTCTGCGAAACCCCATTTACAGTTAACACATAGATACCTTTTGGCAAGACGGAAGTGTCTATCACAGTACCCTTAGAATACAATAAAACTTGCCCAGTAATACTCGTAATTATTACTTCCGAATCGTAAGGAGCATCAATAAAAACCTGATTTTGAAAAGGATTTGGATATGCCTTAACGACAATATTCTTCTTTTTGCTCACCCCCACAGGAGGTAAAGCACTAGAAAAAACAAAGGTATTTACTAATCCCCCTTGTTTTGACATACCACAAACAAAAAGAGTATTATTAGAAATAACTAGGCCAGATAAATAAGATCTATCCTCTAATCCCGTTATAGGTATGGTATCCCAGGTATCTCCGAAATTTATTGATCTATACATCAACACTTCACGTAATTGAGTCGCAGGATTCTTATAGTATCCCAATGCAAACAACACGTGATCATCGGTCAAAACGATATTAGGTATTTGCAACAAATCTTTTTGAAATTCAAATTTTTCCACCCAATTCAAACCGTTGTCGGTACTTTCAAACAAGTACGTATATGGAGAAGAAGACCCTCGTTTAAAACACGTAATTAATAGTTTATTTCCAATAATATCAAAGGAGTATGCTGCGCCAATATTGTCATTCCCCGAAATTTGCAATTCTGACCAAGAAGCACCCTGATTAGTACTTTTATACAGTTTATAGTTCACATTATTGTCAACACCTCCTACCAACCAATGCGTATTTGATATTTCAACCATATCCATCATGACATCCTTTACGTCAATACCATTGTTTATTAAGGTCCAATTCAACCCATTATCAACACTTTTATATATTAAGCTTTCATTCGCTAGGTTTCTACCTAAAAGAACCAATCCAGAGTTAGTACTCTTTAGACTAAAGACAGCATGCAAATTGTTTAAACCAATGGCATTCATAGCCACCCAATTATCTCCTTGATCAGTGGACTTAAACACATCCGGAGAACCAGGATCGCCTGGATAAGTATCCATACAAATAACAATATCACCATTCGCTAAGGCTGTCATGGAAGTGGTTATCCTATGTATCCCTAGGCCTAAGCCATTGGTTTTAGGAGTCCAATGGTATTGAGCTAACAGATTGGTGCTTACCAATACGCTAGCTATTAATACCAATCCGTATAAAATTACACTATTTTTCATTTTTGTTAAACTAAGGTTACCACTAATTAAGGATCCAAATATAAACATAATTACAGGAAATTAGATTTCATTACCACCTATTATTTTCACCCTTAAGGCTTTGTTTAAAATGATTCTTTTAACGGAATAATGTTATTCGTTTCTTATCATTCCATTGGATGTAAATTGAATTATGTACCCTCGATTTGCAACCCGGTAGTTGAAAAAAACAAAGAAGGGCGTTTTGGAACAATAACTTTCTGCTTAAGCTCCATAAAAAAAAGCCTTTACATTAATGTAAAGGCTTTCTGTTATATTTCATACTTATTTTTCCATAACCCGATTGCCATTAAGTTTTCTATATCGGCAAAGCCGACAAGAAAGCTAAAATGCTCCTTTAGTTTCGTTCTGTATAAAAATGAAAGAAAAATCTACCTTTCATATTAAACAGATTTGTAAAAGAGTGAGGTGAACTTTTAAAATGTCCAAGTTAACCAAACTTATAGGTTGTAT
>MAAC01009417.1_pt1 | contig 28428 bp, 25 predicted proteins | sample 1115981 | NCBI WGS metagenome assembly MAAC01 (sample SAMN04961126, study PRJNA320927) | seawater metagenome | isolation source: sample BD02T64 sea water enriched with oil for 64 days | place: USA:Gulf of Mexico | collected 2013-07-27
GTATTAGTTTTGGGATCAACCACCAAAGTCACCTAATTATGACTCTGGTGGTAAAGAGGCTCAGGTACTAGTTGTGTCTTCAACGATAATTTCACGTGTAATGTTTACGGCCTTTCCAAGCATGACGGAAACGGAGCAATATTTATCCGCGGATAGTTCAACAGCACGTTTTACCTTGTCCATATTCAGGTTTTTACCTGTTACCGTGTAAGCCATGTGAATATCTGTGAAGACTTTTGGGTCAGTATCCGCACGCTTAGATGATACATCAACGATGCAATCTTCTACATCCTGACGGGATTTTTGCAAAATGTGAACGACGTCGATACCTGAACAACCTGCGACACCAAGCAGCAACATCTCCATCGGACTGACACCCAGTCGTTGATCACCGCTGGAGCCGTCCATAATGATGCCGTGACCTTGTTCATTCTTGCCGATAAACCGATAACCTTCGACCCACTTAGCCTGAGCTTTCATAATTTTTCCTGTCAATATTTTACTGATCCGATTTGCGCGGAATTCAACAATTATAAGGAAATGACATAAGTAGGGCTAGCATGAGATGGAAATATTTATATGCAGGCGCAAAAATGATTTCATACTTAACAACTTTCTAATAATTGTTGTTTGATTTCGTGAGCCGAGACGAAATTAGAATAACTGAAAAGCGAACTTTACGACTTTCGACATATTTCGATTTATTTCAGGATATTCCTTTACTCCCAAAACTACTTGTATAGAGTCACCGTCTTTAGTTGACGTCAAACAAATGGAGTGGGATTTGTCTTCACGCTTTACGCCGATAGAGATGATCGAAAAATTAGTTGCTTTTGATACAGTCTCCCGCAATTCCAATCTTGAGCTCATCGATTTTGTCGCAGATTATTTGTCAGAATACGGTATTTCCGCTCAAAAAATTTACAATGACGATGGAACGAAAGCGAATCTGTTTGCCACAGTCGGTCCTGATATCGATGGTGGCATCATTCTTTCGGGCCATACAGATGTTGTTCCTGTTGACGGACAGCCATGGGATACAGATCCCTTTCAAATCGTAGAAAAAGACGGAAAACTATTCGGACGTGGAACGTCCGATATGAAGAGTTTTTCTGCGATCGCTTTGGCGCTTGTCCCAGAGATGATTGAGAAGGGCCTTAAGAAGCCAATCCATTTTGCTTTGTCCTATGACGAAGAAATTGGCTGTCTTGGATCCCCTCGCATGATTGAAGAGATCGTAAAAAGCGGGCTGAAGCCACGCGCTGTCATTGTGGGCGAGCCGACAATGATGGATATTGTAACAGCACATAAAGGGATTGTTGGTTTAAAAACCAAAATCATCGGCCGCGAAGCCCATTCAAGCCTAGTGGAAAATGGCGTAAGTGCTGTCATGACCGGTGCAAACCTTGTCAATTTCATCGCAAATATGATGGCGGAGAATAAGGCGAATGCCGCTCCAATCCCTCAATACACGGACTCGCCGTGTTATACGACTTTACATGTTGGTGTGATGAATGGCGGTACAGCTATGAATATCATTTCCCGCGAATGCGAATTCGTATGGGATATCCGATATGTATCTGATGATAATCCACAAGATTTCATTCAGCGGTTTGAGGAATATTGCGAAAAAGAAATCCTGCCTGCAATGAGAGCGATCGCACCAGAATGCTCTATCGAGACGGAGATCATCTCCTCAACTGCAGCCCTCGGCCCTGAGCAAGATGGTGAGGCTGAAATGTTGTGTAAATTGCTTACTGGTAAGAATGATACGCATTTTGTCTCTTACGCTGCGGAAGCAGGTCAATTCCAAAATGCTGGTTTCTCAACAGTTATTTGCGGCCCTGGATCTATTGGTATTGCTCATCAGCCCAATGAATACATTGAATTGTCACAAGTAAAATCATCCGAAGAGTTTATTCGTAAGCTGATTGGAAAGTTGTCAGAGAAGTAACATAGACAGTTACATGACTATTGTTTACTCTCACTACTAATATTGCCTCACTTTATGGGAGAGATGGGTGCAATGAATGCTCCAAATATGGAGTTATAAAAACTACGTAACCATGAAACTAGGGAGATTTTTTATGAAATTGCGTCATGGAATTTTGGCTGCTGTAGCTGCTGCGACAATCGCTGCTGCACCGGTAGCCCAAGCTGAAACATTCAAATTTGCTTTTCAGGGCAATTTGAGCTCACTCGATCCACATTCATTGAACGAAACATTCTTGCTCGGGACTTTGGGTAACATCTATGAAGGTCTGTCAATTTATGACGCGAACCTCGCAGCTGTACCAGGTCTTGCAGAATCTTGGGAAACAGTGACACCAACTAAATGGAAGTTTAACCTCCGTAAAGGTGTGAAGTTCCACAACGGTAATGACTTTACAGCGGCTGACGTTGTTTTCTCTTGGCAGCGTGCGCTAAGTGAAGGTTCTGACCAAAAAGTTCGTGCTTCTAAAATCAAAAACATTGAAGTCATTGATGATCATACAATCATCGTTGAAACACCTGCGCCAAACCCAATTTTGACTTCTGATCTTGTCTACATCTACATTATGGACAAAGAATGGTCAGTTGCGAATAAAACTGAAGGCGCAACGAGTGCTTCTGCAGACACTACGGGCAACTATGCCAACTTGCATTCAAACGGCACAGGTCCTTTTGAAGTTGTTGCGCATAAAGCTGACGTTAAAACAACTTTTAACCGGAATACTTCATATTGGGGTAAAATCAAATCCAACGTTACTAAAGTTGAATTTAACCCAATTAAAGAAGCTGCAACACGCGTAGCCGCTTTGATCTCAGGTGAGCTGGATCTCGTATTCCCAGTACCACCACAAGACTGGAAGCGTCTGGACGCGGCCGAAGGTGTTCGGCCTCTTGCGGGTCCAGAAGCACGTACAATTTTCTTGGGCATGGACCAAGGACGTGACGAGCTTTTGCATTCAAACATCAAAGGCAAAAACCCGTTCAAGGATATCAAAGTTCGTCAAGCATTTGCTCACGCACTTAACCTTGACGCGATCAAAAAGAAAGTTATGCGGAATGCTGCAACACCATCTGGTTTGATGGTTGCACCGCAAATTAATGGTCATGTTCCTGAATTGAACACTCCATACGCGTACGATCCTGCAAAATCTAAAGAGTTGCTTGCATCTGCGGGCTACCCGAACGGTTTTGAAGTAACTATGGATTGCCCAAACAATCGCTATGTAAATGACGAAAAAATCTGTCAGGCAGTTGTTTCAATGCTTGCTAAAGTTGGCGTGAAAGTTGACCTGTTGGCACAACCTAAATCCAAATACTTCGGTAAAGTTCTGGCGAGTGGCGGCTTTAACACAAGCTTCTACCTCTTGGGTTGGACACCAGGCACAATGGATAGTGAAAATGTTCTGTCTTCACTTCTCGTTTGCCAAAACAAAGAAACCAAAGCGGGTCTCTTTAACCTTGGTAACTACTGTAACGCCAATGTTGATGCACTGACTGCAAAAATCGGTTCAGAAACAGATCAAGCAAAACGTAACAGCATGATCAAAGAAGCGTTTAAAACAGTTCAAGACGAAGTCGGTTACCTTCCACTTCACCAACAACCTCTGTCTTGGGGTGTTAGCGATGGCGTAACTGTTAATCAACGTGCAGATAATGTACTTGATTTCCGTTATGTAGTTGTAAACAAATAATACTACCTTTGGGGCCTGTACACATAGTACAGGCCCTATTTTTTTCATTTTTAAAAAATATATAGGCCATGGTCTCATTCTTATTTAAGCGACTACTTCAGTCCATCGTTGTGATGCTTACTGTCGCTCTCATTGCTTTTTCAATGTTCCGATATGTCGGCGACCCGATCAACAATATGGTTGGGCAGGATACGTCGCAGCAGGAACGCGAAGAACTTCGTGAAAAGCTCGGGCTTAACGACCCATTTTTGGTTCAATTCGGGCGCTTTTCATTAAATGCTGCAACTGGTAATTTCGGTAATTCCTATAAATTTCGTGTACCCGTTAGCGAGATGATTTTAGAAAGAATGCCCGCAACTCTGGAGCTTGCTTTCGTATCAGCAATCATTGCTATGGCATTTGGTATTCCGCTCGGTGTGTATACTGCATTGAGACGAAATGGATTTATTTCCAAAATGATTATGGGCATGTCTCTTGTCGGAGTGTCGCTGCCGACATTCTTGATCGGTATTTTGCTTATTCTCCTGTTCGGTGTTGTTTTACGATGGCTTCCAACTTTTGGTCGTGGTGATGTCGTCGAGCTCGGAGCTTGGACAACTGGCTTTTTAACTGCGTCCGGTTTAAAATCACTGATCTTACCGTCCATTACATTGGCTTTGTTCCAATTGACGCTGATTATGCGACTCGTTCGTGCAGAGATGCTTGAAGTGCTGCGGACAGATTTCGTGAAGTTTGCCCGTGCAAGGGGGCTTTCTGACCGTTCTGTTCATTTTAAGCATGCGCTCAAGAATACAATGGTTCCTGTGATTACAATTATCGGGCTCCAGCTTGGGTCTTTGATTGCGTTTGCAATCATCACTGAAAGCGTATTCCAGTGGCCGGGTATGGGACTAATGTTCGTTCAGGCTATTGCGGATGTAGATATTCCGATTATGGCAGCCTACCTCATGCTGATCGCCTTCTTCTTTGTCGTAATTAATATGATTGTGGATATTCTGTATTATGCAGTTGATCCACGTTTACGTGCTAGTGATGGGTCGTAGAGATGGAAAATACAATTGGAACATCACGCCTAGCGCGTTTTCTGGACAGCGATATTTGGCATAGCTTTAAGCAAAGCCCTGTTGCTGTCATCGCCTTCATTGTCACGGCTATTATGCTTTTGGGATCTGCGTTTGCACCCTTTATCGCACCACACAATCCATTTGATCTTGTCGCTATTGATATCATGGATGCCAGTTTGCCACCCATGTGGATGGCTGAAGGAGATCCACGCTTTTTCTTAGGCACAGACGATCAGGGCAGAGATATTCTTTCAACGATCATGTACGGGTCTCGTATCTCGTTGACCGTTGGTATTGCATCGGTCATTTTTTCAATGATTGTCGGCATTACACTTGGTTTGATTAGTGGTTATGCCGGTGGAAAAATAGACGCATTCATTATGCGTGTCGCTGATATTCAGCTTTCTTTTCCAGCAATTTTGATCGCACTTTTACTTGATGGCGTGGCACGAGGCATTTTCCCCTCTGACCTCCACAATGAACTATCAGTATATGTGCTGATTTTCGCCATTGGCGTTTCCGGCTGGGTGCAATATGCACGTACGGTTCGGGGATCAACATTGGTTGAGAAAAATAAGGAATACGTGCAGGCAGCCAGAGTTATCGGCATTCGCCCAGGGACTATCCTTCGGCGGCATGTACTTCCAAACGTTATGGGGCCGGTAATGGTTATTGCCACAATCCATTTGGCGGTTGCCGTTATTACCGAAGCAACCTTGTCGTTCTTAGGTGTCGGCGTATCTCCAACAACACCATCACTTGGAACACTTATTCGAATTGGTAATGAATATCTATTCTCTGGTGAATGGTGGATCACGATCTTTCCGGGCGCGGCCCTGTTGATTTTGGTTCTAGCTGTAAACCTTCTCGGGGATTGGCTCCGTGATGCACTTAACCCCAAATTACGATAAGGAGGCACCGATATGGATTTATTAAATATCAATGGCCTCGAAATTGAATTTCCAAGCCGCCATGGTACTGTTAAGGCCGTAAAAGGTGTTACACTTACTGTTCAACCAGGTGAAGTTCTGGGTGTCGTCGGTGAGTCTGGCGCAGGTAAATCAACAATTGGCAACGCTGTTATTAGTTTGTTGGAGGCCCCGGGACGAGTTGCCGGCGGCGAGGTTTTCCTCAACGGTGAGCAGATCGACAATTTGTCAGGCGCTGCAATCCGTAAAATTCGCGGGCGTCGCATCGGTATGATCTTTCAAGATCCGCTGACATCATTGGATCCCTTGCAAACCATTGAACAACAGCTTGTTGAAACCATCGATTTGCATTTGAAACTTGGCCGAGTCAAATCGTTTGAACGGGCTGTAGATTTACTTCATCAGGTGGGTATTCCGGATCCAGAAGGCCGGATTAAACATTATCCGCATCAGTTTTCTGGCGGCATGCGACAACGTGTGGTGATTGCTCTTGCATTGTGTGCGGAGCCGGAAGTCATTATTGCAGATGAACCCACAACGGCGCTCGACGTATCCATTCAGGCTCAAATTCTTGAATTGATGCGGAGGCTCTGTAAGGACAAACAAGTGGGGATGTTGATCATTACCCATGATATGGGCGTTATTGCTGATATTACAGATCGTGTTGCAGTGATGTACCGTGGCGATTTGGTGGAGGAGGGGACTACCCAGAAAATTTTGGGAGACCCAGATCATCCATATACAAAAAGCTTGATTAGTGCTGTGCCCCGTCCAGATGTTCGTCTTCATCGCTTCCCAATGGTGGATTACATCGAGAAAGAAGAAGACCGCAAAAAGACGATGGATATCTCCACGCATTGGCTTGGCCAAGCACGTGATTTTGACGCCGTTGAAGGCCCCCTTGTAAGTGTTGAAAATCTCGTCATGAAGTTTGTGGCGAAAGAAGCGTTTTTGAAGAAGAACCGTAAGTTCTTTACAGCCGTAGATAATGTGTCGTTTGACATTAAGCAGGGTGAAGTTTTTGGTCTTGTTGGTGAAAGCGGTAGTGGTAAGTCAACGGTAGCACGGATGATCTGCGGTCTTTATAGGCCGGCAAGTGGTGCTGTTAATTTTGGCGGCACCGATTTGACACAAATTAAGTCCGAAAAAGAACTGGATTATTATCGTCGCCAAATGCAGATGATTTTCCAAGATCCGTTCTCGTCTCTAAATGGTCGGATGAAGGTGCTTGATATTGTTGCTGAACCCATTCGCTTTCATAAACTTGCTTCCAGTAATTCTGAAGTTGAAAGCATTGTTTTGGATTTGCTGGAGCATGTGGGACTTGGCCGCCAAGCGGCTCTTCGTTTCCCTCATGAGTTTTCTGGTGGTCAACGTCAGCGGATCTCGATTGCACGTGCACTTGCAACACGTCCGCGCTTCTTGATTTGTGATGAGCCAACTTCTGCACTGGACGTTTCTATTCAAGCACAGGTTCTGAACCTTCTGAAAGATTTGCAGGAAGAGCTAGGCCTTACTATGCTTTTCATCAGTCATGATTTACCGGTAATTCGTCAAATGTGCGATCGGGTTGGCGTCATGAGAGCAGGTAAGCTTGAGGAAATTTCGGAAACAGAAGCTCTCTTTACCAATCCGACGGCAGCGTATACGCAAGAATTGTTATCCTTGATGCCGAGACTGGATAAGCTTTCACACAAGGGTCTGGAAGTTGAAACAGCCTAATCAAACGCGTGTTCATTATTGATATTGATTAAAGGGGCTTCGGCTCCTTTTTTCATACGTTTTTCGGGATATATTCATAGTGGTACACATATGGTGATCAGGAATACAACCCATGCTGAAGCTTAGAACAATCGTCTTTAGGTTTTTGTTTATGTCGGTGTTCGGCATGATAGCCGTTAGTGCCCCAACTTATGCTCAACAACCACCACAACCGCGGAAACACACGGTAACGAAAGCCGGTGAAGTTAAACTTAGGTCTGCAAACGTTGATCCGATTACTGCAAGTAAGATCAATATAACAATAGAAAACGGTAAACGGATCATTCGGGCAAACAGCATTTCCCAACAAAAAACAGGCGCATTTCCGGGAGCAGGTAATCCAAACCGAATATCTGAACAGAAGTTGACGTATACGCTGCCTGTAAAACCCTCAATGAATACATCACCTAAACATTTCCAATTGGGAACTTTCGGTATTGGCGTGAACGGAGTGATATTCGATCCACAAGCTGCAGAATGGTATCTGGGAAAACGTTTTTCAAAATGGCAATATGACGCGCTTGGGGGAGCGCTTCCTCTTGGATTTGATGCACATGTTGCACATGTCCAGCCAAATGGAAGTTACCATTATCATGGGATGCCAAATGGGTTGCTTAAAAATCTGTCGTTTAAACAAGGGCAGCATTCTCCGCTTGTCGGCTGGGCCTTGGATGGTTTTCCAATCTTTGCCGTTTTCGGACAAGGATCTGATGGTATAATTAAACGACTTCATCCGTCCTATCGGCTAAAGGCGGGAAATAGGCCAAAAGGGCAGCAAGAGCCCGGTGGGAAACATGATGGAGCGTTTGTTGCCGACTGGGAATATATCGAAGGGCTGGGAGATTTGGACGCTTGTAACGGGGCGTTTACAAACACCAAAGATTTTCCAGATGGAACATATGCCTACTTTTTAACGGACAGGTTTCCGGTTGTTCCAAGATGCTTTTTTGGAACTCCGGTAGAATTTGGCCCAAAGCGACCTTCTTTTGGGAGTAATTCACGTCCTAATCTGAAGAATGCAGCCAAAAAACTCGGAGTATCAATTAATGATCTGCGAGCAGCCTTGGGACCGCCGCCCCCTAATTTTCACCAAGCTGCAGGAAAGTTGGGAGTGAGTGAAGAGCAATTGAGGCAAGCTCTTCACCTGCGTTAGGTATTAGCTAGCTATGATTTGGCAAGACCCGCAAGAGCTTTATTAACGGTGCTAATTCCGCGCTTCCAAATCATTTCTTTCCAATCATCCGCGTCACAGTAAAAAGCATCCCGAACTTTTTGTTTGATGTCTTTTCCGAGGTCGCTTGTTATATCACCATGGATATACAGCCAGTTGTCTGCACGTAAGGAGTTTAAGATCTCCATCAGTTCCAATGTCCCGTATTCTACAGCGACGCATGTATGAGTAGCGTTGGGCGACATTTGACATATTCCAGTGGCCATAGTCCCAAAAACTTCAGCAGACGTGGAAGTACCTGAAGAGGGGTCGGTTACTTCATCATCATACCAGTTCATTGCACGGTCAAAACCACTACTATCCCCAACATAAATTAATTCCCCATATCCATAAGGTCCAAGGCCTGTATGAATATCAAGCAATGCTAGATGTTCTGCATCTCCCGCATTTTCTTTAATGACAGCGCACAGGGTTTTATTACTCCAAGAAGCTTTTTTGCCGCCAAAGAATATTCCGTCCTCTTTGATATGTTGCCCGGCGGTTACGGCCGCTTGAAATGCCGGCATACCCTTTTCTTCAATAAAGTTTGCAATAGAAGTATCTGCAGCCTCTTTCGCAGGCCCATCCCAGTCGGCAGGGACAATCCAGTCATGAACTTCTCTGTAAGGGAGGTTGTCGGGCAGATCTATTGAGTAGTCACGGAAGTTACGATTTAGATCGATATTGTCTTCATTAACCCGGCGAACGTGCGAAAATCCATAAGGGTTTATGGCATGAATGATCAAAACGGCCGTGTCTTCAGGAAGATTGTTGAAAAAGCCTTCGTTAAGCATGCCAACCTGTAGTCCAGATCCACAAAATCCTTCGCCGCCGTGCGTCGCAGAACTTACTACAAGAATTTTTGTAGCAGATGTAAGGCCGATGCGTGTGACATCCATATACAATTCTTCACCATCACTGCCTTTTGCGTTTGGGTTGAGGTGGCTTTTTACATCTAAAGAACGGGCTTCAAATGCAGCAAGAAATTTTTCTCGCGCTTCGATATAAGTGGCAGAAAAGAAAGCAGGGATATTCATTTGATTGGGGACTCCTTGTAAGTTTTATATGTAACTTTACAGGAAAGAAATCCGACCGGCATATCTTTTTTGAACATTCCAAAAGAAAAAGGTACACTTTTGAATAGAAGCGCTCAGTAAAGAAAAATAACAATTGGGAGACTAGCGATGAGCAAAGACGAGTATATTATTTATGGGTCGGAATATTCTCCATTTTCGGTAAAAGTGAGATCCTATTTTCGATATAAGGGTATCCCGCACGAATGGCGACCAAGGACCCAAGAAAACTATGCGGACTTTAAAGCGCACGCTAAACTTCCGTTAGTCCCACTCATCATTGCACCAGATGAAACGGTAATGCAGGACAGCACGCCTATCCTAGAAAAAATGGAAGCGCTAAATCCCACTCCTTCTATTTATCCAGAAGACCTGGTCAGCAATTTCATGTCGATCCTCATAGAAGAATATGGAGACGAATGGGTCAATAAGCCGATGTTTCATTACAGATGGTGGTCAGATATTGATCAGATCGCAGTAGCTGCAGGATTGTCCGAGGGGCTTATGCCAAATGGGTCCGAAGAAGAACGGACTACACTCGCGGTGCAGTTGAGAGAGAGAATGGTTCCACGTCTCAGCTTCGTTGGATCTTGCGGGCAAAATAAGAACACCATAGAAAAATCGCTCGATCAACTGCTGGAGTTGCTGGAACAACATCTGGTTGATCGCTTCTATATATTTGGGGGCAAACCCTCTTTGGGTGATTTCGGGCTGTTTGGGCAAGTATTTGGTTGCACGCAACAACCCACAACGGCATCAATGATTAAAGCCCATCCAAATGTAGAAGCTTGGGTTAATAGAATGCTTGATCCTGAAGATTTGGGGGTGTGGGAAAAGTGGGAGCATTTGGCCCCAACTTTGATGCCACTAATAAAAGGACAGATCGGATTAATATATATGCCATGGGCTGTGGCTAATTCAAAAGCACTGATGGCGGAGGAGGCTACCTTCACGGTTTCGTTGAAAGACGAGAATTTCACACAAGATACAATGAAATATACAGGCCGGTCTTTTTCAGCATTGAGAGGGAAGTTTCAAAAACTTGAAGAAAGGGGAAAGCTGGAAGAGATTTTACTTGCAGCTGATTGCCTTAAACCATTGATATCTGAAAATTGGTAGCGGCAGTCCTTTTTGGAATGTTAAACACGCTATCCGTCTATGGCCTCGCGAATTTTTTCTGCGAGGTCTTTTTTACGGAACGGTTTATTTAGCAGCAAGGCAGCTTCGCCGAGTTCAGAATGTGATTCCAGTGCATTTTGAGTGTAGCCAGACATGAAGAGTACGTTCAAGTTTGGTTTCGTTTCACGGGCTTTTACTGCGACTTCAGGACCGCGAAGGCCACCAGGTAGAACCACGTCTGACAGGAGTAGATCAATGCCGTTTTCCTGGTCAAGAACTTCCAAGGCAGAATTCCCATCGTGAGCTTCTAAAACCTTATATCCGAGGCTTTTTAATTGAAGAACGGTAAGCTCTCGTACATCCGGGTCATCTTCAAGCACGAGAATGGTTTCATTACCAGTTTTTAGTTGTTGATCATGCATGTCGTCTTCTTTCCTCGAGTGGCTACCATGCGCCCTTGGCAAATATAGCTTAACATTCGTACCAACATTTTCTTCACTGTATACTACCACATGCCCGCCGGATTGTTTCACAAATCCGTATATCATGCTTAAACCGAGACCTGTTCCTTCCCCAACCTGCTTAGTCGTAAAGAACGGCTCAAATATTCTCTCCAAAATTTCACGCGACATCCCGGACCCGTTATCAGATAGAGAGAGTGTCACGAATTCTCCCGCAGTGACGTCTTCCTGATCCTTCGCCATCGTTTCGTCTACTACAGCATTGTCCATTTCAATGGTCAATTTACCTGCACGTGAGGGGGCTTGGTTGATGGCGTCCCGTGCATTAATTGCCAGGTTCAAAATCGCGTTTTCCATTTGGCCCTGGTCGACGATGCAATTCCAAATTTCATGTTTGCAGTGTGTACTTACTTCAATACTCTCTCCCAGTACCCGGGTGAGCATTCCTGCCATTCTATCAACAAGTTCTGTAAGATCCGTTACTTTTGGATTTAACATTTGTTTTCTTGAGAATGCCAGGAGCTGTTGTGTGAGTTCGGCACCTCTTAAGGCAGCTGAAATAAGTGTGCCAAGGTGCTGCCTTTGCGGGGCGTCTTCACTTAGGCTTTCCTCTACAAGCTCAGCGTTGCCTAAGACGATAGCGAGAAGATTGTTAAAGTCATGAGCAACTCCGCCGGTAAGTTCGCCAACTGCACGCATTTTTTCCGATTGGCGGAGCTGTTCTTCACTTTTCGCCAGAGCAAGTTCAGAGAGTTTCCGCTCGGATATATCCTCCATGCTGATACCGATAAAGCGTTGGCCTGCGCGCTCAAGTGTATGATATGCAAATTGGACCGGAATTATGTCGCCGTTTTTATCTATTATCTCTCTTTCAGCAAGTAGAGTTGGCGCACTAGCAAGCTTATTCCTGTATTGATCGTCGTCTTCATCTTCTCGACTATTTGGGGTAACCATATCCCATATGGATAGTCTCGAAAGTTCATCTAGTGAATAGCCCACGATTTTTGTAAAGGCTGGATTTACGTCAACAAAGGACCCATCCTGATTATTAAGCGCGAGCCCTATAGGAGAATGCTCAAACAGCATCCGGTTATATTGTTCGCTTTCACGTAATGCTGAATAGGAAGTTTCGATATTGTAGCGCATCAGGTTCAGGGCAGATACAACATCGTCAAGCTCGTCTGGCTTATCCGGGATTTGGCGTCTGGCAAGCGCTAAATCTGGTTGGTCACTTTCCAATTTGATGTTTCGTGCAAAATTGGAAAGAGTTAGCAAATGACGTGAAATCTGGAGTTGAAAGATAAAAAGGAAAAAGCCTGCGATAAGCGAAATAACGACAGCATTACTGGCAAGAATAATGAGAGCGCGGGAACGGAGGTTATCAAAAACTGTATTGAGGCCGGCGACAATCCGAATTGTGCCGAGTTCAAAGACTTGACCATCGTTATTCAAGCGAAGAGGTAGTTTTTTATCGATAATCTGCTTGGATAGAATGTTACCTTCGACCCAGCGAATTTTGTTTTCATCAGTGATCGACGCATATTCAACATAAGGGCTGTTGACTAAACCTTTTAAAAATATGCGAATTTGTTCATCATCAAGAACCCATATGTTATAGGTAAGATTGCTGAGTCGATTTGTTTCAACTTCATTTAAGCGCGATTGGATAACATTCAATTCAGAGCGATAATCAATATATAGCTGAATAGCAGTACTCAAGAGAGTAACAACAATACTAAATCCAACAATAGAAAGTATAAGCCGTCTGGCTACTGTCATTCGCCTGTCCTGATCATGTTCATTCTATTAAGCTAACGTGTAGTAATATACCAGTCCAGTATTATTGTATTTAAATAATGTTTACAGAAAATAACTATATTTATCAACACCATCATAGATCATTATTGCTGATATATATTTCAGAAATTTTAATGGGAAGTAATGATATTGCCGCAGAGTTGAAGACTATGATACTACCAGCCTGTTGATATCTTATTACAATCCAAAAAAAGTATGAGGGCGGGTGCTATGGGTGAGGGATCTCCACTAAGTGTAAATGCTATTCGGGTTTGGTTGAAAAGCGTTTTTCCTGGAATTTTGGTGTGCTTGACCATCTCTATGGCGGCAACTTTCCTAAGTGATCATTATGGCGGACCTGTAATGCTCTTTGCATTGCTTTTGGGGATGGCATTTCATTTTCTCTCTGAGGAAGGACCGTGCCAACATGGTATTCAGATTGCCTCCAAAACAGTTCTGAGAATTGGAGTAGCTTTGCTGGGAGTTCGTATCACTTTTGGTCAAATCGCGGATCTGGGCGAAGTAACGATTATCGGGGTCATTTTAGCCATCGCAGCAACAATTCTGTTTGGTTGGGGTTTTGCACAACTCTTTAAACTGAAACCATCCCAAGGTCTGCTATCTGGAGGGGCCGTTGCTATATGCGGTGCGTCGGCTGCCTTGGCGCTGTCGGCTGTTATGCCGAAAAATAAACACTCTGAGAATAATACCATCGTTACTGTCGTTGCTGTTACAACGTTGAGTACGGTTGCCATGGTTATCTACCCACTGATAACTCAATATCTTGGATTGTCGCCGATTGATTCTGGTGTTTTTCTGGGAGGAACTATTCATGATGTGGCGCAAGTTGTAGGTGCGGGCTATAGCCTTTCAGATGAGACAGGTGACGTAAGTACCGTTGTTAAATTACTCCGCGTTACCATGCTGGTCCCGGCCGTTGTAATATTCAGTCTGATTTTTAGCGCGAGAAACAAGCAAGATGGTGAGGCGGGTAAGTCCGGTTTTCTGCCGCCATTGTTTCTAATTGGTTTTGTTGGTTTTGTTATTCTCAACAGTTTTGAGTTGTTACCAGTTGTGGCTACAGAAAGTCTGACGGATTTATCACGAGCTTGTCTGGTTACTGCCATCGCAGGTCTTGGTATGAAGACATCATTGAAAGAGTTGTCAAAAGTCGGATGGCCTATTGTAGGGCTGGTAATATCTGAAACCGTATTTATTGGGCTGTTTATTTATGCCATGATCGCATTCATGTAGGCTTCAAAGAAAAAACCTAAATGAAAGCAACACTTCAATCGATTTTGCATTAAAGCTAATAAAATAAAGGTTGTATCGCTCGTGTAATTCTGTCGAAATAGATAAGTCAGCGTTTATGCGCTGAAACCGTTTCACTTTCCTTTCACTTGGTGGAGGGTGGTCAGTCAATCAGGGAGATTGAAAATGAGAATTGGGAAAATTGCACGGGGTGCAATTGCAGGGGCGGCAGCTTTAGGCGCTGTTACAACTTCAACTGCAGCATTTGCAGAGAATGAAGCTAATGATCTAATTAATGCAACACTTTGGACGCAGTCTTCTGTCGAGTTCAAAGCAACTTCTATGGCAGCCTTCAAACTTGCCGAAGTTATGCTGGATAGAGCACTTGCAAATAAAGACTGGACTGCTGCGCTTGAGCAGGGGGACAACTATCAGAACAAGCCACCAGCAGTTATTCTAGACGTGGACGAAACTGTTTTGGACAATTCGGAGTATGAAGCTTGGCTGATCAAAGCCAAGAAGAATTACAGCTCAAAAACGTGGATGCCGTATATCGACGCTGCAATTTCCAATCCAATTCCAGGGTCCAAAGAGTTTATCGAATACGCGAAATCTAAGGGCGTAGAGATCTTTTATCTGTCCAACCGTAAAGCACCTGGTGAAGCCGGAACACGTAAGAACCTTAAAAAATTCGGCTATCCGATTAATGAGAAATTTGACACTGTCCTTCTTCGCGGTGAACGTGAAGAGTGGGGGTCTGCAAAAGGAACACGCCGCGCGCATGTTGCTAAAGATTACCGTGTTTTGATGTTGCTCGGTGACAACATGGGTGATTTTGTTGACGCTAGGAAAGCCGATTTAGCGGAACGAGAAGAAATTCTGGCCAAATACAAAGATAACTGGAGCACCAAGTGGATCATGATTGCTAACCCAATGTACGGTTCATGGGAAGGTGCTTCTTTTGGATATAAGTGGCGCTCATCAGATGAAGAAAAACGTCAGATGAAAATGGATGCCATGAGATATTGGAAGCCAAAAATGTAAGGCAGCTTACAAGGTAGTAGAAAAAACCCTCGGTCTTCTGGATCGGGGGTTTTTTTATTAATTGAGTAAAATCAATGATTTAGTCTATGAAATTATCAAAATAACGTTGCTTGTCAAGACTGTTTTTTGACTTTAATTTATTGCTTAACGGGTTAAAGCAAATATAATGGTTTTCCCGGATTTTTTTCCTGTTTTCCCCGCGGCTTTTTTGTTGCAGATTGTAGAAATTGAATCGCAAATCCGAACGTATTGTTCGGTCAGAGTATTTGATATTGGAGAGTTACATTGGCGAAGCGAAATGCCTTGGCAACGGCCGGGGTTATAAATGCAGAGGGTTTCTACAAAGTTGGGGGTCGGACCGCAATAGATTTTGCAAATTCTGGGCAACGCTTTGGAAAAGACGGCGAAGGCTTGGAAAAGCTGGATGAGTTATTGTCGTTTCTTAAATCCATGGAACATTTGCATGAAGATCAAGCCTCCAGCTATCACATGTATCTATTCCAAGATCCGGATCGTTGTGAACAACTGATGGCAGAATTGCGCGAAATACGGGGACGTTTTACATCTGCCTTGGATCAAGCCGCCAACGGTTGGCCTATCGATCCCTCATTTGTCGGTGAGCTCAATGATATTTTGTCTCGTTATCAAACTCGCTTGCAAATGTTGCCTTCAGAAGGTGGATATGAGCTTAAAGTTGAGCTGGTTGATGAAGGTCCAGAGCAGCTTCTCTATCCGATATTAAAGGATATGGCGGAATTTCTCGCCTCTGAGCAACTTGATAAAGTATGCAAATGTGCCAGTGATACTTGTGAATTGTATTTCATCAATCAGTCGCGCAACGGTCGTCGTCGCTGGTGTTCAATGTCTACATGCGGAAACCGTGCCAAAGTAAATGCATATTTAAAACGAAAAGAAGAATAACTGGCGTTTGAGTTGAATTGAGATAGAGGGTTCGAAATGAGATTTGTTGAAGTGCCGACAGGTAGTCTATTGAAGGCAAAATATGGCGCAGCGAGTTATCAGGATTGTTTTATGCAACCCCTTGCGCCCTCAGAAGAGCGTGGACCTGTCGGATTGTTTTTTAAAATGTTTCATCCTGTACCCGTATGGGTGAGCGCATTGATGCGGCTTCGGAATTTTATCGTTGGGTTTTTAGGGCTAGAGACAACTTCAGGCGCCGCTTCCGGATTGCAGAAACCTGAAGCGGATTATCAAGTTGGCGATAAAATCGATTTTTTTAAAATTGTCAATTTGTCTGAGAATGAAGTTATCGTCACCGCTAATGACACGCATTTGGATTCATCCTTCTCTCTTTACTTAGATGAGAAGGGCGGCGAGACGATGGTATATATGACGTCAGTTGTGGAAACAAAAGGGCGACTTGGAGACATTTATATGTTCGTTATCGCCCCGTTCCACAGGCTTATCGTTCGTCAACTCTTAAAGCGTTTATCTTAATCAGTTAGATTATGCAGTTTGTTCTGCTGTCTTTCTAAGCTCGTTCTTTTGAACCTTCCCCATAGTATTACGGGGAAGTTCGGTCACGATGAAGACCTCTTTCGGCACTTTGAAGTTAGCGAGTTTGTCTTTGATAAACGTGATCACTGACCTTTCATCAATTTTGCTGCTGTTGTCCGGGACAACAAATGCAACAACTGCTTCACCAAAATCTGGGTGAGGGCGGCCAACAATCGCACTTTCAAGAATGCCCGGCATTTCATCAAGGTAGCTCTCGATTTCCTTCGGGTAAACATTGTAGCCACCAGATATGATTAGATCTTTTGATCGGCCAACGATCCGGTAATAACCGTCTTCACCCTTGCAAGTCATATCGCCTGTTATGAAAAAACCGTCAGATCTGAATTCGGATGCTGTCTTCTCTGGCATCCTCCAATATCCTTTAAAGACATTGGGGCCCCTAATTTCAAGAATACCAATTTCGCCGTCCTCAACCACATCACCGCCTTCGTCGACGATGCGAACTTCATTATCAAGTGGGTGTCCAACTGAGCCGGCAATGCGTTTTCCATCATATGGGTTGGACGTAATCATTCCAGCTTCGGACATTCCATATCGCTCCAGAATTACATGACCTGTACGCTCTGTGAATTCGTTAAACGTATCTTCCAGAAGTGGCGCAGATCCCGCAGTAAATAACCGCATATTTAAGCAACTGTCCCTTCCAAAATCTTTATCAGCTAGTAACCGCACATAGAAAGTCGGAACGCCCATGAATACAGTCGCTTGCGGGAGTTTCTTTATGATTGTTTCTAGATCAAACTTTGACAAAAAGATAACTTTGTTGCCCTTAAGGAATGCACAATGAAGAGCAACAAATAAACCATGCACATGAAAGATCGGAAGGGCATGCAGCAATACGTCATCTTTTGTAAAGGCCCAGGTATTAACAAGCGATTTTGCGTTACTTGCCAGATTGTTATGTGTCAACATGGCACCTTTAGATCGGCCTGTTGTGCCTGACGTATATAGAATTGCTGCAAGGTCATCACTTTGTCGAGAAACAGTTTCAAAATCGCTAGACATTGCTTGCGATTGATCAGTTAAACTGCCTTTTCCGGCAGCATCCAACGTTAGCAGGACTGATACTTTTGCATCATCTGCGACAGGGCGCAGTGTCTCTAGATTAGCTGGATCGCAGACAAGCACGTATGGTTCAGCATCAGATAGAAAATATTCGACTTCAGCGGATTTATAGGCTGTATTCAGCGGTAAATATACAAGACCGGAACGCAAGCAAGCTAAGTACAGAAGGACGGCCTCAACCGTTTTCCCGATCTGAACGGCAACTCGGTCACCAGGTTTCGCACCGCTTTGTACAAGCAAGTTCGCAAATTGTGCGCTTTTTTGAATCACATCCTGAAAAGAATATGTCGTCCCGTCTGTCACCTCAAAGGCGACTTTGTCTGGGGATGCGCTAAAATTCTCTTCGAATAAATTATAAAGGTTTTGATTTTTCATGGCTTCTTTTTGATTGCTCATGCGGTTGCCTGCATGTAATGCGCGGGAAGAGTTGCGAGGAAGTCGTTAAACCTCTCGCCTTGAATAGTCACATGATGACGGGTCAGGTTTTCAGCAAGATCCGCATCTCCATCGATTATCGCTGCAATGAGAGCTGCATGTTCTTCAGATGAGCTCTTCATTCTCCCCGGAATGCGCACCTGCAGGCGGCGATGAGGTGATAATCGCACCCGCAAATCGCTGGTTTGTTTTTCCAGGTATTCATTGTGGCTAGATTTGTAAATTAGACTATGAAGATGCATGTTCCGTTCATAATAGGCGTCATGCTGATCGGTGGCTGCTAGTTCAGCGCATGCCGATTGGGCTGCAAGCAAGGCCACTTTCTCTTCGGGAGTAATACGTCTTGCTGCCAAGCGTGAGCAAATGCCTTCGAGGTTGGCCATTACTTCAAACATGTCCATGAGATCTTTAATAGTAATCGTCGCGACTACTGCGCCGCGTCTGGGGCGGATCAATACAAGTCCTGCTGCCGCTAGTCGTGTCAAAGCTTCGCGAACAGGCGTTCTAGAAACTTTAAACCGTTGGGCAAGCAAGGTTTCGTCAAGACGTGTGCCTGGCTTCAATGTCCCTGTGACAATTTCCTGTTCTAAAATTGGAACAAGTTCGCTGGCGCGTGATGAACCCACACTTTTCTCCTATATTGTGTTTAGATTACTTTATCATTGTTTTTGTGTGCGTAAAACTAATTCTTGTATACAAGGCATAAAATCTACCATACAATTTTTCAATTACTGCATAATGTGCATAAGAATAAATATGTGTGAACAATCTGCCGGGATAACTACCTGGCGAATAACTGGGAGGGAAACCATGAAAAGCAGAATGATAACAGCGGCACTGGGTGTCGTTATTGGAATGACCGCAATGACAGCAGGTTTTGCGGATGCCAAAACTTTGAAAGCTTCACATCAATGGCCGGGCGGCAAAGGGGATGTTCGCGACGAAATGGTGCAGATAATTGCCCGTGAAGTTGGCAAGGCGAATGTTGATTTGAAGATAAAGGTTTATCCGGGAAAAAGTCTCTTTAAACCAAAAGAGCAATGGGGGGCCATGGTAAAGGGTCAACTCGACATTTCCGCTTTCCCACTTGCATATGCCGCTGGCCGTCATCCTGAGTTTGACGCGACACTTATGCCGGGTCTTGTGAAAAATCATGACCATGCAATGCGTTTGAATAGTTCTCCGTTCATGGATGATATTAAGAAGATCATTAATGATGCTGGCGTTGTTGTTTTAGCGGATGCATGGCTTGCTGGTGGATTTGCATCAAAAAATCATTGCATTTTGGGTCCAGACACTATGAAGGGGCAGGTTACCCGTGCCGCCGGTAAGGCGTTTGAACAAATGTTGGTTGGTGCCGAAGCCTCTATCGCTTCAATGCCAAGTTCTGAAATCTACAGTGCGCTACAAACAGGTGTTCTGGATGCAGCAAATACAAGTTCGGGTAGCTTCGTATCCTACCGTATTTATGAACAAGTGAAATGTTTGACTGCTCCGGGTGCAAATGCGTTGTGGTTTATGTATGAGCCACTGTTGATGTCCAAAAAGAGCTTTGACAAGCTGACTAAAGATCAACAGGCAGCCCTTATGAAGGCTGGTGAAGTTGCGGAAGAGTTTTTCTTTTCAGCAGCTAAGAATTTGGATGCGAAACTCGTTAAAGCCTACAAAGATGCAGGTGTGAAAGTTGTTGAGATGTCATCCGAGCAAGCTAAGGCTTGGCGTGATATCGCAAATGAAACTTCCTACAAAACTTTCGCTGCAAAAGTAGAAGGCGGCGATGTACTGATCCAGAAGGCTTTATCTGTAAAGTAATTATCTAGATTTGGGCTCCCGAATTTGTTTTTCAAATCGGGAGCCTTTTTTGTTTGTGAACGGGACTTTTAATGACTTTTTTTGTCCGAACTATAAATTCTATCTCTCGCATTTTTGGGATTTTTTCTGCTGCTTTGGTAGGAATGGCAATCTTGGTGGTCTGCCAAATGGTAGTTATGCGCTATTTTTTAAACGCATCGACTGTCTGGCAAACTGAATTCGTAACCTTTGCCATCGTCGCGGCAACGTTTATGGGAAGCCCATACGTTTTGTTGATTAAAGGGCATGTGAATGTGGATTTGCTTCCGCATTATCTGACACCTCGGTACCGTAAGATTCTTGCATTCGTTGCCTCATTTCTTGCGCTTGTTTTCTGTGGAGTATTATGCTGGCAATCGTTTGAGTTTTTCTATGAAGCATTGGATGGCGGTTGGGTGACCGATACAGTTTGGGAGCTCCCATTGTGGATCCCCTATTCTCCCATGTTTGCGGGACTTTTTCTTTTAACGCTGCAATATGTAGCGGATATTCTGTCATCTGCTTTTAATGTTTCGACTATTGTTGAGGGGGAAGAGTAATGGAACCTCTTGCTATTGGCGCACTTGCCGCCGGTTTAGTTATTATTTTGCTTGCAACGGGAATGCCGGTGGCCTTCGGGCTTGGGCTGGTTTCGGTTGTATTTTTGGTTCTTTTTGAAGGTTTTGATAGCCTTTCGGTTATTGCTGATATTTTTTACTCTGGTATCGCCGAGTTTTCTTTAGTGTCTATTCCCATGTTTATTGTCATGGGTGCTGCTGTCGCGTCCTCTCCTGCAGGGAAAGATCTGTTTGAGGCATTGGATCGCTGGCTAACTCGAGTTCCGGGTGGACTTATTATCTCAAACATAGGGGCATGTTCTGTGTTCGCGGCATTAAGCGGTTCGTCTCCTGCGACATGTGCCGCTATCGGTAAAATGGGTATTCCGGAAATGCAAAAGCGAGGCTATCCAGATAGTCTTGCAACGGGTTCCATTGCAGCCGGGGGAACGCTGGGAATTTTGATCCCGCCATCTGTTACAATGATTGTGTACGGTATTTCCACAGAAACATCGATCGGGCGCCTGTTTTTAGCGGGAGTATTCCCTGGATTGCTTCTGACGGCCTTGTTTATGGCGTGGGCAATATATTATGCTTGGCGCCAAGGTTTTGATTTTCAAAGTAAAATTGGCGCTTATTCTTGGAAACAAAAATTTGAAATCATGCCGCGGGTATTGCCGTTCATCATGATTATTGTTGGTATCTTGTTTGTGCTGTATGGTGGCGTAGCGACACCGTCAGAGGCCGCTGGTGTTGGAGCGTTGTTTTGCTTAATCCTCGTCGCCGTAATCTACAAAATATACCAGCCAAAGAAGATATGGGAAATTTTAAGTAGCTCGACACGTGAAAGCGTGATGATCCTGATGATCATTGGAGCGTCAGCGCTGTTCGCTTACACTTTATCGAGTTTGTTCGTGACGCAGTCAGTTGCTGAATATATCGCTGGTTTGGACGTGAACCGCTGGGTATTGATGTTTTTGGTCAATATTTTCTTACTTATTACGGGATTCTTTTTACCGCCAGTTGCCGTGATTGTTATGGCGGCACCCATACTTTTACCGATTATTATCACTGCAGGATTTGATCCATACTGGTTTGCTGTGATTTTGACCATAAATATGGAGATAGGTTTGATTACACCACCAGTTGGATTAAACTTGTATGTGATCAATGGAATTGTACCTGATATTTCATTGCCGACAATCTTGAAGGGAGCCCTTCCGTTTATGCTTTGCATGGTACTGGGTATTATCATCTTATGCATTTTTCCGGAAATCGCGACTTGGCTACCGAATAAAGTAATGGGGAGCTGATATGAGGCAAACGTTTGTAGGGCAGATTTTTAACTCCATCGCTGATGCAGGTCGAGATCTGCTTGATCGCGGAGCTGGAAAATCACGAAGTCATACAATGGAGGGGATCTGTCAGGATTTAGTGACCCAACGGGGCGAAGCATCTGGCATGGCGCTTGCCCGCGAAGCTGTTTTAATGTGGAAACAGCTTAGTAATGAGGAGCGTTTGAGGTTTCTGCAATTCCTTCAAAAAGAAGTCAGTATTGATCAGGAAAAGCTGGATATTGCTGTTGCCGCCTATGAAGCAGACAAAACTCTCGAAAATCAACAAGGTCTTGCCAAAGCACTGGAGGCCCCGCGACAAGAGTTGATGCGTCGTATTAACTTTGCGCCGGGCGGTACCGCTGCGATTGTAGATATGCGAAAATTCCTCGTTTCCAAAATTAGAGAATTTCCTGAGCTGCGTGAAGTTGATCAGGACCTCCAACATCTCCTTATTAGCTGGTTTAACCGCGGTTTTCTGGAGCTGGAGCAAATTAACTGGCGGACACCAGCCGTCATTTTAGAAAAATTGATTGAATATGAAGCTGTTCATGAAATTGATGGATGGGAAGATTTACGCAGACGCCTGGACAAAGATAGGCGTTGTTTTGCGTTCTTTCATCCAGCACTGCCAGACGAGCCACTGATTTTCGTGGAAGTTGCCTTGGTAAAAGGGCTTGCTGGAGCCGTGCAGCCACTCCTTGAGAAAGACGGGGAACGCCTTGATCCCGTAAAAGCTGATACCGCCATCTTCTATTCTATAAGCAATTGTCAGGATGGATTGAAGGGCATCAGCTTTGGTAACTTCTTGATCAAACAGGTCGTGGCGGAACTTTCTGGTGAGTTACCAAATCTCAAACATTTTTCAACCCTATCACCGGTTCCAGGGTTTATGAAATGGTTGGATGGAACAAAGGGTAAGGCGGGGGGCTTGTCTGCTGGTAAGGCAACCAAGGTCAAAAACCTGTTGCTTGAAAAACAGTGGCACGAAAATTACGAAGTTGTTGAGCAAGTGAAAGAACCGCTAGAACAGTTGGTCGCTCATTATCTGGTGAATGAGAAAAGCCGTGAGCGACCATTGGATCCTGTATCCCGTTTTCACCTTGGAAATGGCGCGCGCCTTGAGCGCATTAATTGGCTTGGCGATACTTCAGTAAATGGTCTGAAACAATCGGCTGGCTTGCTAGTGAATTACTATTACAGCCTGAAAGATATTGAAAAGAACCACGAAGCGTATGTAAATGATAAGAAGGTTGTCGCATCGTCTTCTATTCTCTCAACTGCAAAGGCTGGTTAATGTCATCTGTTGTTTCTGGTTCTAATGTAATTCCTTTTGTTGGTCAGGTTGATGCAGAGGAGCTGACCGAATGGATGTCTGCTTTGTCATCCCTTATGCCGGGTGAGCGATTGGTTCCATTTTCGGATCTGACGGATGAAGAAAAATTGAGCGCCGAGATTGCTATAGTGGCCAATCCACGTCCTGACGAGATTGCAAAACTTCCGAACCTCATCTGGATTCATAGTGTCTGGGCAGGGGTTGAGCGTATGGTCGCAGAGTTTAAGGACAGCTCATTTGATATTGTCCGGCTTATCGATCCTGAGCTTTCCCGAACAATGGCAGAAGCAGTGTTGTCTTGGTCGCTCTATTTACATCGGGATATGCCAGCATATTTGCATCAGCAAAAAAAACGAGAATGGAAAGCACTTCCTTATAAAAAAGCTTCCCAAAAAACAGTCGGTATATTGGGATTGGGGTCTCTTGGGGCCACAGCAGCAAACACTCTTATTACAGCTGGTTTTAAAGTCGCTGGATGGAGCCGAAGCAATAAAGAGCTTTCAGGCATTCAGACTTATGCTGGGCCAAAGGGTCTCAAAACTATCTTTTCGAAATCTGATATTCTCGTATGTCTGTTGCCACTCACAGATGAGACGCGTGGGCTAATCAATAGGGATCTATTGACGCTGATGCCAGACGGGGCCGGAATTATAAATTTTGGACGCGGACCTATTATTAATAAGATTGATTTGTTGGGCGCGCTTGAAACAGGTGTTCTCTCTCATGCAGTCTTAGACGTGTTTGAAACTGAACCGTTGCCAGAAGATGATGCTTTCTGGGATCTGCCTAATGTGACGGTGCTCCCTCATATCTCCGCTCCGACAGATGTACAGACGGCAAGTGAAATCGTTTCAGGTAACATCAACAATTTCAGAACAACAGGCGAGCTGCCGCAAATCGTAAATCGTGGACGGGGATATTAGTTTCCGTACTGCGATTCTTTTTGATAACCTGAATATAGGACTTAAAATTGCGGTTTCCTAGGTCGGTATTATCGATAACTTCGAACTAAATAGGAATATTTAGTTAGCACGCTCATTAAATTAAGCGGGTGAACGTTTTCATTTTGCTGCCCCTCGTATCTATGTTTATAATTTCGCCACCCAACCGGCTTAGCCGGGGCAAAAAAGAAGAAATAAAAATGTAGAGAGGGACAAAATGTCCGAAAATAGAATGTTAGATGGAAAAGTCGTAGTTGTAACTGGTGCCGGTCGTGGTATCGGTCGTGGCATTGCTATTATGGCCGCTCAATATGGGGCTAAAGTTGTCGTCAACGACTTGGGCGGCAGTGAGCAAGGGGACGGCGCAGATCAGATCCCAGCCATGGAAGTTGTGAAAGCAATTACAGATGCTGGTGGTGAAGCTGTTGCAAACTTTGGTAACGTTGCAAACGCTGACGATGCGGGTCAAATGATCGAAGATGCGCGAAGTAACTTTGGCGGCATAGATTGTATCGTGAACAATGCAGGTATTCTGCGGGATGTTATCTTCCATAAAATGTCCGAAGCTGATTTCGATTCAGTAATCGCTGTTCATTTGAAAGGTAGCTTCAATGTAAGTCGCGCTGCTGCTCCGTACTTCCGTGAACAAAAAAGCGGCTCCTTCGTACATATGACATCTACATCAGGCCTTATCGGCAATTTTGGTCAGGCAAACTATGCTGCAGCCAAGCTAGGTATAGCTGGTCTCTCTCGTTCAATCGCACTTGATATGTCACGTTTTGGCGTTCGATCAAACTGTATCTCACCATTTGCTTGGTCACGTCTTATTGGTACTATTCCTCAAGGAACTGATGCAGAACGTGAACGCGTGAAGAAAATTCAGCAAATGACACCAGAGAAAATCGCAGCACCGTGTGTGTATCTGTTAAGTGATGAAGCCGCCTCTATTACGGGCCAGATCTTTGTTGTTCGTAATAATGAAATTTGCCTGATGAGCCAACCACGCCCAATTCGCAATCTTCATAATTCCGACGGATGGTCACCAGAAACGATTGCAGCTCGAGTTGGGCCTGCAATTCAGTCATCATTAACGCCGCTTGAACGATCAGGTGACGTATTCTGTTGGGATCCAGTCTAAGCGAGGGGCGTTTTCATGGCGATCGATTATGACAAACTTGTCAATTGGAAGTTCGACCCGGTTGAGCAGGAATATACTTTTAAAGATAGCATTCTGTATGCGTTAGGCGTTGGCCTTTCTTCTGATCCGCTAGATATGGATCAATTGCGTTTTACTTACGAAGAAGATCAGTTGGCATTGCCAAGCATGGTTGTTGTGCTTGCAGGTCCAGGGTTTTTCTTGAAGCGGCCGGAGTTCGGTGTTGACTGGGTTAAAGTACTGCACGGTGAACAAGGGTTTGAAATTCACAAACCTTTGCAGGCGTCGGGTACTCTGATTGGTGAGACAAAAATTACAGAGATTATCGACAAGGGAGAAGGGCGCGGTGCACTCATTTTCTCTGAACGTAAAATCTATGACAAGCCAACTGGGGATCTGCTTTCTACTCTGACATCGACTACGTTTGCGCGTGGTGATGGTGGTTTTGGAGGACCGGCTGTTACAGCACCGAAGCCACATGTTTTACCTGATAGCGATCCAGATTTTGTCGTTGAGACAGAAACAATGGATAGGCAAGCTTTGATCTATCGGTTGAGCGGTGACTATAATCCGCTTCACGCCGATCCGCGTGTTGCGACTGCAGCCGGATTTGAAAAACCCATTTTGCATGGACTAGCAAGTCTTGGTGTCGCCTCTCACGCGATCCTGAAAGAAGTTTGTGGCTATAAGCCAGAGCTTTTCCGCTCCTTACGTTTGCGTTTTACCTCTCCAGTTTATCCGGGAGAGACAATCGTTACGGAAATATGGAAAGACGGCGAAGATGTTTCTTTCCGTTGCCGTGTAAAAGAGCGGGATATTGTTGTCCTGAATAACGGTCATGCTAAGATAGCATAAAATGAATACCCCGGCCCTTTTGGGCCGGGTCCCCCACCTATAGGAGCTTGCCTTGCAACTTACTGAAGCAATTCGAAGCCGCAAAACCGTTCGTCAATTTACTGACCAATCGGTATCCGCAGATATTGTAATCGACATATTAGAGACTGCGAAATGGGCGCCTTCTGGCGGTAACCTGCAACCATGGAACGTTCATGTTTTGACAGGCGAACCCTTAAAGGCTTTCACCGAAGATATTCAACAAAAACTTTCTGCCAATGGCGAAGAAGATCCAGAATATCAAGTATACCCGCCAGATCTAAAAGATCCTTATAAAACGCGACGGCGAGTTGTTGGTCAGGCGCTTTATGAACTCATTGGGGTTCCGCGTGACGATACGCCTGGAAAATTGAAGCAACTAGCAAAGAATTTTGAATTTTTTGGAGCGCCTGTCGGGATGTTTTTCGTCATGGACCGTCAGATGGAAATTGGTCAATACGTTGACCTTGGCATGTTTATGCAAAATATAATGCTGCTTGCGCGGGACAAAGGATTGCATACCTGTCCCCAAGAAGCATGGGCACGTTGGCCGAAATCAACGGCTGAGTTTCTCAATATCTCGGATGAGGAAATGGTCTTTTGTGGTATGGCCCTCGGATATATGGATGAAAGCGCGACAATAAATAAACTAAAAAGTGAGCGTGCTTCTCTTGATGATTTCGCGACCCTAATCGGGTTTGAATAAGGATTTAATGTAAAATGGATACGGAAGTAACAACACAGATTAAGCAAAGTGTCGCGCAGTTATGTGGAGATTTCCCCGGTACCTATTGGCAAGAAAAAGACAGAGAACGCGCATATCCTACGGAGTTTGTAAACGCTTTGACAGAAGCAGGTCTTCTTGCTTCACTCATTCCTGAGGAATATGGCGGGGCGGGGCTGCCACTTTCTGTGGCCTCTGCTATTTTGGAAGAAATTCATGCCAATGGATGTAACGGGGCTGCTTGTCATGCGCAGATGTACACTATGGGTACAATCCTTCGGCACGGCAGTGAAGCTCAAAGAAAAGAATATCTTCCGAAGATTGCGACTGGTGAGTTGCGCCTGCAAGCGTTCGCTGTGACCGAACCTACTGCCGGAACTGACACAACCAGCATTTCCACGACCGCGGTGCGGGAAAGGGATGAGTATGTCATCAATGGCCAAAAAGTATGGACATCCCGTGCAGAACACTCAGATCTGATGATCTTGTTGGCCCGCACAACGTCTAAGGATAAAGTGAAGAAGAAATCAGAAGGTCTGTCGGTATTCCTGGTTGATATGCGTAAAGCCGTTGGAAACGGTATGACCATCCGTCCCATTCGAACGATGATCAACCACGCCACAACAGAAGTCTTCTTTGATAACCTCCGAATTCCAGCAGACAGCTTGATCGGCGAGGAAGGCAAAGGATTTAAGTATATCCTTACTGGAATGAACGCGGAGAGAATTCTGATTGCGTCCGAATGTATTGGCGATGCGCGTTGGTTTGTCGAGACAGCCTGCAATTATGTGCGTGACCGCAAAGTGTTTGGTCGACCCATCGGTCAAAATCAGGGGGTGCAGTTTCCAATCGCTAGATCTTATGCGCAAGCGGAGGCCGCAAAGCTGATGGTAGAGAAAGCGTTTAATCTTTATGACGCGGGCGAGAACTGTGGTGCAGAGGCCAATATGTGTAAAATGTTGGCATCGGAAGCTTCTTGGGCCGCCGGCGAGGCGTGTTTGCAATCTCATGGCGGCTTCGGATTTGCTGAAGAATATGATGTGGAGAGGAAATACAGAGAGACTCGCCTCTATCAAATCGCTCCGATTTCCACAAATCTCATCCTTTCTTACATCGCAGAGCATGAATTAGACTTACCACGCTCCTATTGACCTTTCGAAAAACTGCTTTATGTGAAAAAAGGTAGAGCGGTGTGATTGTTGAATTATGGCAGTTTTATTGACCTTTTGCTGCATCTGCGAAGAAA
>MAAC01006584.1_pt1 | contig 28420 bp, 19 predicted proteins | sample 1115981 | NCBI WGS metagenome assembly MAAC01 (sample SAMN04961126, study PRJNA320927) | seawater metagenome | isolation source: sample BD02T64 sea water enriched with oil for 64 days | place: USA:Gulf of Mexico | collected 2013-07-27
AAGGGGTTTACACCTCAACTTCCAGCAATAACGTTATCCATTGCAAAAAAGAAGGGCTCAAATTCGGTTGACGTTGGACGTAATATTGATGAGAGGATTGGACACCTGAAACAAAATCTAATTCCAAATGAAATAGACGTAACAATAACTAGAAATAACGGGGTAAGAGCGGATGATGCTGTAACAAATCTAGAAATCAACCTTGTTTTGTCTATGATTACCGTCATTCTTATTTCAATTATTTTTATAGGTGTTAGAGAATCCCTTATTATCGGATTCACCGTCCCTTTAACATTATCGTTATCTCTTGGGGCTTGTTACTTGTATGGAGTATCAATAAATAGAATCACCCTCTTCGCTCTAATACTCTCGATGGGTATGTTGGTGGATGCTGCGACTGTTGTTATTGATAATATCTTTAGGAACCATTCAAGCCACAATACCCGAAGGCTTTCTTTTGTGTTTGCCACCAATGAAATAGGTGGCGCCACTAATCTCGCCACCATTGCAATAATTTTGGTATTTGCTTCTCTTATTGTTGTTTCTGGTATTAGTGGCCAATATTTCTTTCCTATTACGTTCACTGTTCCGATTGCAATGTTTGCATCCTTGTTGGTGGCATACATTGTTGTTCCATGGGCAGCCCTTCGCTGGAGTCATGGGTCAAATGTCGGCAATTCCAGTGCTTTTGAACGACATGTGGTGGTAAAGTTTTCGAAAATATTGGGGCGTATAATTTCCGTAAAAAGACACAGAAGAGGCGTATTAAAGATAACGTTTGCCTTGATTCTACTGTCGTCATTGCAACTCACATGGCAATTTGTTAGGCCTCAAGGGCCAGGTGGTGAAATTTCGCCTGGAGCACTATCAATTGCGGTAATGCCAAAAAATGACACAAATTCATTCTTTATCGCGCTTACTCTGCCAGAAAACAAACCAATAGAGGAAACGCAAATCATTGCAAATGAAATAGTAGATATTTTGGAATCAAATGTTTTTGTCGTAAACTATCAAGTCTTCTTGGGCCAGTCTGGGCCTGAAGATTTCATTGCTCTAATCAGAGGTTTTTCTCCAAGAAGGAGTGAAAACTATGCCGAAATTCGCGTTAATCTAACAGACAAAAAACTACGTAATGCCACGTCATATGAAATAGTGGGATCTCTTAGGCCAGCAATAGACGATTTACTTAGTCAATATCCCGATACCCGCATTCAACTAGTCGAGGATCCTGCTGGCCCACCTTCAAAAGCAATGATTTTGGCGGAAGTCTATGGGAGCGATGAGAAAAATATTAGGTCACTCACTGAAAGCGTGAGAAAAGAATTCTCCAATACCTGGGGTATTACTGAAGTATTTGACAGCTACCCTCAGAAAACAAATGAAATCAGATTTATCATTGATCGAGAAAAGGCGCAATATACTGGTGTTAGTATTCCGGAGATTGCCAAAAAACTTCGTACGCTAAGCTACGGCATAACATCCGGCATTATACATGACCCGAGGGAAGATGATCAGGTAATAATACACCTGGAATCTACTCAAAAAGGGAAACTATCGCCAAATTCCCTTTCTATGATAACGATAGGGAATAGTACCGGAAAAAGAATCCCTCTTTCTGAGTTGGTCAACATACAATACGGATATGAACCCATGCTTTTACATAGAAAAGACGGAGAGCGAGTTGCTTATATAGGTGCTGAATTGACAGACTCAGCACCTATATTTGCGGTACTGGACATCAACAGTAGGCTAAATGATTTTTTTAGTGATAATGAATTAAATGTCACTACAGGGAATCTTGGTTTATTGGAAGAGGTTCCAGACACAACTCAAGGTGAGAAAGTGTTGTGGCAAGGGGAAACGCGAATTTCGATAACAATGTTTAGAGATTTAGCGGGGGCATTTGTCATAGCCATCAGCGTGGTTTTTGCACTGCTCGTTGCCTACTACCAGTCTTTTAGCCTTCCATTTATCGCTATGGCAGCAATACCTTTAGCAATCATAGGCGTTTTTCCAGGGCATTGGTTGATGGGGGCTCCATTTTCAGGGCCATCTCTTATTGGCATAATCGCATTAGCCGGTATTGTCATGAGAAACTCGTTACTCATAATTGATTTTTTCTCAACACAATTACGCTCAGGATTGTCAGTGCAAGACGCGCTAGTAAAAGCGACGTCTATGAGATTACCAGCAATATCACTAACTGCCTCAACAGTTGTCATAGGTTCGATGTTTATGTTATCCGACCCGGTTTTTCAAGGGCTTGCTATCTCGATGATTTTTGGAACCATTACTGCCACATTACTCACACCATTTATTATTCCTATTCTTGTGAACCATTATGTAAGAATTAACGGGATAGAAATATTTAGTCGCGTACAGAGATAGGCCCGACGTTTAACTTATAGCAATATTGTCGACCCTTAATTGGGTGTGTTGAGGGGCAAAATCCTACACGCTATTTTAAATACAGCCACATCTCGTAGACGTTCTTGTATAACGTTATGATGTAAAAAACAAAGACATACGATTCTGTCGCAAATTTTTCCCAAGTGGAACTTTCAGAATTCCTGGGCGTGACTATGCTGCCAAGGCATAAAATTGTTCAACTGGTGTCACATGACTTTAAGAAGAAGTTAGTGGGGTGCTAGGGATTTTTCCTCGCAAACAGACATAACCCTCTGTAATGCGCGCCCGACTTGGCCTACAGAAGGGTATTACTTTTTTGAGAAAAACCGACATTCGATGCCTTTGGCAGCTAGATATCAATGACTTAGCGCTGCTTTGTCCGTTTACGAGGGAAAATCCCTAGTACCCCGTATTGGATAAGGCTCACATTTGACATCACGCACAGTCACATGCAAGTATAAAACTCGTTTTATACATAAATCAGCATTGACCTAGCGAAGCCGGCTCTTGCAGAGATAGCAGAACGCGACACAAACAAAAATCAGATCCACAAGAGACTCTGCCCCTAATAAAAACAATATCCGATCAATGCTTGAGGTAAGAGAAGTTATGACAATTAGAAAAGATTGGTGCTTTCCAATCTCAATGTTTCAGCAAATAGAATTATTATTAAAAGAACAGGGCTCATACATTAGTTTGAGTGATTTTTTGGGGAGGTTATCTGTAACCGAAGAAGAGTTCAGAGATCCGAAATTTAGTTTTAACGGTGACCACTTAGTTACAATGTATCGCAGCATAGAGAAAACATCGAAACTTAAACTGCCCGTATTGGACATACTACGACATTTCTCGGCGACCAATTTAGGGGTAGTTGGATTAGCAGGAACAAGTGCCCCTACGCTAAAGCGAGCGATCGATTTAATAATCAATTTTCATACCCTTTATGTACCCTCGCTAAAGTTTGAATTTTTCAAAAAAGGAGCCAATAGTTGGATTCAGGCCACTTCAGTTGATGATTTGGATGGCACTGATTACATGCTTATTGAGATGGCCCTTGGCGCTCTTAAAGCTATGTCTGATGATATTACGGGACATACGCTTCCCATGACATTGGAATTCAGTCATGGTCAATGTGCAGCGCACAAAACTGATGATTACGTTGAGGAGTATTGCAATTTTTTCCAATGTGAAGTGAAATTCAATTGCAGTCACAATAGAATATATTTTCCCTCAAAGGGGTTGGAATATACCACCATTAAGGCAAATGAAGTTACCTATCGTTATGCAGAGAATCAATTAAATAGGGACATCCTTAAATCGACAGACAAAGAAACATTAGCAGATAAAGCAAAGTATATTATTATAAAATTAGTGGCAAACAGATCACCTTCGGATTTAGCTTCTGTAGCGTCCGAGTTACTTATGGCTCCTCGGACGTTATCCCGCAAGCTCGCAAAACTAGAGACTTCATTTAACCACTTATTGAACGAGGTACGAATCAATAAATCAAAAGAGTTATTGCTACGAACCGATTTATCTATCAAGCTTATTGCCTATGACGTTGGATATAAAAATAGTGATTCTTTCTCGAGGGCATTTAAGTCTCAAACAGGGCGTAGCCCAACAAATTGGAAAGATAAATATGGGTAAGGGGCGAGGAATTCGCGATAATCTGTGCCGCTCAATTTATAGGCGGTATTTTTCCATATCGCTATATCTTCTAATTGGTATTTGCTCGATATTTACTGGGGGATTAGTTCGTATTTTGTCGGGACTATTATAATTCAGTTTAATGGATAATCTATTTTTCCTCTCCCCTGAGGCCTGCTAAATAGAATGATTATTATAACCCTACCAAACTGAGCGATGCTCAAAAAATATCAAATAAAAAATATTATGAGCAGCGCCCTTTCGCCTTCAGAACGATTCTACACTTTCGCTACGCAAGCCGAAAATCGACTTGCTGCTTTTCATGCGAATCGAGCTATCTACGACGAAACCATCACAGTACCCGTCTAATTGGTTTCAACTTGGAACACCACTGTCGTTCCGGCTCCCATATCGTCGTGGGCAGTGACCTTAATTTCATTCGTCCCTTCCTGCAAAAAAGCGGTACCAAATGTAAATGGCGCGTAGCTATCATATTGATAAGAACCGTTTATTTCAAAAGTCACCTGCCTTACCAAACCACTGACGTTGGCACGGATTTGTGTCACTTTATCTGGAAGCGAGGCAAGCTCAATAGCTTCAGATTCTTTGATGACCTGCCATGCCCCTCCTTCTTCATCTGCCAGTACCAGGTTTCTGATTTCCAGATCTACATTACCAGCGCTTTGCATTATCCATTCATCAATATGCTGACCGTTGGCACCGGAGATACTTGAATATTCCGGTGAGCCAGCGAACCAATTCGCAGGCAGATTACCGTAGATTTTTGCAGGGGGTTGAGTGGGTTGTCGTCGCGGATCCTCTTTAGTATTTACGGATGTATCAAGTGCCAGGGCTTGAAGGCCGAGTCCAGCAACACCAGCGTCATGGTGACAACTTAGGCAAAACTCGTTGCTATTAGAATCTGGTCTTGGAGCATCAAAGTAAAGAGGCCCTTCGGGAAAGTTGAAAGATTCTCTTAGTGAAATTAAGCCACCCGGTATATTGAACAAGTGCGCCTTATTATCGTTGGAATAGTCGTGATAGCAGGCGTATTTTTGATAGGTAGACTGACCATAAGTGGCTAGTTCATGCGATACATAATCATGAGACTTACGCTGATAACGGTTACTGATATCATCCCACTCACCCTGATAACTGGCTGGCAATCCTACTAATGTACCATGGCCGAAGTTACAAATAGATTCTAGGTTTGGCTCATAAGCAAACACCTTGAATTCATCGATCCAACCTTCGAAAGCTTGTTTTCTACCCCAGCCAGAGCCTCTCCCTATGCGTAACTTACCAGGGGTGGGCCGAAAGTTATCACGTTCGATGTTACTTTCGAATGTTAAAGCCGACCAAGTTTGATGCTGAAAGCCATTTATAAATAATGACATAGACCGCTTATTGTTAAATTCTTCATCGGCCTTTACAAGCAATGCAAGGTGACTCCAATTTTGTTCTGGTAAGGCTGTGGGTAATTGCATTTTAGTAATAAGACGCTGTCGACTGTTATAGAATTTAATGGCACGTCGGCCTTTAACAGTGATTTGGCTTCTATCTGGGAAACGTACTAATACCCGCTCAGTATCATCATCACCAAACCGAGGATCTATAAACAAACTGTAAAACCAATCACTGTCATGGACTGATTGCGGCTGCTCAGTAACTGCGTAATCTATGCGTGTTGTACGACCATTAAACCACATTCCTTTGCCGCGAATACCACCATTGGCAACAGGCTCAAGACGACCGTTGTATACCCGTCCGTGGGCTGGAATATCCCAACGATCAGGTAGAGCAGTGGCACTGTTCTGAACACGGACTTGACCATTAAAAGAACGTGTAAGTTGATGCCAGCCGTCATAATAATTCATCCGATACCAATTTGAATTCTTATGTCTCAGGTTTGCCACCATGTTCGACACGATAAATCCATCGGGGTTTAGGTAATCATCAAATGATAATTCAACCGTTGAGTGGCCCGAGCTCACGTTCCAAACTACGTCTTGAAATCGACTGTGCTTTAGATTTGGCAAATAGTTGAGCCTGTTTTCTATGGAATCAAACATAGATAGGTTACCCGGGAGGAACTGCCCAAGGACACCACCTGAATCGCCAGTCACTTGCACTGAGCCACCGCCCCAGCCTCTTGTAGCGCCTACACGTACTTCACCATTATTATTAGGGTTTTGGCCCGTACCTGGTTTATATAATGAGAGATAGCTTTGCTCTTTATCTGTCCCACCTAGACGGAAATCCACATCGTTTAGCTTTCCGTCAAGCAGAATCATTTTGCCTTGGGTCCACGCCCCCATAACAACAAACATGTTGTCTTTACTGTTATCGGAGTCTTTCATTTCTTCGATGCTGCACTCAACGTTTGAAACACAACGAACGGGATAACGGCTTTGAGGGTTTTTATCGTAGCTATAAGACGGAAATAGCTTGGCGGGAGAAACCTGCACAGAAAAGTTTTTGGCTTCTTTGTCCATCCAGGGATAGGTACCCTTTATATCCACTCCATCCGGAATAACGGCACCGCTAGGGTCGCGAAAAGGCTGCATGGCAAAGCCATAACGTTCATTTACACGCTTATCATGGGGCGCATGGGTGATCGGGTACAGATCGCCCCAGTAAGAGACATCGCAAGGCTCTGCGTCAAGGGGGGACACCCCATATACCACATCATAGCTGCCACCCTGTACTTCACCGGTAACAGTATTTTCCCATACAAGTGGTAAATAGCCACGACGTGCCACAAATAGCCTACCATCTGCCGGAGTAATGGTTTCAAAGAGAATGCCAGTTCGGTTAGGAGAAAATTTACTTTCACCGTAAGTAACTTCTTCGATGCTAGCTTGTGTCGTTTTTGGATTACTCACGCGAATATTAAGCGGAGTACCCATCACTCTATCCCAGTCATCAAGTTTGGGGGGGATATCATCACCATCCGGAGTATTACTTAACCTTACGTAGGCCGATATTAACGTAACGTCGTAGCAATCATCCTCTCCTCCAACGCCACAACTGTAGGGGTTACGGCGCTCACCTTCCGCCTGAATATAAGGATCACAAATATTAGTGTGTTGAATGGATCCGGTTCTACCCTGCGCTAGAGCGTTGAAGGGTATTTCAAATTTATCCATAACCAGAGCTGAAGGGCCCGCTGGCGATTCTACAAACGGCTTATTAAGTTTTTCTGGTGCTAACAGATAAAGCTTTACCGAATCTGGATTTTTAAGGCTGCCGCCAACTTGGGATTCAACACCTAGTCGACCATCCGCAGTCCAACGTAAAGGTGGAATATGTGGATCAGTAAAACCCTCGCCTTCAGTAATCCCGACAACTTTTCGGCTGATGGTAGGTACCTCGGGTGTAGATATATAAAACCGAAATTCAAAAGGTATGGTGGGAACATCCAAAAGATAAAGCGCCGAGAACGCTAAACCAAGATCCTCTGAAAATTCTGGCAATACATTAATAGGGCCAAGTCCGGGACTGTCCTTGGTTTGAGGCAACATTAAGGGGCTCGAACTACCGTTTTCTCGTATAACGTCGATGGATTCATGATAGTAATCCATAAAGTTCTTTATGGTGCCAAGTATAACGCCTAACTCTTGCGTTTCCTGCGCGTTAGCAAAACTTGAAGTAATCAGTAAGAAAAATGAAAAGAATAGAAAGCTCTTCGCATTTTTCTTCTGGGCCAAATGACACGGGGGTTTTGATCCAACGGTTCTATTATCCATTACTAGATATACCTGTTATTTTTATTTCTATTTTTGTAGGTCAACGCCTGAGTACTTAACTACTGACAATGCAATCCAGCCCACAAATACTTCATCTAGTGTATAGGCATTACGCTCTGAACAGGCACCAAATCACCTACACTAAAAGACAATGACACGACAAAATATGCCAAAGGCATTGTTAGAAAGTATTTTTAACTAATTGAAGAAGTCACTTCTCTTCCTGAACATTTAAATACCAAACTGAGCAATGCATGATCTCATTCAAAGGCCAAAACACTCCTCAATCGATCATCCTTCAGTCTGTCCGTTGGTACTGTGCATATCCACTCAGCTATCGAAATATTGAAGAGATGATGGCTGGACGTGGTATCAAGATTGATCATAGTACACTGAATCGATGGGTTGCTCACTACGCGCCAAAGTTGGAAAAAACCTTTCATAAAAAGAAGAAGAAACCCGGAAATCGCTGGCGAATGGATGAGATGTACTTAAAGGTAAAAGGCGTCTGGAAATACTACTACCGTGCTGTTGATAAGCAAGGCAATACCATCGACTTTCTTCTTACATCCAAGCGGGATACCAAGGCTGCAAAGCGTTTCTTCGATAAAGCCATTGGGCGAAATGGCAAACCAGGCTTAGTGAATATCGATAAAAGCGGTGCTAACAAAGCTGGTATTGGGCTGGGATAGTTATTTTCGAATAAATGGCTCGTGATGCTATCCCCGGTATTGTTGGTAAATGCTATCTCTCCATGTGATAAGTTCGCTGAACTTTTCCGCTAAAGTATCGTTTGTCCAGCATTGTTCTGTTGCTGGGTCGAGCATAACATTGTTATTTTGTATGGGCTTTATCACCTGTAACGTCACCGCCATGCAAATATCGGCATATGTGAATGAGCCCAATAAATATTGAGGGCTCTTTGCTAAAGCATCTTGTAATTTTTGCAGGTTATCTTCGATAATTTGTTCGTAACGTTGAGTGTTTTTCTCATTAAAACCGTATTTCTTTTTTAGATAAAATAACCCGGATTTTGCTATCGGTAACATCAGCGGTTTTATAGATTCGGGGAAAAAGGGAGGTAAACTCTTTAAGCACGCTTCTCGATTGGATTGCATTTTAATAACAACCAATGCCCGGCCTGCTTCAAGGGTCTGTTCACTGATGTAGTTCCAATGATCAATATCGCTAAGTTTATCGTGCGGGAATAGCGCGTCTTTTTGGGAAAGTGTGTTGGCATGTTTTGCGATGCTAAACGAGTCGGTAAATACACTGTCACCATCAATTAATAGGGGGACAGATATTCTGTTGAAGAAACGTTTAGACTTTATCCGTACACCTAGGTTTGAAATCATTGGTGTGAATTCTTGGTGTTGGTAATGGAAGTTGGCGTAATCAAGGGCCCAGCGCGTTTTTTCAGACCAGGGTGAAACGGACGAACCGAAAAGAGTGCTCATATGGATTCCACTATGTAGGGTATTTGATGCTGGTTGTTATGGAGGGTGAAATCACATTAGAGTAAATGCTCTATTTTTGCAAGAGGGCAAATCAGACATCAGTAGTGACTAAAATGCAGTACTGTCTTTATGGAATGAGCGTTTGCCGCCGCGACGATTTAGCCATTTCAAGATAATGCGCTTGGATCGGGCAAGAAATTGGTTTGCAAAAAGGGATGGCTCATATACGTTGTAAATAGCTCGCTTGGCGTGAAAAACAACAACACGGTTTTCGACTTACGCAGCTAAAGCGTGGAACTGCTCTGCAGGCGACAAAGTGCCAACCAAATTCTTTTTCATTTGGCCTTTTCTGAGCGTCGCTACAAGCTCAATTCCAGCCCGAGTGCTTTTGCTGCGTGAAAGCTTTTAAAGCCTAACATCGAACGAGTGATGCGTTTGACTCGCCGATAATAGTAGCGCCACTGGCCCCTGACTTTTAGATAGGTTTCGTCCATTCTCCCGTATTTAATGGATGAAGACATTACTCCAGGCAATCCAGCGCAACTAGCTAAAAAAGACTGTCGTTATCTACTAGCCGATTCACAAGTGAACGAAGAAATCAGACATTATTATGCTCAGTAGTTTTACCTCTTTTACTGTTAAATTGGTAGCTTCTGGATTCAACTGCATATAATTAGGAACTGGGCATAAGCGGCTATATGGGGTTAAGTGCCCATAAACCCCAACCAGTAGGGTAGCGAGCTTAGGACTAAACTAAACGTTAAAAATTAAGAACAACATGCGCACAATGAAATTCTGCGCCCTAAAAATAGCGTTTTGTTTGATTTTTGACCAATAATTTACTGCGGTTAAATAAATAGTTTTGTTTTTCTGTGAGTAAGTAACATGTTGCTCGCTTAAACAGGTATTTTTTATAACACACCCTTTTCTGGGCGGGCACTAGCTATTCTTAATCTGCTTGAGCTCGTGCTCTATCTGCTTATTTATACCCAAAGACACCTTAACACTTGTTTTGGTGACGACCTCACGAGGCAACTTATAGTTACTAAGAAACCAACTCATTGCCACTTGCCTAACAGCGCCTAATAACGAAATACCTAGCAAACGACCTTCTTCGTTACTTACTTCCCAGGATGGGTGTGCGTTGCGTGCTAACAGCAACAGTAAATCTGCAATAGTGTTATTAAATTGCTCATTAAGCTTATCGATTTTTGGGCTCACGCCAATAAACTCGAGCATTGATACGCGTGCGACTCGCGGATCCTCAATTTCCTTAAAGAAAGAATCCAGCACCCTGTACATCAGCTCTGCTAGATCAGCAGTTTCTCCTACTTGCGTGATAGCCGAGTACACGTGACTTTGTATCCTGCTATTACAGAATTCGAATACTGCAATCAGCACATCTTCGGATCCAGAGAATGATTCGTAGTAATAGCGTTCGGTTAAACCTGCTTCCTTACATAATCGACGTAACGTTGCAGCCCGATAACCTTCAGTGCCTATAATCTGCAGGCCGGCCTCTATGAAAGTTTTTCGCCTTTGAGCTATACGCTCTTCTTTGGTTTGGCCTGAATATTTCCGGCTATTCGTTTGATTTTTATTCATGCGCATATTTTGACATCATACGCAGCCATATGTAAAGATTGGCGCCACGCTTAGCGGTGAGAAGGAAATCAATCGTATTTCCCTCTTTATCGACTGCCCGACAATAGTAGCGCCATTGGCCCCTTACTTTTATATAGGTTTCGGTGTGTGGCGGTCTTTGAAGGTGATCATGGGTTCCTCAGTTTGATAGGGTTTTGAGATATGATTCTACTATGTGATGCGATGGCTTCGCTGGATGCGACGTACCTTTAAACGTTAGTGTCGGTGCTGTAGCCGGCCAAAGTTTTGCGCGCTGCAACGCTTCACTCTTTTTCAATGACACGTTTTTCGGGTCAATTTTAACCTTCACCCAATAGCAGCGAAACCTCGCTATAGATATCAGCCCACCACCAGCATCGCCATTACCTCATCGACCAGTTGCTCGAAGCTAAATTCACCCTCGGGCTGATACCAATAGATCGCCCAGCTAAAGGCGCCGTTAAGCATACGTCGGACGATTTTGGGATTGGCCTTGATAATCCCCTCTTGCTGGCAATTGGCGAGGGTCGTGTCCCAATAGGACTCATAATTGGCGCGCATCACCAATAACTCCTCCTGCAGTGGTTCCGGCAGACTGCGCCACTCGTGAATCAAGACCATACCGTAGTCGGCGTCCTCACCGAGGTACACCCCGAGCTCCATTCGAACCAGGACTCGCAATCGCTCCATGGGCGTTGTGGCATCGCCTATGGAGCTCTGCACATTGGCCACTAGCAAGGTGATGGCTTTGTGCATCACGGCCTGCAGTATCTCGTCCTTGTTTTTAAAGTGGTAGAAGATACTGCCCGCCTTCATGCCGACGGCCTCGGCCAGCTCACGCATATTGGTCTTGTTGTAACCCTTCTCTGCGAACAGACGCGCCGCCTCCTTGATCAGCAGCTCGCGGCTAAGCTGGGCGCCCTTGGCACCCGCTGAGTCCTGAGTTTTTCCAGCTGTTTTAGCCACCCTATGTCATCCTCAAAATCAAAATTAATGCAATCGCTAAGACCGCAGTCTGCAACAGCCGCAAGTATAGCGCGATTGACATGTCTAACAAGTGTTAGCTAGAAGCCACCTAACATATCCCTTGAAATTCTAACAAGCGTTAGGTAGCATAAATCCTAGAATATCCGACCCCCTATGCACAGATAACTCTTATCTTAAGCGCTTTTAATAAGATCAACATTTACAGGAAATTAGATTATGGCGGTTATCGAATCACAACTAGATGCCCAGTCCGATGCTTTTAAAAACAACGCCAAGGTAATGACAATCGCGGTAGACGAATTTCGTGGCATCGAACGCCGAGTGATTGAAACAGCGCAAGCCAAAGCACCACGCTACGTAAAGAAAGGCTTTATCCCACCACGCGAACGCTTGAGCCTGTTGCTGGATGCCGGCATGCCGTTTCTGGAGCTGTCAACGTTGTGCGGTTATATGCAAGAGGAAGACACTGATGGTTCTGGTGCAGGCGGTAGCTGCATTACCGGTATAGGTTATATCGCCGGTGTTCGCTGTATGGTATTTGTCGATGATTATCTCACCAAGGGTGGTAGCATCACGCCACTGGGCGGTAAAAAACGTTTGCGCATGTCGACCTTGGCCATGGAAAACAAGCTACCACTGATCACTTTGGCACAAAGCGGTGGTGGTAACCTAAAGCTAATTGGCGATTTCTTTGGTGAGTCAGCTCAGAGCTTTGCGCAGCAATGTCGCTTGTCTGCAGCGGGCATCCCTCAAATTACTGTCGTTCATGGCAGCGCTACAGCAGGCGGGGCTTATCAGCCTACCTTGTCAGACTACCTAATCCTGGTACGTAAGCAGTCCACCATGTATTTGGCAGGCCCTCCCCTACTAAAAGCAGCCACCGGTGAAATCGCCACCGATGAAGACCTGGGCGGTGCCGAAATGCACAGTGAAATTGCTGGTACCAATGACTATCTGGCCGAGAACGACGCCGATGGTATTCGCATTGCGCGCGAGGTGACGCAAAAGCTGGGCTGGAATAAAAAACAACGCTTGCACGCTGAAGTCTCCTACCAGGATCCGCTTTATGCCGCCGAAGAATTACGTGGCATAGTGCCGGAAGACTCAAAAACCCCTTTTGATATTCGAGAAGTAATCGCCCGTATCGCCGACGGCTCCGACTTTTTGGAATTCAAAAGTGATTTTGACAACGGCACATTGTGTGGCCATATGGAGATCCAAGGTCAGCCCTGTGGTGTGATCGGCAACAACAGCCCGATTACCGCCAAAGGCGCAGCCAAGGCAGCGCAGTTTATTCAGCTGTGCGAGCAGTCCGGTACCCCTCTGTTGTTTTTAAGCAATACCACCGGTTTTCTAGTGGGCACAGAACCAGAGCAGGCAGGTATCATTAAACACGGCGCCAAATTTATTCAAGCAGTAGTTAACTGCACAGTGCCTAAAGTCACCATCATTGTTAGCGGCTCTTATGGTGCGGGGAACTATGCCATGGCAGGTCGCGGGATGGCTCCACGTTTTCTTTTCGCCTGGCCACGTAGCGTGGTATCGGTGATGGGACCGGCTCAGGCTGGTAGCGTCTTGCGCCAAGTGGCCGAAGCAAAGATGGCTCGCTTAGGTGAAATCACCGATCACATGCGCGCCTCGGTTGATGCCATGGAAAAAGAGACGATTGAAGCCATGGAAGCAAAATCCAATGCGCTGGCCAATACTGCGCGGGTTTGGGACGATGGCATCATTGATCCCGCCGACACACGTTCGATTGTGGCGTTTGCCTTAAGTGTTTGTCGCGAAGCCGATGAACGTACTGTCAACATCAATACCTTTGGTATTGCGCGTTTATAACGGCTTTTTAGGCATATCTTTAGGAAAAACAAATCATGAGTAAAATAACAAAAGTACTAATTGCCAACCGTGGCGAAATTGCCGTACGAGTCATACGCACAGCCCGCGACCTGGGTTACCGTACGGTCGCCGTTTACAGTGAAGCTGATGCCGATGCACTGCACGTACAAGAAGCCGATCAAGCCGTCTGTATTGGTGCTGCCGCCGTGGGTGAATCCTACTTGGTGGCCGATAAAATTCTGGCGGCAGCCAAAAAAACCGGGGCTGATGCCATTCACCCTGGTTACGGTTTTCTGTCGGAAAATGCCGCCTTCTCGGAGGCTTGTGAAACGGCGGGCATTGTCTTTATTGGCCCACGCAGCGAGGCCATCAATTTGATGGGCAGCAAGCGTCTTTCAAAGATAGCCATGATAGAAGCTGATGTTCCTTGCATTCCCGGCTACCAAGGCGCGGACCAGTCCGATGAAACATTGTTATCCAAGGCCGATGGTATTGGCTTTCCGTTAATGGTGAAGGCTTCAGCTGGTGGTGGTGGTCGCGGTATGCGCCTGGTGTTTGAGCAAAGCCAGCTAGCCGAAGCCATTCGAACCGCACGCTCCGAAGCCCAGAGCGCCTTTGGTAGTGGAGAGTTAATCTTGGAACGCGCGGTGATCGAGCCGCGCCATATTGAAATTCAGGTATTCGCCGACGAGCACGGCAATGTGATTTATCTAGGTGAGCGCGATTGTTCCATCCAACGTCGTCATCAAAAGGTTGTTGAAGAAGCACCCTCTCCTTTTGTTGACCCCGCGTTGCGCCAACGAATAGGTGAAGCCGCCGTTAATGCCGCCAAAGCATGTCACTATCGAGGGGCCGGTACCGTTGAATTCCTAGTGGATGCCGACAAGAATTTCTATTTTCTAGAGATGAACACCCGCCTGCAAGTAGAGCACCCAGTAACGGAATTAATCACAGGCCTAGATCTGGTCGCTTGGCAATTAAAAGTCGCCGCTGGTGAAACCCTGCCACTGACTCAGGATCAGGTAACGCTCACGGGACACGCTATAGAAGTCCGTCTTTACGCCGAAGACCCACGCAATAATTTCATGCCGCAAACGGGTACCGTGCGCCTGTGGAATTACCCAGAGCGTGCAGGCATCCGCATGGATCACGGCATTCAAACTGGGCAGCACGTCAGCCCCTTCTATGACCCCATGATTGCCAAAGTCATCGCCTATGGTGACAACCGTAGCGAAGCCATTCGCCGTCTCGCCTCTGCTGTGCAGGATACCCAGCTGCTTGGCATGAATAACAACAAACAATTCTTGCAAAACATATTACGCCACCCCGTGTTTGGGGATGGAGAAGCCACCACCGCGTTTATCGAACAACACTTCAGTTCCGACGTTAGCATGGATCAAAAACTGCCATCCAACGCCACCTTGGCCAAAGCCGCGCTATTGTTTTTTCAACGCAGCACTGATGCTGGACAAGATAAGAAATTCCACTGGAGTCGCTCCATAAACCAACGTTATGTTTACACGCTTGAGTTCGATGGCAAACCCCATGTGGTAACCCTCACTGAAAAAGAACATCACTTTGAAATTGCGGTAGTGGAAGCGAGCGCTAAGCAAGAAAGTACGGTGTTGGAGTTTATTTCGCTTGATGGAAATAGCTGTGTATACATTGAAAACGGTATACGCGACACCCTGAACTTTGCCTTCGATGACAAGACTCTGTACCTGGATGATGGTACCGGCCACTTTATTCTTAACGACATAACTCACCAACCTGCCACCGCGGCAGGTGGCACTGGCAGCGGCCAGGTCAAAGCATCGATGGATGGTGCCATTGTTGACGTACTGGTAAAAGAAGGCGATGCCGTCGAAGCCGGTCAAACCCTGGTGGTACTGGAAGCCATGAAGATGGAGCATCCACTCAAAGCGGGCATCAATGGTACCGTCACAGTCATCAGCTGCGAAGCAGGTCAACAGGTTAAATCCAAGCAGCTACTAGCCACTATCGAAGGAGATAATATCGATGACTAATGCCATCAGAATTGCCAACTGCAGTGGTTTTTACGGCGATAAATTATCCGCCGCAATTGAGATGGTCGAAGGTGGCCCGATTGATGTCCTGACCGGTGATTATCTCGCCGAATTAACCATGGCCATCTTGTATAACCAAAAAATGAAGCGCTCTAGTCAAGGTGATAGTCAGGGCGGCTACGTTGGCACGTTTTTAAAGCAAGTTAAGCAAGTGTTACAGCCCTGTATCGAAAAGAATATTAAAATTGTCAGTAACGCGGGCGGGTTAAACCCTTCCGGCATGGCTGACGCGATCAAAGAGATTGCCAAAGAGCTGGGCCTTGACGTTAAAGTGGCCTATATCGACGGTGATGATTTAATGCCGCGAATGCAAGCGCTACAAACCGAAGGCGAAGCCTTTACCAATATGGATACGGGCGTAAATCTTGCCGACAACAAAAACACCTTATTGACGGCTAATGCCTATCTCGGTGCTTGGGGCATCAAAGAGGCGTTGGATCAAGGTGCCGATGTGGTGATTTGCCCACGGGTAACCGATGCAGCGGTAGTCATTGGCCCAGCTGCTTGGAAATTTAACTGGCAGCGTAGCGATTACGATGCGCTAGCTGGAGCGTTGGCCGCAGGCCATGTGATCGAATGCGGCCAGCAGGCTACCGGTGGCAACTATGCATTTTTCGAGGAAGTGCCAAGCTTCACCAATATTGGCTATCCCATTGCCGAAATTGAAGCCAACGGTAATTTCACCGTGACCAAACATCCCGGTACGACAGGGTTGGTCTCTGTCGGTACGATTAAAGCGCAACTCCTCTACGAAATTGGTGATCCAGCGTATAAAAATCCCGACGTTATTGGCCACTTCGATACCCTGAGTATTGAGCAGGTCGGGGACGATCGCGTGTATGTCAGTGGTTGTAAAGGTTCATGTCCACCACCGAGTCACAAAGTGTGCATTAACACCCTGGGTGGCTACCGCAATGGTTTTGAATTTATGCTTGCCGGCCTAGATATTGAAACCAAAGCTAAACGATTAACCGACGCATTTTTTACCAACATCGGCGGCAAAGAGCAATTTGACGATGTATCGGTTGAATTGATTCGCAGCGACAAACAAAATCCGCAAACTAATGAAGAAGCTTTCGCCCGCTTAAGAATCATTGCCAAGTCTCACGATAAAGATCTGGTGGGTCGATTGTTTAGTGCAAAGATGGTCGAAATTTTTCTAGCCAATATTCCAGGCTTGGGGCCGATGAACCCCATCGGCAATGGCGCAAGCTTCCTTTCCTACTGGCCGACATTAGTTGACAGTAAGTATATCACTGAGCGTGTTTATGTTGACGATAAAGTGATTGTAGTGGCTCCGACCAGCCAGCTCAATTTAGAGCCCGTTCATCATCACGTTGAGCCTACCGCAGTACCTGCTGCTCCCCTTATCGTCAGAGCGGGCGAAACGGTAAGCATTCCTTTTGGGCGTCTATTTGGAACCCGGTCTGGAGATAAAGGAGGCTGTGCTAACGTTGGCGTGTGGGCTACCAGTGAAGAAGCATACGGCTTCTTGCACGATTTTTTAACCGTTGAGCGACTGAAAATACTGATGCCAGAAACCGCAGATTTAGAAGTAGTTCGCTATGACCTAGCCAATATCCATTCCCTGAACTTCTTTATCAAAGGCATTTTGGGCGAAGGTGTTGCTTCATCGGTACGTATGGACGCACAGGCAAAATCCATGGGTGAATACCTGCGTGCAAAAACCATTGATGTCCCTGCTGTGCTGACTAAACATTTGAACCTAGCTTAATAACAGATAATAAAAGAAGGTTAAAAAATGACTGAAGAAAATTTATCCCTTGAAGGCCTAGTTTTCGACGCAATTGAAATTGAGATCGTTAATCACATCCTGACCATTCGGCTTAATCGCCCTAAGCGCAAAAATGCTATAAGCCCGACCATGGCGGCGGAAATCATCTATGCATTGGATTACGCAAAACAGCAAAGAGATATCCGCGTTGTTGTGTTAGCCGCAAACGGCGATGTCTTTTGTGCCGGTGGCGATTTAGCCGCAATGAGTGGCAAGGTTGTTGAGACGACCTCAACGGTGCCAGTGAGAGGCAGTACAGATGACTTAGCGATGCGATTTCGGCACCTCAATAAACCGTCCATTGCCTGCATACAAGGCAATCTGTTTGCCGGCGCTCTCTTGTTCCTATGCAATGTCACCCACGCGATTGCAGCCGAAGGCGTAAAGTTCTCCGCTCCAGAAATCAAACGCGGCCTCTGGCCCTTTATGGTTATGGGCGGATTGTTCCGCATTATGCCTCAACGCGCAGCACTGGATTTTGTCATGCGTGGCAATTCAATCTCAACAGATCAAGCTGAAAAATGGGGGTTAATTAATGAATCAGTCGCGGCGGAATCTTTACAGGGCCATGTTGCCAGTCTAGCGAAGGAGCTGGCCAGCTTGGCCCCTGGCTCAATGGCATTGGGTCTAGCGTCTTATGTACAGCAGGATGGGATGGATTTTGACAGCGCCCTACCGTTTTTGCGAGAGCAATTGAGCGTCTGTCTACAAAGCCCAGATGCCAAAGAAGGTATTGCCGCGTTCTTGGAAAAACGTGAACCTAAATGGGATTAAGAAGAATTAAAATTCAACCATTTACACAACAACAATTTGCCTGAAACCAAGGAGAATCAAATATGTCACTCGACTTTGATAGCGCCCGCCTAAGTAACCCCTACCTCACCGCTGATCACGAGGAGTGGCGCAACCAGCTACGCCGTTTTTTTGACCGCGAAATAATGCCCTTTGCTGCCGACTGGGACGAAGCCGGAAAAATCCCGGATGAGCTATGGCCCAAGGCCGCAAAAGTGGGAATGCTGGGACTAGGTTACCCAGAAGTATACGGCGGCATCAGTGAAGACATCGATATCTGGTACCACAACATTCTCGTCGAAGAGTTAGCGCGACCAGGCGTAGGCGGTATTATCCCTACCCTAATGGTGCACAATATTGGTCTACCGCCGGTAGCAAGTTTCGCCAGCGACGAAATCAAGCGACTGGTGGTACCAGGGGTGCTCGACGGTAGCAAGCGTATATCCCTTGGCATTACTGAGCCCAGTGGCGGCTCTGATGTGGCCAACCTGCAAACCACCGCCAAGCTTGAAGGCGACAACTACGTTGTCAACGGCTCAAAAACCTTTATTAGCGGCGGCATGAATGCCAACTGGACAACCACCGCGGTACGTACTGGCGGTGAGGGGGCCAAAGGCGTTTCTATGTTGTTGATCCCGATGGACCTTGAGGGTGTATCGCGAACCAAGCTTGAGCGCAAGCAAGGCTGGTGGTGCTCCGATACCGCGACCATTTACTTCGACAACGTGAAAGTGCCCGTAGCCAACCTAATCGGTGAAGAGAACCGGGGCTTCAAAGTCATCATGAACAACTTCAACGCAGAACGCATGATGTTGTGCGTGAATATGGAAGCCAGTTCCCGTGTGTGCCTGGAAGAAGCGGTTAACTGGGCGCAAGAGCGGAAGACCTTCGGCAAACGTCTAGCTGACCATCAGGTGATTCGCCATAAGATTGCCGATATGAAGCAGCGCATTAACGCCTGCCAAGCCTATGTAAATCATTGCTCCCAAGAAATTGCCGCAGGCAAACCCAGTGCCGGTGACATCGCGATGCTTAAAGTACAGTGCAGTCAGACCATGGAATTCTGTGCTCGCGAGGCCAGCCAGATTCTGGGTGGTGCGAGCTACTTACGCGACAATAGGGTTGAGCGAATCTATCGAGAAGTGCGCGTTAACGCCATCGGCGGCGGCTCGGAAGAAATTATGCGCGACCTAGCGTCTCGTGAGTATAGATTTTAATCCTTTAATCGTTAAGTGTTGGTCCATCCATAATGCCCGCTTAAAGCGGGCATTATGGATGGACCACTCAGATGACTATAAGGGCCCTGCGTTAACCCAACAACAGCGGCGCTAATCGTTTACGGTGATGTGCTGAATCACCAAATTGCTGCTGACTCCACTGCGCACGTCGGATATACAACTGTGCATTACATTCATAGGTGAAACCCATACCACCATGAAATTGCACCGCACGATCCCCCGCATACAACAGTGTATCGTTGGCCGAAGCTTTAGCCATACGGCAGGCGACTTCAACATCACGATCAATCACACCCTGACTATCTTCAAACAGCGTTGCCGCGTGATATATCTGGGAACGAGCCCCTTCCATTTTATTTAGAATTTCAACACTAGGATGTTTTAACGCTTGATATGAACCAATCAACTTACCAAACTGCTTGCGTGTATTTAGGTACTCAATAATAAGGTTTAAGCAGGAAGCCGTTGTACCAACCGCTTCTGCGGCAACCAGAAGAGCGCCCATCAATTTACACTCACCGAGTATCTTATCGGTATTTTTCGCAGATAACATAGCATCAGCCGTAACAGATACACCGGTAAAATCGACTTTCGCGGAGCGCTTGGTTTCATCAATCAGTGCATGGGCTTGTATCGCCGTATCCGCCAATTGATTACGTTCCACCACCACAAAACGAGGGCTGCCCTGATATTGGGTCAAGATAATAAACAGCTCTGCAGTCACCGCATCGTCCACAAACCATTTTTCGCCCGTTAATACCAACGCATCGGAAAGTTGGTGACTGGTGCTGTTGGCACCCCAGTCTTCGTTATCCAGTAGCGCAAGCGTAGCAACCTGCCCTTCTACTATTTTCGGTAACCAGCGCTGTTGTTGCTCTGGACTGGCCGCGCGTAATAATACTTGTGCTGCTAATGTGCAGGAAATAAAGGGCGTTGCCGATAAACTGCGCCCCATACTTTCTACGATAGGAACCACTGCTTCTATGCCCAGTTCTGATCCGCCAAAACGCTCGGGTATCGCAATACCTGTCCAGCCCAGCCCGACTAGCTGTTTCCAGACACCATCTTCATAGCCCTGTGAGGATTCCAGTAGTTCTCTAACCTGTTCGATGGGCGATGTATCCTTGCAAAAGCTGCGTGCGCTTTCCAAAATCATCTTTTGCTCTTCGCTGAAGCGCATGCTATCGACTTTGTGATTTCTAGCTGTTTGTGCAAATTTCATTTTGGCTCTCCTTACTTCGGTAGACCGAGTGCATGCTCTGCAATGATATTATTTTGAACCTGGCTAGTGCCACCACCAATGGTCGCCGAGAAGATATTAAAGTAGGCGTGCTGCCAAATACCGCCGTTCAACGCCTCATCATCATGAATATAGAGACCGCCTTTAGCGCCCTGTAAACTGACCGCATATTGTCGCATGCGCCGAAAAAGTTCAGTGGCCTCTAGCTTGCCCGACAGCATCAGTGACATGGGATAGTCCGTACAAAGAGCGTTAAGTTCGCTGCGTTTTAAATTCAATAAAAAGTTTCTCTCCTCCATAATAAACTGCACAAGTTGATCTTGAACGATGGGGTCCTCTAACAACGGTTTCCCATCGCGTTGAATCGTGCGACAGGTTTCAATAAGGTCCGCGCTGGTAATAGACTTGAAATTATATTTAGTCGCCTGTCCACCATCCACACTGCGCTCAAACTGCAACGTCTGCATGGCAATCATCCAGCCTTGACCTTCTTTCATCAAAGAAGGTTTGGGTAAATCCGTATTCGCCGGTAATTTTTCTGATGGGCGATGTGGTAATACCGGGAGCATGCATAGGAGAGAGAAAAAATGACAGCCCAGCGTATTTATTTTTGGCTTCAGGATTGGTACGGGCCAACAGAATCATATATTTAGCATAGGTACCATGAGTGGTCCAAATTTTACTGCCATTAAGCACATACTCATCACCTTCGCGTACAGCGCGGGTCTGTGCGTTACCAAGATCTGAGCCGTTGTCAGGTTCGGAGAATCCTTGACACCAAATATCATCGGCAGTAAGAATACCTTTAATATACTTCTGCTTTTCGGCCTCAGTACCCATTTTTAAAATGAGCGGTCCAGCCCACCCTAAACCAATCGTATTAAAAATGATTGGCGCTTTATGATTCATCAACTCTTCATCAACGATATCTTGATACGCCTGGGTCATACCACGGCCACCATACTCTTCTGGCCAAGTCATACCCAAATAACCGGCATTGTAAACGCTACGCTGCCAGGCAATTAAAAATTCTAATTGTTCCTCAGTGCCTACTTCCATAAATGTTAGCGGTAATAGGAAACCGGGATCTTCGGGGATATTATCTGCTAACCAGGAAACGACCTCTTGTCGGAACGCCACTAATGTCTCAGTATCGGTATTCATCTTTAGCCTCTGTTGATTATCTTTCACGTGAGATCAACCTAGATAATATTAAGCGATAGGTGGGTTTACTTTAGAATTGGTGTCATACGCTTTTCATTTGGTGCCAGAATAGGCCTGACCGATAATATGACGCGACTATATTGCTTTAGGCTTTTTCGCACCTCATTTTTTTTCGATAAAATCTCGTGGTGAACAACCATGCCAGCCCTTAAACGCCGTCGAAAAAGAGGATGTATCGGCATACCCCAGCAAGAAGGCAATTTCTGTAATAGGAATTTTTTTATCCACCAATAAGCGCACAGCCATTGCTGAACGTAATTTCTGCACGACATTGGCAAACAATTCATCGCGTTCTGATAATCGGCGCTGTAGCGTTCTGCGTGATATCGCTAGCTCTTTGGCGATAGTGTCTATGGTCATCTTACCTGATGGCAATGCCCGGACAATGCAACGTCTCAGCCGTCGCATAAAGCCATCACTCCCTCCCTTTTCGATGACGCTGAGCAGGTTATCTTTCGCTAAAAGGGACTTCTCCCCCCACACTTTGATAACCGGGTACTCTAACGCAGCAACAGGATAGAATACACCGCTAAACGATTGGCCAAATTCCAATTGTCCACCAAAAACCTGTTGATGGGCCGTTGTATCATCAGGCTCAGGGTAGCTGAAATACACCTTGGGTACCGACACAGGGCTATAGCAAACGGAGTTAAGCAGGCACTGACTCAAACTCAACATCATATCAATGACATATCGCCCACTGACGTCCAACGATGCTAAAGGGCACCACTCCGTACGCAGCATACCCTGCTCTTTCACTACAACGGTTTCACCAATATCGCCCATGGTCTCAAGCGTACTGGGCATCATGTTAAGCCACTGGCGAAAATGACTGCATATAGCGGAGAGATACTTGAGTACATTGGTTTGATTCAGAAAGGCAGCACGACCGGCCCATAAGCCAATGTCCTCGTTGCCTGTTAATCGGGCTAGTTGCTTTGTTAGGCTGTAGAGCGCCTCCACAGGAATATAGGCTTTCGGGTTTTCTAACCTGATCGGGTCTATGTCCGCATTCGCAAGAAGTTGGCCACGCGCAACACCCAAGTCATCTGACAGCTGTAAAAAAATCTGTACCATCTCTGAGGAGACCTTTTTCTCTGATAGTATTTTCTCTGGGTTATTTTTTAGAATGCTTGTGCCCTTCATCAATTACTCATCTCAAACAATGTTTCTATTTTCTATTCGCTCTAAAATACCCTATAGCATGGCTCAACGCTAATTCGTGAGTTTCCTCTAAGGGCTGTATAATAAGGTTGCGTCGCGTTTGAGACCAAGTTTCGAAGGGTTTTTTGTTAAATATCATCAGGCCAATAAGTAGAAAGTGAAAATCGACATCGTATGAAGCAGTGTTAAATAGATAAAAATGGCCTCCGCACTGTCAGAATCCATAATTTTTTTGAGAATGATTTTTTGTATCAGTTTCTCCAAATGATTGAAATCTAGCACTCCATAACCACCTTAAGTTCATTGCATCTACCCCTTAGTTGAGCAGTATGTTGAGAGACTAACATGTTATTAACTCTGCCCTTGGTTTCTACGCATTTAAATTGAATGCAAACTAAAATCACAGATAATTCAGGTTAATCAAAGACATTTCTTCCAATGCTCACTTTTATTAGGCCAATGAGGTTTGATTATTTTGGTTCGTCTTTTTGTGATATCCGCATCGACATTGACCATCTTTTTTTCCTTCACTAATTCTTTCATTGCAAGTTGAAAATCAGTAGGATACAAGTCAGTATCCTCTAAGAAGCGAGACCATGTTTCATAGTCAATTAAACACGGTTTGTCAGTTATCGTCTTTAGCAAATATGATTTTGCTGCACATCTATTGTCTTCTGGTTTTATGTTGACTTCTACTTCTTCATCCGCAAATAAGTCTAATATGGGGGCTGATTCTTGCTGCTTTCTAAGTTTGGTTTCTTGCTGAGTGATTCGCTGTACAAGCAACATTTTCTCAGAATCTTCCTTAAAAACATTAATTCCAAGAGGGTGCCTGGTAAGATATATCAGAAAATATAGAACTCTGTCCTTTCCTGGACGTTCAATTGGAACAAAGGCCGTTCTGCCTCCATAATATTTATTTATGTTTTTCCTGTACGTCGAAAGGAAAATATCCTGGCGTTCTACAGCGGTTTCATCACCACTATATTCAATCTTTTCTCCTAAAAGCTCTATTATATCCTCTTCATGCTTGTCGATACCTACTGCTCTATTAGCGAAGTCATACATCAAATTGATTAAAAATTCGGATCTTTCCAAGTTCAGCAGCGGTTCCAGAGTTTTACCACCAATTATTCTTTTCCATCCTTTGGGATCAACAAAAAAGAAAGTGAAGGCATCGCCACACCATTTCAATATATCTGGGATTAAAGATGAGTAATCCCCTTCCATGCATGATACCTCAATGGACGAGTGATTTTGTTTTTGTAGAAAAGCGTTTAGTTTTCTAAATGCATCCGGATCCTTCTCTATATAAAGAACTCGAAATTTAACGGTTTTATTGAAGTTCTTTCTGAGCGCGCCAGCACAGAGTTTAATTTGATTCAGGGATATACCAATTGATGTTGACCTTAAATCATCAGTCTCATCTTCCCAAGGCCCAGCAAAACAGTCCACATAGTTTATAACTGTTTCACCTCGCCCTATTATCATAAACAAACGTGTAAGATATGTTTTTAGAATCGAATGTTTAACATAAGCTTGTTCTCTTCCGGTATATTCAGCTGGGATTCCCATTCATCTCGTTCCTTGTGACTAAAGATATAAAAATTAATGTTCTACGTTTATAATGTCATTGAAGTTGGGATTTTGTTCCAAGTTTTACCTTCTAGCTGTCTTCCGTTTGCCGACTTTGATCTTTTAACTCCATCTGCACCCCATGTGCCCCATTGCTTAAAAAAGAAATCAACCCCTCTATTTTGGCATTGGTTTTTGATGCCTAGCACCCATGATTCCTCCATTGGTCTGGCCTTTGCGCCAGATTCGCCACCCACAATAACCCAATGGATACCACGTAATCGAACCCTCCCCAAATTCTCTAGAAGTGGCTCAATAGATAGAAATCGTGTTTTCGAATTTATGGCTTGTAAGTGGGTAATTCGTGGTAATCCGTATTTCCGATCCTCTACTGATACTCCTAGCCAAGCGTTGTCTGGTACAGGTCTCGTAGTGAAATACTCATGCATTTTCTCTGCACGCTTTGTCAGTATCTGATACGCATGTTGTGGTGTGTCGACAATAGTTTGCATAACTCTATCAATAAAGTCGTCAGGTACTCCTTCTTGAAACAAATCACTCATTGAGTTAACAAAATAGAGAGTTGGTGTTCTTCTTTTGAGTGGTTGCGACAAGCGATCTTCCATAAGGGATATTTTGTTAAATCCATTCTCATAGCCTGGAGTCCCCATTGCTTGAAGTCTCTTAGCCATGGTTTCTGCGTAACAGTTTTTACATCCAGGAGATACCTTGATACACCCAGTGATTGGATTCCATGTTTGTTCTGTCCATTCGATTTTGCTTACTGTAGCCACGAAATTTTTATCCTATATTATTAAATCGCGATTAGAATTTATGTCGCTGCATCTCATCATGCCATACGTCATCTTCAGCATGCTGGTAGATTTGAGTGGTCTCTACCTTCTCATGCCTCAACTGATCTTTTATCTGCTTTAAACTAAAACCATTCTGATCAAGGTGGCTTGCAGCAGTATGGCGAAACCAATGAGTGCTGGCCTTGATCAATTTAGAAGCTTTTACTGGGTCTTCATCTTCGACGCTAGCCGATGCACATTTAACTGTTTCCTTTACTATACGGTAAACCATATTTGGCGAAATTGACTTCGTGCCGTTAATGCTTTTTATGAGGCTAGTATCATCTGTTTCTGTGGGTAAATCACCTAGCTTTAAGTGTCTTCTATAGCGTATTAGTGCATCAAGCATTTCATCTGAAACTGGCAGCTTTGCCTTTTTTCGCCCCTTCCCTACTACTAGCCACCACCATTTACCTCTTATCTCACGAAAACTGTTCATTTGGTGATTGGCGACCTCGCTCACTCTAGGTGCTAAAAGATAAAGAATATGAAAAAGAAAACGAGTCCTTTCAAATGTGGCTATTTGCCGCGAGGTATCTTGGGGCATTTCTCGGATATATCTCTTCAAATATTCCCACGTATCAACATCTAAAAAACGTTCAAGCTGAATGGGTTCATCTGCTAGCTTGTGTAGTTTTTGTTTTCTTCTTCTCATTAAGGATAGCGGGTTCCCAGAGATATAGGCAGCGTTGACGAGATAAGACATTAGGGCATTTATGACTATCAACGCCTGTCGTTGGCTATTTGTTTTTAATGGGCCCAGAAATGGCTTCCACGCTACTGTTGATCTATCAGCTCTAGGTCCACACCAATAATCCTTTGGGGTTGGGCTGGGTAAAAATTTCTCATATGCCTGAAAGTCTTCCCTTGTAAGACTTGAAAGCGGCTTTCCTCTTTCCTTTATCGACCATAACAGAAGCCTTTCCACTTCTTTTCGGTAGTTCCTATAGGTCTGCGGGGAGTCTTCAAACTCAGAAAGCCAGCAGTGTATTGCTGCTAAATCGTCATTTGCTTCTATCTGCGACACCGCTGTGCTTCTGTTTGAACCAAATTGCCCTGAAAGGTCTGCGGGTAATAGTGGAAACCTTTCAAGTGGTACCGGAGCAATAGCTTTTGATAATTCTGACATCGATTTTGGCCTACGTTGCCCAACTTGGTAAAACTAAGCCAAATAGTAGCATAAATTCATGATTATAGGACTAATCATGAATTTTCTTGGAAAACGTACGATTAAGTAAGCTTTACCTTACACTTCTAACCTTACATAATGGAGGAACACGTATTTGAAATTAGATATTCTGGGAATTATCATCATGAGTACAAAAATCGCCACAGTTTCAGCGGTATTTGCTGCATGCGAAGATTTAGACAAATTACAAAAGCCTTGGAATAGAGACGATGTACGGTCAATGATTGGCGGTGGTGGCTATAATGTAATCGACCCACTCATAAAAGCCTGGCGCAAACTGGGGCCGATAAAAGAAGTCGCTCCAAATACCCCTACAGACCTTCTTCTATTGGTTGCAGAAGCCATTGAGAGAAACGTTGGGAAATTCTTAAGTGAGGTGGACTCACGCCAAAGTGAGAAGAAAATCATCTTTGATGAGGCTGTTAACGAGATATCCGCAAAACTTTCGGCTATCGAGCAGCAACTTGAGTCGTCTGAATCAAGGAACGAGAAGCTTCTTGGCAAAAACGATGAGCAAGCCAGAGAGATCGAAAGGCTAAAACTGGCGATTCAACAGCAGTCAGGTCATTGCGAAACATTGGCGACTGAAAATGACAAGCTTAACGGCGCTGTGCTACGTCTTAATGCAAAATTAAAATCAGATGGTGAGGCTTTCGAAAAAGAGATTTCGTCTAAGGCAGAGCGACATAAAGAACAAACCGAGAATCTCCTTAAAATGAACAAGGTGGAGAAGGATAACTTAAAAACTGAACTCGTTGAGCAAAACGTCTTAGCTGAGAATCGACTTATGTGTCTTTTGGATCAAAGCCGTACCGACGCAAAAACACAACAAAAAGACGCTTCCAAAAAGGTGGAAGCAGCAAGAATTAGGGCAGAAGAAGCCGGAGAAAAAGTTGCCGCTATGTTGTCAGAAAATACTCGGTTACAAAGCGAGTTATCTGCCCAACAGCAAGAAAACAGACGAATACTTGAGAGTATTACTAAGAAAAGTGCTCGTTATACGAAACTAGAGGAAGAATATATTGCTTTTAAAGCAGATAACGAAAATTCAAAATTTGAAGAATTAAAAGCATCTATTCTCGCTATAGAGGAAAAAATCAAGCCTGATTCGCTTTAATGCAGGTACTCCGCAAACGTTGGCATTTTTAAATTCGTTATTACTTTGTGCTTATGTAATATTTTTCAAAACAAAGGGCAGCTAAACGCTATAACTTGCTTTTTGTATTGGCCGGACACATCCAAACTACAGTCGTAGTCGCGCAACAAAGTCGACGCTTGGGTGGGTTGTTGATTATTACACTCCTGTGAATCAAAGGAATGTCCTTGTGTATCCAAGAGTAATTGATCGTGAGACGTTATAGTACTCTCATATGCGGCCATATGAAGCTCCGGCAACTCATTATTTGGAATACCGCTCCCTGTAACCTGTTGGAATACACCACATACCTCTGGGATGTCTTCAGCCACACGGGTAGCGTACTCCACAAGGTCAGCATGCGCTGGTATGTACAAGTAGGCGTTAGTTTTTTCTATGGCGTTGGAGCGGAT
>MAAC01018653.1_pt1 | contig 28415 bp, 26 predicted proteins | sample 1115981 | NCBI WGS metagenome assembly MAAC01 (sample SAMN04961126, study PRJNA320927) | seawater metagenome | isolation source: sample BD02T64 sea water enriched with oil for 64 days | place: USA:Gulf of Mexico | collected 2013-07-27
TAAACTGGATCCGCACCAAAAAACTGCCATACCACACTATCTGCTCTTCTCGAAGTGTTTTTAAACTTTATACATGTACCTTGACAAATCTCCTGTTTTTCAACTTCAAACGATGGAGCAGGAGGAGTACAAGAGTCTACTTGAATAAAGTTTGTTCTTACCTTTGTATCCGAACCTGTTGCATTTGTAGCCGTTAGAATCACCGTATAAACGCCTGGTATTTGGTAACAAATATTTACGGGGTTTTGTACCAATGAACTCGCTGAATCTGCACCTGGAAATTGCCATGACCAACTGGATTGTCCCGGAATCATATTCTGACTATTATCCGTGAAATTAATACAGTCACCCGGACAAATTCGTGTAGTGGCAGCGGTAAAATTAGCCACAGGATCGGGACAATTAATAACCGTTACATAATTAAATAAGGTATCATAATGCGTCCCATTAATATCTGATATTTCGAAATATACATCATAGGTACCTGCAGATGTATAAGTAATTAAAGGGTTCACCGTATTTGATGTCGCAGGAGCACCACCTGGGAAGGTCCACAACCTACCCGTTAATACAGGATCACTACCCGGAAGGGTAGCATCCAAAAATTGCGTTTGAGTCCCCATACAAATGACCGTAGGAGTTCCACTTACGGAAATAGTTGGAGGAGTACATCCATTTACGGTAATAGAAAAATTCTCCGTATCTGTATTTACGCCATCACTTACTATTAACTCCATGTTATAGGGAGTAACGTTTGGAGTACCTGCAATGTAGGTAACTGTTTGTCCATATAGTGTTTGTGGCCCAGCTGCACCCCCATTAAAGTTCCATTGAAATGAGGTTATTGTGCCTCCGTTATCATCCCCAATAAAGACAATACTGTCACCACTACAAATAAGGCCTGGAATGGGCGAAGGTTGAGTAATTATGGCATTTTGTGAAATACCGGAGCCATATATTCCTATTAATAACCCGATACTTAAGAATAGACGCATAGAAATCTGTTGCATAGATGTTCTTTCAAATTTGTGCGCCAAATTAACGCCAATCCCTAAAAAAAACAAATAACAACTATCTTTTATATCCTAAAGAGCCAATAAAAATTTAAGTACGTCCATATTATCCGAATAATCCGTTAATTCAGGGTTTTGAGCTCCCCCTAAAGGAAATCCACCTACCCCAACTCTACATTGGATTTGATCTTGAATTTCAGATAATTTAGATTCCACTTCCTCCAAACTCTCATATTCTTCATAAAAAAGAGTTCCTACGGGCGATGATAAAGCCACATCCTCTTTTAGAAGTAAGAAATTATTATCCCATAATTTCGAGCCATTTAAAAGAAATACACTTTTATGGTAATCGTAATTGTTTTGGTATTTATGATTATTAATCAGTGCTCCATGAGCCATAATTCCTGAATAAAACCAGTCCACATCAAATCCTTTTGGAAGAAATAGCTTGGTTACACTTCGACAGCCTAACCCAAAATATCTAAAAATATCACTTCCTAAGGCATTCATTTCCTCCTTTCCTTCTTTCCCCGTAAGAACAGCAACAGAAGTTCTGTTTCGCCTAATTATATGCGGTTTTTTTGAAAAGTAATACTCGAAATATTTTGAACTATTATCACTACCCGTAGCAATTATTGCATTTACATTATTAAACCGTTCGGTACTAAAGTCAACCATAGATTTAAACCGAGGTTCAATTCGTAGCAATTCATGATGAAGAAACCGCAATAATACTTCATCCTTACTGGATAACTTAGCTTGTAACTTATTCCCGGAAATTAAAACCGACAAATAATCATGAAACCCCACCAACGGAATATTTCCAGCCATGATCACCCCCACCACTTTGGGTTCAATAACTTCAGGAAAAGTGTAAGCTGAGGTCCATTTTTCTAACGAATCGGTATTCAGCCATGAATGAACCGCTTTTAATGCCCATATGATTTGCGACTCTTCAAACCAACCATTACGATGGAAGGCTTGATGAAAAACAGGGGTTAAAGGGTTCTCTACTTTATTTTCTATCTGTTCCAACCATGTGGTAAGTTGGTTTCCTAATAAAGAAAACGCATTAATTCGATCTTTTAACTCCATATCTTTTGTTTGGCAATATCTTTGCAAAATTAACATTACAATTAGGTTAGAGATGTGAGTTTACGTCTCAAACAATAAAAAAAAATATATTCGTTTTTTGAAGATGGTTAGAATCAAAATTCTCGTTGTAAGTACTCTTTTCTTTGCCATGGCAGGCCTTAGCTATGCACAAACTAAAACCGATTCAGTTTTTACATATTTCAGAAATAAATCTATTCAATCAGGTACTGATATTAATAAAGTGGCATACTCCGATTCCCTTCGATTCGCTGTAAAAAAATTCCTTAAAGAACCAAACAGCTTTGACCATCCTTTAACCGATAAGGTGCAATATTTAGGCGATATTTTTTCACCTGATGGGGCTTTTAGAATGATTACTTGGAATATTAGTTTAAAGAATGGCACCTATGATTATGTCTGTTTTATTCAACTAGCACCCAATTCTAAAGGAGAGTCCGAATGGCATGAACTCATCGACAACCATAAGCAAACCCGAAGACCTGAGAGCAAAACATTAAATAAATCCAACTGGTTTGGAGCATTATATTACACTATTGTCCCATTTAAAAAGGATAAACAAACCTGCTATTTATTGTTAGGATGGGAAGGCAACAGCCGGTTTTCAAATAGGAAAATCATGGAGTGCATGAATTTCAACAGAAAAGGAGAACCCGTTTTTGAAAAAACAGTTTTTAAAAGTGGCCGTTTCAATAAAAGGAGAGTCATCTTTGAATACAGTAAAGAAGCCTATTTTATGCTTCGGTATAATCAAAAATTGAAATTGGTTGTATTTAATAGATTGGAGCCTTCTAAGCCAGAATTAAAGGGCCTTTATAGCTATTACCAACCCACAACGACCTTTGACGCCTATAAACTTAGTAAAGGAGAATGGGTGATTGTAGAAGATATAGACCCCAGAAACAAAAAAGACAATAAGTTATTTATTGATCCATCTAAGAAGAAACAACCAAAACTCAAATAATTCACCCTAACTTCTAGTATTTCAAATTACTTTTGCAAAAAAATAAAGGAAATGGCATCCAATAAGGAATTAAAAGAAATTAAGTCGGGACTTCAATCGAGTGAAGAGATATTAGTCAACAAAGCACTTTCAAAAGTGAGAACCAAGGGTGATTCCTCTCTAATACCAGACCTTATTAACCTTTGGGCTGATACAGATAATCAATTGACCAAAAAGGAAGTGGAATCCATCCTTTTTGGATTGAAAGAAAAGGAAGCTCTTTCGGCCTTAATTGGGTATATTGATTCCGAGGTTAGCGAAGACAGAAAATGGATGGCCTTAAACGCTATTTGGCAATCGGGTTATGATGCCAGTCAACACCTTTCCATTCTACTCGATTTTGCAATCAACAATTCATACACCATCGCTATTGATGTCATGACTATTATTGACAATAGCGAATTTGGATCACAAGATGATGATTTAGTTGAAAGTAACTTAAGAAGGTTGAATGACTATTTATTAAAAAATAAATCAGACAACCTTCAAGTCCTATTAGAAATTAAATCAATTCTAATTGATAAGCGTATTGAGGGATAACTCTCTTAATACCTTTTATCGATTTAAATATTCGTTCACATTTTTTTCTACACGCTTAACCACTTCAGATACATCCGACTTCACGAATTTCTCCCCCAGGATTTTTTCATAGAGCTCGATGTATCTTTCTGTAATACTCTGAACCAACTCATCTGGAATAACGGGCATGGATTGACCTTCCAATCCTTGAAAACCATTTTCAATTAGCCATTCCCGAACAAATTCCTTAGACAATTGCTTTTGTTTTTCGCCACTAGCTTGTCTTTTTTCATACCCTTCGGTGTAAAAATAACGAGAGGAATCGGGCGTATGAATTTCATCAATTAAAGTGATTATCCCATTTGCATCTTTACCAAATTCGTATTTGGTATCTACTAATATCAACCCTTTTTCGGCCGCTATTTCTGTTCCTCTTGCAAATAAAGCGTGCGTGTACTTTTCAAGTTGAAGGTAATCTTCTTCCGAAACGATTTCTTGAGAAATTATTTCTTCTCTCGTAATATCCTCATCATGTCCTTCTTCCGCCTTTGTAGAAGGCGTAATTATCGGGCTTGAAAATTTATCGTTTTCTTTTAAGCCTTCCGGTAATTCTATTCCACATAAAACTCTACCTCCATTTCGGTAAACTCTCCAAGCATGTCCCGTACAATACCCTCTTATTACCATTTCTACTTTAAAAGGAGTACATGCTTTTCCTACCGTAGCACTTGGATCTGGGGTCGCTATTTTCCAGTTTGGTAAAATATCGCTTGTCGCGTCCAAAAACTTTTCTGCAATTTGATTTAATACCTGTCCTTTAAAAGGAATACCTACAGGCAAAATATGATCAAAAGCAGAAATTCTATCCGAGGCAATCATTACCAATATATCATTTTCTAATGTATAAACGTCACGAACCTTCCCATGATACACCGATTTTTGACCTTTAAAATTGTAGTCCGTTGTTACTAATGCGTTTCCCATTTTAATCTTCCTTATATGCTTTAATAATCTTTTTCACTAATTTATGTCGAATCACATCCGACTCATCGAATTCCAAAATTGAAATTCCCTTTACCCCTTTAAGTTTTTCAAGCGCACTCTTTAAACCACTCTTTTGATTTTTAGGCAAATCAATTTGAGAAACATCTCCGGTAATAATAAACTTCGCACTGGATCCCATTCGCGTCAAGAACATTTTCATTTGACTCTCAGTGGTGTTTTGCGCTTCATCCAAAATAACAAAGGCATGGTCTAATGTTCTACCACGCATAAATGCCAATGGCGCAATTTGAACCGTTCCCTTTTCAATTAAATCTTCTAATTTCTCATGGGGAAACATGTCATATAATGCGTCATACAACGGCATCAAATAAGGGTCTAATTTTTCTTTTAAGTCACCGGGCAAAAACCCCAGTCTCTCTCCCGCTTCCACTGCGGGACGAGTTAATATTATTCGTTTTACTTGTTTCGCTTTCAATGCACGTACTGCAAGAGCAACTGCCGTATAGGATTTACCGGTACCGGCAGGTCCAACTCCAAAAACCATATCATCCTTATCCACACACTTGACGAATTCCTGTTGATTCGGGGTTTTGGCTTTAATGAGCACTCCACCCGTACCATAAACCAACACCTCTTCCTTCCCGATTTTCGCTTTTATGACCGCTTCCACCTTTTCGGTTAAAAGCGTTTCAATATTAGCCGGTGTTAAGCGGTTATGATTATTAAAATACTCGATTAGAAAATTCATTCGAATCGTGAAATTTTCTAATTCTGATTTTTCACCACGTGCGATTAAATCTGTTCCTTGAGCCGTGATTTTGAGACGAGGAAAATAATTCGCAATGGTTGAAATGTTTACGTTATTGACGCCAAATAATTCTACTGGATCCGTAGAATAAAAACTAATTACTGTTTCTTGCAATTACCTGATTTTATTAAAAATTGAGTACGTTTTTCGTACCCACGAAATTAATCTAATTTAAGAAAACCATACTTCCCACAATCTTTCTTTTAAACAGATAATCCACAAAAACAAAAAGTCTTTATCATCTGTAATAAAGCCGAACAAAAATGTACGAGTTAAACTTAAAACCCATAAACATTTTATACTTTCGCACGAGGTATTAAAAAACGAAAAAGTAAGCTAGGACCAGTTAAATGTCAATAATTACAATTACCAGTGATTTTGGAATTAAAGACCCGTATTTAGCGGTTATGAAAGGGAACTTACTTACGCAATTACCAGACGTACAAATAATTGATATTTCGAACCAAATAGAAAAATTCAATATTGCTCAAGCTGCATACGTATTAAAACAAGCTTATTCTAATTTCCCACCTAATACGGTACATTTAGTTTCGGTAGGAGCAAGTTCAGAAGAAGCAGAATTTATTATCATCAAACACCAACAACAGTTTTTTATTGGATTAGATAATGGTATGTTTTCTTTAGTTTTTGAAAACCAACCCATTACAGCCTACCAACTCAATTTAAGTGCCCCTCCTGAATTGGCGAGTTTCCCTGAAAAATCGATACTTATACAAGCGGCTTCACATCTGGCACGGGGAGGAGTTCCTGAGGTTATTGGTGAACCTATTCAAGCATTAAGAGCTATGATGAGTTACGCCCCCGTGATTCAAACAGATACAATTAGAGCATCCGTGGTTCATATTGATTCCTATGGGAATGTTATCACCAATCTAACTCGCGACATTTTTAATAAAATAGAAATGGGCCGAAAAGTCGACATCCGATTTAGAATCCCCCATGCGAGAGTTACAAAAATATCGAGATCCTATGCCGAGGTCGAACCAGGTGACATTGTTGCTTTATTTAATTCCGTGGGAAATCTAGAAATAGCGTTTCACACGGGCAACGCCTCTGGATTATTAGGTATTCGAATTAATGACACCATTTCAATAAACTTTGTATGATTGTAAGATTAGTAACCATGACTTTTAAGGAAGAGTCAACAGAGGCATTTTTAGCTCTTTTTAATGTGTACAAAAACCAAATTAGGTCCTCTCAAGGATGTACTGGTCTTGAACTCATCCGAAATTCAAAAATCCGAAATCAAATTTGCACCCTCAGTCATTGGGGAAATGAAAATTTCTTAAATCAATACCGTGATTCAGAACTCTTTGGGGTGGTATGGCCAGAAACAAAAAAATTATTCTTAGATAAAGCAACAGCAGTGAGTTATGAGGTCCTTATTTAGAAATTTCAATTGAAAATATATAACTGTCACCCCAAAAATAGCATATTTCACCCCAAATTATTTTGCTCGTTAGGAATAGAACATATATTTGCATCCAACACACAAATTAAAATTGCCACAAAATTATGAAGTTAAATTTTGTAAATAAAATTACGCGGATTGCATATATTTTTATATTCTCATTACTTCCTACGGTAATGTTTGCTCCTCCAATTCCACCACCAACTCAATCTACGGATCCTATTGCTCCTATAGATGGAGGAATATTATTTCTATTCGTTGCAGGTATTTCATTTGGTATTTATCAAATTATGCAATTACGAAAGAAACAACTTATTTAAAATACAAGACATGTATTTCAAAAAAAAACAAGGACGAACCGTTCTTGTTTTTTTTTGCCTAAAATTTCGGAAGGATTACAACTATAAATGGGTTAAATTCGCACACTTTATTTTCAAAAAATGATCGCTCTTCTTAAAAAAGAAATCTCTGTATTTTTTAGTTCATTAACCGGCTATTTGGCCATTATCGTGTTTTTGGCAGCTATTGGCTTATTCATGTGGGTGTTTCCAGGTAACTTTAACGTTTTGGATTCAGGGTACTCCAATATTGACACTTTATTCATTATTGCGCCATGGGTATTTATGTTTTTAATTCCTGCGGTGACTATGAAAAGTTTTTCCGAGGAGTGGCGTACAGGAACCATCGAGTTATTATTAACAAAACCTCTTTCTGATTGGCAAATAATTTTCGCTAAATTTATTGCCGGTTTACTCATTGTAATCTTCTCATTACTTCCCACTTTAATCTATTACTGGTCGGTTAAACAAATTAGTATATCCCCCGGAATTGATGAAGGAGCAACTTGGGGATCATACTTCGGACTCCTTTTCTTAGCCTCCGGATTTGTGGCGATTGGGATTTTTGCTTCGGCACTTTCAAAAAATCAAATCGTAGCATTCATACTCGCTGTATTCTTAAGCTTTTTCTTTTATGTTGGCTTTGAACAAATCAGTGATTTCTCAACCATTTCAGGTTTAGATACGTTTATCCTACAGTTAGGAATAAATGAACATTATGTATCCATGAGTAGAGGAGTTATTGACACCCGAGATTTAATCTACTTTTTAAGTTTAAGCGGTTTCTTTTTGTTTCTAACGAAAATGAAATTGGATAGTTTTAAGTGGTAATATGCGCAATTCAAAAATGAAAAAAAACAACAAACAAAACTCCTTTATATCGCTAGGGATTTTTGTTACCTTATTGGTATTGGTCAATTTTTCGAGTGGCTTATTCTTTAAGCGATTTGACTTAACAACCGATAATAGATACTCTTTAAATGAGTTTACAAAAACGCAACTTTCCAATTTGGAGGATGTCGTTTTTTTCCGAGTTTACTTAGACGGGGACTTACCTTCCAGTTTTAAACAACTACAGAATTCTACGAAGGAGATTTTAGATGAAATGCGGGTTTATGGAGGTGACAATATTCAATATGAATTTATTGATCCATCCGCCAACCCGGATAAATCAGTACGACAGAACGTTTACAAATCACTCTCAGAAAAAGGGTTGAAATACTCCAACTTAACCACCAGAAAAGGGGATAAAACCTCCGAACAAATTGTATTTCCAGGAGCCATCTTAGCGTATCGAGAAAAAGAATTCCCTATCCAATTACTAAAACAGTCAATGGGTGCTACACCAGAGGCTATGTTAAACAATTCCATCCAACAATTGGAATATGAAATTTCCAGTGCCATAAAAAAAGCCACTTTGGTTCACCCTAAAAAAGTCGCCATAATAAGAGGTCATGGGGAAGCTTCCAAAATGGAGTTGCAATCTGCCATGCGATCTATTGGAGAATATTACAACTATGCAGAAGTGAGGATTAATGGCCAATTGAATGCGCTTAAAGGGTATTCTGCAGCCATTATTGCAGGCCCGGATTCGGCATTTAGCGAAAAAGATAAATACGTTTTAGACCAGTTTATCATGAACGGAGGTAAGACACTTTGGTTTATTGAAAATGCGGTAGTCGATTTGGATAGTTTACGAAAAAACAGAATTAGTATTGGGTTCGCTAAGGATTTAAACCTGAATGATCAACTCTTTAAATATGGAGTCCGAATAAATTCAGATTTTGTGATGGACATTCAATCCTTACCTATTTCTGTAATTACAGGAATGAACGGGGATCAACCCAAAATAGAATTATTTCCTTGGTATTACCACCCATTAATTTTCAATAACGTAAAGCACCCCATCACCAATAATGTGGATGCAATTGCCTCTCAATATGCAGGTAGTATTGATACGGTGGGAGCAAAAAACATACAAAAAACACCTCTATTGTTAAGTTCACACTATTCAAAAGTAGTCAATGTTCCTACTCGAGTTAGTTTAAACATCTTACGAGATCCACCAGATGAAAGACGTTTCAATAAGGGAGAACAAATAATTGGTGTTTTATTAGAGGGGGAATTTGAATCTGTTTTTACCGGTAGAATAAGTGAACAAATATCGGAGAATCCCGAGTTTAAGTTTCAACAAAAAAGCCCGGAAAACAAAATGCTTGTTGTTTCTGATGCCAATATTATCATAAATGATGTATCAAAAGACGGCAAAAAGTTTATGGACTTAGGATACTATCGCTTTACCAATCGGACGTACGGGAATACTGATTTTATAATGAATAGCCTGAGCTACTTGTTAGAAGACGATGGGTTAATTTTATCGAGAGTTAAAGAATTTAAACTTCGCCTATTAAACAAGCAAATAGTTACAAAGCAAAGACGTAAATGGCAAATATTTAATACTGCAATACCCATTGTTGTTATCATACTATTAGGTCTAGGTATCGGTTATTCTAGAAAAAGAAGGTATAGTTCTCATTAATAAGAGCGTTCAAATTTGACAAATATTCCAATGAAAAAATATAAAAACATCTTATTCATTATTATTCTTCTAGGATTATCCGGAATAATAGCTACCCAATATTTTTCTAAATCCGGATCTACCTTAAAATCCAGTTCGAATAACTTTAGTATTCAAGATACCGGTAATATTACAAAGGTTTTTTTGGCAGACATGAAAGGTAACCAAATCCTTTTAGAACGAGTTGAATCAAATAAATGGATGGTCAACGGAAAATATGGCACGGTACAAACGAACATCAACTATATGTTAGAAACCATCAACTTAATGACGGTCAAGGCTCCAGTGGCCAAGGCTCGATATGATAAAACTATTCGTGACTTAAGTACCCGAGGCATCAAAGTCGAAATATATATGGACTCAGATACGCCATCTAAAGTGTTTTATATTGGAACTACCAATCAGGATCAAACCGGTAACTACATGATGATCGAGGACAGTAAACTCCCCTACTTAGTTCATATTGAAGGATTCCGAGGTTTTTTGAGTCCTAGGTTTGCAATTCATGAAAATGATTGGAGAGAAAAAACAATTTTCCGTTATAACCCTAGAGAAATAGAAGAGTTACGATTAAGTATTCCTGGACAACCTCAAAAAGGTTTTGTTATCAAACAAACCATTGACGGAAAGCTGTCTCTGTATAATAATGCTATGGTACCTTTAGAAGGATACGAAAATGGGTATCTCGTGGAATATCTGGAACGATTTAGATCCATCAACTTTGAAATGTGGGAGGAAACAAAAGACCCAATATTTATTGACTCTGTGAGTACTTCTACCCCACTAGAGGTATATACGGTAAAAAACATGGCCGGAGAGTCTACCACACTGAAATCGTTCAAGAAGCCCTTGCTAAGTGGATTAGATATTGAGGGAAACCCAATTGACCATGATCAGGACCGTATGTATGGACTTATGAACGAAAAAGAATTCATGATAATTCAATACTTCGTATTTGATCCATTAAATCAAGATATTAGCTTCTTTTACAAAAATTAAATTCATTTCAAGTTGAAACGCATTTGTTAATAAAATGTGTGCAAATGGATAATTATTTCTTAAAAAAACAAGACTCAAAATTTATTTTTGTTGTCGACTCTCTAAGACAGATTTTATAGAGAGTACTAAACAAACTAATTATGAAATTCATCGTATCCAGTACAGTATTACTGAAACAACTTCAAAGTATTAGTGGGGTATTGAACACAAATAATACCCTACCTATATTAGATAACTTCCTTTTTAAAATTGCGGATAATAAGTTGGTCGTTTCTGCGAGTGACTTGGAAACCACTATGACCACTGAAATTGAATTAACAAATTCAGATAAAGATGGTACCGTAGCTATTCCAGCAAGATTCATTTTGGATACGTTAAAAACATTTGCAGATGAGCCTTTAACATTTACGGTGGATGAGTCTTCTTTTGGTATTGAAATGGCCTCTTCTAATGGTAAGTTTAAATTAACAGGTTTTAATGGAGAAGAATTTCCAAGAATTCCAAGTATAGAAAAAGCATCTGAACTTGAAATAAAATCGGAAGCCTTGGGCAATGCCATAAACAAAACTCTTTTTGCTACGGGTAACGATGAACTGAGACCTGTAATGTCTGGTGTCATGTTTGAATTAAACGAAGAAAATTTAACTTTCGTTTCAACCGATGCACATAAGTTAGTGCGTTACCGAAGATTAGATGTTCAAGCAGATAAAGCTTCTTCTTTTATTATGCCTAAAAAACCATTAAACCTTTTAAAAGGTATTTTGGATGGTAGTGATGAAATGGTAAAGGTTCAATACAATAACATGAATGCGTATTTTGAATTCAATAACATTCAGTTAATTTGTCGCTTAATTGATGGTACCTATCCAAATTACGAAGCGGTAATTCCAAAAGAAAATAACAATGTTCTTACCATTGACAGAAAGAGTCTTTTAGCTTCTGTAAAACGTGTCTCCATATTCTCCAATAAAACGACACATCAAGTGAGACTAAAAATTTCGGGTAGTGAATTAAATATCTCTGCGGAAGATTTGGATTACTCCAATGAAGCAAAAGAACGCCTAACATGTCAGTATTCTGGAGAAGATATTGAAATTGGTTTTAACTCCCGTTTCTTGGTTGAAATGTTGAATAATCTTACGAGCGAACAAGTTCTATTAAAACTATCGGAACCCAATAGAGCGGGATTACTTATTCCAGAAGGAGGAGATGAAAACGAAGAAGTTTTAATGTTAGTGATGCCAGTTATGCTAAACCATTAATCCTCGGATTTCGGTTTAAAACTATATTTATAGCTAACCTCAGGACTTTGTTCTGAGGTTTTTTCTTGCCATTTTTTTCGGTAATACAAATTGATTTCTTCCTGCGTCATATTCCAAAACTCAATTTCATACTCTTCTTCATTCTCTTCCCATTGAAAGGTTTTTCGTTGTGGGCCATCCTTTTTAAAAACAATAGCCAATATTAAACCGGCAATAGCACCAAATAAATGGGATTCCCAGGATATCCCCTCCTTCAAGGGGAGCACCCCCCAAATCATGGAACCGTAAAGAAAAACCACCAATAAAGAAAGACCCATCATGCGTTTATTTCGATTTAACACCCCACTTAAAAATAAAAAAGCACCCCAGGCATAAATCAACCCTGAAGCTCCAATATGGAACGAAGACCTGGCCATGGCCCAAACCCAAATACCAGTCATCATGAAACTATACATAAATACAAACTTGGCTGAATTTTTATAAAAATAAAAAATGGCGGTCCCCAAAATTAAAACGGGATAGGAATTATTTACTATATGGCTTAAATCTCCATGAATAAATGGAGCGAAAATCACTCCACGGAGACCCACAAAGTCTCTGGGTAAAATTCCATACGAATTAAAACTGATCTGAAAATAATGCTCCCAACCAAAAACCACCCACATAAAAATGACCATAACAATGGGAACAATAACACTCCGATTAATGGTATTATGATACTTGGTTGGATAGGTCATTTGGTGATTTTTCATAGGCTGTTGCTGTCTAAAATTACACCAAAAAAGGCATTCTGACTAAACGGCAGAAAAACAAGGAATTGAAATTGTATTATTTCTAGTAAAAAAACACGTAAATACGCCCATTTACTTTCCCCTTTGATAATAAAAATATTTCTTTGTAAGTACGCTATTTAAAGCAATGAAGAAACTATTTATTATACGACACGCCAAATCATCTTGGTCAGAAGACAAAGACGATTTTGATCGTAAACTAAAAAAACGCGGAATGACAGACGCTGGCTTTATGGCCGAAAAACTACTGTCAAGGGGAGCTAAAATTCAACAAATAGTCTCCAGTTCGTCAAGGAGAACAACCGATACAACCCAAATAATGAATGATTACATAGGTTTACGAAAATCAAAAATTTCGTTTACAAAAGAATTGTATTTAGCCTCTCCAAAAAGTGTTATTTCACAAATTAAATCTATGGATGACAGTGTGAACGAGTTAATGATTGTAGCTCATAACCCGAGTGTTACCCAAGTAGTCAATCATTTGGCTAACGAACATTTTGATAATATACCTACACTTGGGATAGCCTGTATATTATTTGATGACAAATCGTGGAGTACCATTAAGAATAATGGTAAATTGGGCTTTTATATCTATCCCAAAATGTTCAAACAAAAAAAAAACAATGAAAATATTCAATAAAGTAGCTCTTGCCTCCACGCTAATATTTAGCTCACTAGTGGGAGTCGCTCAAGAAAAGAAAGAACCTACGGAATACCTTTTCACCAATAAAATTGTATTGGAAAGTACCCCTATTAAAAACCAACAGTATACAGGTACTTGTTGGAGTTATTGTACCACATCATTTTTAGAAAGTGAATTGATAAGAATGGGGAAACCTGCCATTGATTTATCTGAAATGTTTAATGTACGGATGAATTATGTCGAAAAATCAACGAACTACTTTCTACGTCAGGGTAAAAGCCAATTCGGAGAAGGTGGCTTAAGCCATGATGTAATGCAATCCATTTCAAAATATGGTTTGGTTCCTGAAGCAGCCTATTCAGGAAATGCATACCATCCCGGATTTCATAACCATGGCGAGATGGCTGCCGTTTTGGAAAGCACGTTGAAAACTATTGTAGCTCAAAACAAAAGCGTGACCACCGCATGGATGGGAAACATTGAAGGAACTTTGGATAACTACATGGGTACACCTCCTACCCAATTTGAATTTGAAGGAAAAAAGTATACGCCCCAATCTTTTGCTTCCTATTTGGAAATTAAGCCCGAGAACTATGTCTCCTTTACTTCCGTTTCTAACGCACCCTTTTACCAAAACTATATTCTTCAAGTACCGGATAACTGGTCAAATGGTTCATACCTAAACCTTCCTTTGGAAGAGTTAGTGCAAGTAATAGATCATGCATTAGCCAATGGATATACCATTGCCTGGGATGCGGATATAAGTGAAAAGACGTGGTCTAGAAAAAAAGGGATTGCAGTAATGCCAGAAACTCCATTCTCTAAAATGACGGCAGATGAAAAAGCGACCCTTTTTAATACTCCGGTAAAAGAATTAGTTCCTACCCAAGAAAACCGTCAGGCATTAATTATGAACTTCCAAACTACGGACGATCATTTAATGCATATTGTAGGAACAGCTATTGATCAAGATGGAACCGAATACTATTTAGTAAAAAATTCTTGGGGAGATCAACGTGCTTTTGAAGGCTTCGTTTATGTTTCTAAAGCGTATATGGCGATGAAAACCATGGGCATCATGATCCATAAAGAGGGCATTCCAAAATCTATTGCTAAAAAAATATAAGGATGGAGGCCTCTGGAAATTTATCCAAAATGAAAGCCCTATTGGGGGATGAAATTGCGTATTCTTTATATTTAGGGGATGATATAGTTGAAATGAATGATCATATCGGAACTGATGTATCACTTATTTTTAATGGAGTCATCAATTGTGTTTCTTGTGGAAAAGTAACAAAGAAGGCTTTTGGACAAGGGTTCTGTTACCCCTGCTTTATCAATTCACCGATGAATGCAGAATGTATCATTCGACCAGAATTATGTGAAGCCCATTTGGGAAAAGGTAGAGATCCAGAATGGGAGAAAAAACATCATTTACAAAAGCACTATGTGTATTTGGCTTTAACCTCTAAAGTAAAGGTGGGTGTTACTCGTCACGATCAAATTCCAACCCGTTGGATTGATCAAGGAGCATGGAAAGCCCTAATTATTGCGGAAACAGAGAACAGACAAGAGGCCGGCTTAATTGAAGTATCCCTAAAGAACTACATGGGTGATAAAACCCCTTGGCGAGATATGCTGAAGGACGTTAGAGATACCTCTATGGATTTATTAGCCCTTCGAGATAAAGCCATTTCTTTGATGCCAGAGCATTTGAAAAAATACGGAGTTACAAATTCTAAGATTACAGAACTCAATTTTCCGGTGGATGAATATCCCGAAAAAATAAAGAGTTTAAACTTTGATAAAACACCTGACATAAGTGGCACTCTAATGGGAATTAGGGGGCAATACCTTTTATTTGAAGGGGGAGAAGTACTAAACATTCGAAAATTTTCTGGTTATCACATCGATTTTTCGGCACTTGATTAGAAAAATCAACAAAATAAAAAGGCCTTCAAGAAATTCTTGAAGGCCTTTTCTTTATTTGAAATTTCTATTTATCTCTTAATGAAAGTAAGGGTACCTTCGATTGAAATGCAACTTGTTCCGTTACCGATCTTTTAAATAAGCTTTCCCAAAAAGAAACTACCTTGGGAATGGTTACTACCATATCGGCATCAATTTCGTTGACGTACGTATCAATAGCTTCGGCCACATTTTTTGATTCAATAACCGCAAATTTTCGAGGAAGGTCTGCAAAAAACTTATTTAAAGGTAAGCTTTCGACTTCCTTCTCCAAGTCAATTTCCGTTTTCTCTTTCGCAACATAAATGATATGAATGGTCGCACCATCCATTTTCGCCAATGAAATCAAGGGTTGTAAAATTTCAGGGTTTTCCAAACGTGTCAAATCCGTAGCGTATACAATATTTTTGATCTTCCTATATTTCCAATCGCAAGGGACAGCAATAACCGGTTGCACAACATTTTCAATCACCGTTTGGGTATTACTTCCAATAAGTGCTTTTTTTAAACCACTCGCTCCTTTAGTTCCCATCACAATAAAATCAGCCTTTTCTTCATTCCAAGTTCTTGAAATTGAATTTTCTAAGGTTCCATACCTGGATACGGTAGTAATCTTTACTCCTGGGTACAATTCAGTTAATTGGCGTAATTCAATGGATAAATCTCGCAGCGACTCTTTAGACATAGCCTCTTCCAGGTTCAACATCACCCCTCCGCTAGCGCCAACCTTTGGCATCTCGTAGCTATTTAGTAAAATCAATTCCAAATCCGAATGATCCTTAACTAGCTGATATCCATAATCAAAAGCAGCACGTGCACTTTCCGAAAAATCTGTTGGGATTAAAACTTTCATAGCGTTTTTATTTTTGGTAAAGTTAAGAAAACTCCGTGGGTCATAAATAGGCTTTTTACACCTTTATCGATAAGAATTTCATCTCTTCCACACTTTCTAATGGATTAACCCCAACGGTATTCTTTGTTACGTTCAAAATAGAAGCTGTTTTTTTTCATTTTCCTCCGAATAAGGAAAAATAGCCGGACTAGTCACATGATTGTTTGACCGCTGCACCAGCGGTCAAATTTTTGAATGTCCAACAAATTCAATTATTTACCCATGTATTTCTCACCATATACATGGCAAAACTGTTTTCAAGCCATCATCAATACGTTACCTCGTTGACAACACTATGTTTCAATTATATGAGTAACGGCAAAAATTACGAGTGAATTCAGTTTGATATACTAATGGACATCAGACAACAAACTGAAAAACACCCCACTCCCCATGACTTTACCCCATGTTTTTCACAAACTGGATTGCCTTTTCTATTTGCGTATACATCACTTCATCATTCTTAACAAAAGGAACAACCGATCTAAAATCTGCATTTATCTGTTCTAAGATTTCACTTGATTTCGCAGGTCTTCTAAAGTTTAATGCTTGCGTTGCTGCAAAAATTTCAATCCCTAAAACACGTTCTACGTTTTCAACCACTTCCTGCATTTTCACAGCCGCATTGGCTCCCATACTCACGTGATCCTCCTGTCCGTTTGACGAGTCAATTGAATCTATCGAAGAAGGCATACATAATGACTTATTTCTACTCACAATACTTGCAGCCGTATATTGAGGAATCATAAAACCTGAATTCAAACCGGGATTTGCCACCAAAAAAGCGGGTAGTCCTCTGGTACCAGAAATCAGTTTATAAACTCTTCTTTCCGAAATACTTCCCATTTCGGCCATGGCAATAGCCAATTGATCATAGGCTAACGCCAAAGGTTGCCCATGGAAATTCCCGGCCGAAATAATCTGGTTTTCTTCCGGGAAAATGGTTGGATTATCGGTTACGGAATTGATTTCATTGGTGACCACTTTCTCGATAAACTCAATAGCATCATTTGTGGCTCCATGAACTTGAGGCACACATCTAAATGAATAAGGGTCTTGCACATGTTCTTTCGGTCTCGAAATGATTTCAGAGCCACTTGTTAATTTACGAATAATACGAGCCACTTTTAATTGTCCGGGTTGTTTTCTTACCAAATGAGGTAAGTCACTGAAAGGTTCAATTCGTGCATCAAACCCTTCCATAGAAAGCGCCATAATGGTATTCGCTTTATTCCAAAGTTTCTTGGACCAGTTCACACAATGCACTCCATATGCACTCATAAATTGCGTGCCATTTAATAAGGCTAAACCTTCTTTAGATTGGAGGGTTATAACCTCCCAATTATTTGCGGTTAAAACTTCCTGAGCCGCAACACGTTTACCTTTGTAATAAAATTCGCCTAATCCTAATAAAGGTAAAGATAAATGTGCTAAAGGAGCTAAATCACCCGAAGCCCCCAATGAACCTTGAGTATATATGATGGGTAATGCATCTGCATTGTAAAAATCGATTAAACGATTAACTGTTTTTAATTGTACCCCGGAATGTCCATAAGACAATCCTTGAATTTTCAGGAATAACATCAACTTCACAATTTCATGTGGCACCTCTTTTCCAGTACCACAAGCATGCGACATCACCAAATTGGATTGTAGTTGCGATAAATCTTCCTTCGAAATAGTGGTATCACAAAGTGAACCAAAACCGGTATTAATTCCATAAACTGGAACTTCAGATTTTTCAATGTAACTATCCAAAAACTCACGACAATGGCTAATTGCCTTTGCCGAAACCTCTGATAACTTTAAATATTTTTTACTTTCTACAATTGAAACCACTTCCTCTATCGTGATTTCGTTACTTGATATATGATGATATTCCATTCTAAAATCTTTTTTTCTTAACCTAACTGACCTATTAACTCCTCCAAACTCAAAACCCTTTGCTCTCCGGTTTCCATATTTTTCAGCTTAACGGTTTTTGACTCCATTTCCTGATCGCCAACCATAGCCACATACCGGATGCCTTTATCATCCGCATATTTCATTTGCTTTTTCATTTTTGCGGCATCGGGATACAATTCCGTATTAATGTTCTTTGATCTAATTTCTTGCATTAAACCTAAAACATAAGCGGCTTCTTGCTCTCCAAAATTCACAAACAACAATTGGGTAACATCTGGAGCATGTTTCGGGAAAAGGCCTTTATCTAGCATCAAATCGTAAATACGATCCGCACCAAAAGAGACACCTACCCCTGACATATCCTTTAAGCCAAACACTCCCGTAAGATCATCGTACCGTCCGCCACCGCAAATACTTGAATTAAAGTCATTATGGGTGACTTCAAAAATGGCTCCCGTATAATAATCTAATCCTCTGGCTAAAGTAAAATCAGGTACTGCATTGGTCACGCCCAATTTCAATACAGCATCCAGCATAAATTCCAATTCCTCAATCCCTTTCATTCCAACCTCAGAATCGGCAAGAATTTCTTTAATTGGCGTTAAATCCGTTTGCCCTTGCAAAGCCAAAACCGAACTAATTTTATCGATCGCATCTTGAGGAATTTCCTTTTCTTGAAGATCCTTGATTACACCATCCATCCCAATTTTATCCAACTTATCAATGGCCACAGTAATCAAAGTAAAATTTTCGGATTGATTAGCCACTTCCGCTAAACCGGCTAAAATCTTTCTATTATTAATTCGAATGGTTACATCACCTAGACCTAATTTGGAAAACCCGTTGTTTACCAATTGGATCAATTCTACTTCATTTAACAACGAAGTACTTCCAATCACATCTACATCACATTGAAAAAACTCACGGTAACGGCCTTTTTGCGGTCTATCCGCTCTCCATACCGGTTGGATTTGATACCGTTTAAAAGGAAATACTAGATCATTTCTATGTTGAACGACAAAGCGCGCAAATGGTACCGTTAAATCATAACGAAGGGCATCTTCACTTAATACAGATACCGGAGTATTTTCGTTCCCAGTCAACTTTTGAATTCCACGATTTAATTTCTCTCCTCGTGCTAAAATCTTAAAAATCAAACGATCGCCTTCTTCCCCATATTTTCCCGTAAGCGTTTCCAAACGTTCCATTGCTGGAGTTTCAATAGGTTGAAATCCGTACGTTTGAAATACACTTTTAAGGGTTTCAAAAATGAAGTTTCTCCCCAACATTTGTTGTGGTCCAAAATCTCTAGTTCCCTTGGGTATTGCTGCTTTTGCCATACTTTAAAATTTGGCTGCAAATATCGCTATTTTATTGGGTATGGGTAATGTAAAAAAGGGCAAAAAAAATCCTCGATTAAATCGAGGATACTTTTTAGTTGAGAATGGTTTCTTGTGGTCCTATCGATTCGTATTGTCCCACAGTTAGAGCCTTTGAAAAGGCCATAATATTTTTGATCTTATCTCGATGAGGCTTCACCTCATTTTCGGTAAAGAAGTCAATAACTTCGTTCTTTATCGATTTTTGACCATAAAATTCTTCGTGTAAAGTTTTATCCATGCATTGATTTAAAAGTGAAACTTATTCTTATAACGACAGGGTTTTGAATTTATTGTATCTATAAAAAAAAGGCCTCCCATACTATGGAAAGCCTTCGTCAACTAACGTAATTTAAAAGTGTTACCCGTGTAAAATTATTCCGTTTTGATCTACCATTTTTCGTAGATTCATAATAGCATAACGCATTCTACCTAATGCGGTGTTTATGCTCACATTGGTTTCTTCCGCAATATCTTTAAAGCTCATTTCGTAATACATTCTCATTTTTAAAACCTCCAATTGATCGGCAGGTAAATGCTGAATCAATTCCTTGACCGTATTTAACGACATATCTTTCGAAATTTTATCTTCGGCATTGTATTCTTCATCTGGAATAATATCGAAAATATCAAAATCTTTAGTCCCCGAAGTTGTTTTTAGCTTCTTGGCATTTCTAAAGTAATCAATAGAAATATTATGTGAAATACGCATTACCCAAGGTAAAAACTTACCCTCCTCGTTGTAATTCCCTTTGCGTAAGGTTTTAATTACTTTGATAAATACATCTTGAAATAAATCTTCGGCTAATTGACGATCTTTCACTTTGGAGATGATATATCCTAATACTTTTTCTTGATGACGTTCAATAAGAAATTGCAATGACGGTTCATGACCGCGCAAATACTTACTAACTAATTCCTGATCGGAGATTTTTTCACATACCATAATATCTACGTTTAGTTGATTCTAAAATGTTGAAGTGTAGATATTATCCTATAGGCAAATTTTGTTAAAAAATGAAAATATGTGATTATTCAGATTGCTAAAATGGGAATAAAAAAGTGTTACACCAAATTTTTAACAAAAAAAAATTGAAACACCCTTATCCAAAAGCCCTTTGAAAATGACTTAAAACCCTATTTTAAAGATGGTTATTTCCGAAATATTTATTATCATGAATATTTCCGTTTTGTAAAAACTCTTAGCAAATTTACCTCTATCCTAACTGGGTATAGCAGTATTTTTGGCGCAAGAATATCATCATGGGTAAAAAGAAAGAACGAAAGAATTTACGTGCCAGCCACATCCGGATTAAAGGGGCTCGCATGCACAATTTGAAAAATGTGAATGTGGACATCCCTCGAAACAAATTAGTGGTAATTACCGGTTTATCTGGTTCGGGTAAATCCTCCTTGGCATTTGACACTTTATACGCGGAAGGCCAAAGACGATATGTAGAGAGTTTATCCTCTTATGCGCGTCAATTCTTGGGGAAAATTGACAAACCAGAGGTAGATGATATTGAAGGGATTTCTCCTGCTATTGCAATTCAACAAAAGGTAAATACAACAAATACGCGTTCAACGGTAGGTACAACCACGGAGATTTACGACTACCTAAAGCTACTCTATGCACGAATTGGAAAGACCTACTCCCCTATTTCCGGCAAGGAAGTAAAGAGGCATTCTATTAGTGATGTAGTTGATTATATTGTTGCTTTACCCAATAAGTCCCGATTAATGATCACCGCTCCATTGGTGTTAAATAATCGGAAAATTGAGGATCATTTAACCATTTTGAAACAGCAAGGTTTTGATCGTATTGTAGATGGTTTTGATATTTTCTATATCACCGAATGGTTAAAGAATCCAACCAAAAACAAAGACATATCTATTCTTATTGACCGTATTTCGGTAAACACAGAAGATGAAGATTTCACTAATCGGGTGGCCGATTCCGTGCAAACGGCCTTTTATGAAGGCCATGGAAATTGCAACCTTTTCTTAAAAAAGGAAAATTGGGAGATTGTAAACTTCAACAATGCCTTTGAATTGGATGGAATGAGTTTTGAAATTCCCTCCGTACATTTCTTCTCATTCAATAATCCGGTGGGCGCCTGTAAAACCTGTGAGGGTTTTGGAAGTGTGATTGGGATCGACTCCAACTTGGTTATTCCAAATAAAAGTTTATCCGTTTACGAAGATGCCGTAGTGTGTTGGAGAGGTGAGAAAATGAGCGAATGGAAAACCCGTTTAATTATGGCTTCCACTAAATTCCAATTCCCTATTCATAGACCCATAAATGAACTGACTAAAGAAGAGTATAAGTTACTATGGACGGGAAACAAGCATTTTCAAGGTATAGATGAATTCTTTAAAGAAATAGAAACTCAAAGTTATAAAATTCAATACCGTGTTATGCTTTCTAGATACAGAGGAAAGACCCTTTGCCCAGATTGTAACGGAACTCGTTTAAGAAAAGATGCCTCTTTTGTTAAGGTACACGATAAAAACATTCAAGAACTGATGCTCACCCCTATTAAGCATCTGTATCCTTGGACCCAATGTATTGCACTCCATTTATCAAAACATGATAAAACGATCTCCAAGCGTATTTTGATAGAAATCAATAATCGATTACAATATTTAGGAGATGTGGGATTAGACTATTTAGATCTTAACCGTCTGTCTAACTCATTATCGGGAGGTGAGTCTCAACGAATAAACCTGTCTACGATGTTGGGTAGTAGTCTTGTCGGTTCCATGTATATTTTGGACGAGCCTAGTATTGGACTTCATCCTAGAGACACCCAGCGTTTGATTAAAGTTTTGAAATCCTTACGAGATGTAGGAAATACAGTAATTGTGGTAGAACACGATGAAGAAATCATGCAAGAAGCAGATCAAATTATTGATTTAGGACCTGAAGCGGGTACACATGGAGGCCACTTGATTTATCAAGGTACTCTTGCGGAAATGAATGAGAAAACCGAAAGTCTCACCGCAAAATACCTTCTGGGCTCTCTTCAAATTGAGATCCCCAAACACAGACGAAAGTGGAAGTATCATATTGATATGACCGCAGTGCATCAAAACAATTTAAAAAATGTGGATGTATCCATTCCTTTGGAAGTGATGACCGTTATTACGGGAGTATCTGGCTCCGGAAAATCATCTTTGATTAGAGACGTCTTCTACCCCAACCTACTCAAACTTTTAACGGGGCATCAATATGTTTCCGGGAATTTTGGTTCGTATGGAGGAGATACTAAACGAATCGAGGCCGTAGAATTTGTAGATCAAAATCCAATTGGAAAATCATCTCGATCTAATCCAGTTACCTATGTTAAAGCCTTTGATGATATTAGAGGTCTATTCTCCGCACAAAAATTAGCTAAAGTTAGAGGATACAAACCCTCCTACTTCTCATTTAATGTGGAAGGTGGTCGGTGTGAAAACTGTAAGGGCGATGGAAACATTGTTGTGGAAATGCAGTTTATGGCGGATGTTCATTTAGTGTGTGATGAATGCAAAGGACTCCGGTATACGGGAGAGGTTTTGGAAGTAAAATACCGAGACAAAAACATTTCAGATATTTTAAATCTTACGATTGAAGATGCACTAGCCTTCTTTAAAGCAGACGGTACGGGACCGGCTAAAAAAATTGTATCAAAAATACAACCTTTGTTTGATGTGGGCTTGGGTTATGTACAATTAGGACAAGCATCCAACACTTTAAGTGGAGGAGAAGCACAACGAATCAAATTAGCTTCGTTCCTTACCAAAGGAAGTAATGCTAAAAAAACCATGTTCATTTTTGATGAACCTACTACCGGTTTACATTTTCATGATATTCATAAACTACTAACTGCCTTTAATGCCTTGTTAGACAAAGGACATTCTTTGGTTATTGTAGAGCATAATGCGGATATCATAAAATCGGCCGATTGGGTGGTAGATCTAGGACCGGAAGGGGGAGAAGAAGGTGGCCAAATAGTTTTTGAAGGAACACCGGAAGATTTGATTAATTGTGAAGAAAGTTACACCGGAAAATATTTAAAGTCTAAGTTTGATTAATTTCTAGGGTATAGATGGTATGAACTCCCACAATAAATCGTTTAATTTGCCGTCTTCAAAAATCAATGAGAACATTACCAACCATAGCATTTCTTTCTATCCTTTTACTCGGGCTTTCTTCATGTAGAAAGGACCAATGTAAAGATGGGGATGAATATCCAAGAGGCGCTATTCGTACATTAGCTCCGTTTACGGCAATTAATGTAAATCTTTCTGCTATAGTGGAACTTATTCAAGATACTACCCATTATGTGGAACTGGTGGTAGAAGAAAACCTAGAGACCCATCTGGCCACCCGAATTATTAATGACACTTTAGATCTTTCATTGGGATTTTGTTTTAATAACCATGCCGAGATTCTAATAAAGGTACATTTCGACAGTTTGAATACTATTTCAATAGACGGCCCAGGAGATATTGTTTCGAAATCCAAATTATCCCAGAATGATTTAACATTAAACATTCGTTCGAGTGGTGATATGGATTTGACAACAGACATCAAAAATCTAATTACCAATATAAATGGTACTGGAATAGTCACCTTAAATGGTCAAGTACACCATCACCTTATCCACCATAATGGATCGGGCTCGGTAAACACCTACCAGGCCATGACCGACAGTGTAATTGTCAACCTAAACAACACTGGGGGCGTTTATGTTCGTGTCAAAAACAGTCTCACTGCCACTATTTCCAATTCGGGTAACATTTATTACAAAGGCCGTCCAACCCTGACAAACAACATCACAGGTAGTGGAGAGGTAATTAGCGAAAATTAGGCATAAAAAAAACGGCTATTTTTCAATATCCGTTCCTTCTATACCCAAATTTCAATTTATTTGGAAGCCATATAAGTATCGTAATCTTTAAAAGATTGATGGATAATCTTAAAAGCTTCTTCTTTACCCAAGAAATCTTCTATAACAACTTCTTTATCTTCTAATTTTTTATAATCTTCGAAGAACGCACGCAATTCACGTAAAGAATGTTTTGGTAAATCTGAGATATCATTAATATGATTTACACTCATATCGTTGGAAGCTACCGCAATAATTTTGTCATCCGCCTCACCATGATCGAGCATTCTCATTACGCCAATAACTTTAGCGTCCACCAAACACATCGGTACGATTTCAATTTGAGATAAAACCAGAATATCCAACGGGTCATTATCATCACAATAAGTTCTAGGAATAAATCCGTAGTTAGTAGGATAGTAAACGGCTGAATATAACACTCTATCCAGAATTAACATTCCTGAATCTTTATCTAATTCGTATTTTGCTCTTGAATGTTTAGGTATTTCAATAATTCCAGTTACTTCTTCGGGAGCATTTTTTCCTGCACTTATATCGTGCCATGGATTCATCATAGTATTTTTTTTAAAAACGGCTGCAAAATTAGTCTTATTATTTTCAATAGCCTTCTTTAGAAGGGAGTATTAATTGCATATTTAATAACGAATTAATACAGCTGTTATATGTACGGTTTATTGTTGTTTCTTTGCAACTTATTAGAACAACATAATTTAATGTCAACATTTAAAGAATTAGGCCTTCGTGACGAAGTCATTGAAGCCATTACGGAGCTAGGATATGAAACTCCTACCCCAATTCAAGCAGAAGCAATTCCACAAGTACTTTCATCTAAAAAAGATGTTATTGCACTGGCGCAAACAGGTACCGGGAAAACAGCTGCATTTGGATTACCAGTCATCAATCAAATTGATGTAACTACTACCAACACACAATCTATCATTTTGTGTCCAACACGTGAACTGTGTCTTCAAATTACCAGAGATTTGGATAGTTACAGTAAAAAAATTCGAGGTCTTCGTGTGACTGCCGTTTACGGTGGTACAAGTATCGACACTCAAATTAGAGCTTTAGCAAAAGGGGCTCACATCGTAGTTGGAACTCCAGGTCGTGTGATTGATTTAATCATGCGTAAAAAGTTGAAGCTGCAAAATGTAGAATGGTTAGTTCTAGATGAGGCGGATGAAATGCTTTCTATGGGTTTCAAAGATGATTTGGATACCATCTTAGCGGAAACACCCGACTCAAAACAGACTTTATTATTCTCGGCTACTATGCCATCGGGGATTAATAAAATCATGAAAAATTACATGACCGATCCTCATAAAATTGAGGTGGCAAAACGTAATACAGGAAATACAGATGTAGAGCATGAGTACTATATGGTCTCTGCTCGAGATCGTTACCTAGCTTTAAAAAGGTTAGCGGATATGAATCCAAAAATCTACGGAATTATTTTCTGTAGAACTCGAGCGGAAACGAAAGATGTTGCCGACAAGTTAATGCAAGATGGCTATAATGCCGATGCCTTACATGGGGACTTATCGCAAGCTCAAAGAGATTACGTAATGGGGCGTTTCCGTAAAGGAAACCTTCAACTTCTAGTGGCTACCGATGTGGCCGCAAGGGGACTAGATGTGAACGAGTTAACTCACGTCATTAACTACAACCTTCCAGACGATGCAGAGGTATATGTTCACCGTAGTGGACGTACCGGTCGTGCCGGAAACAAAGGTAAATCAATCACCATTATTCATACACGTGAAATGCGTAGAATAAAGGAATTAGAAAGAATGATTGGCCGTGGGTTTACCCAACAACAAGTTCCTACCGGAGATGCAATTTGTGAGGTTCAATTAATGAAATTAATTGACAACATTCAAAACGTCCGTGTAAATCAAGACCAAATCAATCCATTCATGCCAGCTGTAATGGAGAAATTAGGACACATGGAAAAAGAGGATTTGATTAAGCATTTCGTTTCTGCCGAATTCAATAGATTCTTAGAATATTACCAAAACGCTAGAGATTTAAATGATATCAAAGCAGGTGGTAGAGATCGTGATGATAGAGGTAGAAGAGATAGTTCTAGAACTTCTCGAGGAGACCGTGGCGAAAGAGGCCGTGACCGTAGAGACCGAAGAGAGCGTGGTGACCGTGTTGGTTCATCGAAATCAAGGGGTGGAAGTGGTGAATTTGCAAGGTTCTTTATCAATGCGGGAAGATCCAACCGATTAAACCCACAACGATTAATGGGAATGATCAATGATCACCCAGCTTTAGATGGTGCTGAAATTGGTCAAATTGATATTCAAAACAACTTTGCTTTCTTCGAAGTAGATAAGTCAGTAGCTAATGAAGTTATTCCGGCATTTGCGAACAAAGATTTAGATGGTTTAAAACTATCTGTGGAACCTAGCGAATCAAAAGAATCTTCCAGTGAAAGAGGTAGTTCTGAAAGACGTTCTTCTTCTCGTAGCGCAGGTAACGATCGTTCAGGAGATAGAGACAGAGGTTTCAGAGGCGATAGAGATCGTGGAGATCGTGGATCTAGAAGTGATAGAAGCGGCCGAGGTGACAGAGATAGTCGTTCAGGGGCTTCTCGTTCAAAAACCAAAGGAGATTATCGTAAAAAATCAAGTGATTTTAAAGACTCTAGTGGAAGTTCTGACGCAGCAGACAAAAAGAGAGACAGAAAATGGTAAACCCTTAGGTTTCCTTTTAAGACGTGAGTCCTAAAACATACAAAAGGAGATTAAGCTTGGCTTGATCTCCTTTTTTTATGTCATATACTGAAAATTTTAAGAATTATTTAATTCACGAGAAACGTTACTCGCAGCATACAGTGTTGGCGTATGTGAAGGATCTGGAGCAGTTCTGTGAGTTAGTTGAATTAAGTTCAGATAATGATATAAAAGAGGTGAATCATAAAATGATTCGTTATTATCTGGTTAGTCTTGTGGAAACCGGACTTGAGAATTCATCTGTCAATCGAAAATTGTCCACGGTTAAAACATTTTTTAAGTTTCTGAGACAACAAGGTATTATTTCGGTTAATCCAACGGTTAAGGTCCAAAGTCTAAAGCAAAAGAAAGCCTTACCTCAGTTTGTTCCGGAGAAACAGTTATGGTCTTCAGACATTTTTGATGATGAAGAGGGCCTTTATATGAGGTCTCAGGTAGAATTGATCATGGAATTATTTTATCAGACGGGAATTCGCTTAAGTGAATTAATCAATCTGAAAGAGGGTAATATTAGTAGTCGTCAAATAAAAGTGCTTGGAAAAAGAAACAAAGAAAGGATCATACCTATTGCTAATCAGTTGTTTATTTTGATCGAAAAATTTAGAAATATTAAGGTTTCTGAAGGGTTAAATTCCGATTTCTTAATGATTACTAAAAAGGAAAAAAAACTCACTCCGAAATTTGTTTATAGTAAAGTAAATCACTACCTTGGAAAGGCGACGAACTTGAGTAAGAAAAGTCCGCATGTCCTGAGACATACCTTTGCGACACATATGTTAAATAATGGAGCTTCTTTAGAGTCCATTAAAAAGCTGTTAGGTCACACAGATTTGTCTTCGACACAGATTTATACTCATAATTCGTTTAAGCAAATTAAGACCATTTATGAACAATCGCATCCGAGAGGTGCGGATCAGTAGAAATGCTGATAAAAAAAAATAAGGTAGTATGGATTTACAAGTGCATTCCGTTCATTTTGACGCAGACAGAAAATTAATAGACTTTGTTAACAAGAAATTAGGTAAGCTAGAGCTTTACTTCGATAATATAATACTCGGTGAAGTTTTTCTTAAGTTAGGCAATCCTTCTGAGCCAGAAAATAAAGTGGCCGAGATCAAATTATCTATT
>MAAC01015659.1_pt1 | contig 28409 bp, 23 predicted proteins | sample 1115981 | NCBI WGS metagenome assembly MAAC01 (sample SAMN04961126, study PRJNA320927) | seawater metagenome | isolation source: sample BD02T64 sea water enriched with oil for 64 days | place: USA:Gulf of Mexico | collected 2013-07-27
CTACGTTGAGTTCTTCCCTCAACTCCCGCTGTATCTAAAGCTCCACGTACTACGTGATACTTTACTCCTGGCAAATCTTTTACCCTTCCTCCTCTAACTAATACTATCGAGTGCTCTTGCAAATTATGTCCTTCTCCAGGAATGTATGCGTTTATCTCATTACCGTTAGTCAATCTTACTCTCGCTACTTTACGCATCGCAGAGTTAGGTTTCTTAGGTGTAGTGGTATAAACACGTGTACACACTCCTCTTCTTTGAGGACATGATTTCAAAGCAGCCGATTTACTCTTCTTAGTTATTTTGGTTCTTCCTTTACGTACTAATTGTTGTATCGTTGGCATACTAAATTGTTAATAATTACGTTTGTATTTATAATTTGTCTCTTTTTAAGAGTTTGCAAATGTACAACTTATTTCTAATTATTCAAATATCAGCGAGTTATTTTTTGAAACTAGATTTATAACAAATTTCAACTTACTTTTACCCAAAACTATCACATTACCTTGAAATCGATTTTTTCTCCTTATATATATGCACTTTTTTTTGTTTGCCTTTCCTTTAATACAAACGCACAAAACTCAAAAAACTATAACTTAAAAATAGTTAGTGCAGATTCGGTTGAAAACTCATTTCTTTCTATCGTAAAATACACACGGAAATTCTCTTTAAAAAAAAACGTTCTCATTGAAATTAACAAAATCGTAACTAGCTTAAAAAAAGAAGGCTATTACACTGTTAAAATGGACAGCCTAATAAAAATAAAACAAGAGTACAAGGCCTATGTTGGTTTAGGCACAAGAACAACAAAAGCTATTATTCGAATTAGCAATCATCGAGACCTACAACTAATTAGTTCATACTATAAAATAAAGAGCAATCAAATAGAGATGGAAACTAATCAACTTGAAAGCTTCATACAAGAACTGTATTTAAATGTAACCAATAGCGGCCGAGTCTTTTCTGAAATCTCACTTAAAAATCACTCAATTAAGAAAAACACACTTATAGCAGATTTACACATTACATATTCAGAAAAAAGAAAAATAGACCGAATACTCATAAAAGGCTTTGACAACTTCCCCAAAAATTTCCTCAAGCATTACTTCAAATTAAACAAAAGCACTACGCTAAATAACGAAAAGCTCACGAGCACTCAAAAACAAATACAGTTATTGAAATTTGCATCAGAAATAAAACCACCTGAGTTGCTATTTAGCAAAGACTCTACCTTATTATACATCTATTTAAAGAAGAACAAAGCGAATAGTTTTGATGGTCTTGTTAATTTCTCATCAAAAACCACAGAAAAAGGGATTCAGCTAAATGGCTACCTAAACCTAAAACTTCAAAACACATTAAATTTTGGAGAAGAATTCTATATCAATTGGAGAAATACTGGAAGCAACAAACAGGCATTAAACATTCACACATCAATTCCTTATATTGCAAATACAAATACAATTACAAATATTGGTTTTGAGATTTACAAACAAGACTCTATTTTCACAAACACTAAAGCGAGCCTAAAAATAGCCATTCCAATTAACAAAAGGCTTATAGCAGGACTCTTTTACACTTCAGAAAAATCAGTTGTGTTAGGAAAAGCTGGCGTTACCGACAATGCAATAGGTTATAAGAATTTTTTTACTGGAACAGAAGTAACGTTCAACTCTCTTCTAAAGAACAGATTTGAATTTACTCTGAAAGGAGCATATGGAAAAAGAGAAAAAGTTTCTGATAAAAAAACTCAATATAAACTAGAAGCGTCAGCCTCAATACTAATCAAACTTAACAACAATATAAGCTTGTTCCTAAGGAACGTAAACGGTTACCTTGACACAAATGACCATCTAATAAATGAATCATTTAGAATTGGGGGAACCAACAGCTTAAGAGGGTTTTCCGAAGAATCTTTATTTACAACAGCCTTTTCCTATATAAATAGCGAATTTAGGCTGTTAACAAAAAAAAAATCATACCTCTATAGTGTTATTGATGTTGGAATCATTAAACAACGTAATACTGTAGAGAAGTTATCAGGAATTGGATTCGGTTATTTGTTAAAAACAAAACATAACCTACTTGACATCAGTTATGTTATTGGAAAAACAACAAATACCCAATTTAACTTAAACACTTCTAAAATATCGATTAAAATGTTAACATTTTTTTAATATTACTCTCAATACTTTTAACATTTAACATATTTAAATTAACATTTTATGATAAATAAGTTGTGTAATTAACTTTTATTTATGATTTTTGGCTCTAATTAATTCAAATAATTACACAATGAAAACAAAGTTTAATGGAATTTTAACGCTACTATTAGCGTTGGTCGTGCAATTTTCTTTTGCACAAGAAAAAACTGTTTCAGGTACGGTTTCTGATAATTCAGGACCACTACCAGGGGTTAGTGTACTGCTTAAAGGTACAGCTACAGGAACTGAAACTGACTTTGACGGTAAGTATTCTATTAAAGCTAAGACAGGTGATGTTCTTAGTTTTAGCTACTTAGGGTATTTGACAGTTGAAAAAACAATTGGATCTTCAAACACAGTAAATGTGACTATGGAAGAAGATGCTAATGTATTAGATGAGGTTGTAGTTACAGCCTTAGGTATTAAGAGAGATAAAAAATCACTGGGGTTTGCTCAACAAACAGTAAAAAGTGATGATTTAGTTAGAACTCGTGAAACAGATATTAGTAATGCACTTGCTGGTAAGGTTGCTGGGGTTCAATTTCAAGGAGCACCTAGTTCTGGTTTTGGAAACTCTTCTATTCGTTTAAGAGGTGATACTAATGTTTTATACATTGTAGACAACGTTAAAGTAAGATCTTCTTCTGACATCAACACTGATGATATTGAAGAATTATCTGTATTAAAAGGAGCTGCTGCAACTGCATTATATGGTCCTGATGGAATTAATGGTGTTATCATCATTACAACAAAACAAGCTAAAAATGGTGAAAGTGTTATTAACATTAACCATAGTACTGTAGCTGAAAATGTTTATTTATTACCTGAATACCAAAATGAATATGGTGGAGGTTACTCTCAAGACTTCTTAACTTTCAACTACAATCCTGCAAACCACCCTGCTTCTTGGGCATCATTTGATGGACAAAGTATGGTAGAATATTATGCAGATGAATCTTGGGGACCTAGAATGGACGGACAAATGGTACGTCACTGGGATTCTTGGATTGAAGGAGATTCAGAATGGGGAAAATTAAGACCTTTTTCTGCAAACCCTAATAACATTAAAGATTTTTACGACACAGGAATTACTAATAACACTGCAATTTCTTTTTCTAAAGGTGGAGAAGGATATGCTGTTAGAGCAAATATCTCAAACATTGATAGAACTGCGGTTTCTCCAAATTCAGATAGAAAAACTGTAAGCGCTAGTATTAATATGTCTTTTGATGTTAATGAAAAGCTTAAAGCTTTTGCTATCATGAACTACCAAGATAGAAGAACAAAAAACTTCCCAGATAACGGGTATGGTAATATTAGTTCTAACGTAAACCAATGGTGGCAACGTCAATTGGATATGGATCGTTTAAGAAAGTACAGAAGAAATGGGAAAATTGTTTCTTGGAACATAAACTCTCCATCTGATACAACTCCTTTATATTGGGATAATCCATTCTTCGAAGTTTATGAAAACTTAAACTTCCAAACTAAGAATGCTATGTACGGAAAGTTAGGATTGACATATACTGTTAATGATAACATTAATGCTTCTCTTGAAGTAAGAAAAAACTATAATGCATACGAATCTAATAACAGATCTGCATTTGATCAATTAGGAGGTAAAGCAATACCTGGTTATAGTGAAGCAGAAAGCTACACTACTACAGATGAATTATTCGGTATTGTGAACTATGATAAAGACATCAGTGAAGATTTTGATGTAGCTGCAAGTGCAGGATTTGAAATCAGTACTTTTTCAAGTAAATCAATGAATGCAAGTACTTCAGGTGGATTAACTACTCATGGTTTCTATAGTTTAAATACTTCTGTTGATAGACCGAATGCATCAAGTGGTAAAGGTAGATCTCAGAGAAAATCTATTTTCTCAAAAGTATCTTTTGGATATAAAGATATCATTTACTTAGATGGTTCTGCTCGTTTAGACTGGTCTTCTACTGCTGACCCAGAAGATAACAGAGTTGAAACTTTTGGAGGTTCTGCTTCATTTATCTTTAGTAAATTAATCCCTCAGAATGATATTATGAGCTTTGGAAAGTTAAGACTTTCTTTTGCACAAGCACCAAGATTCCCTGGAGCATATCAATTAGGAGAAACTTATTCTGTTAATACTCCTTATGGATCTCAAGGTACTTTAGGTGTTCGTGGTAACTATGTTAACCCAAATTTAAGAGGTGGTGTAAGACAAGAATTCGAAGTTGGTACTGAAATGAAATTATTTGGTAACAAAGTTGGAGTTGATGTAACGTACTTTCAAAAAGTAGATAAAGAATTGCCAGTAGGTGTATCATTAGATCCTGCAACTGGTTATACTTCTACATCAAGTAATAGTGGTCAACAAACTTATTCAGGTATTGAAGTTGGATTAAACTTCGCTCCTATTAAGACTGAAAACTTTACTTGGAATGCAAACTTAAACTTTGCTACATTAAAAAGAACAGTAGATTTTATTGCTGATGGTATTGACGTTAATGTACTTTCTTCTACATGGAGAGGTCTTCAGTTACAAGAAAGAGTTGGTGAAGAATGGGGTGCTATTTATGGTAGAAAATACCGTAGAGATGACGCTGGAAACATGGTGTTATCTAGTTCTGGTAGCCCACAAGTTGACTTAGGTGAGCACTTAGGAAATGTATTACCTGATTTTACAGGAGGACTTTCTAATAATTTCACTTACAAAAACTTTAGTTTAGGTTTTGATATTGACTTCCAAAGCGGTGGTAAATTATTCTCTGTAACTAAAATGTTTAATAACTACTCTGGTTTAGGAGCTGAAACTGTTGGAAACAACTCTATCGGAAACCCTACAAGAGATGCTGTAACAGGTAACGGAACTTGGTGGTACACACCAACTGCAAGTGCAGATGCTACTTCTGGTGGACGTTTAATTGAAGGTGTAGATGTTACAGATGGTTCTCCAGTATCATACTTAGTAGATGAAAGTGTTTATTGGGGTCGTTTATACGGTTTACATGAAAGATGGTTATACGATGCTTCTTACATAAAATTAAGAACAGTTCGTTTTGATTATACTTTAGGTAAAGATCTTCTTGAAAACACACCATTTAGCGCTGTGAACGTTGGAGTATATGCTAACAATGTATGGCTAATTTCTTCTGATATTCCTGGTTTAGATCCTTCTGAACTTGAACTTAGAAATGGTGTGCCATGGACTGAAGGTGGACAAATGCCTAACGTAAGAACACTAGGATTAAATGTAAAATTAACATTCTAATAAAAACATAGTTTTAAAATGAAAAAATATATTAATAAAATAGCGCTATTGTTTATTGCCGTAATGTCTTTTACAGCATGTGATACAGTAGATTTTGGAGACATGAATGTCAATCCAAATAGCCCCAGTAATGCTTCAACAGCTTTACTACTGACAAATGCTCAGAAAACTGTTAGTGGTTATGTAGGAACTACAACCGCGAACCTTTATGTACAATACTTGTCTAACGGACAGTATGAAGATGAATCTAATTATTCAAATTTAAACTGGACACCTAACTATGGTGTAATTACTAATATTAATAAAGTAATTGAATTAAATGAAGGAGCAGATACTAAAGTAGCTGCACAAGCTAATGGTTCAAATGCGAATCAAATTGCTGTATCAAATCTTTTAAAGAGTTACTACTTTAGTATTATGACTGATAGATGGGGTATGTTGCCTTTTTCTCAAGCAAACCAAGGATTAGATAATCCTTTCCCTGCTTATGATACACAAGATGCAATCTATACTGGTATTTTTAGTATGATTGATAGTGCTTTATCAATGATGGACTCTGGATCTGGACCTAGCGGTGACATTTTATTTGGAGGAGATATGGCTACATGGGCTAAATTTGGTAATACTTTAAAATTAACAATGGCTTTAAAATTATCTAAAGCTGATGCTACAACAGGAAAAGCTAAATTCTTAGAGTCTTATAACAAAGGAATTTCTTCTGTAGGTGGTAACTTAAAGTATACATACTTAATTGAAAATACAAATGACAACCCTTGGCAAGATCGTTTCGAAACAAGAAGAGATTATTTGCTTAGTGATACATTTGTAGGTAAGATGATTGGAACAGGAACTGATACAGCTCCTCAAGATCCAAGACTTGCTGAGATGGGATCATTGACTACAAATCATCAAAATTATGTTGGAGCTCCATACGGAGAGTCAAATTCACAAACAGATGATTATTCATTCATTACTGATAACATTATCTTTACTGGAGATGCTCCTTTAATGATTTTCACATATGCTGAAGTATGTTTCGCAAGAGCTGAGGCTGCTTCAATGGGTTGGACATCTGAAGATGCAGCAACTTGGTATGCTAATGGTATGCAAGCATCTATGGATCAATGGGGTGTTGCTGCAGGTGATGCTACTACTTATGCTGCTACAAAGCCATATGGTGATGCAAGCGATATTGCATATGAAAGATGGGTTTCTCAATTTTTACAAGGTTATAATAGCTGGAGTGAATGGAGAAGAGCAAAAGCAATGGGAACTGATACTAAAATTAACTTAGTAAAGCCACTTGCTCAACTTAATGGTACTGATATTCCTCAGAGACATGGTTATTCTTCTACGGCTTCGGCTTTAAATGGTGATAACTATGATGCTGCAATAGCTGCTCAAGGACCAGATGATTTAGATACTAAAGTTTGGTTATTCAAATAAGATTCTAAATTTTACTTAAATATTTAAAAGCCTGTTCATTGAACAGGCTTTTTTTGTTAAAAACAGAAAAAAAACCTTGTTCATTAAAATAAAATATTATATTTGAAATAAAAAAATTATGAACAAAACAATTTTAGCAGTAATCTTACTAGTATCTGCATTTAGCATTAATGCACAAAGTTCTAGAGCAACGAGTGATTTATCACATGGTTATGACACTAAGAAGAAAATGACACAAGGTCACCAATTCTTATTAGATGATTGGGTAATTGGTTTTTTAGTAGATAATAACGGGAAATTATCTAAAAGAAAGCTTTTGAATTATGATATTTACAATAATAACCCAACGTCTAAAACAAACACTACTACAAAAGACATTTTAGTAATTGACAAGAATTTATATTCTGGATTTGTTTTAAAAGATTCAAAAAACGAGCAATATATCTTTTCAAAAATCGATGCTTATGACTTTGAATCGAAAAAAAAGGAAACCAAATACTATCAATTGGTAAATGCTCCGAAAAAAACAGTTATTGTAGAATCTAGAAAAGTGATGAAAGATCCTAACGCAAGTGGTTGGAGTTCTAGTGGCCTTAGTACTAAAGCGGCAAAATTTGTTATGAAAACATCAATTTATGTTTTAAACAGCAATAACAAGTATGTAAAAGTAAAACTATCTTCATCTTCTATTTCTAAAAGCTTAAAGGACAAAAAGAAAGAAATTAAAGCTTTTATAAAGCAAAAAGACCTAAAAATTAAAACAGCTAGTGATTTAATTCCAATCATGGATTATTATCATTCACTTTAATAAGTTATAAGCATAATATAAAAACCACCTCATACGAGGTGGTTTTTTATTTATAACTATATTTGCGGCATGGAAAACAGTACAACTACAATTTTTGGTATCAGAGCAATTATAGAAGCAATAAATAGCGGAAGCACAATTAGTAAAATATACCTTCAAAAAGAGTTAAAAGGAGGTCTTATTTCTGAATTAAATTCATTAATTAAATCTGAAGGAATATCAACAAGTTTAGTACCAGTAGAAAAATTAGATCGCTTATCTAAGCGCAATAATCACCAAGGTGCTGTTGCACAAATTTCTCCTATTGAATTTTATGATCTAGAAGAATTAATTGAAAAGGCACTAGAAGAAAAGAAGACTCCTTTGTTTTTATTGTTAGATCAAATCTCTGATGTTAGAAATTTTGGTGCAATTATTAGAACTGCAGAATGTACTGGCGTTACGGGTATTGTTATTCAAAAAAACGGGAGTGCACCTGTAAATGCAGAAACAATTAAAACTTCTGCTGGAGCAGCATTTAAAATTCCAATCTGTAAAGTAGATCATATAAAAGATGCGATATATGTTTTACAAGCATCAGATATTAAAACAGTTGCTGCTACTGAAAAAACAGAAGACTCAATTTTTGATGTAGATTTCAATCAACCAATAGCAATAATTATGGGTTCTGAACATAGGGGTGTGAATCCTTCAATTTTAAAAATGGCAGATTATAAAGCTAAGCTCCCTTTATTAGGTGAAATTGAATCTTTAAATGTGTCTGTAGCTTGTGGAGCTTTCCTTTATGAAACGGTAAGACAAAGAATGAATTAGTCATCAGTATTCTCTTCTTCAATTTCTTTAGGAGGATTAAAGTTACCGTCTTCATCAAAAAGTAAATCGAATTCTGTTTGGGTAAATTGATACTTTTCTTTTACAATCCCTTTTCTTCTGTAGAAAATGGCAAAGAGTAATCCAATTAGAAAACCAGATAAATGCCCTTCCCAAGAAATGCCCTCTTTAATTGGTAACATATACCAAATCATGCTTCCATATAAAAAAATTACAATTAAAGAAACCGCTACTAACTGAAATTGTTTTTTTATCATTCCGCTAAAAAAAACAAAACTGAATAATAAATATACGATTCCACTTGCACCAATATGATATGCTTCTCTAGCAATAGCCCATGTAAGTACACCAGACAACAACCCGCCCACTAACAATACTTTTATGTAGATATCTTTATAAAAGTAAATTAGAGACGATAAGAGTACGAATAACGGAATTGAATTATTAAAAAGGTGGTTTGTGTCGCTATGAATAAATGGAGAGAAAATAACCCCCTTTAAACCACTCAGGTTTTTGGGATACACCCCAAACTTTGTAAAATTTAAAGAAAAATAAATTTCAACCCAATACACAAACCAAATTATTAAAACAAAAAGGAAAGGAATTAAAAATACTTGTTTCGAAAATTGTAATTTATTAGTTGTATTCATCGACTTAAAAATAACAAAAATACAGCCAAATACAAATATCTGAAATTCTGTCATAAAACTTCCTTATTTTTACCCCATGAATGAACCATTAGCTGAACGTATCAGGCCTAAAAAGTTAGAAGATTATATTAGTCAACAACATTTAGTTGGTAAAAATGGGATTTTAACGAATCACATCAAGCAAGGAATTATTCCTTCCTTAATTTTATGGGGACCTCCAGGAATTGGAAAAACCACACTTGCTAATATTATTGCTAAAGAGTCTGGAAGACCATTTTATACATTAAGCGCTATTAGTTCTGGTGTAAAAGACGTAAGAGAAGTAATAGCTAAGGCCAAGAATAGCGGCGGATTGTTTACCTCAAAAAACCCAATTTTATTTATTGATGAAATTCATCGTTTTAGTAAATCGCAACAAGATTCGTTATTAGGTGCAGTAGAAAAAGGTTGGGTAACATTGATTGGAGCCACTACAGAAAACCCAAGTTTTGAAGTGATACCTGCACTACTCTCACGTTGTCAGGTTTATATATTAAACTCTTTTGACAAGGGTGACTTAATTGCTCTGCTTGATAGAGCAATGCAAACCGATGAAATAATTTCTAACAGAAAAATAAAATTAGTTGAAACTGACGCTTTACTGAGGATTTCTGGTGGAGATGCGAGGAAATTATTAAACATTTTTGAATTGTTAGTGAATTCTGAAAATGATCCAGTAAAAATTACAAATGATTTTGTTTTAGAAAAAGTTCAAAAAAACACAGTTCGCTATGACAAAACTGGTGAACAACATTACGATATTGTTTCTGCTTTTATAAAGTCAATTAGAGGAAGCGACCCTAATGCAACTGTATATTGGCTAGCAAGAATGATTGAAGGTGGAGAAGATGTGAAATTTATTGCAAGAAGACTACTTATTGCTGCCTCAGAAGACATAGGAAATGCTAATCCTACAGCTCTAATAATAGCAAACAACACTTTTCAAGCAGTATCAGTAATTGGCCATCCAGAATCTAGAATAATTCTAAGTCAATGTGCTGTATATTTAGCAAACTCATCCAAAAGTAATGCTTCTTATGAAGCCATTAGTAAAGCACAACAATTAGTTAGAGATACTGGTGATTTATCAATTCCTTTACACTTAAGAAACGCTCCAACAAAACTTATGAAAGATTTAGACTATGGCAAAAACTATAAGTATTCTCATAGTTATGAAAATAATTTTATAAGTCAAGAATTTTTACCTGATGAAATAAAAAACACAAAATTATATGAACCAGGAAATAATAGTCGTGAAAACGCTTTTAGAGAACATTTAAAAACACTTTGGAAAGATAAGTACAACTATTAGAACTTAATTTGATACGTCTTTTTAATTAAACGACCATTCTCATAAAATTCTGCTATCCAATTAGCACCAACTTTATAAAGTATTCCGTTTTTATCTTTAATAACAAAGACGTTAGTTTGAGTAGTTTTTAAAATCTCAAAAACCACTTTTGGGCTCACATCAACCAACTGAAAACCATTATTTTTAACCTGAGCATAAAGAACATTAGTAGCATTTACCTCTACCTTTTTACCATTGTTATTAAGAACTGGTGTTTTTTCTTTTTTAACAACAAGTTGTTTTTTAACCTCAACGATTTCTTTTATTTCATTTGAAGATGAGGCAATTTTATTGTTATTTACAACACTCTTTTGAGGCACATATTTATAATACTTTATTGATGGATCTAAAAAAGTTTTTCTTAAGGCTTCATGATAAGAATACTTATATTCCTTCAATTTACTGTTTCCGCTTATGCTTGTATAAACCAATTTACCATTACAGTCTTTTAAAACAACTTTTACTTTAGTAGAAAACATACTAGACACCTTTACCATAGATGCAAATAAAGCTGAACATCTGTTGTTTATTATTTCTTCTGGAAGGTCTTCACTATTCAAATAAGCTGTAAATCCATACTTATTAAATAAAAACTTTGTGAGAGAAGCTGTTTTATATTGATCCTTTTTTTTAAAAAAATCTAATTTTTCATCAACAACAATAAGTTTGTAACCATTTAATGATCTCTGTCCTGAAATAGAAAAAGTCAGTAAAAAAAAGCCTAAAAAAAATATTTTATTCATATTAATCGAAAATTAAATTAAACCCAAATTGTAAGGAGGCACTTCTTGCTTCAGCTAAATCTGATAATTTCAACACATTATTCATCATACCATACATATGAAATATCCCTATTTGAGTTGAAACTCCTACTCCAATATTAGAAAATGAAAAGTCATTTGCCGTATAGGTAAATTTGACATGAAAATTTTCTGCCATACTTTTTTCTAAAAACAGTGTGGCAGCAACTTGAGTACTTAAAGGTCTTGTGATTGCATATAATTGCAAACCAACAGAATTGTTATAATACTCTTTATACGTTTCATCATAACATTCTTTATTTATTCTTGCTCTACCAAAACTATACCTTACAGCTCCATTTAATTTTATCGGTCTCCAAGCGATATATGAATTAGTATTTGTACTTTGTGAGACATCCTCTTTAAAATCACCTTCTAAATCCCCCCAATAATTAGCATTATCTGAATCATATAAAAATTCAATTCCATCTAATTGATAATCTCCAATTATTGACACGTTTTTCACATTCTTTGAATAACTTACAAACCCAACATCTAATATACTTCCTGTAAATTCAATTTGTGGTGTATAATGATAAGTAAACCCTAAATCTACACCGATTCCAATATTCTTACTTAAAACTGAATTCCCTATAACATCTTTCAAGTTTACATCAAGTTTATCATCTTTATTAATAAAACCGGAAGAATTTGAGCTATAATTTAAATTACTTAAAAAATGTCTGTAAATATTATCACCTCCTTCAATAGTATTCAATGTCCCTGAATTATTGTTAGAAGAAGAATGTAAACTTCCTGAATATAATTTAAATCGCCCTCCTATATTAAACTTTTCATTTGCTTTATAAGACAGACCTGCATGAAGAACCCCCAATACTTCTGCTCTATATTTTAGCCCAGAAAAATGGATTGTTTTATGCAGATTTGAGTTATTACCATAATACAAAAATTCAGAAATATCTTTTGGGTAATAGCCTATAAAATCTACTTCTTGATAAAGACCAAAGCTTAGGTACATTTTTTCATTTAACCGATATCCTCCAAAAAGGACTTCAATCTGAGTATTTATACTTAAAAAGTCTCTTTCTGTTAGCTTTTCTGATAAGAATTCAAATTTCCTACTAAAACTTCTACCATCATTTAGAAATAAATCAGATATTTTTGCTTCAGAAGAACCAAAATCAAATGAAACTCCAGATAGTCCTGGAATCCCTGCGTGATACTTGAAATTAGTTTCTGCTCCAGGATTCATTAGTAAGGTCTGTGGCATTTCTGCAAAACCAAAAACTAATTGCTTATTTTGTGAATAACTAAAGAAACTAATCAAAAACAAAAAAACTATAGGTATTTTTTTATTATTCATTTTATGTTTTAAGGTAAAAAGTTCCGGCTGATTTAAATACTAGTGTTTGTTCTACATTAGGATCAATTACAGACCCATCGTTACTGGGAGATAATTTTATAGACACTCTAACTTTTGTTGAAGATAAAAAAAGCTGGTTGTTTGCTATCTCAATTTTTTCTTTAAAGGTATACTCTTCATTATTTGCGGATACAACAGGTGGATTGAACGTATGAGTTATAGTATTATAATCATCTAAAAACTCAATATTCACAGTAAAACGCCTATTGAATTGATTATTAATTTCAAAGTTTAATTCTGCTCTAATAAGATTATTTCTCACAAAAGAACTTTTTAGAATTGTAAAACCACTTACATCATTAATTGAAGAAACTATTTCTACCGAATTAACAACATCAAAAAAATTGACTTGATTTAACGTAAAATAAACTAAAGATGATTTAAAAACTGGTGTAGCAGAAAAATCGTCTACCTGATCAAAATCTACATGTTTCATACATGAAGAAAACATCAGAATAAAGGTTAAAAATAAAGAGGCTTTTTTTATATTCTTCATATACTTAATTAAACATTAGCGTCAACGAATAGCGGCTAAAGATATTGTTTTATTTCTAAAAGATTAGAAACTGAAGTATAATTTTTTTGAGCATACTTTTCGTTATTTTGATTAAAATGTATGCTTGGAATTCCGCAATTTAATGCCCCAATTATATCTGCTTCGAGATTGTCTCCAATCATAACACTATTAACAGAAACAGTATCAACTAGCTCTAACGCGTACTTAAAAACCTTTGGATTTGGTTTTTTTACTCCGACCGATTCTGATGTTATTATTTTATCAAAATACTTTTTGATTCCTGATTTTTCAAGTTTTAAATTCTGGACCTCCTCAAAACCGTTAGTAATGATATGTAATTTGTACTTTGGATATAAATATTCAAGCAATTCAATTGCACCATCAAACAAATAATTATTTGAAGGTAAAACATTAATATATTCTTCTGACAATACATGAATTAAAGAATCTTCTATTGCATAATTTAGCGCATAAAAAGTATCTTTTAATCTTCCATAACGTAACTGTTCTTTACTCACCTTCTCTTCTCTATACAGTTTCCAGTAATCAAAATTTATTGGAGAATAAACAGATAAAAAATCTTGTAAGCTTAATTGAATATTGAATTCTTTTAATAAGTACTCAAATGTTAAATTGGAATTTTTTTCAAAATCCCAAAGCGTGTGATCTAAATCAAAAAAAACGTGTTTTATTTCCATTGGATAAAAATATAAATATAAACCAAACTATAAAACACTTTGAACTCTTTATATTTGTAAATAAAGAATTCTTTTTTGAATAAAAAATTACACATACTTTTTCTTTGCGGATGGTATCCTTCTAAAGAATTCCCAACCAATGGAGATTTTATTCAAAGGCATGCTGAAGCTGTAAGTTTAAAACATAAAGTTTCTGTACTACATATCGTTTCATCTAATAGCATTAATAATTCAAAAATAGAAAAAAATTCTATTACTAATGTTGACACATATATTGGCTACGTAACCAAAACAACTAATCCCGTTCTTAAATTAGTTCGCTTTTACAAAATGTACATCACTATTTTAAAAGAGATTGGATGTTTTGATGTAGTTCATTTAAATTCTCTTTTCCCTTTTGGAATTTTCGCATTACATCTTAAAGCTTTTAAAAAGAAGCCTTATATTATTTCTGAACATTGGACAGGTTATCATTTTCCGTTATCTAAAAAGATCTCATTTATAGAAAAACTTGTTTCAAAAAGCATCGCAAAAAAAGCTTCATTTATTTCTCCTGTAAGTACTCATTTACAAATTTCAATGCAAAAATTTGGATTGAAGGGTAATTATTGTCCAATTCCAAATGTAGTAGACATTGATTTGTTTAAGCCTCAAACTAAAAAAGAAAAGCAGTTTTCTATTCTACATATTTCTAGCTTAAAAAATGAGCATAAAAACATTTCTGGAATGCTAAAAGCAGCAAAAATCTTAGAAGCTGAAATACCCAGTTTTACTTGGGATTTTATAGGAGGAAATGGAAATCAGTACAAAGATGAAATCAAAAATCTTGGTTTTACATCTGCTAATATTAATTTCATAGACCATTTACCTCAAGAAAAATTAGTTTCTTATTTGCAAAAAGCACATGTTTTTATATTGTTTAGCAATTATGAAAATCTTCCTTGCGTAATTTTGGAATCTTTTTCTTGTGGAACGCCTGTCATATCGACAAATGTTGGTGGAATTGCTGAATATTTCCCTGAAGGGTTTGGTACTTTTACATCTGTTAACAATCCATCCGAATTAGCTCAAAAAATTAAAAAAATAAATGACAACCCAATAAACAAACCTGAAGATATGTATAAGTACGCAAAAGAAAATTTCAGCAAAGAAATTATTGCAAAACAATTCTCAGAAGTTTATTTTAAAACCTTAAACATCAATTCTTGAATCTATTAAAAAGCTACATACAGGGTTTTACATCTAGAGCAGGAAATTACATCTTGACAACATCAATTTTATCGAGATTGCTTTCTTTTTGTGCTTCTTGGATTGCGCTTCAGTTAATACCAAACAAAGAATTAGGTATTGTTCTTTTTGCATATAACATCATTATATTTATTATTCCAATTAGTGGCTTTGGACTGCATCAAAGTTTGTTAAGATATGGCTCATTATTAAAAACAAAAGAAGAGAAAAATAGTTTATTTAGATACACATTTATCAAAGGTATCCAAATAACTTTCTTATTAATTGTTGGAACAATATTAATAAGTTTGCTTATAGATTTTCAATTTAAAGACACGAAATACTACTTACTGTTTTTATCGTTTTCACTACTACCAATGTATGTTTTTGAATTAATAAAAATTCAATTCAGACTCCATCATAAAAACAAATTATTTGCTTCTACAGAAATTGTTTTTACATTTATTCTAACTATACTAATACTTGTATTCAGTTACTTTTTTCAAGAAAAAGGGTACGCTTTGGCTTTATTACTAACTCCACTATTTTCGGTTTTATTTTTTGCAAACAAATTCAAATCAGATTTAAATTCTAAAGTAAAACTTACTATAATTGATTTTAGCTTTTGGAAATATGGTGTTTTTGCTAGTCTATCTAATGTAGTTACACAATTGCTTTTTGTTATTGATATTTTACTTATTGGTTTCTTGTTAGAAAATGCAGAAATGGTAACCAACTACAAATACATTTCTCTGATACCTTTGAGCTTATTATTTCTGCCTAGAGCTTTTATAAATACTGATTTTGTTGCCTTTACTGAAAACATATTTAATAAAAAATATATTGTAAAATATATAAAAAGCTATATGTTTCTCTTTAGCATAATTAGCCTCTCTCTTTGTTTATTTTTTAGTCTTTTCTCTGAATTTATTCTAAAGCTGTTTGACGCGAGTTTCTTACACTATAATTCTGCTTTTTTAATTCTTATTTTTGGAGTTTGTGGAATCTTAATTTTTAGAGGCTTGTTCGGAAACTTGCTTTCTTCTATAGGCAAAGCACATGTTAACTTTTATATAACGAGTATTGCCTTACTACTAAATATTGGGAGTAATTACTACCTAATCCCTAAGTATGGAATCAAAGGTGCCGCGATGACTTCTGCCGCCATCATGTGGATCACAGGAATCGCTTCTTTTATTATTTTTTGGCATCTTTATAACAATCGTTTTTTAAGCAAAAAATAATCTTTTGTACTTGCTCCAAAACTCTTATAATAATTAGAAATAGATTTCATTGAAGAGCCTCCAAAATGAAACGTAGAGAACGTTTTTTGATATTTAAAGATTGCTCTATCATTTAAAAAAGTATTTGCTCCGTTATCACGATTGTTAAAATCTGTTGAGCAAACCAACATGGTTATAGTTTCTTTATGCTTTAAGAAAAATGCCGCTCCAACCAATTTCGAATCTTTATCGTAAATAGTAAGCAATTCTCCCACATTCTTTTCTAGACAGGTATTCATTAGATCTAAAAGAACCTGATAATCATTATCCTGTATCTTCTCAACTCGTTTTCCAACATTACTTTTAAAAAGATCAACCAGCTGTATTGGATTATCATTCCAATTTTCAATTAAACAGCACTCTTCAGCTTTTTTTAATTCCCTTTTTCGATTGCGATTATAATTTAAGTAGATTGCTTCATAACTTTCTTTCAAAGAAATATGTTGCATCTCTTTCTTAAACTTATATTTCTTAAAATCCTCTACCCTATTATTGGTATTCAATCGTAATTCAACAAATTTAAAATGCTTAAACAATTCTTTTAAAAAAAATGCTGAATTTACAATTTCATCTTTAGAGAAAACACCTAATTCTAATAACCAAAAAGGGGGATATGCATATTTAATAATACTTTTTTTTCGCCAAGGAATTGGCATTACTGCTTCGTAATCATTCAAAACCAATATATCCCAATCATCTGCAACAATGTCTAAATACCAAGAATATCCAAAAATTCTACTTTGTAAAGAGCTCGCAATACAAGAATTGTATTTCTCTTCATTTAATTGGTTTCTTTTTACAAGCTCAATCATTTTAATCCGTTGCAATTTTCAACATAGATTCGTATACTTTACTCCAACCTTTCCATCGTAAATAGTTGCTTAAACTTTCGTTATGAAATAAAGTTACAAATGTTCCATTTACAGCCTTTACTTCATTTTTTAATTCTCTTATTTTACCTAAAGATTGTCTTGGTGTTAACCCCATATAATCATTTAATGTTGTATCCATTAAAGCAAAAGGAACAATTTTTAATGGAGTTTGAATTTCAAAATCTAAATCATAAAAATAAAAAGGTGTACATGTGCTAGCTCTAAATCCAATATGATTTGCATAGCCCATAGAGTAATCTTCCTTAAACTCTAAATCAATTAGATTTTGATATGTTTCTGGTAGGCTAAAACGTAAATAATGCTGCCTAGATTTTTCCATAGGCGTATTTGTTATAGCTTCTAATCTTTCTTTTTCTTTTTTCAACAAAACCTCATCTTTCATAGAAAAATAAGAAGGATGTAATCCTACTTTCGAGTAATCAACCATTGTTTTAATTAACAATCTAAATTTGTTTTTTGCCGTTGAAACATTTGTGTCAAAAGTGGTGTAATCAGCAACTAAAAAAAAGAAAGTAGTCTTAATACTATATTGCTTTTGAAGTGACAAAAGTGTGTCAAAAGTATTATATGGATCTTTTCTTATGTTGGTTATCACTACAAATCTGTCCCAGAAAGTTCTAAGCTTTAATCCAAAAAAGTCTTTCATAAACCCACCAAATGTCCTAATAAAACTTTTATGTTTATACGCATATGCATTATCTACATCAATCGTTGAAATATATTGATATTCTCTTGTTTTGTAATTATACTCAGGGAATTTTTCTTTTAGCTTTTCTAACAACTTATAGGCCCAAATATCTACAACAGGTTTTTCTAAAAATCGATATTTAAACGCTACGCTTTGCTCTGCTGTAAATCGTTCATGAACATCTCTTACATGAGGTAAATACTCTTCATACCTACTCAATAAATAAAAACTAGCCGCAAAAATATCGAAAGGAATTACCGATTTAGAGCCTGTATTAAAAAAGCAAGGAACTTCTTCCCAATACAAAATATTGATATCTAAATCATTTACTCCTTGCTCAAACAACAACTCATTACTTCTAATAAAAAACTCATTTCCTAATGGAGCTTTTGAGTAGGTCATTTTTAGCCCATTATGGGCTACAAACTCTTCTATTGTTGCTGTAAACTTAACGGGGATTTGCAATACACGAGTAAAAATATGTTTAAAAACATATCGTAATCGAGGTGTGATTTTATGTGTGTAAACTAATATCAATCTTTAAAAAATTATAGCATTTGGTTATCTGCAAAGCTAAAATAATCTTTTTGAGTGATAATTAAATGATCCAATAATTTTATATCTAAAGTTTCTCCAGCTTTTTTAATTTTTTGAGTTAATATTTTGTCAGACTCACTGGGTGTTAATTTCCCTGATGGATGGTTGTGGCTAACAATTACTCCTATAGATGCTAACTCGACACCTTTTTTAAACAACAGTCTTACATCAACCATTGTAGCAGTAATCCCTCCTTTACTTAATTGTATTTTTTCTATCACTTTATTTGAATTATTTAAGTACAATACCCAAAATTCTTCATGAGTCAATTCTCCAATTAAAGGTTGCATAATTTGAAATGCATCAGTGCTACTTTTTATTTTTGGTTTCTCTTCCAGCTGCTCAAAATGCCTTCTTTTCCCTAATTCAAGAGCTGTGATAATACTTACAGCTCTTGCCTCTCCAATTCCTTTAAATTCCGTCAGTTGCTTTAAAGACAAGTTTGCTAATTGATTGATTTTGTTATTAACAGATTTTAATATTCTTTTACTCAATTCAACAGCACTTTCTTCTGTTGTACCAGAACCAATAAGAATAGCAATAAGTTCTGCGTCTGTTAAAACGTTTTTTCCTTGAAGAATTAATTTTTCTCTTGGTCTATCTTCTATAGCCCAAGACTTGATAGTCATCTTTTTCATAATCAGCAATTTTAATACTAATGTAGCAGTTTTTGAGAGTATAAAAAATCGAATTATAATTCTTTTTTTTGCAGATACAAGTAAAGAACAATACATTTGTACCTTATATTTCATTTATATTTTATGAAAATTATTATAGCTGGTGCCGGAGATGTTGGTTTTCACTTAGCAAAGTTATTATCTTACGAAGCTCAAGACACTTATGTCATTGACTTTGACGGTGATAAACTAGAGTACATAAACAATCATTTAGACGTTTTCACAAAAAAAGGTGATGCCACTTCTATCAATCTTTTAAAAGAAATTGGCGCAGATTCAACTGATTTATTATTAGCTGTTACAGAATCTCAAAACACCAACTTTACTATTTCTGTTATCGGTAAAGCTCTAGGAGTTAAAAAAACAATTGCTAGAATTGACAACCCAGAATTTTTAAAAAATGATGTTGTCGATTTTAAAAAATTCGGAGTAGATTTTATGATTTCTCCACAAGAATTGGCTGCAAATGAAATAAAAATGCTGTTACAGCAATCTTCTTTTAATGATACCGTTGAGTTTGAAAAAGGAATATTTAATGTAATGGGAACCTCTTTAGTTTACAAGTCTCCAATTGTAGGCTTAACTGTAAAAGAAGCGAAACATAAATTCCCTTCTGTAGATTTTATTACAATTGCGATTAAGCGGGAAGGTGTTTCTCAAACAATTATTCCTCGTGGAGATACAATTTATAAGATAAAAGATCAAGTCTATTTTTCGGTTCCTAAAAAAAGTATTGGCAAATTATACCCTATTATTGGACAAGAACAAATGCATATTAAAAATGTAATGATTCTTGGAGGAAGTAGTATTGGGTTTAAAACTGCAAGAAATCTTTGCAAAGAGAATTTTAAAGTAAAGTTAATTGAGAAAAAGAAAGAGAAAGCTTTAGATATAGCAGATAAGCTATCTAATACATTGGTAATTAATGGTGATGGTAGAGATATTGAATTATTAGAAGAAGAAAGTATCAGAGAAATGGATGCTTTTATAGCTGTTACTGGTGATTCTGAAACCAATATTATGTCTTGTTTGGTTGCAAAATCAAAAGGCGTTAAAAAAACAATTGCTTTGGTAGAAAATATGGATTATATCAATATTTCTCAAACTATAGGAATTGATACTTTGATTAACAAAAAACTATTAGCAGCAAGTAGTATTTTTAAACATATAAGAAAAGGAGAAATTCTTGCATTGGCAAACCTTCATAATATTGATGCTGAAGTTTTTGAGTTTGAAGTGAAAAAAAATGCAAAAGTGACAAGAAAACCTATTCGCGAATTAAAATTCCCAAGAGAAGCCGTTTTTGGAGGGATTATTAGAGACGGAAAAGCGATGATGTCTTTTGGAGATTTTCAAATTCAAGGTGGAGATAAAGCCATTGTGTTTTGTTTACCAGAAGCAATTTCAACCATAGAGGATCTATTTAAATAATAATTTATGAGATCTTTAAACGTAAAAATTATCTATCGTTTTTTAGGATTAACAGCAATTCTAAATGGTGTTTTTATGTTTCTTGCTGTTCCGTTTAGCATCTATTTCCAAGAGGATGCAACATTCGGAATTTTAAATGCAGGGATAATAACCGTATCTATTGGTTTACTTTTATACTTTTTCAATAAACCAACCTCTACAAATATTCAAAAAAAAGAAGGGTACTTAATTGTTACCTCAGGTTGGATAATATTATCAATTACCGGGATGTTACCTTACCTTTTCACTGGAGCAATCCCAAATATAACAAATGCTTTTTTTGAAACCCTCTCTGGATATTCTACTACTGGTTCATCAATATTAACAGATATAGAAAGCTTACCTAAAGGGATTTTATTTTGGAGAAGCGCTACACATTGGATTGGTGGAATGGGAATTATTGTATTAACAATTGCAATTTTACCTTTATTAGGAATTGGCGGAATGCAACTATTTATGGCTGAAGCGCCTGGACCATCAACAGACAAATTACACCCCAGGATTTCTGATACTGCCAAACGTTTATGGATCATTTATGTTTCTCTTACTTTAAGTGAATTTTTACTATTAAAATTTGCTGGAATGACTTGGTTTGATGCAATAAATCATGCAATGGCAACCATGAGTACTGGTGGTTTTTCTACTAAAAATGCAAGTTTAGCACACTACAACGGAATGCCTTTGGTACAGTACATTGTTATCGCTTTTATGTTTATTGCTGGTACAAATTTCGTTTTAACATATTTTGCTTTAAAAGGAAAAGTCCGTAAAATTTTTCAAAGCGAAGAGTTTAAATATTACTTTTTCGGGATTATCGGTATTACGACAATCATTGCAATTGTAATCCTTTTTTATAAAGACCCTGCTCTTAGTACAAGCATTGACCATCCAATGGTGTATGGAAAAGTAGAAAGCGCAATTAGACATGCATTATTTCAGGTTGTATCTATTGTAACAACTACCGGATTTGTAACTGCAGATTTCACAATGTGGAGCTTCTTTGCAACCGGAATTTTCTTTTCACTTTTCTTTGTTGGTGGATCTGCTGGTTCAACTAGTGGTGGTGTAAAAATTGTACGTCATATTGTAATGCTAAAAAACAGCTTTTTAGAATTTAAAAAAGCTTTACATCCTAACGCAATTATCCCTGTTAGATATGATAATAAAACGGTGAATCAAACGATTGTTTTTAACATCATTTCTTTCTTTATTATCTACATGTGTATTTTTATTGTTTCATCAACAATTTTAACCTTCTTCGGATTAGATTTCACTTCTGCACTTGGAGCTGCAGCTTCTTCTTTAGGGAATATTGGTCCTGCACTTGGCTCTGTAAGTCCTGTAGATAATTATGCCCACTTATCTGTTGGTGCAAAGTGGTTTTGTGCCTTTTTAATGCTCATTGGAAGATTAGAATTATTTACTGTTTTAATTTTATTTTCTCCTTTCTTCTGGAGGAAAAACTAAACCACGTATTAATACCTGATTTTCAATCAATTACGCATTTATTAATTCTTTTTCATTAGCTTTAACTTAAATTTTCAACGCTATGAAAAAGAAATACTCATTGAGAGGTATACTGCTATCCCTATTTCTAACTTTTATTAATTCTGGACATTGTCAAACTACTTTATCTGCTGGTGATGTTGCTATTACTTCATTTAATTCTGACACTAATGATGAGATAAGCTTTATCCTATTAAAAGGTATTGTGAGTGGTACAGAAATTTATTTCACAGAAAATGGTTGGGATGATGACGATGACGGAGGAGGGATTTCACCTACCTGGGGAAACACAAGTGAAGGAACTTTAAAATGGACTAGCACTTCTGCCATGGCAACTGGAACTCAGGTGCAAATTATTACTCCAAAACTAAATGCAACATTAGCTGTAAGCGAAGGAGCAATTGTTAAATATGGGACTTGGTCACCAGTAACAACTTCTGAATCAATCATTATTTATCAAGGAACTAACAAGCCAACCGATGGTTCAGAGGTTACTCAGTTTATTTGGGCATTTAATACTGGCTCTAATGATTGGACTTCAAATGCCTCTTCTACTAGTGCAACTGGAATTCCGACAGGACTTATAGATGGTACAAGTGCAATTTCTTTTAACGGTGTTACATCCGCAGATAATTTACAATACAATTGTGCAACAACAACTTTAAGCTCTATATCTACCTTAAGAACATCTTTAGCTACTGAATTAAATTACAACACAAGTTCTTCTGATCCAGATTATAAAGCTCCAAATTGTTTTACAACTGTTTGGGGAGGGTCCACAGACACAAATTGGTCTGATACTGATAATTGGAATGAAGGGGTTCCTGCTTATGCTTTTAATGTCACCATTCCTAACGAGACAAATGACCCAACTTATAGCAGTTCTGATGTAACCCACTTTAACAATCTAACTATTGATACTTCAGCTATACTTACATTAAGCTCAGGAAGCGCAATAACCATAAATGGCAACCTAATTGTAAATGGAAATTTAATAAGCAACTCTGGTAGTTCTCTAATTATTAAAGGAATATCAACAGGAAACATTTCTTATTCTAGAACTCTTACAACAAGCTGGCATTTAATTTCAAGTCCACTTGGCTCACAAGACATTAACACTTTTACAGTTACAGACGTAGCAACAAATGCAATTGCAACAAGTGGTTCAAATTATGGCGTTTCACACTACGACAATAATGGTTCTGCTTGGAATTATTACACAACTAGCACAATCTCTGGAGCAGGAAATTTCACTGAAGGAAAAGGCTATTCAGCCTTAAGAACTTCTGCTGGTGATGTTACTTTTACAGGGACTCTCCCAACAAGTAATGTTTCCGTTGTAATTACAGATGGATCTTCTAACGAATGGAATTTAATTGGAAATCCATATCCTTCCTATATTCCGGCAAATTCTGGGGCTGATGACACAAATAATTTCATTACAATAAATACTACAGATTTACACGCTTCCTACCAAGCTATTTATTTATGGACAGGATCGGCTTATGAAGTAATTAATCATGCTTCAGAGTCTCGTTTTATTGCTCCTGGACAAGCTTTTTTCGTAAATTCTATCGCAGATGGCTCTACTGTAGATTTTACTGAGGTCATGCAAAGTCATCAATCTACAGATGTATTTAGTAAAACCAAAGCAACTACTTGGCCAGAAATAACACTTAACATTTCAGATGGTGCTATAAATAAAACTACAGAGATAAAATACATTCCTGGTTCAACAACAGGTTTAGACGCTGGTTATGATGCGGGGATGTTTACTGGAGTTTCAAATTCGTTTAGCGTGTATACTCATTTAGTAACAGAAAGTAACGGAACAGACTTTAGCTTACAATCTTTACCTGATAATGATTTTGAAAATAATGTGATTCCAATCGGAATAAATGCTGATGCAGGAAAAGAAATTACTTTCTCTATACATCATAAAAAGTTACCACTAGATTTAATGGTGTTTTTAGAAGACACAGATAAAAATACCATTACAAGATTAGATGTGTTGAATACTAACTATAAAATAATAGTAGATTCTAACATCAAATGCATAGGACGATTCTACCTAAGAACATCTGCTACAGACTTAAGAAAAACTTTAGCTATAAATGATTTCAACTTAAATCAGGTTAGGATGTACATGACTTCAACCCGCACATTGAGAATTACTGGGCTAAAAAATGATAACAACAACTTAAAAATTTATACTATTCTAGGTAAAAGAATCATATCTAAAAACATACAGTCGAGCAATATTGTTGATATTACTATTCCTGATTATATAAAACAAGGAATATATATTATAGAGCTTGAGACTGAAAAGGGAAACATTAACAAAAAAGTTTTTTTAAAGTAAAATCTGCTTAGCTATGAAAAGAAATAAAGAAAACATCACTAGAAAAGAGGCTATTAAAAAAATCGGAAAGTACGGTAAGTATGCTTCGTTAACTGCCATAGGAACTTACATTCTTTTGAATCCACAAACTGCTCAAGCTAGAAGCCCTGAAGCTCCTGGAGAGGGATTTTAGAATGATAACTCTATGAACATTGTTTCAAAAAAAATAGAGCACAAGAAAATTATTTGGTTTCAAAACTCAAATTCTTATTTAGTTTTAGAACCTATTGTTGCTTATTTAATTGAAAAAATAAATAACAACGAACAACATACTGAAATAGTAGATTTCATTAAAAATCAACTAAACATACCAAAAGAGCTTGCCAAAAAAATTTTAAGGAATGTTACTGATTTATATATTCAAAATACTCAAGAAAAAATTATTGATTCCTTTGCAGAAACGTATGTAGTTCCCACTTCTTTTTATTCAGAAAAATATTATTCAATTAATGATTTCATCTTTTTTATTGAATTTGAAAATGAGTATTTAGAAACACAAATTCATCCCCCTTTTGCTCATTTAGAAATAAAAGAACCATCAAGTTACAATTTCAATTATCAGCTTTTTGAAAATGACGACTTCATTATTTTCCTAAAAAATACGGCTAAGATTGGTCAGTGGAACAAAAATGAATCACATATATTTCAAGGTAAAATATCAATGCATATTTTGATTGATATTTATTCAATTCCTGAAGAAAAATGGATGGGGGTTTTTCATGCTTCTGCAATAAGTAATGGGAAAAAATCTATGTTGTTCTTAGGCGATTCTGGGAATGGAAAGAGCACTTCTTTAGCTATATTAAATGCTAACGGATTTAATTGTATTGCTGATGATTTTGTGCCAATAGACTCAAAAAAAAATGTGTACACCTATCCTGCTGCAATTTCAATAAAAAAAAATAGTATTTCAACGTTACTTCCTTTATATCCAGCGTTAGAGAATTCAGCGGAACACCATTTAAAAAAATCAAACAAAATAGTTCATTATTTACCTCCCAAGAACATTGACTATTCCCTGAAGTTAAAATGCAAAGCATTGGTTTTCATTAAATACAATCCAGATATTGAATTAGAAATTAATCTAATTTCTCAAACTGATGCATTTCAACAACTAGTTCCTGATTCTTGGATTTCTCCCATAAAAGAAAACGCAGAAATATTTTTGGATTGTTTTTTAGATTTGCCATGTTATCAGTTAACCTATTCTAACAATCAAAAGATGATTGAATCTGTTTCTAAAATATTTAGTGATGAATTATAAAGAAACGCTATTTTTTATCGGAAAATGCTTAACTATTACTCACGAAGAGCACAATAGAATCTTAATAGAAAAAGAGATTAAGTCAGACAAAGTTGATTGGGACAATATAGTAAAGCTAAGTACTAAACATTATGTGTTTCCTGCATTATATTGTAATTTAAAAAAAGCTGACTTTTTACACTATTTACCTGAGGAATTAGTCAGTTACATGAAACATATCACTGACTTAAATCGAAAAAGAAATTTGCAGATTATTGAGCAGGCTAAAGAAATAAATAAACTATTATTAACGAACAACATTCGTCCAATTTTTCTAAAAGGAACAGGAAATTTATTGGAAGGTCTATATGATGATATTGCTGAGCGAATGGTTAGTGATATTGATATTCTAACTAAAAAAGTTGATTGTAAAAGAGCTTTTGAAATTCTTCAAAATGATGGCTACAATCATAAAAATTTAGAATTGTTTCAAGACCATAGGCATTTACCTAGATTAATTAATTCAAATAAAATGACCGCAATTGAAATTCATAAAGAACTATTAATTGAAAAATATGCACATGAATTTAATTATTCACTGATCGAAAAAGGGGTGATTTCCACAAAAAAAATCTCTTGTTTAAGCTATGAAAATCAACTTTCTTTATCAATTATTGCAAACCAGATAAATGACGATGGTCAATATTTTAAAACAATAGCATTAAGGAATTCATATGATGTTTATTTACTTTCTCTAAAAGTAAACTCATTAGTTTCCATTAAGGGGTTTCGTAAATTATTTAATCCATTAAATAACTATTTAGCACTTTGTAAATTAACTTTAAATTCTAATAGAATTGAATTTAAAGAAACCTCAAAAGCATCTAAAAACTTAATATACTTTAACAAACTTTTATCTAGAAAAAAAACAGCTAATAAAAGAATAAGGAAACAGCTATTTGCAAAAAAAAGAATAGAAATCCTATTCAAATCTCTTTATAAAAAAGAATATCGAACTTGGCTTTTTATAAGGTTAACTAAAGGAAGACAACATTAAATCAACTCCTTAAGCTCTTCAAAATCTAAACCACCATAATTACCAGAACTCATTAAAACAACTGCTGTATTCTCAAAGTTTTGATTAAATAAAAACGCTTTAAACTCAGCTGGGTTTGTATAAATAACTAAATCGTCTCGCTCAAACGCCAATGCTATTTGTTCTTTAGAAATGGTTTCTAGCTTTTTTATTTCAACAGCATGTGGAGAATAAAAAACCACCGCTTTATCAGCAGCATCTAGAGCTCCTTTGTACTCTGCTAAAAAATCAGCATTTAAACTACTGTAGGTATGTAATTCTAAACAAGCTAAAACGGTTCTGTTAGCATATTGTTCTTTTACCGCTTTTGTAGTAGCAGCAACTTTACTTGGACTGTGTGCAAAGTCTTTATAAATTACTGTCGATGTATTTTCTACTATTTTCTCTAAACGTTTGCTTGCTCCACTAAAGCTTGCAACTGCTTCATAAAAATCATCCTCATCAACTCCCATGTGCTGACAAATCCACTTTGCTCCTGCTAAGTTCTCTAAGTTATGATTTCCAAATATTTCAAGTGGTAAATCTCCCTCTGATGTTTGTAAATACGTAATTCCATTTTCTATAAAATGTTCTGGTATAGTATATGGATATTTTTTAATGGCGTTATCCGAACTTTCAACAACTTTTTTCACAATTGAATCACTTTCATTGTATACCATAATCCCTCCATTAACAAGAGAATCTGTAAATATTGAAAACTGCTTAACATACCCTTCAAAAGTTGGAAATACATTGATATGATCCCAAGCAATTCCGCTTAGCAAAGCAATATTAGGTTTATACAAATGAAACTTTGGTCTTCTATCAATTGGAGAACTTAAATATTCATCTCCTTCCAACACAATAAATTCATTTTCTTCAGTTAAATGCACCATAGTTTCAAAACCATCTAATTGTGCACCAACCATATAATCTACTTCTTTTTCATGGTAATTCAACACATGTAAAATCATAGAAGTAATAGTTGTCTTTCCATGCGAACCACCAATAACAACTCTTGTTTTATCTTTAGACTGCTCGTATAAAAACTCAGGATATGAATATATTTTAAGCCCAAGCTCTTGAGCTTTTAATAACTCAGGATTATCTGCTTTAGCGTGCATTCCAAGAATAATCACTTCTAAATTTGATGTAATCTTTTCTGGATACCAACCGAATTCCTCTGGCAATAAACCTCTTTTTTCTAGCCTAGATTTTGATGGATTATGGATGGTATCATCACTTCCAGTAACCTGATATCCTTTATTGTGTAACGCAATTGCTAAGTTGTGCATTGCGCTTCCTCCTATTGCTATAAAATGTACGTTCATTAAAGATTAGAATTTGTTCAAAAATACAAAAGCTTTCTAT